>Ga0068855_100000100_pt1 | contig 105681 bp, 91 predicted proteins | sample KBSCornC52_FD_66592 | JGI IMG/M metagenome (GOLD analysis project Ga0068855, IMG submission 66592) | Corn rhizosphere microbial communities from Kellogg Biological Station, Michigan, USA - KBS Corn C5-2 | ecosystem: Host-associated > Plants > Roots > Rhizosphere > Soil ...
GTCGTGAGCGAGGGGCGCTGGCTCGCTCACCGGCGACGGCCAAGGCACCCGGCCGTTTTCCACACCGAGCGCCCGCTCAACTTGGCTGAAATCAGCCGCCAACTCGAATTGGGACCAATCATCAGCGGGAGGACGGGAGGTGCAGAGAGGCGAGAACGCATTTTTCGATTCGGATGACGGAATCGAAAAATGTTTCCTCCGAGGTCTGAGGGACCGAGCTTGCAGCTCGCTGGCGGCAGCGCGAGCCCAAAGATTCTCGCCTCGGTCTCGACCTCCCGTCCTCCCGTCCTCCCTGTGAAAAATCTCGATCGCTCGAGGTGGCCTTTCGCCGCTACAGAAGCTTCTGCGATGCGGGCTGCGGTTTGGCAGCCAAGCTGCGTTTTAGCGATCGCGCCAGGCTTCGTAGCGGGAGCGAGAGACGGGGCGGCGGGGTGGTGGGCGCCAGCCGGCCCACTCGAATGTTGGGTGTCGGGGGCGGCCGGACAACAGCGGCCGAATTCCCAACAAGCCGGTCAGGAAGCCGCCGATGTGCGCGAAGAACGCGACGCCGCCCACTTCTTGGATGCCCAAGGAGGCGAACGCGGGCACCACGTTGCCCACGAACCATAACCCGACCATCAGCCACGCCGGCACCGACAGAAACAAGCCGAAGAACAACCACAACAGTGGGACGGGGTTGATGACCAAGATCGGCGCGCGCGGGAACAAGACAACGTAAGCGCCCAGTACGCCCGCGATGGCGCCCGAGGCACCCACCATCGGCACGGGGCTACCGAGGCCGGTCAGAATTTGGGCGGCGGCCGCGGCCATTCCACACGCCACGTAAAAGGCGACGTAGCGGCCGTGTCCGAGCATGTCTTCGACGTTGTCACCGAAGATGTACAAGAACAGCATGTTGCTGCCGAGGTGCGCGAGCCCGCCGTGCATGAACATGCTGGTGAAGATGGTGAAGGCTTCGCCTGCCGGATCGACGAGGAAGCGCGTGGCCACGAGGCCGTAACCCGAGACCACCGCCGCGTCGCCGCTCTGGTTGATCTGCAGCGCTTCCCACACGTAGGCCGCGACGTTGACCGCGATCAGCAGGTAGTTCACGAACGGGAAGGTCCGTGTGGGGTTCTGGTCCTTGATCGGGATCATTCGGTACGGGCGTCGCGGCGGCTGGGCATGCGGTCCCGTGAGGACGGGCGCCGCCCCTTTATACCTTTCGTGCTAGCTTCCGCACACCTTATGCGAGCGGCTGGTTTTGGGCTTGCGGTAGCGCTTTCGGTCACGGCCTGTGGCGGCCCGCATTTCAACGGCAGCGTGTACGACGACGGCACGCTGCGTTTCCGCACCGGCCCCGTCCCGTCAGCTTGGCACCCCATCGAAGCCGACGGCACCTTGCTCGCCTTTCGTGACGACGCGGCGCCGGCCACCGTCGCCGTCAACGGCCGCTGCGGAGTCGACGGCGACGACGTGCCGCTGGCGTCGCTCACCCAGCACCTGTTTCTGCAATTTACCGAGCGCGAGCTGAAGTCGCAGCAAGAGCTGAACCTGGACGGCCGCGCCGCGCTGCGCACGGAGCTGGTGGGCAAGCTCGACGGCGTGCCGAAACAATTCTTGGTCTACGTCTTGAAGAAGGACGGCTGCGTGTACGATTTCTGGCGCATCAGCGAGCCCAAAGCGGGCGATGCGTCTGCCTTCGAAGGCTTCGTCAAAGGCTTCTCTACGGAGTCGTGAGATGACGACGCGCGCGCCCACCGACTCGATTCCGCCCAGTCAGAGCGGCGAACGGCGCAGCTTGATGCCGCCGCCGCCGCCCAAGTTCATGGAGCGGCAGCTGAACCGCGTGGCGGCGTTGGTCGAGGGCATGGGCGCCGTCACCAACATGTTGATTGGCGCCGTGCGCGCCGGATTTCGCCGCCCCTTCGAAAGCAAGGCAATCTTGCAGCAGATCGAGGCGCTGGGGGTCGCGTCGGTCGGCATCGTGACCGTGACCAGCGTGTTCATCGGCATGGTCATGGCGGTGCAGTTCGCCTTCGGCCTGCGCAAGTTCGGCGGCATGGAATACACGGGACGCGTGGTAGCGCTCAGCTTCATGCGCGAGCTGGCGCCCTCGCTCACGGCGGTGATCGTCGGCGGTCGCATCGGCTCGGGCATGGCGGCCGAGGTGGGCTCCATGGCCGTCACCGAGCAGATTGACGCCGTGCGCGCGCTCGGCGCCGATCCGTTGAAGAAGCTGGTCTGGCCGCGGCTGGTGGCGTCCACGTTGGTCATGCCGGTGCTGGCCGCGTTTGCGCTGGTGCTCGGCTTCGGCGGCGCCATGCTGATCAGCGACCTGGAGTTCAACATCCAGTGGCAATTCTTCCTGCGCTCCGCGCTCAGCGTCGTCACCATGGCCGACTTCTTCAGCGGCATGATAAAGACGCCGGTGTTCGGCGCAATCATTGCGCTGGTGGGCTGTCACTTCGGCATGACGACGCGCGGTGGTACCGCGGGCGTAGGTAACAGCACCACCCGCACCGTCGTGGTAGTTTCGATTGCCATCCTGATCGCCGATTTCGTTCTGACCAAATTGGCAATCATCATTTGGCCGCAGAACTGAAAAGTCCCCGGTTCGAGCCGCGCCTTTCACGAGCCCAACCGTAGCGACACGAAGCCGAAGCCGGAGCGCGACCGGCATTTCGGAGCGTTTATCGATGCAGGAAGGGCTTTTCTGGAGATGGGCCTGACATGTGCGCGACTAATTTCAAGTGCGATCAATCGAGCTTTGCTGGCCATCCAGGGCGCTGTTTTCTCGCTCTGAAACGGGGTTTGAAATAGCGTCGTCGTTGCCTTGACCGTGTGTGGAACGGCCCGTAAGCTTCTCCAGCTTGACGCTCTTGCTGACTGCAGTGGCGCTTGGGATATCGGTACCTTGCTCCGGAGTCGAGTGATGGAAGAACAGACGGCGACCCAGCGCGTTTTCACTATTTCCGAGGTAAACGCGCTGATTCCGGCCTTGTCCTCGTTGGTTCAAGATCAGCTGAGGGAACAGAGCGAGATCGAGCACGGCTTGGCCGAGCTGATGCGACTGACCGGCGCGCCACCCCGATCACTGAAGCCCACCAATGCCGATTCGCCCGAAGTGGTGCGGCTGAAGAGCGACTTACGTAGTCGTATCTCCCGTTACGAAACCGGCTGGCAACGCGTGCAGAAGTGGGGTGGGGTCATCAAGGACCCACAGACGGGTTTGGTGGATTTTTACGGGCGCGTAGACGGCAAGCTGGTTTGGCTGTGCTGGCGCTACGGCGAAGACACGCTCGGCTATTACCACGACCTCACTTCGGGCTACTCCGGGCGGCGTCCGCTCAGCGCCGACGTGCGTCGCAAGCTGGTCAACTAGGGGCAACGGGTGGCGGTCGATCGAGCTCGCGCGGAGCGCGCGGTGCGCGAGTTCCTGTTGGCGCTGGGACGCGAGCCCGATCAGGAGCCAGAGCTGCAAGGCACGCCGGCGCGCGTGGTGGAAGCCTACACCAGCGATTTGCTGAGCGGCTACGACGTGGACGTGAAGGCGCTGCTGCGCGACGGCGAAGCCATCTCCGAAAACAAGGTCAGCGGTTTGATCGCGCTGTCGGGCATCTCGGTCAGCACGGTTTGCCCTCACCATTTGCTGCTGTCCAACGGCACCGCCAGCGTCGTGTACCGGCCGGGCTCGCGCTTGTTCGGCCTGGGAACGTTAGCGGCACTGGTGAACGCGTACGCTCGGCGCCTCAGCCTACAAGAGTCGATTGGCGAGAGCGTGGTGCAGGCTTTGGTCGAGCACGGCGGTGCGCGCGCCGCCTATTGCGAGATTCGCTTGGTGCACGGCTGCTTGGTGGCGCGCGGCTCGCGCCAAGCCGGCGCGGAGCTCGTGACCACGGCGCGCCGCGGAGACTTGGACGCAGCGGAGCTTTCGCTGGCGCTGCTCGGGCCGCGCCCCGGTGTGCGCGGCGAGGCCGACCGTTGAGCGACGTCGTGTTGATCACGGGCGCGGGCCGCGGCGTCGGCCGAGCGACGGCGCTCAGGCTGGCCCAACGCGGCGTGGAGCTGGCGCTGTTGGGGCGCCCTTCGCCTCAACACGCGGAGGCGGTGGCGCTGTTCCGGCAGGTATCGGGTAAGCCTCCGTTCGAGGTTTTCGCCGATTTTCAGGACGCCGCCGCGCTGGAAGCGGCCGCCCAGCGCGTCGTGGCGGAGCTGGGCGCACCTAGCGTCGTCGTGCACAACGCGGGCGTGGTCGTGCGGGCCCGCATCGAGGACACCAGCATTGCCGCTTGGGACGAGCAGCTGGACGTCAACTTGCGCGCTCCGTTCGTGCTCACACGCGCGCTGTTGCCGGCGATGCGCGCGGCCAAGCGCGGCCGCTTCGTCTTCATCGGCAGCATCAGCGGCACGTTGGGCTCACCGGGCGCGGCCGCTTACGCCGCCTCCAAATGGGGCCTCACCGGCTTCGTCAAAAGCCTGGCCGAGGAGCTGTCAGACTCGGGCCTGATGGCGTGCGCGGTGCTGCCGGGATCGATCGACACCGACATGCTGAAGGGCTCCGCGTTCCCCCCCCGCATGAGCGCGGACGACGTGGCGAAGAGCGTGGAATTTTTGGCGCTCGAAGCGCCGCTGGCTCACAACGGCGCCGTGATCGAAATGTTCGGCGTTTAGCCCGACCGGGGCCGGGTTTCTTGCAGCTTTTCGGCCGGGCTAACGCTGCTTGTCACAGGCCGTGTAGCGACAGCGACGGCAACAAGCTCGATGACGCGTTCGACGAGCAGCTGGCTCGCGCGGGCAACGACGCGCGCTCGAGCCATGCCGGGCAGCCGTGAGTCGCGAGGCAGGCCCACGTTAGCGCTGCTGGCTGCTGCGGTGTTGGCCGTCAAGCGTCGTCGAGCGCGTTGCTGGTGGCGGCCAAGTCCAGTAGCTGCGCGCAGTACAGTCCCACGCATTCGCCCGGCTTGGACGCGGCGATGATCTGTTGCATGGCGCGCACGTACTCGAGGTGCACTTCGCGCAGCCTTTGCAGGTCGGCCTTCGACGCGGCGAACACGCTGTAGCCGAAGTTGCCGGGCGCGCCGGCGGCCATGCGCTCGAGCGCCACGCGTGTCCAGCTCACTTTGAGGGCATGAGCGCGGCGGCGGTCAGCCGCGGTGTTGACGCTGACCACCTGCCGCAGGCGCCATTTACCGCGCACCTTCGCGATTTGGTGTGCCTTTTCCAGCGCCGTCAGGGCTTCGTCCAGCAAGTTCCTCGAGATGCCGAGACGCTCCTGTAGCCTCGCGATTTGATGGCCGCGAGCGCTCTCGGGGAGCTCAAGGGCGCGGAGCACGGCGTGCGACCAGGGAGTCGAGTACGCTGCCTCGCGCATGGCTTCCAGTCGCTGCCAGTCGGCCGCCACCGAGCCGAGCGTGGACGGATCGGCGCAGCAAGCCAAGAAGTCGGGCAGCCGCCTGCTCATCACGTCTACCAGCTGCAAGAAGCACGGCAGGCGAGGTTCGGCCTGGCCGCTGAGCCAACGAGAAACGCTGTAGCGATTGTAGCCGGACTCGCCTGCGATGGACAGCAGCGGCGTCTTGCCGCGCAGCTCCGTCAAGAACGCCGCTACTGCAGCCGCCGACGTCGGGGCGAGCGCCACCAAGCTCGGCGGGATGCGAGCGAAGAAGGCGTGCAGTGGCGCTGCCTTGCGCGGTCGCGTCTGCGCGACGATTCCGAGCAAGCGGGCCGCACTGGGAAACGCCACGCGCGCCTCCCAGCGACTCACCATGTTGCTGCGGTAGCCAAGCCGGCGACTGAACGCCGCCTGTGAATGCTTGCCTCGCAAGCTGCGTAGCAGCTCCACCGCGATCAGCTCGTAGTCCACGCGACCTCACTCTCTTGCAAGTAGCGGTAAGTACGCGCCGCCATGCGCCATTCAGCACATACATGAGCTGTGAGTGCCAGTAAATGTGCTGTCCGTGCATTGCTACGTCGAAAGCGCCATGGCAGAGAAACGGCATGAAATTCGAGGCCAGGTTGGGAGCAGGTGGGGTTGCTTGCGCGGCACTAGCCGTGTTGGCAATCGGTTGCGGTGGTGAGGGGCCGAGCGTCGGCCAGGGGGATGGGGTGGTGTGCTCGCAGTGTCAGGTGGCAGGGGGGGAAACCTCTGACTTCGGACAGCTTCCCGAGCCTACGCCGTGTGGCGAGAGCGAGGCGCTCGAACCGATCACGGAGGCTGAAGCGCGCGAGCTCGGCTTCGGCGAGAGCCTGGATTTGTTTACGCGCTCCGTCACGATACCGCTCGCTTGGGAGCCGCTTGCGGTTGGCGATTCAGGTCCTCCGGTCACGGGCTACGCGGCAGCCAGCGAAGTTTCGCTGACGACGCGCATCGCCAGCGTCGAGCATCTCGTGTACACGCTTGCCGGTTGCGGCGACGACCGCCTTCTCGTGCATGTAGACGCCAGCTTCCGTGATACCAGTGGTGCGCTCAGCATCGACGGTCAGCTCCGCTCCACCGTCGGACGGAAGCCCGTGGCCGAGGCCGACGGTCGCCTCGATTTGACGACGGCGAATGGAAGCTTGCGAGTCTCCCCGCCGGACTCGTACCGTGCAGCCGTTGGCTATTTCGTGCTCGCGGTGAACTACTGGCCCAGCGCGACCCGCGGCTTCACCCGCATCGAGATGGTCGAGGCGGGCACCGAGCGGGACGACATTCTCCGAGGCTACTGGCCGCTACAGGGCAGGTTTCCGGTCGATTCATGCCAGCCGCAGGACCTGCCTGCCGACCCAGACGAGGTGTTGGCGGTGCTCGGCGATCGCTCGGCGATCGCGGTCCGAAATGAGCTCGCGGAACTGCTCGAAACCAAGCAACCCGCGCCCGCTACGTGGAGCAGCGGCGTGCAAACCAGCGTCACCGCGACACTGGGCGACCCCAGTGAGGTGTGCAGGGCCAAGACGGGCATTTCTTACGCTGTGCCGCTCGACGTTACGAGCGCCGATGCTCGCGTGCGCATCGCGGGCAGCGCACGTGCCTACGCCGGCGTGAACGCCGACGGAGGGCTCGACGAGGCGTGGGTCGAAATCCACGATGACGTGAACCTGCCCGTTGAGGAGTTCCCGTCGAAGGTCGGCATCTCGGGCGTGGACTTTGCTGGCTTGCCGCAAGCTCGCTGGTACACCGAGCTGCATCTTGTCGCGCGAGGCAATAGTGGCCCGCGCGGCCAAGTGACCGTCGAAGGCATCACGTCCGAGGGCTTCGTCGTTCAAGGCCCCGTTGAAGAGTTGACTTGGCCCTTGGAATGAGGCGGCGCTAAAGCGGAATATTGCCGTGCTTTTTCGGCGGGTTTTGATCGCGCTTGTTCTTGAGCAAAGACAGGTACGAAGCCAGGCGCGGCCGCAGCGTGCGCGGTTGGATGACTTCGTCGATGAAGCCGAGGCTGGCGGCTTCGTACGGGCTCAGGAAGCGCGCGCGGTAGTCGGCGATGAAGTCGGCGCGCGTCTGCTCGGGGTTCGCGGCGGACTCGATTTGCTGGCGGTGGATGATGTTGACGGCGCCTTCGGCGCCCATCACCGCCACCTCCGCGGTCGGGAATGCCAAGTTGACGTCGGCGCGGATGTGCTTGCTGTTCATCACGTCGTAGGCGCCGCCGTAAGCCTTGCGGGTGATGACGGTGAGCTTGGGCACGGTGGCTTCGCAAAATGCGTACAGTAACTTGGCGCCGTGGCGGATGATGCCGCCGAGCTCTTGATTCACCCCCGGCAAGAAGCCGGGCACGTCGACGAAGGTGATGAGCGGAATGTTGAAGCAGTCGCAAAAACGCACGAAACGCGCGCCTTTGATGCTGGCGTCGATGTCCAACACGCCCGCCAGCACCGCCGGCTGATTGGCCACGATGCCCACGCTGCGGCCGTCGATGCGGGCAAACCCGGTCAGCAAATTCTCGGCGAAGCGCGGCGACAGCTCGAAGAAGTAGCCATCGTCCACGACCTGACGCACCACGTCGCGCATGTCGTATGGCTTGTTGCTCTCGGGCGGCACCAACGAGTCGAGCGCGGGTGATTCGCGAGTGGGCAAGTCCGCGCTGGGCACGCGCGGCGCTTCTTCGCCGTTGTTGGAGGGCAAGAACGAAAGCAGCTCGCGCGCCAGCTCCAAGCAGCGCTTGTCGTCGGGCGCGGTGAGCTGACAGACGCCGCTCTTTTCCGCGTGGGTAGAGGCGCCCCCCAGGGCTTCTTTCGTCACTTGCTCGTGGGTGACGGCTTTCACCACGTCCGGGCCGGTGATGAACATGTAGCTCGTGCCCTCGACCATCAGCACGAAGTCGGTGATGGCTGGCGAATACACGGCGCCCCCCGCGCAGGGGCCCATGATGCAGCTGATTTGCGGGACTACGCCGCTGGCCAAGGTGTTGCGCAAGAAGATGTCGGCGTAGCCGCCGAGCGCCGCCACACCCTCTTGGATGCGCGCGCCCCCCGAGTCGTTGAGGCCCAGCACCGGCACGCCGATCTTCATCGCCAAGTCCATCAGCTTGACGATTTTTCCGGCGTGGGTTGCGCCCAGCGCGCCCCCGAACACGGTGAAGTCTTGGGCGAAGACGCATACCGCGCGGCCGTCGATGCGCGCGTGCCCCGTGATCACGCCGTCGCCCAGCACGGCTTGCTCGGCGCTGAGTCCGGCGGAGTGATGAGTGGCGAAGCGATCGGTTTCGACGAAGCTGCCCGGGTCTACGAGCGCGTCGATGCGCTCGCGCGCGGTCAGCTTGCCGGCGCGGTGCTGCTTGTCGACTCGCTGCGGCCCGCCCGCTGCGAACGCGATCTGGTTTTTGGCCTCGAGCTCGTCGAGCAGCTCGCGGTGGCGATCCGACATGGCCGAAGACTAAAGCATTGCTTTGAGCAGGATCGAAAGTAGAACGACGCCCAGCGCCGAAAGCACCAAAACCACACCCTGCTTGACCCGCTCGCGGTCGTACGAGTCCAGCGCGCGCACGTGCGTTTCCAGGGCGATGGCGGCGGTCTCGACCGCTTGGTCGTGCCCCAGCAGGGCCACGCGCATGGCCTCGGGCACCTTGCCCACGCCGCGTGTGGCCAGCACGGCGCGCGCGACGTCAGCCAAGGCGTCGCGCCGTTGACGCTCGGCTTCGTCCACGCCCGCTGCTTGCAGCGACAACTGCTTGGCGAGCGAGCTGCCGGCGCCGGCCTTCTGGCGTTCGAGCTGTTGGATTCGAGCTTGGCGGCTGCGCACTTCGGCTTCCGCTTCGGCTCGGACGGCCTCGGCCGTGGCGTGGGCGGCCCGGGTGCGCGCTAGCTCGGGTTCCAGGCTCTTGGCGCGCTCTTGGAGCTCGGCCAATTGGGCAGCCTGAGCGGGAGACATGTCGCCGCCGGCCGGCCCCAGCTCTCGGCGCGCGACGTCGAGCACGCCGCGAATTTCGATCTGCACGCGCTGATGCTTCGCTTCGGTGCGCCGTAGCTCGTTCTGGCTGGCTTCGGCGCTTTGGCGGAGTTGCGTGAGCGCGGCCTGAGCTTGGGCTTCGCCGTCGCGCAGCTGCTGCAGCTCGGCGTCGAAGCGCGCCATCTGCTCTCGAAAGCCGGCGTCGGCCTGCGACAGGGCCGCGCTGCGCTCGCCCGCCAGCTGTTCGACCTGACGAATGGGCTCGAGCAAGCGCCGGAACGCCTCGTTGGCTTCCAACGTCGGACGCAGCTCGTTCGACAACTTCATGAGCTGCGTGTCGCGGGCCAGCTCCGCTTGTCGAAGCTCGGCGTGCCGAGCGGCGACCGCTCGCTTGAGCGCCGCGTGCCGCGACAACACGCGGTAGGTGTAGAGCGGCGCCAAAATGGCGTTCTTGGGCGCGGGGCCGTAGCCCGCGACGGCCGTCACCGCGGCGAGATCGATCGGGAGCTTGTCGGCGGGGCGGGTGTGTCCGTGCGGCCAATTTTCGGGTTGGCGCGGGGCGGCTTGCGGCGAGGCTCCCAGCCCCAACTCGACGTTGGAGCCCAGCTGCAGGAGCGCCTCGTCTTCGTAGTCGAGGTCGGGCAGCGAGATCTCCAGGCCGAACGCGGCCGACTCCGGCGTGAGCTGCGGCGCGGTGGGTTTGATTACGGGCGCGGTGGCACGCTTGGAGACGGGCGCGGCGAGCTCCAAGTCGGGTATCTCGAACTGGGGCGGAGAAGGTTTGCGCTCGTTCATGCGCTGGCGCTCGAGCTGGGCGCTGCCGTCGGTGTGGCCAGACCGGTCAGCTCCTCTTGAAAAGCGCGAAAGGCCGAGTCCGCCGGCCAGTGTGGTGCGTCCGCCAGCAACCGTCGTGCTCGTTCTCGCTCGCCGCGCTCCAAGTACGCCACGATCGCGCCGTAGCGCATGGCCCAGTGGACGAGCGGGCTGTTGTCGGAGGCGGCTTCCAGCACCTCGGCGTCGCCCTGCCTCGGGCAACGAGCGAAAGCGCGCGCCAGCGCGGTGAGGGCCGCCCGCAACATGGCCACGCGCTTCTGCAGCGGTCCGCTACCGGGCGGCAATGGCAGCTTCTCGAGCGACTCGGCGCGCTCGACGGCGCGGCTGCGATCGCCATCGAAAGCTTCCATCAACGTTTCGACGAACCAACGGTGCTCGAGGGCGGCTTCCCAGGCTTCGCCCCGTACGGCGCGCTCCAGCGCGCGCCGGGCGCGGTCGACCATGCCGTGCGCCGCCAGCGCCGCCGCGACCATCAACGGGCCCAGCGTTTCCGGGTGGGGCAGGCGCGCCAACGTCGGGTGGTAGGCCTGCAGCACCTTGCCCAGATCACCAGAGCGCAACGTGCGCCGGAGCCGCAGCTGCCGCAGCGCGCTGGGCAACTGCGTGACGACGAAAGTGGCGAGCAGCAGCAAGCCGAGCGCGCGTGATTGCCGACCGACGTGCACGGCGAATGCGATCGTGGCGGCGGAGGACACCAGCCAGAGCGCGATGCGGATGCGCGCTCGTCGCTCGAGCGACGCCAGATGCTGCATCAAGCTGCGAGCTTAGCATTCGCGCCGGCGAGCCGAGGCGCGGAAAAAATGGAGGGCCCGCCACACCCGCTTTTCTTTACCGTTGCTCCCTTCCGGGCCTGGCGGGGTTCAAGCTGCGCTGTCGGCGGACCCGTACATCGTGCGAGACGACCGGCGGGTCATAGCCTACTTTTGGTCGTCTTCCAAACGCTTTCCGAGGCTCACCACCGCGTCGTTCTTGAAGCCCAACGCCGCGTAAAACGCCTGCACTTCGCTGTTTTCGCTTCTGACCTGCAGGTTGATTTTCGGGCAACCCAATAGACGCAAGCGGCGCTCCGCGTCGCGCATCAGGGCCGAACCGATGCCGCGGCGGCGTTGTCCGATGTCGACGGCCAAGTAGTTCACCCAGCCGCGATGACCGTCGTAGCCGGCCATCACCACGCCAACGACGACACCTTCGAGCTCGGCCACCAAGAACAGCTCACGCTGCACCTTGAGCTTGCGCGCGATGTCCTTTTTTGGATCGTTCCAAGGTCGGATCAAGCCGGCAAACATCCACAGCTCGAGCACGCGAGCTTCGTCCGATTCCTTGTATGCGCGAACGATGACCTGGGCCATGGCTTTGCTGCTGGCGGCTCAGTGCAAGCCGGGCGCTTCCTGGCCGGTGGCCGAGACGTATTCGGTGTAGCCGCCGCCGTACAGCTTCGGGCCCTCGGGGCCGAGCTCGAGCACGCGGTTCGATAACGAGCTCAAGAAGCGCCGATCGTGCGACACGAACAACAGGGTGCCTTCGAAATTGGCGAGCGCCTTCACCAGCATTTCCTTGGTGTCCAAATCGAGATGGTTGGTCGGCTCGTCCAGCACCAAGAAATTCGGTGGATCGAACAGCATGCGCGACAAGACCACGCGCGCTTTTTCGCCGCCGGACAGCACGCGGCAGCGTTTGTCCACGTCGTCACCCGAAAAGCCGAACGCGCCCAACAGCGCCTTGAGCGAGCCGAGCGATGCCTTCGGAAACGCCGCTTCCAGCGTCTCGAGCACGGTCTGATCCGGGTTCAAGATCTCCATCGCATGCTGGGCGAAGTAACCCATCTTCACGCTGCCGCCGAGCTGCACGTCGCCGCTGTCGGCGGTCGATTCTCCGGCGATCAACCGCAGCAGGGTGGACTTGCCGGCGCCGTTCACGCCCATCACGCACCAGCGCTCGCGGCGACGAATCAAGAAGTCGAACTTCGAGTAAATCACGTGCTCGCCGTAGGCTTTGTTCACGCCCGAAAGCTTGGCCACGTCTTCGCCCGAGCGCGGCGGCGTAGGAAAATCGAAGTCGATGATTTTGCGCCGGCGCGGCGGCTCCACCTTCTCGATTTTTTCCAGCTTCTTCACGCGCGACTGGACCTGGGCGGCGTGGCTGGCGCGCGCCTTGAACTTGTCGATGAACGCCTGCTCTTTGGCCAACATGGCTTGTTGGCGCTCGAACTGCGCTTGCTGCTGCTGCGCCAAGATCTGCCGCTGCTCGGCGTAAAACTCGAAGTTGCCGGAGAAGCTGGTCAGCTCGCCGCCGTCGATTTCCAAGATCTTGCCGACCAAGCGATTCATGAACTCGCGATCATGCGACGTCATCACCAGCGCGCCTTCGAACTCGCGCAGAAACTTCTCCAACCAGATGATCGACTCGAGGTCGAGATGGTTCGTCGGCTCGTCGAGCAGCAATAAATCCGGCGCCATCAGCAGAATGCGCGCCAGGGCCACGCGCATCTTCCAACCGCCGGAAAGCGCGCCCACGTCGCCCTCCATGACCTCTTGTCGGAAGCCCAAGCCGGCCAGCACTTCGCGCGCCCGGGCTTCTAGGCCGTAGCCGCCCAGCTCGTCGAAACGGGCCTGCACCTCGCCGAAGCGCTCGACGATCTTCTCCAGCTCGTTGCCGTAGGCGGGGTCGGCCATCTTGTGCTCGAGCTCGTGCAGCTCCGCGCCAACCGTCGACACTTCGCCCGCGCCGGCCATCGTCTCGGCCAGCACGCTGCGCCCGCTCATGTCGCCTACGTCCTGGCTGAAGTAGCCGGTGCGAATGCCGCGATCGACCACGACTTGTCCGCCGTCCGGCTGCTCTTCACCGACCAGGAGCCGAAACAGTGTGGTCTTGCCGGAGCCGTTTGGTCCCACGAGTCCCACCTTCTCGCCGCGGTTCACGCTGGCGGAGGCTTCCATGAACAGAATTTGCCGGCCGTGGTTCTTGCTGACCGAATCGAAGCGGATCACGGCGCGAAAGATGTCGGTGGCGCGCCTGCTGCGCAAGCCCGCGCGGCACTAATAAATCGAGTGGCCCCACCACCACGCACTGACATGAGCTTGCACGGCGCTTTTCCTGCCGAGGAATTCGGCTCCGGCTCCCGCCCAACCCCTCTCGTCGAGGCTCCAGCCTGGCTGAAGGCGCACGCAACTGCGCCTGGCGCCGACGGTGACCGCGCCACATTGACGCCTTCCGACCGTGCCTTCCTCGAAAGCCCTCCGACTTACGAGGAAGGCAGGTCGCTCCTGCCTTCGGCGGCGCCGCCGGCCTTGCCGGCACCGTCCACCTCTCGCCGCGTGCTTTCACTGCTGCTGTTCGTCGCCATCGCCGGCGGCGCCTCGGTCGTGCTCGGCCTCGCGGTACTGCGCTACCTCGGGCACGCTTTGTTGCGGTGACGCGCGGAGCCGGAACGCGCCGCCTGGACCCAGATTTTTTCACAGGAAGGGCAGAAGGACAGAAGGCGAGAATTGGGGCGCCGTTCTGATTCGCGCTCGCGTCGCTTCGTTCGAAGTGTTCAAGGGGCGCGTGGGTCGACGCAAGAGCGAACGCGGCTTTGCGCCCAACCCTGCTTCTTCTGACCTTCTGCCCTTCCTGTAAGAAATCTGGGTCCGTGTCGACGACTAGGAACAGCCGTTCGCTAGCGGCGGACTTGTAGCGAATCACCTTCGAAGGTGATGCCGAGAGGCTCGATGATGACGCGCTGGGGGCCGGCTTGCACTTCGCCGGCGTGCAGCAGATCGAAGCCGGATTGCTTGCCGACGGCGAGCGCGGCGGCGACGGCCGAAGCCGGCAAATAGAGCGCGAAGCCGGCGCCCATGTTGAGCGTCCCGTAGGCTTCGGCTGTCGAGAGCTCGGCGTGTTGCTGCAAGAACGTCAGCACCGGCGGTACGGGCGGAATGTGGTGCAAGCGGTAGGTCAGCTCGCGGCTGGCGCGCATGACCTTGCGCCAACCGTGGCCCGTGATGTGCGCCGCGTAGTGCAGCGGAACGCCCGCAGTTTGCAGGTTTTCGACCAGCGGCGCGTACTGCGGCGTCGGGTCTAACAAAGCCTCGCCGTAGGTGCGGCCGTCGCTGATGAGCGTTTGGTAGCCCTGCGGCAAACCAGCGGCAATTTTGCGCGCCAAGCTGAGCCCGTTGGCGTGAATGCCGGAAGCGGGCGCGAGCAAGATCTGGTCGCCGACCTCGAGCCGCTCGCCGTGCAAGGTGTTTTCGGACGGCATCATGCCGATGGCGGAACCGCCCAGCACCACTTTGCCGGCTTCGATGAGTGACGGCAAAACCTGCGTTTCGCCGCCGCCCCACGACACGCGGCATTCTTCGCACGCCGCGGCCCAGCCTTGGGTGAGGTCGCGAGCGCGCTCGGCGTCCGAGAACCAGGCGCCATCGCCCGCGCCCCAGTAGGCGGTCAAGGCGGCAGGTTTGGCGCCGACGCTGCACAAGTCGTTCAAGATCGTGGCCACGGTATCTCGGGCGATGGCGTCGTAGTGGGTGCGCCCCGTGTACGCGCGCACCGCGTCGGCCACCAGGTTCTTGGTGCCGAGCGCTTCGGTCACGAACGCAATCGAGACCTCGCCCAGTTTGAGGACGTACGCCGACTCACCTCGGCTGGAGGCAATCTCTTCCAGATTGAGGCGGCCGAGGTGCTGCGCCGTTTTGGCGGCGAGCTCTTGGGCCAAGAGCTTGCTCGGATCGATCTTCGAGTAGTCGACGCCGGCTTCTGCGTACTTGCGATCGCTCATCGGGGCGCGCGGAAGCTAACACGGGCGCGGGGGCTACGCCGCTGGTAGTCGCACGGGCGAGCGGCTGGCGAAGATGCCGATATTTCTCGGAGAAACCGCGCGCTCGAACAGGGTCGCGACCTCGACCGCAAGGCCTTGCTGCTCCAGGTGCACGGCGCGGTCCAGCGACACCAAAACCTCGATCAGCCGAGCCAGCATGCTGCGCGGCAGCGAGAGCCGGCGAATCAACCCGTAGTGCTCGGCTGCCAGGGCTTCGTGATGAGCAAGCTCGGCCGCGCTCGGGGCCGGCAAGCTGCGCAGCGCGAGCGCGCGTTCGGCAACGACGGCGAGGCCCTGATTGGCGCGGCGGCGATTGATGCCGCTCATTTCGGCGCCCGCTTCGAGCACCACGCCGCGCGCTTGCAGCAGCTGGGCGAGCGCATAGCGGGTTTGCCGGGCCCCGATCGTGACGTCGATGCTCGCCTCGACGCCCTGCGGCTGGGCCGTCAAGTTGGTGAGCCCCAAGTGCTCGCGGCGCAGCTCGGGCGCGCCCTCTGCGCGCGACAACGGTCGGCGCGTCGGGGTGGAGATTTTTTGCAGGCAGCAAGAGACCAGCGCCAAGTCGCAGCGGGCGTGCGCGGCGGCCTCGACCAAGCGGTCGCCCAGCTCTCCGCACGCGTGCAAGCCGATGGCCAAATCTTGCTCGGCGAATTGCAGCGCGTCGCGCGCGTCCACCGCGACGAAGGAAGCCGTGACGGCGCTCTCTTGCGCGCGTTTCTGCGCGCTCTTCACGCGCTCCGGGTTCCGCTCCAGCCCCAGCGCTTCGCGTTGGAACAAGTCGGCCGACAGCCGCGTGAAGTGCCCGCTGCCGGCGCCCACGTCGACGATGCGCTCGGCGCTGTGAGCCATGCCGGCGACGGCCGATAGCAGGCCGGACAATTGCGCGCGCTTGCGGAACCGCACACTGCGCAGCGCCTCGCTGGTTAGTGGGGTCGTACCTCGCAGCCGCGGCAGCTCGATGGCCGCCGATAGCTCCTGCCCGAGCTCGCGCAAATCATTGGGCGCGCCGGACAGGCCTGGCAAGAGCTCCGCCAGGCCTTGCGCCTCGCAGCTGCGCACGGTGCCGTCATCGAGCCCGAGCAAAAACGGCGTCCAACCGCGCTTACTGCACCACTCCGGCACGATGGCTTGGTCGACGCGCTGCTCCAAGATGTCGCGCACCGGCAAGGCCACGGCGAGTACGCGCCGCAAATGCTGCGAGCAGGTCATGCTCAATACAGCGCGATTGGCGTGGGCATGAACAAGAGCGCGAACAGCACCAGGCAGACGCAGGCGACCACGGTTCGAGCGGGCCCGAGAGGTCCGGGCTCGAACGGCGGGTGGTCAGCGCCGGTCATGCGCGCCATGCCACCGGTGATGGCGTACCAAAACAACCAAAAAGCCGAGTTTCCGAGCGCCGCGCCGAGGGTTTGGTTCGACCGGTGCAGCAGCACCGGCAGAACCAAGGTGAACAAATTGTACGCGAACACGGCGAGAAGCCCGCGCCTGACCCAGGTGGCCACGCGATGTTGACGATTGCCCATCAACGCATAGGCGATGTGCCCGCCGTCGAGCTGCCCCCAAGGTAGGAGGTTGATCATCGTCAAGAACAGGCCGCCCCAACCGGCGAATGCCATGGGGTGCAAGAACACGTCTTTGTCGGGCGAGATGGGTCCGAGCACGATTCGCTTCATCAGCCAGTACAGCAGGCTCTGACCTTCTTGGGTGTAGTTGTCCACGGCGCGCGGTCCGACGTGCGACAGCGAAAGGCCCATCCACAGTACCGGAATCGCGACGACCATGCCCGCCAGCGGCCCCGCGGCGCCGATGTCGAGCAGCGCTTTGCGCGAGCGAATGCGGTCACTCATCGTGATGACCGCCCCCAGCGTGCCGAACATGCTCAGGAAAGGCAGCGGCAAGAAGAACGGAGGTGACGCCGGCACCCGGTGTAGGCGCGCCGCAATGTAGTGCCCGAGCTCGTGCACGAGCAGAATCGCGAGGAGCGGAATTGCTTGGTACGCTGCCCAACCGATCAAGCTTTGACGAGCCGGCGCAGGCTGATTCAGCATCATCGACGTCGCCTGCATGCTGAGCAGAGTCAGCCCGAACAGCAGAAAATGCAGCCAAATCCGCTGCTTGCGCGGCTCGTTGGGCAGCGCGCTCTCGCGTGGCTCCTCGTACTCGGGCTCGGGCTCGAAGCGCGGCGGCGCGCCCAGCGGCGCCGGAAAGCCGGCCATCGGATCATTGCTCATGCGAAAGCGTCTCTCTCAGTCGTAGCGCCAGGCGATCGAGCTGGGGAGCCAGGTCGGCGTCGAGCACGCCGATATCGGTCTCGATGCGCAGGCTGCCACGTTGCCGTGAGCCGTCGGGCAGCACCCGCACCGTCTCCACCGCGACGCCCAGCGACGGCAACGCCTGCGACAGCAGCTGCGCGTCTTCGGGGTGGGCCACGATGGCGAGTCGCCGTGCCCCGCGCGCTTCCGCCAGCGCCTGCCGAGCCAGCGCCACGACTTGCTCGGGCGCCACCGCCAACGACGCGCCCAGCAACCGCTCCGCCAGCAAGCGCGCCAACGACACCGTTCGCTCCAGCGCTCGCTCGTCGGCCTTGGCCTCGTGGGTGGCCAGCGCCAGCGCGTGCGCGGCGAGCTTGGCCGAAGCCTCCGCGCGCGCTTCGGCCTCGGCGAGTAGCTTCAAATCCGCGGCGCGGCGCTCGGCGGCGGCAACCAGCGTTCGAGCCTCGACGCGCGCTTTGGCCAGCAGGCGCGCCGCTTCCGCGCCGGCGTCCACCACGGCTTTCGGCACGACTCGTCCGAAGGGCAGTCCTCGCTCCGCCAGCGCGGGGCGCCGAAGCGGCGTGGCCTCGGCCGCTTGCTGGCGCGTCAACACGCGACCCTTGGTCATCATCGCCACAGCCCTCGCTCGTCCAGTGCCGCGGCCAAGCGCCCGAGCTCGGCGCCCAGGGCCTGGGCGCGTTGGGCGCGTTCGGGGTGGCACAAGCCGGCGAGCACATCGGCCGCGGCCGGTACCAGACCCACCTCGGCCAGCGCATCGGCCAGGCTCGGCCCCCGCGCGCCGAAGAAGTAGCTCATGGCCAACAATGACCGCTGAAAGTCAGGAGAACGTGCCGAGACTGTCACTGAGCCGTTCATGTTCATTGCGAGAGCGAGAGGGCGAAGCGGTTCGAGAGCGACGCGCCGGAGCCTAGCCTGGATCATCGGCTGGCCGAGGGCGAGGGGGGCCGGTATGCCCCACCCCGTTCTGAGCGCGGCGCCCCAGAAAAGCCCCGTCTGAAAGCAAATTTTGATAGCTTACGGATCCGTGAAGCTGGCCGCGATCGACATCGGAACGAATTCGATCCACCTGGTGGTGGTCGAGTTCGACGGCCGCACCTTTCACGTCATCGATCGCGAGAAGAGCATGGTCCGGCTCGGGCTGGGCATGTTCGGAGAAATGCGGCTCACGGATCGCGCCTTCAACGAAGGCGTCGAGGTGCTCAGCCGCTACACCAAGCTGGCCGAGAGCCGCGGCGTCGACGAAATCTTGGCAGTGGCCACCAGCGCCACGCGCGAGGCCGAAAACGGCACCGAGTTCCTGAATGCCATCTTCCAGCGCACGGGCGTGATGCCGCGTGTCATCTCCGGCTCCGAAGAAGCGCGGCTGATCTTTCTCGCCGTCAAGCACTCCATCGATCTGGGCGGTGAGCGCGGGCTGGTGATCGACATCGGTGGCGGCAGCGTCGAGGTCGCGGTGGGCGATCACGACGAGGTCATGCTGGCGCAGAGCATGCGCTTGGGCGTGCAGCGGCTGTTGCATCGCCAAGGCGGCGCGCAGCCGCTGGGCATGCGCGAGATGTACGAGCTGTCCGGCTACGTGCAGGGTGCCGCCGCCGAGGTGATGTCGGAGGCCAAACGCTTCGGCGCCACCCGCTTCGTCGGCACCTCCGGCACCATCCGCACCCTCGGCGAAGCCGCGCATTTGCTGGCCGGAGGCGCGCCGTTTCGCTCGCTCAACGCTCAGAGCGTCAAGCGCCGAGACTTGCGCGAGCTGGTCAAGCGCCTGTGCGAGGCCGACGCGGTGAAACGCGCCAAAATGCCGGGAATCGGCGAGGCGCGGGCCGACACCATCCACCTCGGCGGCATGCTCCTGCTGGAGCTGCTGGAGATGGCCAAAGCCGAGGAGCTCACGCTGTGTGACACCTCGCTGCGCGAAGGCGTGATCTGGGACTACATCGAGCGGCGGGGCGTGGACCCGGTGCCGCACCGAGTGATCGCCGACCCGCGGCGCCGCAGCGTGGTCGAGCTGATGCGTAAATTCCACCGCGACGATCCGCGGGAGCTGCACATTGCCGAGCTGTCGCTGTCGCTATTCGATCAAACGCACGAGCTGCACGGCCTGGGCACGCCGGAGCGCGAGCTGCTCGAGTACGCGTCGCTGTTGCACGGCATCGGTCGTCACATCGACTACGAAGACCGCGAACGGCACGCGCGCTACATCATCCGCAACTCCAGCCTGCGTGGCTTCACCGACGACGAGATAGAGCTACTCGGCCTGATCGCGCTCTATCACCGCGGCTCGCGGCCCCGCAAAAAGAGCAGCAAGCTTGCGGCGCTTCCGGCCAAAGACCAAGACGGCGTCGTCGTCTTGTCGGCCATTTTGCGGCTGGCGGTCGCGCTCGATCGCGGGCACAGCCAGCTGGTGCGCCGCCTGCACGTCGAGGCGCGCAAAAAAGAGCTGCGCATCGTGATCGACGGCCCCGGCGATCTGTTGCTGGAGCTGTGGGCGGGTCGCGGCAAGCTCGAGCCGCTGGCCAAGGCCCTGCGGCGCTCGATCAGCCTCGAGCGCGTGGCGTTGGCGCCTTCAGCAGCGCTCGACCACCACGGCGACCGCTTCGCCGCCGCCGATGCACAGGGTGGCAAGACCGCGCTGGGCCCCACCATCGTGCATCGCGCCTAGCAGGGTGACCAAGATGCGCGCGCCCGAGGCGCCGATGGGGTGTCCGAGCGCCACCGCGCCGCCGCGCACGTTCACTTTGGCTGGGTCGATGCCCGCCAACCTGGCGCAGGCCATGGTGACGCACGAAAATGCTTCGTTGATCTCCCACAAATCGATGTCGCCGACGGCCAGGCCGAGCTTCTTCAACGTGAGATCGATGGCCAGGGCCGGAGCGGTCGTGAACCATTCGGGCGCCTGCGCCGCGCTGCCGTAGCCGACGATGCGCGCCAGCGGCTTCAAGCCGTGACGTTTGACGGCGCTCTCGCTGGCCAGCACCAGCGCGGCCGCGCCGTCGTTGATGCTTGAGGCGTTGGCGGCGGTGATGGTGCCGTCGCTGGCGAAGGCCGGCCGCAGCTTGGAAAATTTGCTCGGGTCGCCCTTGCCCGGCTCTTCGTCCTCGCTGACCAGCAACGGGTCGCCTTTCTTTTGGGCGATCGACACCGGCGCAATTTCTTTGGCGAAGGCGCCGCTCTTTTGCGCCGCGATGGCCAGGGCGTAGCTCTTCTTCGCGAACTCGTCTTGCAGCTCGCGCGTGAGCTCGTACTTCTTGGCGCACAGCTCGCCGGCTTGCCCCATGTGAAAGTCGTTGTACGGATCCCACAAGCCGTCGAAAATCATGCCGTCGATCAATTTGCCGTCGCCCATGCGGTAGCCGCTGCGTGCCTCCCGCAGGTAATAGGGGACGTTGGACATCGACTCCATGCCGCCCGCCACGACGATTTCCGCGTCGCCCAAGGCCAGCGTTTTGGCGCCGAACACGACCGCTTGCAGGCCGGAGCCGCACACCTTGCTCACCGTCGTCGCCGGCACCGAGTGCGGCACGCCCGCGAAAATAGCCGCTTGCCGGGCCGGCGCCTGGCCAATGCCGGCCGAAAGCACGTTGCCCATGAACACCTCGCCCACTTCCTCGGGAGCCAAGGTCGCGCGCTCGAGCGCGCTCTTGATGGCCGTCGCACCCAAGCGTGGCGCCGGCACGCTAGCGAGCGAGCCTAGGTAGGCGCCAATGGGAGTGCGGGCCGCCGACACGACATAAACGGCTTGGGACATGACCTCAGCCTAGCGCAGTGAAACGTCGTCTGCCTCGCCCGAAACGCCTGAGCTACAATCTCACGCATGCGCGCGCTGGCTTCGAGCTTGGTTGGGCTCGGTGTGGTCTTGGGTCTGACTTTCGGCTGCGGCAAGAGTGAGGACGGGGCCGACGCGCCCGCCGCCGGCACGAGCAGCGCTGGCTCGGCCGCGAACGGCGGCAACCCCGCCGGCAGCGGGAGCGCAAATGCGGGGACTTCGCAGGGCGGTAGCGCGGCCGGCAGCGGCAGCGCCGGCACGTCCACGACGGGCGGCCAACCCGACGGGCAAGCCGGCGCCGATGGCGCAAGTGCCGGCGCCGGTACGCTCCTGGATTGCGACCCCAAGAAGATTCTTTGCAAACGCGTCGCGCCCACGTGCGACGCCGGTGAAGTGCCGAGCGTTGCGGGAAGTTGCTACGGCGATTGCGTCAAAATCGAAAGTTGCGGATGCAGCGCCGCCGAGCAGTGTCCCGAGCCCGAGCAGTACACGTGCTGGGCCAAGCAGCATTGCGGTCCTTTCGTGCGGTGACCGAAATCAGCTTGCGGAGGCGAATCGGGCAAAGGAGACTCGCCCGCAACCATGGGCGCTGATCCGCGACTTTTGACCGAGGTTCCCATCTTTTCGCTCCTCGACGAGCAAGAGCGGGCCACGTTGGCCGAACGAGTCGAGACCGTGCAGTTTGCCTCCGGTACCGTGCTGTTCAACCGCGGCGATCCGGGAGATTCGCTGTACGTCGTTCGCACCGGCGCGGTGGAGCTATTTTTCAAGAACGATACCGGCGAGCGCATCGTGCTCGACACGGCGACGCCGGGGCACTTCTTCGGGGAGATTTCGTTGCTCGACGGCGGCGCCCGTACCGCTTCGGCGGTGGCGATCAAGGACGTCGAGGCGGTGGTCGTCGATCGCGAAGACTTGGCGGAGCTCATCCGCCTGCAACCGGGCGCCGCGATGGAGCTGCTGGCTGCCACCGGCCGGCGCTTGCGTGAAACGAACGAGAAGCTGCGTCACACCGCGTCGCGCAACGTCAACGAAGAGACGGAAGACAAGCGCAGCCGCGTGATGAAGGTCGCCGATTGGATCTCCGAATTCAGTGGCAGCCTCGACTTCTTGTTCATCCACATCGGCATCTTCTTTCTGTGGATCGTCTTCAACTCCGGGCCGTTGAGCCGCATTTGGGGTCCTTTCGATCCGTTCCCGTACGGCTTGCTCACGATGTGCGTGTCGCTCGAGGCCATCATTCTGTCGGTGTTCGTGCTGCTCAGCCAGAGTCGCCAAGTCGCGCGCGACCGCGTCCGTAACGACATCGAGTACGACGTCAACTTGAAGGCCGAGCTCGAGATCGCCCACCTGCACGAAAAGTTCGACCACCTGCACGTCGAGCTGCTGGCGCGCTTGAACAACCTCGAGCGCAACTCGAAGCGACCTCCCGGATAAGGTTCTCGGCGCCGGCACCCCTCGCGCTAGAGTCGGGTCGCACCATCGAGACTGGGAACGGACGGTGACGCTTTCCCTCGCAGCAGAGCGGCGTCGTGCTTGGTTCGCTGACACTCGACGGCCGTGGAGACCTCGCTCGCTTGCGCAACCGCCACGCATTCTTCAGCCTCGCGAATCGCCCTACTCAGCTCCGGAACCATGGCTTGAGCGAGCGCGCCGAGATAAGCGTCATACGACCGCGAATCTGCTCGGATCGCGCTGGGTACGCTCGCGGCACCAGCATCGTTGAACTCGCGAGAGAAATCATAGAGCAGCCGCGCGACGTCGGCATACATGAGCGCAACGCCTGGCCCGGAGGCGTGAGAGCGCGCGGCCTCGTACTTCGAGATCAAGGCATCGGTGGCATGCTTGCGTCGGACCACCCAGGCGCCGATGTCGGACTTGATGAACTGGATGGCATCGGCCTTGTCGCCCGTGCCCGAGTAGCGCGGCGCCCGCATCGCGAGAATGGCCTCGGCTTCGGAGTGCAGCGACGGCAAGGTCGGTTCCTTTGCCTCGCGCGTGTTGCCGCAAGCGCTGAGCAGGCCAGCAATAGCGAGACAGCTCGACAATGGCACCTTTCGCATCGCGCTCGTCACCGTAGTCTTGCGATGCGCCGGCCGCTACCAGCGATCTCGCGCGATGCGCCGCCCTTCCCATGGGGGCTCAGCGGCGCAGGAGCATCAGGCTTTGGCGAGATCGCGCGGGTTGCAGCACGCCGGACAGGCTGCGTAGCCAGGCGCGAACCGCGGCTTCCAGGGCGGCGAGCTCGAGCGCCGCCAAGCTCTCGCGGTTGAAACCTCGAGGCGGCTCGAGGCAGGCCAGCAGCTGCTCGCGCTCGCTGGCTTTCGAGCTGGGGAGCGTGAGCCGCGCGGCTTCGTGCAGGAGTAGGCGAAGCTCGTGCACGCGCTTCATCCGCCGAAACGACTCGAACATCGCGGCTTGCAGGAGCGGCTGGTCTCTCCACGACACCCCCGCGAATAGCTCCTGAGTAACGCGTTGGCCGGCGCCGTAGCAGTCGTAGGCGGCGCAGCCCCCGTGGCCCTGAGCCACTAGCGCGTGGTGGATCCGGCAGCGGGAGTCGTTTCCCAAGTGTCGGCACACCGTGTCGGCGGGCTTGTCGAACGCAAACGACTCGCCTTGGTCGAAGGGCAAGCTGACGCAGCACAGGGCCTGGCAGTGGGAGCAGTCGGCGCGCAACTCGACGCGATAGTCCATCTTCGCAGGGAGCCACCGCCTCGAATCTGTTGCGTTTTTGTGGCGCGGTAGGGATTCAGCGGCTCCGCGCTCGAAAAAGCGCAACATTCGTCGTCGGCTCGCGCCTTCGTTTTAGCCATGTCAGCGCCCGCCCCGTTCGCCGCCGAGCCCAGCCGGAGAGCCGTCTTGAACGAGCAGGGAGATCGCGCCCAGCGCGATCTCGCGAGGCTCGACGATCTTGCGCTCGTTCGGTACGAAGCCAAGTGGCAACGCAAGATCCGCCGACTGCAACGGACATTCCCCGAGCGCTGGCGCGTCGCCGGGCTATCCGACGAGGAGGTGCGGGACATCTTGACCTTGCGCTTGATCGAAGCCGTTCGGCAAGCTTCGCCCGAAGAGCTCGCGCTCGCTCGCCCCGGTCGTGAGTGGGGCCTACTGATCGTGCAGCGCGCGCTGCGCGAGCTTCGTCGAGCGTTCAAGCTCTGCGCGGTTCCGGTCGACTTTAGCGAGACGCCCGCCACGCTGCCGGCCGTCGATCAGGAAGAGCGGCTGTTGGCGGAGGAGTCGGAACGCCTGTTCTTGGTGGCGGGGCAACGCGCCGAGCAGAGCCTGAGCCGTCCGCAGCGAAGATGGCTGGCGGCGCTGAGGCTGAGCGCTCGTTCCGGCGGCTTCTTCCTGGCCAGCGCGGAGCCCAACTTGAGCGCGGCTTCGCGGGTGCTGGGTAAGAATCGCTCGTCCGCGCAGCGCGCCTACCGCGAGCTGCAAGCGCGCTTTTCGCGCGAGCTTTCGCGGCAAAAGTAGCCTTTGGCGGCTGGATGGCGCGCTCGCCCACACGGTCACACCTCAGGGTTATCAAGACGACCATTCGGCAGGCTGTGCGCACAAAATGCGAGAAATTGCGCCTTCGAGCCTTAAGAAGCGGCCCGCCGAGATAACCTTGAGGATCGCAATGGTGACAAGCGCGCACAGGCGTGGGTCGTGGTTAGGAGCTGTAGCGCTCTGCCTCATGGGCGGCTGCCAAGAGAAGCCGAAGCCTTCAGGTCTCACGGACGTCGTCGATGCCGTGGCGGGCCGTTCAGGGCGAACGCCGGCCGACGGCTGCGCCACACCGCAAACGGGTTGCGAGTGCGACGAAGGCGCCGTCGCGGACTGCGGGCACGTGGCGTCGACGCACGACGACTACGTCACTTGTTCCATGGGGCAGCGTGCTTGCGTCGACGGCACCTGGAGCGAATGCAAGACCGACCGCCAGGTACAGATCGAACAGATTCCAGCCTCCAGTCGGTTTCGAATCGAGGCCCTCGGCACGGGCGCGGCTTGCCCGGCCGGCTTCGATCCGTGTGACCCGTACTGTCAACAGACGGTCGACACGCCTGGCAGCTCGGGCGCCGGCAGCAACTTCACGGACACGAGCACTGGGCTCAAGCTCGCGCCTTCGGCCGCGACCGGTTGCGGCACGCTGACCGTTTCGGCGGCGTCGCCCAGCGTTACCATCACCCAGATATCGCCTTCGGTGGTGGCCACGCCGGTTTCGCTCACGGCCATGCTGAGCTCCGCCTGCGTGACCTCGCCCTTCAACGTCGTGTGGACGATCGACCGCTTCGACATCGCGCAAGTCACCGGCTCGACCAGCAGCAACGGCTCACTCGCCGCTTTGCGCCCCTATGCGGGGAACGTCACCGCCACCGCCTACGCCGTCGGCCTTTCGGGGTCCGCCAGCGTTGCGGTCAAGGTAAACGTCGCCGAAAGCCCGACCACGAACGCCGCGGCTGCACCCAACAAGGCCGCCACGTCGACGCAGATCACTGCCCTCGCCGGCGCGGGCTCCGGCAACAGCGTCACCTGGCTGTACCCATACGCCAACACTTACTTCCCGCTCGGGCTTCCGGCGCCGACGTTGCAGTACTCGTACACGTCCGGCGCGGGCGGCGCCGTGAAGGCCACGTTGCGCTACCCCGCCAACTCGACGGCCGCTAGCGCCACCTTCAACTACGCGTTGATCGTGAAGGAAGAGAACACCGTTTCTCAGTCCGCGGGGGTGGCCTCGAACGCCACCAGCCCCCAAATCACGATTCCCGCCGCCGCCTGGAGCGCTTTCGAGCAGTCTGCGCGCGGCAACGACGCCGACATCTTGGTGCAGCGCATCAACGCCGCGGGCACCGTGGAGACGGAGACCCGCCGTAAGATCCATTTCGTGAACGCCCAGCTCAAGGGCACCGTTTACTACAACTCGTACAGCTCGCTGCTGGGGCCGACTCGCACGGGAGCCGTGCTGAAGATCAACCCCGGCGCTACCTCCCCGACGCTCGCCATTCAGCCGGCGTCCGGAGTGTGCACGGTGTGCCACACCGTGAACCTGGACGGCTCCAAGATCATCGCCGCCGGCTACCGCAACGGCGGACCCAACTATTTCAATCAGTCGCGGCGCTACGACATGACGAGCGGGATCTTGCCGTCCCCCACCGTGCTGAACAGTTACAACGTTGCCTCGACCGATACCGAGAACGTTTCGGGAGATCGGTTCAATTTCGGGGCGGTTTGGACCGACGGAAGCCTGTACATGACGCACGGAGGCAACTCGTCGACCTCCGGCTCACCCGCGCCGTACGGCGACAAGAATTGGCGCGCGCCGCCCGACTTCTCGCGGCTCTACGATCCCAATAGCCCCAGCACGGCGATCACGGTTGGGGGTTGGAGCAACATTTCAGCGGTTACGCCCAAGTTCTCCCAGGATGGCACGAAGCTCGCGTTCGGCTTTTGGGGCGCCAACAACTCGACACTGGCCTGTTCGCCCTCCTCGTCGGCCTCGTGCTCCGCCAGCGGTACGCTCGCCGCCGCAACGGCCGGAACTCGGATGGCCATCGCTGATTTCAACTGCTCGCCTTCGCCTTGCACCGCGACGTCCACCTTCACGATCAACAACGCGCGGGACTTGACGCCCGGTGTCACGCACAAGGTGGCGTGGCCCGCCATCAGCCCTGACAACTCGATGGTCGTCTATCAGCGGCAGTACCGATCGTCGAAGAGCCTTTTGAGCTGGTCTCCCAGTGACGTCAACACGGTCGCCGGCGCTTTGGCCGAGCTGTGGGTCTCGAAGGTCCCCGCCACGAGTGGCACCGTCGCGCAGCCCGTCGAGCTCAAAGCCTTGAACGGGCTGAATTCGGACGGCACGTCTTACCTACCGACGTTGTCGCCGTACCACGTCGCCAACGGCTCGTTCACCATCAACCAGGCCGACAGCTGCGGCGTCACCGCCGCCGTCACGGGCGTGAACGATTACCAACTCAACTACTTGCCGGCGTTCAGCCCCACCACGGACAATTATTGGGTCGTCTTCACGTCGCGCCGCATGTACGGCAACATCGCGACCGACGACCCGTGGGACGCCGAGCCCAGCTTCGCCTGCAACTCCGGCATCCCTCCCGCCAAGAAGCTGTGGATCGCGGCTATCGACAAGACGTGGACGTCGCCCGCGGACCCCAGCCACCCCGCCTTCTACCTCCCGGGACAGGAGCTGAAAGCAGGCAACTCCGACGGCTTCTGGGTGAACGCGGCCTGCGGCGCCGTGGCGAGCTCGTGCCTGACCAACGACGATTGCTGCGGTGGTACGGGCGCTTCCCCGACCGCGCGCTGTGACGCGGTCAGCTCGACCTGCCAGACCATCGTCGCTTGCAAGCCTGCCGGGCAAACCTGTGCGTCGACCGCTGACTGTTGCAGCGGCCTGATCTGCGGCGGCTCCGGCACCTGCGTGAACCCCGACTACTACACCCGGCAGACGTATCAGCGCGAGTTCGTCGCCGGCTGCCCGAGCGGGACCAAGGTTGCCTGGCGCTTCTTCGAGTGGCAGTCGACCATCGCGACCGGGACCTCGATCGCGTTGGCGGTGCAAACTCGCGCCACGACGACGGACGTCTATCGGCCCGCCTCCGCGCTCTCGCTGGGTTCAATCACGAGCTCCACGACCGGTACCACCTGGGCCCACGGCACGAGCACGGTGGACCAAGTGCTCACGGCGGCGAGCGTACCCTCGCTCGAGCGTTTGCTGGTAACCATGACGTTCAACCCAAAGAGTGACGGCAGCGCGACGCCCGAGCTCGATGCCTGGCGGATCGAATATGACTGTAAGCCCGCGGAGTGAGCGATCTTTCGGTGGTCGTGCCGTGCGCCGCGGCGTGGTTCTTGGCCTGGCGCTCGAGCTCGGTGCCGTCAGCCTCGGTGGCTGCTCGTCCGACGAGCGATCTCCGAGCGGACCCCGAGTGGCGACCCCCGGCACGGAACAGGCTCATGGTGCCCGTGAATCGGGAGGAGGCGACGGCGACGGCGGCGCGGGTGGCGCGGGTGGCGCGCTTCTCGGAGATGGCGGCGCGCCCCTCGGTGGAGAACGAGCCATTGCCGTGGGCGGCGAGGCGAGCGGCGGGAACCCGTCACCGCCGAACGGCGGGGCCGGAGAGGCCGCGGGCGGCGCGGGGCCGACCGACCCGGAGCCGAAACCCGATCCGTTTCCCTGCGCTAGCGACGCGGCGGTTCCACCTGGCTTCGCCGCCGTGTGTAGCCCTGTGATTGAGTGGGCGGCGGGTGCGGCGGCAGAGGTGACGACGGGAGAGAACGCAAGTCTGATCGGTGTCACCCCCGACGAGCTGACCGTCGTGTGGCTCGAGCCCGAAACCTCCGAGGTCGCGTACTTCGTCGCCGATCGCGCTTCGATCGGCGACACCTTCGGGGAGCCGCAACGTCTGGCCGGGGAGAGCGTGCTCGCGGTGAGCCCCGATGGGCTGCGCCTGGTCGTGCTGGCGGACGATCAAGGAACGTTACTGGAGCGCACCCGGACCGACCGCAGCCAGCCCTTCGGTGACCGCAGTGAAGGTGATTTCGCGCAGCTGAACGCCGACGCACAGGCGAACGGCTACGGATTTTCGAGCTGCGCCTTTTCGCCAGACGGTCTCGGATTATTTTACACGGCGGGCGGCTTCGACGAGCGCTATCCGCTGCACGAAAGTCGGCGAGCTCAGCCCGGAGCTTGGCCGGTTGGCGCGGCCATCGAGGCTTGCGAGCTCGAGGCGCATGGTGGCGTCGGTCGCTACCCGACGGGCATTTCGTCGGATGGAAAGACTCTCTTCTACTATGACGCCTGGCGCGGCGTGGCCCGGGCCGCTTGGCGAGAGACGAGTGATGGCCCGTTCACCTGGTTCCGCGACTTGGGTGATAAGCGCGCGGCTCAGGTCAACGCCGCCTGCGACGCCTTGTACTATTCGGCGACCGAGTCCGCGGCACCCATTCTGATCTCGCCCGCGCTTTAGGCGTCGAAGCCGGCGGCGCGCAGGTTCTTGCTCATGCGCGCGTTCGGTTCCTCGACGTTGGGTACGAAGGCGGCGCCGGTGATGCGCTCGACGGCCTCGATGTAACGGCGCATGGCTTCGATTTTGATTTCGTCGGGGATGACGGGGATGGGGCCGTCGCCGCGGAAGCCTTGCTCGACCAGGTAGCCGCGCACGAACTCTTTCGAGAAGCTCTCTGGATCTTGCCCGGCTGAAAAGCGCTCTTCGTAGGTGTTTTGGAACCAGAAGCGCGACGAGTCGGGCGTGTGAATCTCGTCGATCAGGATGATTTCGCCTTCGGGGGTTTTGCCAAATTCGTACTTGGTGTCGACCAAGATCAAGCCGCGCTCCGCGCACACGCGCTGCCCTTCGCGAAACAGCGCCATCGAAAGCTCGGCGGCGCGATCGAAGTCGGCGGCGGGCATGCCCGAGATGGCCAAGATTTCCTCGCGCGACGCAGAGACGTCGTGATCGCCGTGCGCGGCTTTGGTGCTGGGGGTCAGGATGGGCTCGGCCAAGCGCTGATGCTTCTTCATGCCGTTGGGCAGGCGGTGGCCGCAGAACTCGCGCTTGCCTTGTTCGTAGTGGACCCAAATGCTGGTCGACGTGGTGCCGGTCAGGTAGGCGCGCACCACCATTTCGACGGGAACCAGCTGGCATTCGCGGGCGACCAGCACGTTCGGATCCGGCACCGAGAGCACGTGGTTGGGCGCAATGCCGCGCGTTTTTTCGAACCACCAAGCCGCGGCGAAGCCGAGCACTTGGCCCTTCAGCGGCAACGTACCGAGCACGCGGTCGAAGGCGCTGATGCGATCGGTGGCGATGATGACGCGCTTGCCGTCGGCGGTAGAGTAGTTGTCGCGCACCTTGCCCTCGTACTTCCGCCCCAGGCGCGGAAAGTCCGTGCCGGTGAGCGGATGTTGGAGCGCTTGCCTCAAAGCACTGGTGTGCGAATCGTTCACCGCGCCCCTATATCACGGCGTTGTTGCGCGTCCACGTCACAGGCCGAGGTCGGCGCTCTTCACCCAAAACGACAGCTGGTCGGCTGGCAAAATGTGCAGGCTCTTCGGCAACACGTTGGCCCAGCCAGCCACCGTATCCATCACGTAGACCTCGGTTTCGGCTTCGATCACGCCGACCGGAGGCTCGCTGTCGCGGGCAGCGACGCGCAGGGGTAAATCGCGCGTGGTCTTGATGGTGCGCGGCGTTTGCGGCAACTGCAGCTGGGGCGGCGTGCTCATGCTGTAGCTGCCGGGCGGAATGTCGGAGGTTTCGCCGCGCGGCAGCGGGGTGAGATCGCCCGCTTTGGCCCAGGCGTCGATGTTCACGTCGCCCTGGTACTGCACGTGCACGAAGCCGCCGCGCTGCTCGCTGCTGAAGAAGCGCACGTTGTCGAGGGCGGGTGAGCGCTGCAACGTCAAGATCGGAGAGCCGACCGGCGGCACGTCTCCGTACAGCTCGAGCAGCGGCTCCTTCATCAAGAAGACACGCGCGTTGCCGGGCATGCTGGCGCCGGGCGGCGAGGGTGGCGAGAAGGTGAGCGCGCTACAGTCGGCGAGCGCGCTGAAGCGCTGATTGAAAGGCGTCGTCATCTGTTTTTCGACGCGCACCTTGCCGCCGCTCGAGCCGGCCGCGGTGACGCGCGTTCCCGGAGGGAACCAGACGTGGCCGCTCACGATCGGCAGATTGGAAGCGGCGAAGGTGCGAAGCTCGGCGGCCTTCACGAAGCCGGCCAGGCGAAAGGAACCGCGGCCGGTACCGGTTTCGATCCGGGCGAGATCGCTGCCGTCGACGGGCGGGGCGAGCAGCGTGACCGCCGACTCTCCACCGCTGAAACGGGCGATTTTGCGGCCGCTCGGGTCCGCCAACGTCGTGTCTTTGTCGAACGGCACCCGCCCGCGTTGTCCGCAGCTGGGCGCGGGCTCGGGCGGTTTGGCGTCGCTGGGCGAAGGAACGCCGAGCGCCAGTGCGGAGGCAATCGACAGCGACGCCAGGATGGGCAAGCCGTACCTCATTCGCCCAGCTTACCTCACAAATACCCGGATGCTTGCTTGCTCTGTTGCAAGGACGCGACAACACTGACCCGCAATGCAGCACCTGGCCTTCGGCACGCCGCGCAAGCTTCCCAAGGCGAGCAGCCTGGATGGGCGCGTGGTGGTGCTGGACATCGCGTTCGCGGGTGCCGGCAGCGGGGGCGGCTTCAAAAAGATCACCTTGCCGCTGATCGAAGGGCTGGGGGATCGGCTGGGCATGTGGGTCGACCACCACGACAGCGAGGAACATGCGCTGTACAAAAATGACCCGCGCTTCGTGCTGTCGACGAAGGCGGAGCACGGCGCCTGTCCTGAAATGATCACGCCGGAGCTGGTCGAACGTGCGGGGCGCATCGACACCATCGTTTGCCACACCGATTTCGACGGCTTGGCCAGCGCGGCCAAATGGGTCAGAAATGGCGTGGAGTCGTACCCGGGCTGCGACGACGACGCGCGCGCCATCGACACGCGCATCGGCACGCCGAGCTCGGTAGCGGAGCGCATCGATCGGGCGCTACGCGCGCGCTTCCGCGATCAGGGGCTTTTCGGCGTGATCGTTCGGCATCTGGCTACGGGCTTGGCCGACCCCGCGCTGTGGGTGCCCATCGACGAAGCCGCCGCCGAGCTGGTGCCGGTGGAACGCGAGACGCGGCGCGCGGCCCTCGCCTACAAGCGTCTGGAGCCAGGTGTGGCTTTGGTCGACGTGAGCGAAGGCTACGATCGCATCGACAAGACGCTGCTCTTGCTGCTCGGCCAAGAGCGAGAGCCGGTGAGCGTGGTCGTCGATCGTGAGAACGTCAGCGTTGCCGCACGCTTCGACAGCGGCAAGAATTTCGTGGAGCTGCTGGGCTTGGGGGCGGGCATGCCGACGCGCGTTTCGGTGCCGCGCCCGCAGCTGCCGCGCGTGTTGAAGGCGCTCGGCGTGAGCCCGCACGATATTTGATATCTGCGCGCCATGACGCCTGTGCCGGCTCGCCCGCGGGGCTGGCTTGGCCTTTTTTTACGCGGCCCACCCGGCCCGGGCCGCTCGTGCGTGACAACCAGGCCCAGAAACTGGCCTGCCCGGCGTCGGCCTTGACCGTGCTCCATCAGGTGGACTCGAATGGCGGGCTTACTGGAGCTTCGAGATGTCCAATACTTCCAAGATCGTAGTCTTGATTGCCGATGACGAGCCGAGCACCGTGGCTATGCTGTCGAGCCACCTCCGTTCGAGCGGCTACGCCGTGCTCGAAGCTTCGGACGGTGACCAGGCGTGGGAGCTCGCGCACGAGCACCTGCCCCACCTCGTGATTTTGGACGTGATGATGCCCGGCATGAGCGGCTGGGAAGTGTGTCGCAAGATCCGCGAAGCCGTCTCGCTCGCGCACACCGGCGTGATCATGCTGACCGGTATCGGCGAATCGTTGAACGAGATGACGTCGCCGCTGTACGGGGCGGACGCGCACGTGGACAAGCCGTTCGAGTTTGCGGTTTTGGATGCGAAGATCAAAGAGACGCTGGAGCGCCGTAAGCAAGGCGCGCTCGGTCGTCCCGACAGTGGCGGCGACGACGCCAGCATGGCCATCGAAGAAGACGACTTGCCGACGATTCCGCCGTCGGCCAAGCGCGCTCCGAAGACGCCCATGCCCAAGCCGCTCGCCAAGACCAAGCCCGCGGCGGCGCCGAAGGCGGCGGTGAAAGAGAAGAAAGCGCCGAAGAAGGCGGCCCCGGCCGAGCCGGCGGCGAAGAAGTCTCCTGCGCCCGCTCCCCCCAAGAAGGCGGCCGCGCCGGCGGCGAAGAAGGCGGCTGCACCGGCTCCAGCCGCGAAGAAACCCGCTCCGGCAGCGAAGAAACCCGCGCCGGCTCCCGCCAAGAAGGCACCGCCCGCGAAGAAAGCGCCTGTGGCCAAGAAGGCTCCCGCGAAGAAAGCGCCTGTGGCCAAGAAGGCTCCGGCGAAGAAAGCGCCTGCAGCCAAGAAGGCTGCGGCGAAGAAAGCGCCTGCGGCCAAGAAGGCTCCCGCCAAGAAGGCTCCCGCCAAAAAAGCTCCCGCCAAGAAGGCTCCCGCGGCCAAGAAGGCTCCCGCGGCCAAGAAGGCTCCCGCGGCCAAGAAGGCTCCCGTCAAAAAGGCGCCTCCGGCGAAGAAAGCTCCCGCAGCGAAGCCGGCACCCGCCGCCAAGAAGCCGACCGGCAAGAAGAAGTAGCCCGCGTCGCTCGACGCGAGCTTCGAGTCACTCCACCGTCTGCGCTCCGCCGACGCGAGCCCAAAACTCGCGAACGGTGTCGAGCGCGTCGGTGCGTTGTGCCGGTGGCAGCGCGCTCAAAATCAGCTTGCCGTAGCCACGCCGATGCACGCGCTCGTCGAGCAACGCCACGATGCCCACGTCGCGCTGGCTGCGAATCAGCCGGCCGAAGCCTTGCTTCAAAGCGATGGCCGCGGCCGGAACCGACAGCTTCATGAACGGGTTCTCGCCCGCCGCCTCCAGCTCGCGGCCGCGCGCCACCATCACCGGATCGGTCGGCACCGCGAACGGGATCTTCTCGAGCACGACGAGCCGCAGCGCGCGCCCCGGCACGTCGACCCCCTCCCAAAAGCTTTGCGTGGCGAGCAGCACCGCGTCCCCGTCGGCGCGAAACGCCTGCGTGAGCGCGGCCTTGGGCCGGGTGCCTTGCACCAACAGCTTTTTGCCGCGCAGCTTGGCCGGCAACGAACGCGCAAGTAGCTGCATCGTCTTGTGCGACGTCGTGAGCACGAAAGCGCCGCCGCCGGTGATTTCCACCAACTCCGCGACGCGCTCCGCGGCGCGTTCGGTGAACCCGGGTGCGTTCGGGGCCGGCAGGTCCCGCGGGGTATAGAGCAGCGCGTTTCGCTCGAAATTGAACGGTGACGGCACCACCAACTCGTTCACTTCGATGCGCGTATCGGCCACGCCGTAGCGAGCGCGGAAATAGCCGAACGCGGTCTTGATGCCGCGCGCGCGCGGGTTGGAGGCTTCGTCGTCGACCGCGTCGGCGTCGGGCGGGTCGCTGGAGATGGTGCGGCCGGCGGTGGACAGGGTGGCGCTCGTCAGCACGACCGCCGGCACCGTCTCGAAGATGCGCTCGCGGAACAACAACGACAGATCGACGGGCGACGACGCCAACGTGACGTTCTTCTTGCCTTGCTCCAGCCACGTCACTCGGCCCGCGCCCCCCTCCACGACCTGCTGCAGCGCGGCGCGAGCGTCTTCGCTGCGGCGTGACGAAATCTCGAGCGCTTCCGGTAAGGTCGAAGCCGGCCGGGGGCCGCGCAGTGACGGCGCTGCCAGCCGTCCACGCGCCGTTTCGGTGGCAGCGGCCAGGCCTTCCAGCGCCGAATCCAGCGCGTGCCAGGCATTGGCGACTTCGCCGGAGAAGATGTCCCGCTCGAGCGTGATGCGCTCGTCACGGCCGGCGGCGGCGCCCAACGCGTGAAAGAAGACGTCGGCGGAAACTTCGACCGCGCTCACGCTGCGCATGGCGGCGTCGCCGCCGAACAGCGGATCGGCCGCACCGGCCGCGCGCAGGGCCCGCTCGGCGTCGGCCAACAGGCGATCGAGTCGGCGCCGGGACACGCGCATGCCGAAGAACTCGGTGGCAATGTCCTCGAGCTGGTGCGCTTCGTCGAAGATGACGGCGTCGTAGTCGGGCAGCACGCGCCCCGGATGTGGTCCGCGCAAGGCCAAGTCGGCGAAGAACAAATGGTGATTGACGACGATCAGTCGCGCTCGCTCGGCTTCGCGGCGCATGTTGGTGACGAAGCACTCGTCGAAGTACTGGCATGACGCGCCCAGCCGCGTGTCGCTCGAAGAAGCCACCTCTGCGCGCAGCGGATCATCCTCCGCCATGCCCGCCAGCTCGGCAAAATCGCCGGTTTCCGAGTCGTCCAAGAAGCGCGTCAGCGCGTCGAGCGAGCGCGCGTACATCGGCCGCAGGCTCTCGGGGCTGGCGCGAAACTCTGCCAGGCGCCGTCGGCAGACGTAGTTCGAAAGGCCCTTCATCAGCGCGACCGGGAACGAGATGCCCAGCGCCCGCTCGATCAACGGCAAATCGCGCAGGAAGATCTGTTCCTGGAGCGCGCGCGTCGCGGTGGAGACCACCACCTTCTTGCCCGACAGCAACGCGGGCACCAGGTAGGCCAGCGTCTTGCCGGTGCCGGTGCCGGCTTCACAGAACAGAATCCGTTCGTCCCGCAGCGCGCCGTCGACCGCTCGCGCCATCTCCAGCTGCCCGGTGCGGGACTCGTACGCCGAGAGCGCCCGAGACAGCGGACCGCCGGGGCCCAAGATTTCCTCAGTCGTCGCCAAGTCGGCGGACTGTACTCGTGCAGGGAGCGGCGCGCCCTCGCTAACCGGGCAAGCTCGAGCGGGGCAAACCTAGCCCTGGGGCGGAACCGAGCCGGCGACGTCCAGAAACCGCACGCCGACGATCTGACCATCCGCTTCGTCTTGGACCCAGACGACCGCGACCCGGCGGGCAGATTCTGCCTCGCCGCCGACGATCAGCTCGTATTCGACGCCCGACTTGACTGGCTCTTCGACGATGGCGCGCATCCCGCCGCGGCTCACGTTCAGGGTCCAGCCGTGCGTTTCGAAGTCCGGCCCCCGCAGGGTGACTCGGTCGGTCGCTTCACGGCGCGCACCTCCGGTGGCACGCCGTTGGGCATGCACTTCCGAGGGCGGCGGTGGGCTTCTACGGCTCACAATCACGACGATATCATGGCCAGCACGCTACCCGACCGTCACGCGATGGACGGCGGAGGTGGCGCCAGCGGCTAGAGCGACAAACGGTTTGCTGGGGCAACTAAGTTCACGAGTTAGCGATTTCAAGCGTGGCCGAGGGGGGCGGCGCGTGCCGCTCCCACCAGGGAGGTCTACGAGACGACATCGCGATCTCTTCCTCTTGAAGAGTGGCCGCAGGCGCTCGATATCGGTCACGCGTCAGCCGCGAGTTGCGAGGACGAGACGATTTCCGGCAGCCGAGCGATTCCGCTCAAGGCGCCCGCCCCGGGGCGTAAGCCCCCGTAAAGGCGTGGGGTGCGGACGCCCAGGCCCACGACCGGCCGCCTCCTGCGAGCGGGCGAACCCGAGCGGGAAAGCGGCACGCGCCCGATGGCGCCGCTCCCGTGCTACATGGAGGGCGGCAAGCGAGCCAGCAGCGCGAGCGAGCCAGACGACACCGCGACCTCGAGAGGCTTCTTGACGATTCCCGATCGGACCGCGTACGTTCCTGCTGTCGATCTCGTGTGCGTGAGAGGGGTCTCTCCTGATCACACTCAGCGCCAGCAGAAGCAGGCGCCCGATCATGAGGGACGTCGCGGCCCGAGGCCTCTTCCCCCATGACCCCCACGCCCAATGAGCTGAAGAAGACCTTAGTCGCCCGCGGCTTCGAGGTGTATCGCACCTTAGGCGACCAGGTAGTCCTGGCCGATCGCGTCCGCGAAAACTTGATCATGGACAGCGGGGTTGCGGTTCGACCCGGCGACGCCTTGGCCGTAAGGTTCGTGATCCGCGCGCAAGCCAGCGACTTTCCCTCTTCCAGCGCCGAGGATTTGTACGAGCGCGCCCGCGCCTGCGCCGCCGAGGCCTGCGGCCGAGGCTACGCCGAGGTGAGCGTAGCCGCCGTGCCGGTGCGCGATCCCGGTGACGCCAGCGCGACGCTCGACACCTGGTACGAGGTCGCGTTCGAGCGTCGGGTGGCCAGCGAAGAAGAGCTGGATTCCGAGCTCCGCTACGCTCTCGCGCTCGAAAAGACCGTCGTTCGTTGAGGCCGCCGCGACGGGGCCGGCGGCGCCGTCTCAGTGTCGTTTGACGCTCTTGGCCCACGGTTCGGGCCAAGCCTGGCTTCGGCCTCTGGGGCGTGATATCTGCGGCGCCCAAAGTCAGGGCCTATGCTGAGTTTCTTTCGAAGCGGTGGAATCGGAAACGTGGTGGTCGCGGGCGTCGCGTTCACCATCATCGTCGTGTTCGCGGTCGAGTTTCGCACGGGGCGAAATGGGCCGACGGCGAAGCTGGCTCGCGAATGCGTGGTTGCCTACGACGGCAACTGCGTCGACGCCAAAGAGTACTACGCCGCCCACGGCATGATCGTGCCGCGACAGGTCGAGGCGAAGGCCTCCAAGAAGTACGGCCTGAACAAGAAGGTGCTCGACGGCTTGGTCGAGCGCGAGCTGCTCGTGGCCGAAGCCAAGAAGCTCGGCCTGCGCGTGGGTGAGGACGCGCTCGAGGCCGACTTGATGGCGGGGCGCGTGCGCGCTTCGTTGCCCGCCGAAGCCATGGCCGAGTTCTCGTTCATGCTGGGTTTGTGCCCGCCTTCGAACGCCGGCTACGCCTGCGCCGCTGGCGCCGACTACCCGGTGCGCCAGCTGCAGGTGCAGCGCACCGAGGGCGAGCCTTTCGACTACAAGCTGTACGAGCGGCAGGTTCGCATGATGACGAACCGCGGGCCCAAGGAATTCAAGGAAATGCAAGAGCGCGAGCTCTTGGCCGCGCGCATGCGCGACATCGTGCGCTCACGCGTGCGCATCCCGGACCCGGAAGCGTACGCGCTGTTCGAGCGCGAGCGCGTCAAGGCGGTGGTGCGCTCCGTCAACCTGAAGCGCGACTGGTTCGCAAAGTTCGCGGTCGACTACGACGACGCCGCGGTCGAAAAGTGGAGCCTCGCCAATCAAGCCCAAGTCGACAGCGATTGGGCGACCAAGAAAGCGGATTTCACCGCTGGCTGCAGCCTGGCGCGCGAAATCTTCGTGGAGCTGCCGTCGAACGCCTCTGACGACGAAAAGCAACCGGTCAAGTTGAAGGCCGAGCAAGCGCGTGAACGCGTCGCCAAGGGCGAGTCGTTCGACGCGGTGGCGCGCGAGGTGTCGCAGGGCCAGACCGCCATGTTGGGCGGCGACCTCGGCTGCGTGAGCTCGACCTACGGCATTGGTGCCGACGAGCTCAAGAAGGCGCTCGAGAGCCTGAAGCCGGGTGATCTCTCGGCCGTCATCGAGAGCCCGCGCGGCTACCACGTGCTCAAGGTCACCGCCAAGCTCGCGGCCGACAAGGTGGAGCACGAAGGACGCCGCTTCGTCGCCCGCCGACTGTACGCCCGCTTTGCCGCCGACGAGGCGCTGGCCAAATTCGCCGAGCAGCTGATCACCCGCGCCAAAGCCGGCGAGAAGCTGGAAGACGCGACGCGCGCCCTGGCCGTGGAGTTCTCGGCCAAGCACTCGCCCAAGCCCGCCGCCGCCAAGAAGGACAGCGCGGACTCGCCGGCCCTGCTGGCCGCGGATCGCCCGCGCTTCGAGGTTTCGGCGCCGTTCAACGCGTCTGGCAACCCGCTGCCCGACGTCGAGTCGAGCGAGCCGTTGGCCGCCAAGGCCTTCGAGCTGAAGCAGCCAGAAGAGGTGTACGGCAAGCCGCTGCCGACCGAGTCGGGGGCGCTGGTGATGCAGCTGAAAGAGCGCACCTCGGCAACGCACGAGGAGTTCATCAAAGAGAAGGCCAAAGCGGTGCAAGCCTTGCTGGAAGCAAAGTCCAGCGAGGCCCTCGTTCGCTACGTGCTCGACCTGAAACGCGCCGCGGGCGACAAGCTCAAGGTGATGGCCGAGTTCGGTGAAGAGGCCAAGGGCCGCGCGGACGACGACGAGTGAAGGCGCGCTCCGCACCCCGCCGTGAGGCGGCGCCCGCCATCACGAGCCGTGTGCTGAAGAACGGCTTGCGCCTCAACCTGGTGCGCATGCCGGCCGTCCACCGCGCGGCGCTGGACGTGCACGTGCGCGTCGGCTCGCGCTACGAAACCGCCCGCGAAAACGGCATCAGCCACTTTCACGAGCACATGCTGCACCGGGGCATTCCCGGTCACCCCACCGCCCACGAACAGGCGTTGGCGTTCGAGGAGCTGGGCGCGGCCTTCGGCGCCATGACCTACGTGGACCACGGCGTGCTCTCGTGCTCCGTGCCGACCGAGAACCTGGAGCGCTCGCTGGAGCTGACCGCGCTTTTGTGCGAGTCGCCGCTGTTCAGCGACATCGCCATCGAGAAGGGCATCGTCCGCGAAGAGCTGCTCGAGTCGTACGACGGCAACGGCCGGCTGGTGGACGGCGCCAGCATTTTGCGCGAGCTGTGCTTCGGCAAGCACGCCCTCGGCATGCCCATCGCCGGCACCCGGACCACCCTTTCGCGCTTCGACGCGCCGCTTTTGCGCAAGTTTCACCGCCGACACTACGTGGGCGAGGGCATGGTCGTGACGCTGGCGGGACCCATCGATCCCGAGCGCCTGGGTCGACTGGCGGCGCGTCGCTTCGGCGGGCTGCCACGCGGCCGTGCCGTGCTGGCATCGGCGCCGCCGCCCCAGCTATCGGCCGAGTTTCGCTACGTGCCGGACAGCGGCAGCCAGACCTGGCTCGGCCTCGCGTTTCGCGCGCCCAGCGACAACGACGCCGACGAGCCGGCGACCGAGCTTCTGATGCGCGTGCTGGACGACGGCAACGCGACGCGCCTCTACCGCGCGCTCTCGGACGAAAGCGGGCTCTGTTACGACGTGTCCGCCATGTTCGAGGCTTACTCGGACGCGGGCGTGCTCGAAATCGTCGCGGAGTGCGCGCACGCTTCGGCGCCGCGAGTGTTGAACGAGACGCTCAACGTGCTCACCGACTTGGCCCTGCACGGGCCGACGGCGGCCGAGGTCGCGCGAGCCAAGGCGCGCTTGCGCTGGCACATGCTGGAGCTCTACGACATGCCGACCGAGCTGGCCGGCTTCGTTGGCCAGGGGATTCTGAGCGGATCCGTAGCCGCGCCCGACGCTCGCATCGAGCAGCTGATGAACGTGACGCCGGCCCGGGTGAAGGACGCGGCCGCGCGCATCTTTCGCGCCCAGCAATCGAGCCTGGTCGTGATCGGCAAGCTCGATCGGAGCGCACAAAGCAAGCTCCGGGCGGCCCAGCAAAAGCTGGGCGCCTGAAGCTCGCCGCGGCGCCGTCAGCGCCGCTTGGAGGCTTTTTTCAGTTTGGTCTCGGCCTTGGCTTGACGCGCTTCGCTCTGCTCGTCGCGAATCAGGGCTTCGGTCACGAGCAGCACGCGGCGCCGGACGGCGCTACTCGCGCCCCGCAGCACCACGTTCAAGCGATCGTCTTTGGGACGCGTCTTGGACGGTGACACCAGATCCGACACGTCGACACCGAGGGAAGACGCGATGCGCTCCATCGTTTCGAGCGAAGGGTTGGCATTGGCTGATGCGCGGCCACGGAGCACTCGCTCCAGGCGCGCAACGGTTTCTACGGTGACGCCTGCGCGAGACGCGAGCTCGGCTTGCGTCATGGCAGCTTGGGTTCTTAGTTTTCGTACTTGTTCAGCGAGAAAAATCGCCAGATCGGTCACTTAATGCGCTCGCAAACTCCCCGGCCTGAAGCGGTGTGGAGGTTATTCGTTCCCCACCGTGTGTCATTAGAACTGCGTTTCTGGACCTGAGACGGTTTCCGCACGTCGAACAGCCGACGTAGTACGAAAATCTAGGGTGAAACCCCCTGAAAGCAAGTGTGACAAAGCAGTCATGCTCGTCTTCTCGGTCGCTTGGCCGGGGTGAGCCATGTCGGGACACGTCGGCCTTCGGCCGCCCCGCGTGCGCTCAGTGAGGCAACGCGGCCGGTGGCGGGACGCGATCTTCGACGTGGGCGAGGCGTAGATGACCGAGCGCCGCGTCGAGCAACCGCAGCCGCTCGGCCAGCTCGTCTTCGGTCACGGACTCGGTGCGCGCGATCGCGGCCAAGCATTCACCGATGCCGGCGCCGACCGCGACGGCTTGGCCGCGCACGTGGCTGCCGTCTCCGGGCAGCGCGAGCAAGGTGATGCGCGTCACGAAACCTTCGGGCACGCGCACCTCGCGGCGCGCCACCAAGTTCGTTTCGTCGGCGACGGCGAGATCAGGCGTGCGCGCGCGCAGCTCGGCTTCGCAGGCTTCGACCTTGGGCAGCCGCGAGGCGCGCCAGCGGCGGATGCTCAACGTCGAGCCCGTGGGCTCGTGCCGGAGCTCCCAGCTGGAGCCTTCCGGAGTCCGTCCCGGGGGCGTGAGCCAGCTGCGAGCCTCGGGCAGGGCCAGCTTCAAGCCGAGCGGCTTGGAGCGCAGCACGCCCCAGCTGCGGTCCTCGAGCTTGGGCCCCTCGACCTTGGCTACGGCAACGGTGGGGGCGACCGGCCTTTGGTCGCCGCTCGGGCTGCCACAGGCGCACAGACAGGCGGCCGCGATTGTCAGCGTGGCCAGTCGATTGAGCGTGCTCATTTTCAAGGGGCTGGCGGCGAAGATATGCTTTCGGGTTCCGATCCCCCAAGTGGTTTCGCACCCAACCGCGCCATGAAGACACCCGTCGCCCCGCCGAGCGCCCGTGAGTTCGAACGCCGCTACAAAGCTTTGCTGGCCAAGACGTCGCTCGAGCGGGGCAACGAGTCGTGCGTGGAGTGTCAACGCTGTCGCGGCTGCAGCGCCTGCACCTTCTGCAAAGACTCGGAGCGGCTGGTGCGTTGCCACTTCTGCGTGCGCTGCAGCACGTGCACCGAAGCGCTGCACTGCCGCGGCTCACGCGGCCTCGTCAACTGCCAGCACTGCATCGACTGCGATTCCTGCTCGCAGAGCTCGTACCTGGTGCGCTGCGTCTCTCTGACCGCTTGCCAGTACTGCTTCGGTTGCGTCGGGCTGTCGGGCAAAGACTTTCACGTCCTGAACGAGCCCTACGATCGCAAGACGTACTTCAGCTTGACCGAGCGCTTGGCCAAGGAGCTAGCGCTGTGAAAGCGCCGGACCCCGCGCTCGACGCGCTGTGGAAGAACGTGCTCGATCATTGGGACAAGGACGCGGCTCATCACGCCTTCCTGGAGTATTGCCAAAGCCGCGAGGCGCTCGACGAGGCGGCGGTGCGCTACCGCGGCATGAAGGGCGATCGCGATCGCGGACCCGGCGCCGAGAAACGCCTGACCGCGGTGTTGATGCTCGCGATGTCGAAGCTCGAGGTGAGCCGCTCCGAACCCAAGGCCGCATCGCGGTCGTGGGGCTTGCTGCTGCTCATCCTGTTCTTCCTGGGTGGCTCGCTCGTCGTGCTCACCTACCTGCTTCGCACCTGAGCTCGGGTTCCGCTTTGGAGACCGCTCGGGCGCGGCGAAACGCCGCTCGTGTCGCTTCGACCCAGATCCAAAGACAGCGGAATAGTTGAGACTTTCTTTGCGTTTCGCGATCACGGTCCGGTGTTATACAGACCGCCGGAAGGAGGCTCTGACGATGAAACGTGCTCTCTCGCTCTTGGCTCTCGGAATGGCTCTTGGTTGCGGATCGGATCCGCCGCCTCCCGCGAAAACCCCCGTGGCAACGCCCGCGCCTGCGACGCCGCCACCGGCGCCCATCGCCAACAACCCCAAGCCTGACGACGACGCCAGCAAGGGCAACATCAACATCTCGGACGAGATCAAGAAAGCGTGCGGCATCAGCGATGCCGAAGCATTCTTTGCCTACGACTCGGCCAACATTCGTCCCGAAGACAAAGCCGTGCTGACCAAGCTGGCAACGTGCTTCACCACCGGCCCGCTCAAGGGTCGTGAGATGCGCTTGGTCGGCCACGCCGACAATCGCGGCGAGGACGACTACAACATGATCCTGGGGCAGAAGCGCGCTGACAACGTGAAGAGCGCCATCGTCTCCGCGGGCATGACGGCCGCCAAGGCTCTCACCACCTCGCGGGGTGAGCTCGACGCGACCGGGTCCGACGAGGCGTCCTGGTCCAAAGATCGCCGTGTAGACATCATGCTCGGTTCGTAAAGCGCGCCACGACTCCATGAACCCTGCTGCTGCTACGAAGGCGCCGGCGCTCGACCCCATCCAGCTCGTGCTGGGGGCGTCGGGCGTCGTGTTGGTGGTGCTGTCGCTGCTCGCTGTCGCGTCGGTACTGGTTTGGCTGATCTGGTTCTTGAAGACCGCTCAGCTGGGTCGGCTGCGCGCCGCCGAGCGCCATTTCGAGCTCGAGGCGGAGACCGCGGAGCGCGCCAAAGATTTGATCGCCATGGCGTTCAAGCACAAGGCGGCGCCCGGGGCGCACATCGTGGTCGAGCTGTCCAAGCGTCACCACCAACCGCTGATCAGCTCGGAGCTGCTGAGCGCGGTCGCCAAGCGCGCGCTCGCCACCGAGCAGCAGCGCATCACGACGTTGATGCCCACCTTGTCCAGCATCGCCGCGGCGTCGCCGTTCGTGGGTTTGTTCGGCACCGTCTGGGGCATCATGCAGGCGTTCCTGCGCATCGGCGTGGAGAAGAGCGCGTCCTTGCCGGTGGTGGCGCCCGCCATCGGTGAAGCTTTGATCGCCACCGCGGTCGGCTTGGTGGCGGCCATTCCGGCCACCATCGCCTACAACTACATCGACAAGCGCGTCGCCGATCTGCTCGAAGAAGTGTCGGCGTCGGCCGAGGCTTGGGTCGAAGTGCTGGTGCAAGATCCGGCAGACGGCCGCGTCGCCCCGCAAGCGGCCCATGGCTATCAGCGTCGGTAGAGGTCGTCGCGCGGGGTTCCGCGACATCAACGTCACGCCGCTGGTCGACGTGATGCTGGTGCTGCTGGTGGTGTTCATGGTGACGGCGCCCCTGCTCACCACGGGTCTGCGCATCGATTTGCCGGAGGTGAAAGCGGCCAGCACCCCGGTAAAAGACGCGCGTTTGCTGATCTCGATCACCAAAGAAGAGCGCGTGCTGTTCGGTGAAGAAGACGTGACCTCGCACGTCGACGACGCGCTGAAGAACAGCGCGCGCGTACAACAAGAGCGCGAGCTGTACATCCGCGCCGACAAAGACGCCCGCTACGAAATCGTGGCCAAGGTCGTGGCCGCCGCTCGCAACAGCGGCGTCGAGTCGCTCAACCTGCTGGTCGAGCCGGTGATCGAAGACGCGCCCGAAGAGCCGACCAAGACGAAGGCTGGCGCCAAAGCCGGAGGCAAGTGAGCCAAAGCGCGCTCGAGCCCGTGTTCAAGGCTCGCGAGGTCGCGCTCGCCGGGCTGTTGGCGTTCTTGGTCGAGGCCGGCATCTTGTTGATTTGGATCTACGCCGGCGCCGGGCGTGCGCACGTGAACGCGGCCCCGCCCGAAGGCCCGAAGGAAATTCCCATCGCCGTCAAACCGGTGATGGACGATCTCCCGTTGCTCAAGCTGGGCGGTAAGAAGAAGGCCAAGCTGCCCGACATGTGGAAGAAGCAAGCGCCGGTGCAGCGCTTCGAAGAGTCGAGCGCGCCGTCCGCCAAAGCCAGTAAATCGCCCCAAGCCATCCCGTCTTCCAAGCTGGCCCCGCCCGACGCGTCGGCGCCTCCGCCCGACGCGGAGACCGCCAAGCAGGTCGATCAACAGCTGACGGATGCGGCGCCGGATGCCGCGCCCAAGGTCGAGGGAGAAGGCACCGCCGACGGCGTAAAAGAAGGTACCGAGGCCGATCCGTTGAAGGCGCGCGCCGTCAGTCAGTACCAGGCCAAGCTACGGGCTTGGTTCGACGCGCGCTTTCGCCCGCCCGAGCCGCCCGAGGACAAGGCCGCCTGTGAGGAGCTGCGCAAGCTCGGCGCTAGCGTGGTGGTCAGCGTATCGGGCGAGCGCACCGTCGCCGGCTATTCGATCGGGCGCCCCAGCGGGAATGCGGCTTTCGACGAGCGGGTTCGCACCATGTTGGACGGGGCCAAAGGTGAAACGTTGCCGCCACCGCCCCCGCTCTACCCTGACATCTTGGGCGAGTCGCTTCCGCTCCGACTCTCCGGCCAGAAAATCAAATGCGAATGAAACGCTTTCTCGGGCTCCTCTCCGTGGCATCGCTGCTCGTTGCCGGCACCGCGCTGGCAGATCCGCCGGCGCCGGTTCCGGACGAGACCGCGCTCGGTGAGATCCTCGTCACCGGCACGCAGGCGGCGGAAAAGCTCCCGCGGATCGCCGTGTTGCCGTCGCTCAGCCCCGACTACGAAGACGTGATCGTGCGCGGCGTCGTGCGGCGTGACTTCGAGCTGACCGGCTTGTTCGACGTCATCCCCGACGAAAAGGCGCCGCCCGGCATGTACGGCTTCGAAGACGCCGTCGACGTCGACGCCTGGCGCAAGCTCGGGGCCGAAGCCATCGTCAAGGTGGCCGCTCGCAAAACCAGCGCCGATCAAATTCAGGTGTTCGGCTTGGCCTACCTGATGAGCAGCGGCAAAAAGCCGGTGTTCGAGAAGAGCTTGACGGTGAAGAAGACGGACGCGCGCGTCACCGCGCACCGCATCACCGACGCGCTGCTGGGCGCCTTGACGGGCCGCCCCGGCGGCTTCGCCAGCGAGCTCACGTTCTCGGGGCGCTGGGGCAAGAACCGTCGCATCTTCCGCATGGACGCCGACGGGAACGGTCTTTTGCCGCTGACCGACGCGAAAGACACGGCCATTGCGCCGGCGTTCGGACCCGGCAACAAAATCTTCTACCTGGTGAGCCACGATTTTTCGCCGTTCTCGCTGGCAACCTACTCCGATCAAAAGATCGAGGTCGTCGGGCTACCGTTCAAGACGTCGCTGTACGGTGTGTCCCTGAGCCGTGACGGCAAGCAGATGGCGTTGGCCGTCGCCGACGCCGGTAAAAGCGCCATCTTTCAGGGTGCAGCCGACGGCAGCAACATGAAGAGCGTTTCCACCACCACCGAGCTGGCAACCCGCCCGGTTTTCAGCCCCGACGGCAAGCTGTCGTGGATCGGCGGCGGCGCCAAACAAGGCACGCAGCGCGTTTGGCTCGACGGCAAAGCGGTGAGCCCGCCCGGATTCACCGCCGGTGGCCAGACCTTCTGCGACACCGAAGACGGCGTGCGGCTCGTGTATTCGGTGGCGGTAGGCGGCGGCAAACAAGACTTGGTGATGGGTGACGAAAAAGGTCGAGTCATCGGCCGCCTGACGCAGGGCCAAGGCTCGAACACGCACCCCGCGTGCAGCCCCGACGGCCGCTTGCTGGCCTTCTTCTCCACCCGCGGCACCGCGCCCGGCATCTACGTGATGTCCCTGAAAAGCTTCCGCACTCAATCGATCTCCACCCAGACCGGTGAAGGCCTCAGCTGGGCCGCCCTGCCCTAAATTTCATCGCCCTTGGCTGCCAACCCGCAGCCTGACTTGCAGAACCTTCTGTGGCGTTTCCAGGCCACTTTGGGCGATCGAGATTTTTTCACAGGAAGATCAGAAGGACGGAAGGGCAAGCAGAGGGGACTTGGGGGTTCGCGCTGCCGCCGGCGGCCCCTTGCGATCGGGCGGACCGGTTGCCTTCTGGCCTTCGAGGGAAATATTTTTGGTTTTGGTCCTCCAAAAACAAAAATGCGTTCTCGCCTCTCGCCTCTCGCCTCTCGCCTTCCTGCGCTTCTGTCCTTCTGTCCTTCCTGTGAAAATCTCGCAGGATCTCGATAAGACCCCTCTGCAGGGTAGCAGCCCGAAGCGGTGGCTAGGCTTGGCCTGACGACGCTACGGGGGCTTCTGCAAGAGATCTGCGGAGCGGCAGCCCCAGGGGTGATGAGACGAATCGGTGAGGCGGAGCGCGGCGCGTTCAGGCGACGATTTCGCTGAGCTCGCCTTCGCCGGTGCCGTTGCCGAAGTTGCCGGTCCACGGGGCGACGTCGCGCACGGCGGCGTTGATCAGGGTGTTGAACAGCTTGTTGTTCGTGACGTAGCCGCTGCTGCTGTCGCCGCCAGTGGCGTCCACGTAGGCGCCCTGTTTGAGGTAGCCGCCGCCGCTGCCGGCGACGATGTGGGGCACGTTTCGGTACGAATGCGACGGCCCGTCGGCGATCTGATTGGTCCACAGGATGACCGACTTGTCTAAGAGGCCGCGCGCTTTGAATTCGTCCAAGCCGTGGGCCAGCGTGGTCATGCGCAGCGCGTCGATTTCGGCGTGCGCCTGCTCGGCGGTGGGGTTGTTGCCCGTCGCCGAGTCGGATTGGATGCGATGACTGATCTGGTGAAACGTCCAGTTGCCCAGGGCGGTGTTGGACGGCACGGGGTACTTGGTCGAATCGGTGCCGTCCCCGTGTTGAAGGGTCGCTACGCGGTTGAAATTACAGGCGAAAGCCAACGCAACCAGCTGCAGGTGCAGCTTGGCCACGTCTTCGATCATGCCGTCCATCTTGAAGGCAAGGCCGCCGCTGAGCGCCTCCAGCTCGGACGTGGCCAGGCCGCTCTTCGAGCACGCTTGGCCCATTTCACCCAGCGTGACCTCGGTGTCGCGGATCGCGTCGAAGTGTTGCTGCAGACGCTGGCGATCGTCGGCGCTGAGGTTGGACATTTGCTTGAGCTCGTTCAGCTCCGCGCGCACGTAGTCGTTCACGCTCTTGCGGCTGGCGACCAGCGCTGCGGCGCGCGGGTCGACCGTCGTACCGCCGCCCGCGTCGATCAGACCGACCAACTTGGCGTAGAGGGTGTAGGGATTGTCGTCCGCAGCACGCGTTTGACCAGCGCCGCCCGCGCGGAACGAGATGCGCTCGGCGATGTACGCGTTCTTGCGGTTGCCCGCGTACAGGGTCAGCGGCTCGACGCCCGCCGGGTTCACGGTTTGGGCGATCAACACGTCCGCGGACATGCCGCTCGAGTAGGCGGTGTTGCCGTTGCTGCCGGGCGGCGCGGCGGTGAGGGACTGGCACAGCCCCTCGGCGTGACCACAAGCGTGGGGACCGCCGTTGGGAAAACTGAGGTTCTTGATGAACAGCAGATTGGACGCGTGCGGTGCGAGCACGCTGGTGGCTTTGTCGGTCATGGCCCCGAGCCCGGCCGTGGTCAGCTCGCCGGTGGCGCTGGGGAAGAATTTACTCGGCACGACGCCGTTGGCCGCGACGATGAACAGGCTGAAAACGGGCGGCGCATCGATGGCCCACGCCGAACGTTCCGGCAAGCCTTCCAAGAACGGCAGGCCGATGGCAATGCCACCAGCGCGCAGGAACGCTCGGCGATTGATGGACGGCTTCCGGGCGAACGGCAACCGAGCAGGCCAGCTACGGAGTGGATTGGACGGCGATCGGCTCACGGCGTGCCTCCCTCGTAGGTACGGAATGCGTCGCTCTTGACCAGCTGCAGGATGAGCTGCTGGGCGGAGCCGCTGTCGAGGCTGAGGTTGGCCAGATCGGTCAACCAGGGCAGGTCCGCCTCCACGATGTCGCGCTGCAACCCGAAGCTGGCGAGCTTTTTGGCGTAGCAGAGGTGCGCGTTGGGTCGGCTGGCCATGGCCGCCATCAGCTCCACGTTGTCGGCAAAGTCGACTCGCCCATCGATGAAGGTGTAGGAGCCGCTGCTGTCGATGGGCAGGCGCTCTCCCAGAGACACTTCCGTGTCGCGGTATTGGCCCATGCCGTCGAAGTGCTCGAAGGCGAAGCCCAGGGGATTGATGATCTCGTTGTGGCAGGCGTTGCCGCATTTTTGCGTCATGGCATCCATGCGCTGGCGGCTGGTTTGCCCTGGCTGGATCTCGGGAACCGGCGGAATTTCCGCGGCGGGAGGGCCCAACGGCGAGCACAAGACGTCCAGCGCCAACCCCAAGCCGCGATGAATCGCGTCCGGGTCCTGGTTGTGGGCGTTGAGGACGAGGTAGGGCAGCTGCGAGAAGAAGCCGACGCGCAGCGGGCCCAGCTCCTGCTCGACGAAGCCGCTGCCCTGCGGCTCGAGGCCGTACAGCGGCGCCATGCCCTTGCCCATGAAGCCGCGTGTCGACGTCAAGATGTCGCGCACGCCCAGGCCATCGGTGAAGATCTTGTCGAAGAACAAGTACGAGCTCTCCTCGAGCTCGGGGTTCAACGAAGGGTCGTAGCCGGGGGTGTTGACCTTGCTCAGGTCGCGAATGCGCTCGAGGTGCAGGAGCTCACCGTGGAACTGGCGCATGACGCTGGTGGCCGGAGCTTCTTGCAGCATGCGGCTGGCCTCGTCGACCAGCTTGTCCGGGTCGGCGAGCGCGTCGGCCTCGTCCAGCAAGGCTTCGTCCGGTGTCGAGCCGCGCAGCCACAGCGAGAGCTTGGCCGCCGCCTCGTAGCCGCTCAGCGGTTTTCCGGTGGGCCCCAGCTCCGTTCGGTACAGGAAATGAGGCGACTGCAGGAGCGCGCGGATCACCAGCTCTGCGCCCTTCGCGAACGCGCTGCGGTCGCCTGCGGTGGCTGCGCCCGCTTTGAAAAGCGTCGTGCACTTGCTCACCTCGGAGCTAGTGAGCGGACGGCGATAGGCGCGTCGCCCGACGGTCGTGATGAAGCCGGCGCTGTCGGTGCCCGGGTAGACAGCGGCCAAGGCCTCGTCCGAAGCCGTGACTTGCGCGGCCAACGCTTCGGCGGCGGCTTGAAAGTCTGACCAGGTGCGGGCGTTCACGTCGAGCAAGGATTCGTTGTTCGAAAAATCGGTAATGCCGAAGACGGGAGCGATGAACGCTTGCTCGAGGCCCGATGGCTCGGGCAGCTTGAGCACTTCTTGCACGCTGGCCGCCCATTGCGCGTTCGTCAGTCGAACGAAGCGGAAGTACTTGGGGTCACCCGCCAGGTTGATGCCGCTTTGGGGCGCGGAGCCGCCGATGGGGCCGCTCCCGGAAGTCGCGCCATCGGTCAGGCCGGAGCCGCCAAAACTGTTGCCTCCAACGCTGTTGCCGGGCTCTTGGCCGTCGCCCTGGGTATGACTCGTGGCGCCGCAGCCCGAGAGCGTGGCGAGGGCGAAGCCGAGCGCGCTCCAGCCGCGAAGGCGTCTTGCCCGGCACATTCGCGGCGATTCCGCGGGTGAGCGACTGTCTCGATCCGTTCGCATTGCTCCCTTGCCCTTCCCGCGATCGTCCAGCAGTGGCGGGTCGATGGCCGTTTCCGTCATGAAATGGCGGACCGGCGACGCGCCAACGGGCGGGCCTCAGCGGTTTGGCGGCGCGCGCTGGGTCTTCCGGGTTGCAGTCGAGGCGGACGCGCTGCCGTCTTCATTCTGGACGGAGAGAGCAGAGAGGCGGTATCTTTCTAGGCTGGACTAACGTTGCTTTGCCGGGCGATCGCCGCGGCACGGCTTTGGAGAGCTAGCCATGGTCGGAGCGTTGCGCAGGGGTCTGTTTGCCAGCGGCATTTTCAGCGTTTCGGCCTTCTTCCTGGCGGTGGCTTGCTCGACTCGAGACGACGCGGTCGAGCCTGCGCAGCAATCGCTAGCGAAGGACGCGAGCGGGCTGGAGCGACGAGCCACGCGCGCCGATTTGGCGAGCCTGACCAGTAAGGCCACGGTTCAGCTCAGCTCCAATGGTCGCGCGCTCGTGCCCGTCACGCACGCGCGGCCTGGTGACAGCACGAGCTTGTCGCTGGGCATGGAGTTGCCGCTGCGCGCCGACGGCGCGGTGCGGCTGCACGCTTCCTCCAAACCCGAGCGCTTCGTCGCGCTGACACCGGCTGCGGCGTCCGCCAAAACGGCGACCATCGGCAGTGACGGCAGCGCAGTGTACGAGCGCGTCTTCGGCACCGCGGATTTGGTGCAGAGCGCGAGCCTGGACGGCCTCCGCACTCAAATTGCGCTGCACGACGGCGCCGCCCCGGATTTGTTCGTCTGGCGTACCGAGCTGGGCTCGGGCTTGCGCGCCGTGACACGCGACGACTTGGGCACCAACTTGGTCGACGACCAGGGCGAAGCTTGGTTGGCGGTCAGCCCCGTGACCGTCACCGACGCGCGCGGCGTCGCGGCCAGCGCGTTGCTGCATTTCGAGGGTGACGGCTACGCGCGCCTGCACATCGACACCGCCAATCTGCAATTTCCGGCGCTCGTCGACTTTGCGGTGACGCTGGGCAACGTGCAGGCGCTGGCCATCGCCCCGACACAGATCAAGGGGCGCGTCATGGTGCTGCTCGACAGCTCCGGCTCCATGCTCGAGCAGTTCGGCAACAACACCAACACCCACGGCGACAGCCCGGTCGGCAACGGCATCGCGCGGTTTTGTGACAACGTGCTCGGCAACGGCTCGACTTTCGCCTGCAACGCCAACGTCGCCTGCACCACCGCCAACGGCGCCCTCAACTATTGGCCCGTGGCATCGGCTGCCAACCCCAGCCGGCTGTTGGCGTCCAAGTTGGCTCTGCAGAACGTCGTGAACGCGAACGCCGGATTGCTCGACTTCGGCCTGGAGCGCTACGCCGAGAGCGTCGCTTGCCCCAACACCACGAACCCGGCCTACTGCTGCAATCCGCAGACGAACGGTACCACCGCCGGCCGCTGCCGCGACCGCGACGGCTACACCGACATCCCAGGGGGCAACGAAAACGACCTCAGCTACGAGGGCAGCTGTGGCACCACCTACGCCGGCGGCCGCGTGCTGATTCAGCCCGGCGCCGGCTCCGGCACCCAGCTCCTGCCCTGGGTCGATTTCGTCGAAGATTTTTGCTCGTCGACCGGCACCGTGGGCGGCGCTCCGCGCAATCCGGAGCTGCGAGGTAGCGGCTCGACGCCGCTTGGCAAGGCCGTGCGCACCGCCCGGGACACTTGGTACACCCCTACCTACAACGACTCGCGCACGGCGGGCGTGCAGCCGCTGGACGACGCGCTGATCGACTGCCGTCCTTACGTGCTCGTGGTCATGACTGACGGCGACGACACCTGCGGCGCCGGCACCACCCACAACGTGGACTGCGCCGGCTCGAACGCGGCGTGTACCACCAACCGCTGTTTCGGCGCCGACGTCGCCAACAGCAGCAACGCCGCCTGGGGCTGTCAATGCGCCAGCAACGCCGACTGCACCGGCGAGAACCAGACTTGCAACGTCGGCGCCAAGACGGTCGACTGCGCCGGCGACAACGCGCGCTGCGGCGCCGGCAGCACCTGCATCGACACGCCTGGGGGCGGCGACAACTGGCGCTGCTCCTGCGCCAGCAACGCCGACTGCGGCACCGGCTTCACCTGCGCCACCGGCACCACGCCCGACGTGGACTGTCGCAACGACGACGCGCGCTGCATCAGCAATAACTGCTACGACGCGCCCGGCCAGGGCACGAACTGGCGCTGCGCGTGCAACTCCGACGCTCAGTGTCCGGCCTCGCAGCGCTGCGACGTCGGCAACAATCGCTGCGTGGCCCGCGGCATTTGCCAGGCGACCGGCAGCTGTCAAATCGCCGATCCTGCGCCCAGCGCACAAGTGCAGAGCCTCACCAACGTCAACACCGTCAACCCGGTGAAGACGTACGTGCTCGGCATGGGCGACCCGGCCGGTCTGAACACCACCGAGCTGGACGCCATGGCCGTGGCTGGCGGCACGACCCAAGCCCGCCTGGCCACCAGCCAATCCGATATCGAAGCCGCCTTCGCCGACATCGTCGCCAACACGGTCAAGTACGAGATCTGCAACGCCAAAGACGACAACTGCAACGCTCGCATCGACGAAGGCTTGGGCGTCTACCAGGAGTGTTTGACGGCCGCGGATTGCAACGGCGGGGCCTGCAACGGCGGCCGCTGCGTGTGCAACGCCAACGCCCAGTGCGCGGCCGGCTTCACCTGCTCGAACGAGACCCCGCTCAAATTCTGCCGCCCTTCGTGCTCTGAGGGTCAGGGCGCTTGCTTCGTGGCCGGCGTGCGCAAATGCGGCGTGGGCGTCGGGCAATGCTGTGTGAACGACGCTTCGGCGACGTGCACCGACATCGTGCAGCCCGCGGGCACGGCCGAGACCTGCAACGGCATCGACGACAATTGCAACGGCTTCGTCGACGAAAACCTGTCGTGCCAGGGCTGTGTGCCCTTGCCCGAGGTGTGCGACGGCAAGGACAACGACTGCGACGGCAAGATCGACGAAACCGGAGCGGGCGGGCTCGTCGACATCGGGGGTCCGTGCGGCTCTTCGGTGGGGCGCTGCACGCCCGGCACCGCAGTGTGCACCAACGGCGTCCTCGGCTGCTCGGGTGACACCGGGCCCTTCCCCGAGGTGTGCAACGGCTTCGACGACGACTGCGACGGCGTCGTCGACGGCATGGATCGGGCTTGTTACACCGGCCCCGCCAGCACCCAAGACGTGGGCACCTGCCACGGTGGCACCCAGCTTTGCACCGCGGTGGCGATGAGCAACATGGCCAAGTGGGGCACCTGCACCGGTCAGTCGCTGCCGACGACCGAAATCTGCAACGGCCTCGACGACGACTGCGACGGCGTGATCGACAACAACGTTCCGGCCCCCACGCCCGGTGAAGTCACGGGCGACCAATGTTGCGGCGACGGCGTGAGCCAAGCCAAATGCGGCGTCGGCGAGTGCTTCAAAGGCACCTGGGCCTGCGCGGGTACGGTGGTGGTTTGCGCCAACGCCGGTCACCCCAGCAACGAGACCTGCGACGACAAGGACAACGACTGCAACGGCGTCGTCGACAACATTCCGTCGCTGGGCGGCGACTGTAAGGCGCCGGGTGGCTGCGCCGGAACCTTGGAGTGCGACTCGGTCGTGCAACAGCTGGTGTGCAAGCCGAAGGGCGCGGCCGCGGTCGAGGTGTGCAACGGCGTCGACGACGACTGCGACGGCAAGACCGACGAAGTCGAGGACGTGAGCGTCAACGACGATTGGTGGGGCGACCCCTGCAACGAGCCGCCCGCCGGTCACGATCAGCCGCCGTGCCAAGCCGGCAAATACGTGTGCAAGAACGGTGCGAAAGCCTGCGAGGGCGACGTCCAGCCGCTGGCCAAAGAGGTCTGCGACTTGAAAGACAACGACTGCGACGGCATCGGCGACACGCTCGCCGCCTGTCCGGGCGTCAACGCCTGCGTGCAAGGCGTGTGCGTCGAGCCGTGTCACGGCGGTGAGTTTCCGTGCCCCGGCGGCTACAATTGCGAAGCCTTCGGCGGCAAGAAATACTGCGTGCCCACGACGTGCAACGACGTCGAATGCCCTCCGGGCGCTTCGTGCAAGGACGGCCAGTGCACGCTCGACGAAACTAGCGGCGGCGCGGGCAACGCCGGCGGCGCGGGCAACCCGCCCGAAGGTGGCGAGGGCAACCCGCCCGAAGGCGGCACTCAGAGCACCGAGGGCGGTGACAACGGCGGACCGGGCAGCGCCGGCGAGAGCAACGGCACTGCCGGCAGCGGCGGCTCCGGCGCCAACGGTACCGGCGCCAGCGGTACCGGCACGCCGGGCGAAGACGCTCGGGGCAAGTACGGCTTGGTGACGGGCGGCGGCGGTTGCGCTTGCCGCACCGCTCCGAACGGGCAGGGCAAGTGGGCCGCGCTGGCGAGCTTGCTGGTGCTGGGTGCGACCCTGGGCAGACGCCGGCGTCGGACCGACGTGAGCGGGAGGGCGGCCTGATGCGCTCGTTCATGGCCTCGGTGCGCTCGCTTGCGCCATTCGTGTTGGCAGCGACGAGCCTGGGCTCGGTCAGCGGTTGCACCACCGAAGCCGCGTGCTTCGACGACTGTCACGGCGTGACCGGCAGCCTGGGGGGCAGCGCCACCGCCGGCAGCCCCAGCCTGGGCGGCTCGCTGATGATTGGCTTCGGCGGCGACCCCGGCGTCGACATCGGCGGCAGCGTCAGCGTGGGCGGCGGCACGCTGGAAGACGCGGGAACGCCCTGCGACAACGTCGACCTGCAAAACGACGTCAACAACTGCGGCACCTGCGGCAACGGTTGCGTGTTCACCGGCGCCGAGGCCCTGTGTGTGAAGGGCGAGTGCACTCTGGGCGAGTGCGTCGACGGCCGTTACGACTTGGACGGCGACGCCAACAACGGCTGCGAGTACGCCTGCATCCCCAGCGCGGATCCGACGGAAATCTGCGACGAGGTCGACAACGACTGCGACGGCGTCGTCGACAACGACTTCGATCTTTCCAACGATCCGAACAATTGCGGCAAATGCAACCACAAGTGCGAGCTGTTGCACGCGACCACCAGCTGTGAGCCCGGCAACGGCGCGCCCTCCTGCGTGGTAGCGAGCTGCGAGGCCGGCTACTTCGACGTCGACCACGTGGACGAGAACGGCTGCGAGTACCAGTGCGAAAAGACGGACGCCCAGGGCCAAGTCTGTGCTCCCGGAGACGCGACCTGCGGTAAAGAAGTTTGCGATTCGCTCGACAACGACTGCAACGGCATCATCAACGACGGTGACGAAGCCACCGGTGGCCCCGGCGGCGGGCAGCCCTGCCTGGACTACTGCAACGGCGCGGCCTGCAAGGGCGAGTGTACGGCGGGCATCACCACCTGCGTGGGCAAGACCTTGGTTTGCATTCCCGGCAAGGGCCCGAGCCTCGAGGTGTGCGACGGCAAGGACAACGACTGCGACGGGGTGAACGACAACGGTTTCGACTTCAGCACCGATCCCAACAACTGCGGCAAGTGTGGCGTCTCCTGCGTGGGCACGGTGCCGAACGCGATCGGGCAGTGCACGGATCCGGCCGGCGCCGCCCCGCCCGCGTGCACCATTTTGGCCTGCAAACCCGGCTACAAGGACCTGGATCCGAAGAAGCCCGGCTGCGAGCAGTGCCCCAAGTTTCCGACCAGCGCCGAGACCTGCAACGGCATCGACGACGACTGCGACGGCGTGGTCGACAACCCGGCCGCGATCGCCGGCCAAGCGCCGGCCGTCAACGTCTTGTGCAACAACGGTCGCGCCCTGGCGGGCACGCCCTGCGCGGGCACGACCGTGAGCTGCGGCGGCACTAGCGGCTGGGTTTGCAAATATCCCACCGGCACCGGCGTCGAAATCGACCCTGCCACCAAGAAGGTGCGCGTGGTCGAGGCGGCTTGCGACAACCTGGACGGCAACTGCGACGGCCAAAAGGACGAAGCCTTTTTGAACAAAGGCGCGGCTTGCAGCGTCGGCACCGGCGTTTGCGCGCGCACCGCCACGTACACCTGCACGGCCGACACCAAAGGCACCGAGTGCGCGGTCGCGGCCGTGGCCACCGACGCCAAAGACGAGCTGTGCAACGGCCTCGACGACGACTGCGATGGACAGATCGACGAGCGCACGCCAAAAGCCGGCTCGCTCTGCTACAATGGCGGCTCGCACGCCTGCGTCGGCTACACCGATCCGATGGTCAAAGTGGGCAACGTCTGGGTCTACACCTACGAAGCCTCGCGCCCCGACGCCACCGCGCTCGACCCCGGCATTTACGACGTGCGCTCGTGCTCCAAGCCCGGCGTCTTGCCCTGGACCAACATCTCGCAAATCGACGCCGCCGCGACCTGCGCCGCGATTCCCACCAGCGTTGCCAACACCAAGATGCGCCTGTGCACCGAGACGGAGTGGGAGACCGCGTGCCTCGCCGGGGGCGCCGGTACCTCGCCCACGTGGGCATTCTCCAACGCTCCGACGGTGTACGACGACAAGGTCTGCAACGACGCCAGCGCCGGCATCGACACGTTGTGGACGACCAGCAACAACAACGGCCAGTCGCAGCGGTGTCGTACCAGCACCTCGATTTGGGACATGACCGGCAACGCCGCCGAGTGGACGAGCTCGTGCATCACCGTGCTCGGCAAACAATATTGTCGCGTGCGCGGCGGCAGCTACCTCTCGCAGGGCCCCGCAACCGCCTGCAACTTCAGCTTCGTGCTCGACGTGCCGGACTTCCGAAACTCCGACCTCGGCTTCCGTTGCTGCAGCAGTGCAGCGCCGTAACCTCGCTCCTCGTCCTCGGGGGCTGCCAACCCGCCGCCCCCATCGCAGAAGCTTTCGTGTCGGATCCAGGCCACCTCGTACGATCGAGATTTTTCACAGGGAGGACGGGAGGACGGGAGGTCGAGGCAGAGTCGAGATTTTTGGGGTTCGCGCTGCCGCCAGCGAGTCTGCAGCAGCGTCGTGAGCTCAACCCCTCCGGCTTTCTCTCGAGGGAAGTATTTTTGGTTTTGGTGCTCCAAAAACAAAAATGCGTTCTCGCCTCCTCGGACCTCCCGTCCTCCCGCTCACCACTCATCGCATCGTTTCCGCCTGCTGCCCTCCGGGCCTTCTGTCGTCCCTTTGTCGTGCCGGCAGCGCCTTCACCTTTGTCCCTCTCCGCGTCTCTGAATGACTTCGCATGCGAAGTCATCGCGATGCGCTTTGATCGCTAGCTGACATTCACTAGCGAATACGAGCAGTTGAAGGTCTGCTGCCAGCGGAAGCGGAGATGACTTCGCATGCGAAGTCATTCCGCCGCGAGCGAAGGGTGCTGGCTCGCCTATCAGCGACGGCCAAGGTCCCAACCACGCCGTTTTCTCATACCGAACGAGCCGCTCAACTCGGCTCAAATCAGCAGCCAACTCGAAATGGAACCAATCGTCAGCGTCCTCCCTCTGTAACTCTCGAAGGCGCTCGACACGAGGCAAGAGGATGGCATCAGCCCGAAGCGGTCGCGCAGGGTGGCCTTGCGACGCCACGGTAGCTTCTGCGAGGGAGCTGCGGCGTGGCAGCCCAAGCCCGTTGCTCAGCCGACGAGCACGGAGCTGAGGGCCATGGCGACTTCCATGCGGCCTTGGAGGCGGATTTTGCCGTCCATCAGGAGCTCGAACGGATTCTTGTCGCCGCGGGAGAGCGCCCAAAAATCGGTGGCGGCGATGCGCACGGTGCATGCGGGCGGGCTGGCGCCGGCGACGGCTACGCCCGGTGACAGCAGCAGGGTGCGCACCTCGGCTTCGTCGGTGATCTCGAAGGCGACGCTGCCGTCCACGTTGCGGATCATCTTGGCGCGCTCGGCGTCGAGCGACAGCGACCGCAGCGCGAGCACGCGATCACTCGCGCCGCTTTGGAACAAGGCTTCACCCTGGCGCACCAGCTCCGCGAAGTCGGCGTTGGTCATCGACACCTGCAAGATGGCGTCGGTGGTGTGGCCGCCCCGGACCTCGAGCTTTCCGGCGTCGAGCCGGAGCGCATAACTTTCCGAGCCGACGTGGAACACCAGCGAACCGGGCGAGGAGCCTTGCGCGGTCGAGGCCGCCGCAAACCAAGCCGGCAGGTACGTCTCGAAGAACTCGCGCGGGGCGGAAGGGGCCGTGCCGGCGCTCACGATTTCAAGAGCTCACTGATAGCGTGGGTCTCGCGAGCGCCCATCAGCCCGAACTGCACGCCGAAGCCGCCCGGTTTGATCCAGCGGATGATGCCGGGGAGGCGGGCGTTCGCCTTCGTATTCGGCAGGCGCAGCACGATGCTAACCTCGGTGCCGAAGCTGACCGGTGTCTCTGACTCGATGTACATGCCGCCCACGCTGATGTCCTTCGTGCGCCCCAAGATGCTGGCGCCCCCGCTCACCTCGCACGTGACGTCCACGTTGAGGGGGACTCGGGGATGACTTCGCTTGTCCTGCACGGCTGCCTCGGGGGCGGGTGAATGGGAGAAATGCCCGCCGAGCCATCCTTGGAACCTCCGAGCGACGCTGTCAAGGAAGCGGAACTCGAGCAGAAAAGCCCTGCCCGCCGCCGGCCGTTCGCACGGGCGGTCGAGGGCTGGGAGCTTGGCGCCATCACGGTTGGATTGGTTTTGGCGGCGGCGCTGGTGGCGGTTCCGCGCGCGGCCCGGCCGGGCCTCTTTCCAGTACCGCTGGTCGACGTGGCGGAAGCAGGCGCGGCGCACGCGCGCCTGGTGGCGCTGGCGGAGCGCGCCGAGCGCGAGGGCTTGCCGTTCGAAGCGCGCGCGGTGGGCGACGGTGTACGCCGTTTGGGCACCGCCCTCGCCAGCGGCGTGGGCGACCCCGAGCACCTGAACCGGCTCATTTCCGAGCGCGTGCAAGCGGCTTTGCAAGCTCAGCAGCTCGACGCTCTGCTGCGACTGCGCGCGGTGCAAGCGCGGCTGTTCGTGAAGGCGGTGCGCGCCCACGTTTGGGGCGGTCCCGTCTCCGAAGAGCTGGCGGCCTTGGGCGGTGACTTCGTCACGCGCGCGACCAGAAACGGCTGGCTGGGGCCCAACGGCTGCGTGGCCAGCGACGACGAGCTCGAAACGCTGTTCATGCGCCGTTGGGTCGACGTGACGGGCCTGCGCGGCGTGCCGCAGCTCAAGCCGACGTTGGGCGAGCTCCGCCGCTACTTCCGGTTCTTGTTGCTCTACCCCGAGCAGGCCGGCAAATCCGACTCACCCGAGCGCGAGCGAGCTCGCCAGCGTTTGCGCTACGTCGAGGCCCTTGCCCAGCACGACACGGAGTACCCGGTCGGCCTGGCGCGCGGCAGCCTGCTGGGCGAGCTGGGGCTGATGCCGGAAAGCGCCCACGCCTTGAGCGAGCATTTGGCCCGGCCGCCTAGCCACGAATGGAACCTGCGCGCGCGCAATTACTTGCTGTTCGCGGCTAGCGGGCGCGAGCAGGAAACGCCCGATCTTTTCCCGCCTGACGCGCCCTGAAAGCTCGACCGGCGCGGCGGATGGGAGGTGCTAAAACCGCCGCCCCCTCGTGCCCCGCTTCCTCGCCCCGTTGCCCGCCGACCGCAGCATCCTCACGTTGGAGGAGCTCGCCCGGCGCGCTCTCGGCACCCGTTCCGGCTTGGCCTGCGTCGGCGTGGAAGGCTCGGGCAGCGCGCTCTTGGCCCATCGCCTGATCCGCAGCGGCGCCCCGCGCGTGGTTTGCCTGTGCGCCGACGCCGAGGTGGCGCAACGCACGGCCAGCGATCTTTCGGCGTTCACGCGCGGTTTGGGCTTCTCGCGCTTGCCGGCGCTGCCGGGCGTGGCCGAGCCGCTGTTGCTGACCGCGCAAGAGGCGACGCCTTACGCCGAAGCCCGCGCTGACCGTCGCTTGTCGATGCTGCGCGCGGCGGCGCTGTTTCAAATGGCGGCGGGTCTGCCTTCGCAGCTGGTGGTGGTGAGCGCGGGCGCGCTCTTGCGGCGCGTGCCGCCCCGCCGTGTGATCAAAGAGAGCGGCGTGACCATCGCTGCCGAGACCGAGCTGGACGTGCCGGCGCTGGCCAAACGGCTGGATTTGTCGGGCTATTTGCGGGTGCCGCTGGTGGAAGATCCCGGCAGCTTCGCCGTGCGCGGCGGCATCTTCGACGTGTGGCCCAGCTCGGCGGACGCGCCGGTGCGCGCGGAGCTGTACGGCGACCTGGTGATGGGTCTTCGCACCTTCGATCCCGAAGATCAACGCACGCTCGACGAGGTGAAGGGCGTGGTCGTGCCGCCCGCGACCGAGGCGGTGCAGGAACCGAAGGGCGAGGCCCGCGCCAAAGAGGCGCTGCGCGCCCTGTGCGATTCCGTCGACTACCCGACGACCAAAGCGCGCGCGCTGATCGACGACATCGCCTCCGGCCGCACCTTCTTCGGCGCGCAAGGCTACTTGCCGGCGTTCTACGAGCTGGAGGCCCTGTTCGACTACTTCGGCCCCGACGACGTCGTGCTGGTCGAAGACCCGCCCAGCGTGGTGCGCGCTCTGCGTGAAGAGCTGACACGCGCCCGGGATGGCGAGCAGGGGCGCCGCGGTTTGCCGCATTTTGCGCTGGAAAAGCTGTACGTGGTGGAGGACGAGCTGAGCCGTGCGCTCGACCAGCGCCGGGTCGTTTCGCTGCACCGCGCCGGCGTTTCGGGTCCGGCCGGGACCGACGCCATCGATCGCTTGGAGCACGCTCCGCCCGACGCGCCGACGCTCGCCCTGCAAGATCAAGGCGAGCTGGAGCGCGCCATCAAGGCCGTTCGCCAAGTGAAGGGCAAGCACGACGCGCTCGATCCGCTGGTGGAAGCCATCCACGAATGGCACGAAGCGGGGCTGACGACGGTGATCGGTGCCCGCACCGTGATGCAAGCCGACCGCTTGGTCACGCTGCTCAAGCACCGCGGCGTCTCCGCAACCCGTACGGGTGACGAAATCGCCGAGCCGCGGCGCGACGAGCTGCGCGTGGTCACCGCGCCGCTGGCGCGCGGCGTCGTCGCGCAGGGCGAAGGCTACGTGCTCGTCACCGAAGAGGAGATCTTCGGCGCGCGCGCCAAGCGCAAGGCCGAGCCGAAAAAGGCCAAGAGCCAAGCCTTTCTCGAAGATCTGCGCACCCTGAACCCGGGTGATTTGGTCGTGCACACCGACCACGGCATCGGGCGGTACCTCGGTCTCGAGCGCAAGTTGATCGGCAACGTGGGCGTCGACCTGTTGGTCGTCGAGTACGGCGGCGGCGACAAGCTGTTCTTGCCGGTGCACCGGCTGAGCCAGATCCAAAAGTATTCCGGCGGCGAGGGTCAAGCCAAGCTCGACCGGCTCGGCGGGCAGACGTTCTCGAAGACCAAGGCCAAGGTCGAACGTCACGTGCGGCAGATGGCCGACGACCTTTTGCGGCTGGCGGCGGAACGCAACGCGGTCCAGAAGGAAGCGCTCGAGCCGCCCGGCGACGACTACCAGGCCTTCGAAGCCGCGTTCCCGTTCGAAGAAACGCGCGACCAAGCCAGCGCCATTTCGGAAGTGCTGTCGGATCTGCAAAACACCAAGGTCATGGACCGTCTGGTGTGCGGCGACGTCGGCTTCGGCAAGACCGAAGTGGCACTGCGAGCCGCATTTTTGACGGCCAGCCAGGGCCGCCAGGTGGCGCTGTTGTGCCCGACGACGGTGCTGGCGCAGCAGCACTATCTCACCTTCGCCAGCCGTTTCGCCGAGTACCCGCTGAGCGTGAAGCCGCTCAGCCGCTTCGAGTCCAAGGCCGAGCAGCTCGAGACGTTGAAGGGGCTGAAAGAAGGCAAAGTGGACGTGCTGGTGGGCACCCATCGGCTGCTTTCCAAGGACGTGCACTTCAAGCACCTGGGCTTGCTGATCGTCGACGAAGAGCAGCGCTTCGGGGTGACGCACAAGGAGCGCATCAAGCAGCTGAAGACGTCGGTCGACGTGCTCACGCTGAGCGCCACCCCGATTCCGCGCACGCTGCAGCAAGCCGTCGGCGGGCTCCGCGACATGTCGTTGATCTCGACCGCGCCGGTCGACCGCCGGGCGATTCGCACGGTGGTGTCGCAGTTCGACGACATCTTGCTGCGCGAAGCGGTACTGCGTGAGCTGTCGCGCGGCGGGCAGGTTTTTTACGTCTACAACCGCGTGGAAGGCCTGTACGAGCGCGCCGACCGGCTGAAAGCGCTGGTGCCCGAGGCCCGCATCATCGTCGGCCACGGCCAGATGTCGGAAGGCGCGCTCGAGCAGACGATGCTCGACTTCGTCGAAGGCAAGTTCGACATTTTGGTGGCCACGACCATCATCGAAAGCGGTCTCGACATTCCGCGCGCCAACACCATCATCGTCGATCGCGCCGACCTGTTCGGCTTGGCGCAGTTGTACCAGCTGCGCGGCCGCGTCGGGCGCGCCAGTGAGCGCGCGTACTGTTACCTGCTCGTGCCGCCGCCCAGCCAAATGACCGACGAGTCGCGCGCACGCATCGAAGCGCTCGAGCGCCACACCGAGCTGGGCTCGGGTTTCCGCATCGCCGCGCTCGACATGGAGCTGCGCGGCGCGGGCGATCTGTTGGGCGGCGAGCAGAGCGGCTTCGTGGCCAGCGTGGGCTTCGAGCTGTTTTGCCACATGCTCGAAGAGGCCACGCGCGAGCTGCGCGGCGAGCACGTGGTGCACGAGGTCGATCCGGAGCTGTCGTTCGACGTGGAAGCCCTGCTGCCGGAGGCGTACGTGGCCGAGGTCGGGGTGCGGCTCTCGTTGTACAAGCGCTTGTCCAGCGCCACCGACGACGCGGAAATCAACGCTTTGGCCGGCGAAATGGAGGATCGCTTCGGGCCGCCGCCCATCGAAGCCAGGCAGCTGGTCGAGCTGATGCGCTTGAAGGTGGAGCTGCGAAAGTTGCGCGTGCTGGGCTGCGAGGCCACCGGCAAGGCCGTGACGCTGCACTTGGCCGACGACACGCCGCTCGATCCGCACAAGGTCGGAGCGTTGGTCGCGACCAAGAAGTCACCGTACCGTCTCTCTCCCGATGGTCGGCTGACTCGACGCGCGTTGGAAACGGAAGCGCTCTCCAACGGCCTGGTCCTCGCCGACACGATGCTCGACGAGCTGTCGAAGTGCCTCAAAGAGTCGTGAGACGGTCGGGCGCGGCCGCCGGTAGGTAAAGGCGGATGCCGTCGCTACGACGAAGCGCGAATTGGCATGAGCGCGTGTCCCACGATAGCGTGTTGTCTCGGTCCCGCGATTGTGGCTATGGTGCGTCTCATGTGGCGGTGGGCGACGGTGGTTGGGTTGGCGCTGGTTGCATGCGGGCATACGCAGGGCAACACGCCGGCGACGAACGTCGGGGGCGCGGGTAACGCCGGGGTCGCGGGCTCCGACGCCGCTGGCAAGGCCAGCTCGGAAGCCGGTGCCGGCAGCGGAGGCCAGGTTGGCGCCGCGGGCAAAGGAGGCGCGCCGGTCACCGGTGGCGCCGGGGCCGGCGCGGTCGCGGGCTCGACCGGTGGGTTCGCGCCGCGCAAACCCATTCCCTGCGGCGACGTGCAGGTCCCGGCCGAAAAGGCCTGTGACGGCAAATGGGATTGCCAGCTGGGCAACGACGAAGCGGGGTGCCCGCTCTACTTCTGCAAGGACGGTTCCAGCCGCATCGGTCGCAAGGTGTGCGACGGCGAGCCTGATTGCCCGGAGGGCGAAGACGAGGCCGACGACCAGTGTGACAGCGTGCCGACGGGCTTCGTGTGTCCGTCCGGCGGGCGTGTTGCACGGCGCGACGTGTGCGACGGCACGCCCGACTGCGACGACGGCGCCGACGAAGCGGTGTGCCCGGCGTTCCTGTGCTCGAATGGCGCGCAGGCGATCGCCGAGTCTCTGCAGTGCGACCGGATGAAAGACTGCGACGACGGTTCGGACGAGATGAGTTGTCGGGTTCCGTAGTGGGCCCGGGGTAGAAAACCTAAAGAGGAGGATACGGTGGGAACAATCAAGGGAGTGGTGTTGTGTGGTTTGGTGGCGTTCGCGAGCTTCGCCTGCGAGTCCAAGCCGATTTCCGAGCCGGGAGACGCGGTCGACGCGACCGCGCCTGAGCCCGCGGCCGTGCCAGCGGGTCATCGCGGCGCGCTGCCGCTGCGGGGATTCCGCGCCATCACCGAGGCTCCGGCGCGCGGCCAAGCCCCTACCGTGGCCAGCGACGCCGTCGCGCTCACTCGCGGCGCGCGCCGGGAGCTCGTCAGCCCCCCGATGTGGACCGCGCACGTCGGCGACGACGCGCTGATCGACGTGCGTTTACCCACGTTGAGCGCCAACCCCAGCTGGGTCGGTGAGCTCAAGCTGTTCGTGTCCGATGACAGCGTCGAGGGCGGTCAGCGCTACGTGGGCGGCTATTCGCTCACTCCGCTGGAGCGCGGTCTCAGTCATCGCTTGCGCATTCCGCTTTCGCCGGAGGCAAGGCAACGGCTGGGCTCCGGTGGGCGGCTGAAAATCGTGCTGCAAGTTCCGGAAGAATCACCGCCGTTCTTCGTCGAGCAGGTGTCGGTCGACGATTTTTCGGTCAAGGGTTTGGCGGCAACGTCGACGGTCCACGTGAAGCTGCCCAGCTTGGCGTCGGCTGCCAACGTGATCGTGGCCGGCACGACGAGCGTGGACGTGCGCGACGGCGTGACCCTTTCGGGTCCGGCCGGCGTTGCCGTCACCAGCCTCGGCACGGTAGAGCTGGGCGCTGACAGCGTCACTTCGGGCGATGTGCGAGCGGTCGGGAACGTGTACTTGCGCGACCGCGCGAAGATCACTGGCAGCTTGGTCAGTCAAACCAGCTACACGCACCAGACGGTGTGGACGGTCACGGGCGGAATCTTCGCCCCGCAAAGCGTGAGCCCGCTGAGCGACGAGTCGCTGCTCGTGCGTTACCCCGCGTCCAGCCAGCCCATCTCGCTCGAGCCGGATCAGCAATCCAGCGCTAGCCCGGGGGCTTTCACGGCGTTGACCATGAAGTCGCGCGCCAAGCTCACGCTCGCACCCGGCGACTACTACTTCGACTCGGTTCAAATCGAACCGACGGCAGAGCTGCGCTTTCAGGATCCGTCGCGCCCGGTCGTGCTGCACGTCCGTGGTGCCCTCAGCCATCGTGGCGTCATGCCGAACGCCCAAGCTGCCAACGTGCTGTGGATGGTCACCGGCACCTCGGCCGTCGACATGGGAGCGCCCTTGATCGGCACCGTGCTGGCGCCCGACGCCAGCGTGCGCCTCGCCCCGACCAACGGCACCCCGCATCGCGGCGCGCTCTTCGGCAAGAGCGTGATCGTAGAAGCGGCCAGTCCGTTTCAGCTCGTGCCGTTTTCGGGGTGGCAGCAGCTGCTGCGGCCGCGCAGCCGAGCCCACGACGCCCCGAGCACGTCGTTCCGCGCGCGCTGGGTCTACCCGAGCGGCGAGCCGATTCAGAGCTTCTCCTACGGCCCCGCCCCGACTCAGTTTCGCGTCTTGGCGGGGGGACAGGCGGGGGAAGCGCCCACCGATTCGCTCAGCTTCGAGGTGGAGAATCTGTCGGCGGCCATGGGCGGCCAGACGGTGGCGTACAGCGTGGTGATGAAGTCGTGGGGTCTCGGCAACTTCTACAACGACGTGTCGTTGCAGGCCGCGAGCGCCAACGTGACGCTCAGCCCCGGCCAAAAACGAACCATCAACGTAGCCAGTTTGCCGAGCACGTTGGGCGTGAAGGCGACGGACATGCCCGCCAAGGGAGACATCGTGATCGGGCTGCATCGCCTCAACGGCGGAGTGGTCGAGGCGACGCCGTTCGCCTACCTGCGCATGCCGCAATTTTTCTACCACTTCAGCGACGACTTCACGAAGGTGTACACGTACTCGCTCGAACGAGCCAACGACGCCCTGGCACCGTCGGGAATGACCGCCAAGGACGGCGTCGTCGAGCGGTACGCGCAAGGCGTCTACCACGCGAACCTGTTCGCACCCGCCGGCAAGCTCGGCACCGCCACCTCGCAGCAAGCGCGCGACAGCTTGTTGGCGCAATACGGCGATCGTCCGGCGCAACTCTACGGCATTCGCTGGGACGCGCAGCTACCCGGAGAAACACCGCATTCGGTGATTCCGACGGGCGCAACCAGCGGCGGCTCCAATGATCCGTACAATCCCAGCGACGGCCCGACCGGGGTTTGCGCCACTTGGCCGACCGTGTTCGTCGACAACGGACCCGAGGCGTTTCCGCCTTCCTCGCAGGACGAGTTCAAGGGCATCGTCGACTTTTTGCCGGCGGCGTTCAACCGCGCACAGCTGTTCAAGGCCGACGGTACGTTGATCCAAGAAGGTTTCTTCGATCAGAATGGCTGCTTCCCCCAACCGGTCGAGCTGGGCAAAGGCAACTATTTACTGCGCGTGTTCTCGAGCGGCATGACCAACAACGGCGTGCGCGTGAACATCACGCGCTTCGAGCCGCCGGAGACCTTCGGCAAAGACAAAGAAGTGAGCGTGACCTACGCGTTGTACGTCAACGCGCCTGGCCACAGCGGCAGCGGCGGCTTCACCAATTTCCGCGTCACGACCGGGATGTGGACCGAGACGACGCACCTCGCCGGCTTCGCGAGCCACGTCTTGTCGCGCGACCAACAGGGCGTGGACTTCGGGCTCACGCGCGGCACCGCGGCCGCGCCGAAAATCTACAAAATCCAGGTCAACACCAGCGATATCTCCAGCGCATCGTCCGCCGGGCTCAGCATCAACGCGTTCTTGACCGAGAATCAGTGGGTGAGCGACGCGCGTTGGAAGTTCGTGCTGGCGCACGAGTTCGGGCACGTCGTGGCGGACCTGGGCAAGGCTCTGCTGGGGGGTGGCTACACCTTCAGCGGAGACGCCGCCGATGCCACGTTCGCCAACTGGGATTTGGCGCCGGATCCGCAATCGGCGCAAGCGTACAGCAACGATTGCACGTGCAACGTGATCGAAGCCGGCGACAATCGCCTGCACTGCCTGCAGTCACTCGAGCTCACGTCTAGCGCGCAGAACGAAGCGTTCGGTCACTTCATGGCCTCGCGCATCTGGAATCTTGCTCCCATCGACGCCGCGTACAGCAACGGCGTTTGTCACTTCTCCTACTACAAGCAGGTGAGCGCGACGGACTTGGTCAGCTCGGTTTCGTTGCCGCCGGTGAGCATCGACTGTGGCGTCGCCCACCAACACCGCAAGCTCAAGTGCGGCATGGTTTCGGCTACGTTGTCGGGGCAGCCGGCCGAGCTGAGCAGCGAGGTCGATTGGCTCACGTTCTTCCGCGCGCTGACCACGAATGCGCAGAATCCCGTCAACGTCAGCGACATCTTGAGCTGGTACCGTACGGCTTGCGGTGGTGATTGTGCGCGCACGCGGTTGATCACGTTCGCCAACTTCCGCGATGCGGCGCCGGCCAGCGTGCGCACTCACGTCAGCGACACGGGCAACACCCACGGCGTCAACTGAACGAGGCTGCCCAAAGACATGAAGGTCATAGCCGGCGCGGGGCTTTTCGCTCCACGCCGGCTTCGGCCGAGGGCGTGCGCTGGCCTGCGACTGTCTTGCCGCGCATACCGCGCTAGCGCTTCACTGACACGTGGACGTGGGCGGAGTTCTCGTAATAGACCCAGTCGAAGCCGGCCCGCACCGCCAACGCGGCCAGGGTGCCCAGCTTGGCTGGATCTTGGTCGGAGGTCGTGATGTCCGCGGCGCGACCCTCATAGTGAATGCTGCCGGAGCCGTGCTCGCGCCGGTCGTCCCAGGCTTCGGTCACGCGCAGCTCGAGCTTGGGCCAGGTCTGGCTCACCAGCTTGGAGAGCTGAATCAGCTCGCGGCGCAGCCGAGGCGTCATGACGCGGTCGGAGTTGTTGCGCTCTTCGTCCTTGAAGATGAACGGACAATCTTCGCAGGCGACCAGGGTCTTGAAGGCGCCGCTGCCCCGCGCGATTGGTGCATCGGCGGCCCCGACGACGTTGGCCTCGGCATCGTTGGGCATACGCTCGCCCACTGCCAGCTGGGTTCGAGCGCGCTTCACGAGCGACTCCCGGTCGGACTTGTCCAGCGTGGACAATTGGTCGCAGCCGACCACCCCCAGCAGCAACAGCAGTACAGGCAGGCGCGAACCAAGCGGCATGGTGAGCGCGAAGATCGTCACCCTGGCCCCTCGGGCCGGGCAAGAAAACGGCAAGGCCTACGGACAGTCGCTGATGACGTCGGCGCCGCGCCCCTCGAGGGCCTGCAGGCTGGTAGCTTCGGTGGCGCAGTTGAACGGGTTTTTGCCCAGATAGACGAAGTCGCCCCCGCCGAGACCGAGGTTGCCGGCAAGTGGCGCAACGTTGCTGATCTGGTTGTCGACCAGCACCACGATGTTCAAGTCGGGGAGCGCGGCGAGCGGGCTCACGTCGCTGATTTGGTTGCCGTTCAAGTTGAGGTTCACCAGCTTCGTCATGCTGGCAACGGCCGCGATGTCGGTGACGTCGGAGCGCGAAGCATCGAGGTACTTGAGCTTGGTCAGGCTGCTCAGCGCCGAAAAATGGGCGAGCCCGCTGTGCCCAATGCGAAGCTTTTGCAGCTCGGTCAACGAGGCAAGCGGCGCCGCGTCGGCGAACACTCCGGTGGCGTCTAGGCTTTGGAGGCTCGTCACGGCACCGATGCTGGCAGGTTCGATGACCGTGCCGCTGCGCACGATCATCTCGCGCAGGGTGGGGACACTGCCGAGTGGGGCCAAGCTCTGAAGCGTGTCGCCCTCCAGGTCGAGATAGACGAGCGCGGGCGCCCCGGCCAGCGGCGTCAAATCGAGCGTGACCGGCACCTTGAATAGGTACAGGGTTTGGAGCTTGGGCAGCTGGCCCAGTGGCTCCAGGCTGGCCAACGGATTGCGCGCCAGGCTCAAGGTTTCGAGCTTCGTCAGCGCCGCCAGTGGACCAAGATCGGTGATGCTGCCTGGCGGCAGGCTGCCGACGTCGAGCGACGTCAAATCGGTCAGGCACTCCACGCCCTTCAGCGACGTGACGCTTTCGGTCGTGAGATCGCTGAAGCCGGCGACGTCGTCGGGGCGCAATGGGCCAGTAGGCCTTTGCAGCACGGCCCGCACGGTGCGTTCCAGCTCCGCATCGTCGAACACGATCGGATCGCAGCTGTCGACCGGCGGTTGGCCGGCCATTCCCGCCGCATCGCCACCCGCGCCGGCGTTGGCCGCGCCGCCCGCATCGCCGGCCCCACCAGCACCGCCCGCTTCTCCACCTTCGGGCGCCGCACCGGCTTGCTCCGTCTGCGCGCTTCCGCCCGCCGCGGGAGGTTGCCCGCCGCCTGCGCCACCCGCGGGTTCGGGCTTCGGTGTGCTCGGCGCGGCGCCGCCGTCCGACGTTGCCGGCGAGTCGGTGTGGCCGTGAGCCCGAGACCCATGCTGCGCCTCGCCTCCGCACGCGAGCACCAGCAGCGCCCACAGCGAGCCCTTCGCAGCCAGCGACCATTGCCCCATGCTCTTCATACGGCTTCGGTCATAGGGCCTCGTCTCGGTCGCGTCATCCGGTGCGGTGCCATCCTTCGTCCGGAAGGCGTGACTCGCCGTCGCGCGAAGCCAGAAGCATTCTGGCGCTCGTCTCGACCCTGTTCAGTTTGCCGCCTCGAAGAACGCAACGATTGCGCTGGTTTGTCCGCGCGATTGGGCTTAAACGGGGTGTGCCAGCGCTGTTCTTGCTAGCCTCGGGGGTTTCCGATTGGCCAACACTTTACGGCACGAGCTCGACACCGACCTAGTCATCAGCCAGCGCCGTGACGGGTTGCTCATGGCCCACCACGGCCGAGTCTGCATCGCGCTTTGGACCAAGAAGCCTACGCTCGAGCTGTTCGAGGTCCAGCGTTCGGAGCTCGCGTTGGCCACTTTGCGCCGCCCGGGCCAGCAGCTGTTCGTGTGCGTGATCGCGGCCAAAGCCGACGCTCCGGATCAAGACGTGCGCGACGCGACCTCGGCCATGGTGACCGCCCTTGGCTCGAAGCTGGCTGCTTGCGCGTGCGTGATCGAAGGCACCGGCTTTCGCGCCGCCATCACCCGTACCGTGCTCACCGGCATGCTGCTGGTGGTGCGTACGCCGATGCCATTCACCTTCGTCGACAGCGCGCCCCAGGCTTGCTCGTGGCTGGGCAGCTACATGCGCAAGGACGAGCTGCACGGTCTGTCGGAGGCGCTTCAGAAGCTGGGGTAACATGAACACCGAAGAGCTGGACCGAGCACTGCGCGCAACTCTGGAGGACGGCAGATTATCGCGAGCCGAACGGCAAGCGCTCTCGGAAGTGCTGCGTGAGACGTCGCTGGACGCCGCGCGGCTTTCGCAGCTGCGCGCCCGCGCCTTCGCGCTGGCGCGTGAGCGAACGGCACCGCCGGACGCGCTCCAGCTGCTGGGCTGGCTCGAAGAGCTGATGAAGCTGCTGGCTCACCTAGAAGCGCCCAGCGCCACTGGCTCCTCACGCGCGTACTTCAGCCCCGGCGACGCTTGCCTTTCCGCGATTTTGGGGCACCTCGGCAAGGCGCGCGCCACGCTGGACATCTGCGTCTTCACCATCACCGACGACCGCATCGCCCGCGCCATCCTGGAAGCGCACGCCCGCGGCGTACGGGTGCGCGTCATCACCGACAACGACAAGCAGTACGACGGCGGCTCCGACATCGAGCGGCTGCGCGGCGCCGGCATCGCCCTCGAGGTGGACGAGACCGAGCACCACATGCACCACAAGTTCGCGCTGGTAGACGACACCACGCTGCTCAACGGCAGCTACAACTGGACCCGCAGCGCCGGCTCCTTCAACGAAGAGAACCTCGTCGTCAGCAGCGAGCCCGCCCTCGTCCAAGCCTTTGCGCGCCAATTCACGGCGCTGTGGGACGCGCTCGGACATTGATTGTCCGGGGCGCCGGGGCGGCCACGTCAGGCCCTCTAGAATCGGCGGGATCGTGGTGGTAGATACGGATCCGTGTCGTCACCGAGCAATTTCGAGCTTGCGCAGTCGGACGCAGTCGCGTTTCTGCGCACGCTGCCGTCCGAATCGGTCGACATCGTCGTGACCGATCCGGCGTACGAGTCGCTCGAGAAGCACCGCGCGGTCGGCACCACGACGCGCCTGAAGGTGAGCGCGGGCTCCAGCAACACCTGGTTCTCCATTTTCCCCAACGTGCGCTTCGCCGAGCTGTTCGAAGAGGTGTACCGCGTGCTCAAGCGCGACACGCACTTCTACTTGATGTGCGATCCGGAAACGGCGTTCATCGCCAAGCCGGTGGCGGAGCAAGCCGGCTTCAAGTTTTGGAAGCCGTTGGTGTGGGATAAATGCTCAATCGGCATGGGGTACCACTACCGGGCGCGTTATGAGTTCGTGCTCTTCTTCGAGAAGGGCAAGCGCCGCCTGGCGGATCTCGGTATTGCGGACGTACTGCCCGTGCCGCGCATTCGCGGCGGTTACCCCGCGGAAAAGCCCAGCGCCTTGAGCGAGATTTTGCTGCGGCAAAGCAGCGTGCCGGGAGACTTGCTGGTCGATCCGTTCATGGGCTCCGGTTCGAGTGGCGTCGCGGCGCTCACGCTAGGTCGGCGTTTTGCCGGCAACGACGTCTCGAGCGACTCGCTCAAGCTGGCGCGCGAGCGCTTGCTCTCGGTCGGCGGCGTCGAGGGCCCGGTCATCGTGCGGCCCGAGCACCCCGAGCCGGTGCAACAACGCTTGGCGTTGGGGTAAGTGCCATGGCGCTCAGCGGCAAAGAGTACGCGGACCTCGTCGCCTCCTACATTCTGAAGAACTTCGGCGCGCGCGGCCTGACGGTGTACCGCGAGGTCTCGATGGGCAAGACCATCATCGGCAAAAACCGCCACCTCGACATCTTGGTTCTGCGCGAAGCCACGTCCACGGTGTTGGCCATCGAGTGCAAGTACCAAGACACGCTCGGCACCGTGGACGAGAAGATTCCGTACGCCATCCAGGACATGCAGGCCATGGGCGTGCCGGTGTGCCTGGCGTACGCCGGCTCCGGCTTTTCTTCGGGCATTTTGCACATGCTGGCGGCTTGTCCCATCGCCGCGCAGTGCTTGCCGGGCCCCGGGCTCGAGCCAACGCGCGAGACGCGCGAGATGGACATCGCGCTGGCCATGGCCTTCAGCTTTTGGGACCTGGTGGTGGCACACAAAAAGCCCTTCGCGCTGCCGCAAACCGTGCCGGTGGTGCCGTCGCAAGCCGCCGTGCCCGAAGCTGCGCTTTCGCAAGCCGCGCCGCTGGCGCTGCCGCCGGGTGAGCCCGCGCCGAAGCAGCTGGCGGAGGTCGTCTCCATCGGCCCGCTCTTCGGCGCCCGCGAAAAGTAGCGCTCGCGAAGTAGCTCATCGGGGGCTGCCAATCCGCAGCCTGAATCGCAGAAGCTTCTGTAGCGGATCCAGGCCACCCTGGACGATCGAGATTTTTTCACAGGAAGGGCAGAAGGGCAGAAGGGCGAGCAAAGGGGGACTTGGGTTCGCGCTGCCGCCGGCGGCCCCTTGTGATCGGGCGGACCGGTCACCTTCTGGGCTTCGAGGGAAAATATTTTTGGTTTTGGTCCTCCAAAAACAAAAATGCGTTCTCGTCTCCCGCCTTCTTGCCCTTCTGCCCTTCTGCCCTTCTTGTGAAAATCTCGGAGGCTCTCGCTAGGACCCCCAAGCAGAGTAGCAGCCCGAAGCGGTCGTCCGGCTTGGCCTGGCGACGCTACGGGAGTTTCTGCAAGGGATCTGCGACGTGGCAGCCCCCCAAAGAGCTCAGCTCAGGTGTTTGCCGATGAGCTGGCTGGTGAGAAACAGAGCCACGCCCAGAAAGCCGCACAAACCGAAGTAGCGCACCGCCCAAGTTTTGCGGTCCTCTGCCGTTACCAGCTCCAAATCGCTGTTGTCGCGCCTGAACGCGCTCATGCCGGCCATGGCGGTGATGAGCAAGAGCGAGGGGGAGCCGCTCGTGAGGCACAGCACGCCCATGATCACCGCGCCGATGATGGTGGCTTTGCGTGACAGCACGCGCGCGATACGCCCGCCGTCCAGAAAACCGAACGGCGTCATGTTGAACAGGTTCAGCATGAAGCCCATGTAAGCGAGCATCAAAAAGAAGTGGCTGTGCTGCCAGAGCCCGATCGCGGCGCAGGCCAACGCTGCCGCCGTACCGGCGAGCGGACCACCGTAGGCGATGTCGGCCTCCACGCGCGGGTGATTGGGGCGGCCCTTCATCGCGATCATCGCGCCAAAAAACGGGATGAATACGGGCCAGCTGGCTTCCACGCCCGCGCGCTTCATCGCGACCCCGTGACCCATCTCGTGGATGAAGATCATCGTGACCAGGCCGATGGCGAACGGGAGCCCACCGCGCCAGGCGTACAGCGCCACCGTGACGGCCATGCTGCCGCCGGTGAGCAGCAGCTTGGCGAACGGCAAAGCCTTGAGCATGACCAAGAGGCCCTTGCCCTTGGCCAAGATTCCGAGCAGCACCGCGCCGATGCCACCCTTGAGCGCTCCACCCGAGCTCCGCGGTGGCGCGCCGTTGGCGGTGGCTAACGCCGGTTCGCCCGGCAGTCTCGGTGCGTAAGGGTCGCGCTCAGACGGTGGCATCTTTCTTCTTTTTGAACAGCGATTTGATGGCTGCTCCGGCCGCTACGGCTGCTGCAACAATGGCCTTCTTACCGGCGATGAGCAAGGCGATGAGCCCTTTGCCGAATTTGGCGAGCAGCCCAATCTTCACCGCCTTGGCCAGGCCTAGGCCGGCGCCGCCCAGCACCAGCCCGGCCAGCCCATACTCGGCGACCTTGTCCGTCGACGCATTGAAATCTTCGTAGCGCTTGCCGGGCTCGAAGGCCGTCTTGGACAGCAACAGCGAGCCGGCTGGCTTGTACTCGGCCAAGTGCTGCTTGTCGGTCAGCAGGTTGAGCGAAACGAAGCCGGTGCGGCCCAAGATGCGCGTGTTGTAGTTGATGGACCCGCCGTCCGACGACTCGACCAACAGGCCCCAGATCAACTGGTGCTTCTGCTTGTCATAGTGCGGCTGCTCGTCCCAGCCGGCGGCGTGGATTGGGTTGAAGCCGAGCTTCTTGCGCTCGGCGTTGTACTCTTCTTCGCCCTCGCGAATCGAGTCGAGCAACTCTTTGCTGTCGAGCGACTCGTCGTCTTTGATGTGGCCGGAGTCCTCGAAGTCGATGGTGACGATGTACTCGTCCTTGTCGCTCTGCGAGACGACCAAGCCGAGCATGTCCTCGTTGTGGAGGTTGCCCATCTTTTCCATCAGCTTGCCCGCGTCGGGCTGGGCCAAAAACGCGAAACCATCCGGCAAATCGAGCTTGATGCCGTGGCCGAGGTCGACGGGCTTGGGCCCCGGTTGCCAGGGCAACCGCTGTTCGGGAGCGGCTGAGCCTGCCGGCGCCGCGTCTTGAGGCGAGCCTTGCGCGGCGTCGTCCTTTGCTTGCGCATGCGCCAACGGCACGGCTCCGAAACTCAACGCGCACGCAACCCCAAGCACCCACACCGACTTTGCCATGCCCCGACAAATCTCACGGATTGGGCGCCGCTGCAACCGGAACACCGAGCTCCGCCAGCAGACCCTGCGCGTGCTCGACTTCTTGCAGCAGGAAAAGCACGTAGCGCAGATCGACGTGGATGCTGCGGGTGCTGCTACTGAAAACCCAATCAGAGGCCACCGACTCGTAGGTGCCGTCGAAGGCCAAGCCCACCAGCTCACCGCGTGCATTCAACGTGGCCGAGCCCGAGTTGCCGTTCGTGATGTGCACGTCGCTCAAAAAATCGACCGGCACGTCGTGAATCGATGGCTCCGCGAAGCGCGAGCTGGGGCCGAGCTTGGCTGCCGCAAGCAGGCTCGGCGGCGTATCGAAAGGCTCTTTACCCGTAGTTTTGGCGACTACTTGGGCCAAGCTGGTGAACGCTCCGAGGTCGCTGCCGGGCGCGCCGGGAGGCGCCTTCTTCACGGTGCCGTAGGCAACGCGCAAGGTGCCGTTCGCATCGGGCGCGACCGCGCCGCCCTTGAACGCCAACAGCGCCTCCAAGTAGCGGGGCTCCAGCAACAACAGCTTGCCCTCCATGCGCTTGCGCCGCTCGTCGACCGCGCGCAGCTGCGGGTAGAGCTTGGTCATCAGCCGCACGATCGGATCGGGGTGCGTGGCCAACGTCTTCGGGGTCGCCTTGTCGAACAGCTCGAGCCGCAGCTGCTCGTCGGCGAGCTTGGTCTTGTCGTACAACTTGGCGATGGCGGCGGTGATGGCGGCGTCCGTCGGCGCTTTGCCGGCGATCAGCTCGAGCGCAGGCGTACGGTGGGCGGCGTCGCGGGCGCGGTCGCGCTCCAACGCCAACTTCAAAAAAGCGCGGTCGAGCTTGGGATTGAAGCTGGTCGGCAGCGATTTCAGCTCGTCCTTCAGGCGCGGGACGTTGCGCTCTTGGTAGCCAGGGTCGCGCTCCGCGTCCGGCTTTTGGCGCTCGTCGGCCATGCGCGCGATGCGATAGGCCGCGAACACCAGCCGTGGCAGCAGCATTTCGCGCTCGAGAGCCGTATCGGCCTCGCGCGTCTTTTCTTGCTCGGCGAGCGCGGCGTCGATGTCCGAAAGCACACTGCCGAAGCGCTTGCTGCGCTCGGGGTCAGCGGCGATGAAGGCCGCGAGCGCTTGCTCTTCGCTCAGCTTCTTTTGCAGCAGCCCGGCGCGCTGCATCCCCTCCAGCTCGCCCAGGTGCTTGGTGCGGATGTTGTCGAAGCCGCGCCGGCGGCCAGTCGCTTTGATCGCGACCTCGGGATCGTCTTTGCTCACGTCGGCGATCAGCTTCAGGTAGGCGTCGAACATCGCCAGCTGCTCGGGGTAGACGACGCTTTGGATCTGGCGCATCTCCGCGGCCGGAGTCAGCAACGACGTGTGACCCGGGTAACCGGTGACGAGCACCAGATCGCCCTCGCGGAGCGGCTGCGACGCCAACTTCAAGAACGCGGGCGGCTGGTACGGCACGTTGTCCGGCGAATAGTCGGCGGGCATGCCGTCTTTGCCCACGTAGGCGCGAAAGAAGGCGACGTCGCCGCACTGGCGCGGCCAGCGCCAATTGTCGACTTCACCGCCGAAATTGCCGATGCTCTCCGCCGGCGCGTACACGATGCGAATGTCGCGTAACTCTAGCGTTTCCACCGCGAAATAGCGCAAACCCTCGTACAAGCTCACGAACCCGCAGCGCACGCCCGGCCGCCCCTGCTCGCAGCCGGCGACGATCTCTTTTTGCAGCCGCTCCAGCGTCGACGTTCGCGCGCGATCGTCGGTCACCTTCAACAGCTCCGGCCGCACGCGCTCGGTCACCTCGGTCATCTTCGACAACACGCTCAAGCGCGACGAAGGACCGCTCGAGCGTTCCTCGGTCCGCGTCTTGGCCAACATGCCGGTCTTGAGTAAATTCTCGCTCGGCGTCGAATTTTTCTGCAGCGCTCCCGTCGCGCAATGATGGTTGGTCACCACCAGCCCATCCTTCGACACGAACGAAGCCGAGCAACCGTTCAAATTCACGATCGACCCCAGCAAGCTCGATTTCGGATCGGCGAGCAGCTCTGGATCGATCGCGAGGCCGAGCTGCTTCAATTCGTCCGCCTTCAACGGCACCTGCGCCGGAAGCCACATCCCGCCGTGATTCTCGAACGCCGGCTTCGGCGCCACCGGCAAAGCGCTCGGCGCCGTGCGGGCGACTGCGCTCGATGGCGTGTGTCGAGCGGGTGCGGGCACTGGTGCGCCGCAACCGGGCGCCGAGACGAACAAGGCGAGCAACCAAAAACTTCGGAGCGAGCTCATGCGCCGCAATATATAGCGCCGCGCGGGTCCGTCGACGCGTTGTCAGCCTTGCGGGGCCAACGAATCCGTTCTCTCGGCGGCACGAACGCGGTGCGGTACTACTTCGCTGGGGTCGTCGTTAGCTTGCGCAGCAACGCTCGTGCGCGTTGGCTCGTCTCGTCAGGCTCGAGGCCGCCCGGGGAAATTTGCAGAATACCGTTCGTGATCTCGCCGCGCACGACTGGGGCGCTAACCACCATTTGGTCGACGATGATGGCCAGACGGCGGCCGTCACTGTGGTGGGTGGCACGACGCAGTCGGTCCGCGGCCGGGCGCGTCAGGCGCAACGTCGTGGAAGCGAAGCCGTCGGTGGACGTGGTGAGCTCGACGCTTCCCACGTCGGGCGTGCTGAAGATGGGAGCGCCTTGCACGAGGTAGCTGCGAAAGGCCTCAGGGGCCGGCTCGGGATCATGAGCCGGGTCGTAAGGTGGTACGTTGCCCTCGGGCTCGAGCGGTTGGGGCTGCCAAGCCAGGCGGGCATTCTTTGGCAAGGTTAGCGTGTCCAGCCAGGGACGCAGTCGCTGCAGCGCTTGATCCAGCGATTCGGTGCCTTGCAACACCAGGCGCGCGTAGACGACGGATCGCCTCTGCCCGTTCGGATCACGGATGAGCTCCGAAAATTTGGCTACGCCCGCGGGCAAGGCTGCATCGTCGATGGGCGCCAAGGGGTCGTGCTCGTCGTTGACGGCGACGACCTCGAGCTCTGCTTGCACCGTGTCAAGGCGCGTGGCGAGCGCCAAAAGCCCTGAGCCGGGCGTGTAGGAAGCGATGGCCAAGGCTGCGACCATCAGGAATGCTGCCGCTTGTAGCCAGCCGTAAGCGCCGTTACCCCACGGGCCGGGCGAGAGCGAGCCGGCCGAGTCGTCCGTGGCACGACTGGGCTTCATACGCTCTTCTTCATCCACTTCACTCGGAGCCACCTCGGGCCGGGGCGACTCGAGCTGCTCCCGCAGCAGCGCGCGCACTTTCGGCGCGTCATCGGCGTGGGTCCACAAACCGATGGCAGCGTAGGGGCCGAAGACGCGCAACAGGCTGGCTTGGCCGAAGCCGGTAGCGCGCAAGGTGAGGCCTGCGCGCTCGGCGGCCTTCGCTAGCTCCGGGACCGCATAGGGCCTGCGCTCTTCTGCCACGCAAACCAGCCCCGGCAGCGCTCGGTGCAAGCGTAAAGCATCGAAGCCGTCCAGCAGAAGCGCCACCAGGAGCGTCGAGCGGGACGCCAACGCGGGCAAGCCGTTCGCCCAGGCGAGCTGGTCGGCGATCAAGGCGGTCATGACCAGCAACACGGTCGGCCAGAGCGCTTTGGCGAAGGCGTGCCGTAGCTGGCCAGGCTCGATCGGCGCAGCCTGGTTGCCTCTGCCCAACTGGCGGAGCAAGCCGAGCACTACCTTCGGCCGCTGCAACAGCAGCGCGAGCAGCAGGGTGGCCAAGACGCCAAAGCCCAGAACGAGCTCGAAGCCGTGGCTGCCGCCCAGCCACTTCGCCACGTCGTCCGCGAGTGGCAACTGAAACGCGCTCAAGCTAGCGGGTAGAGCCAACAACGCGGGTACGCTGGTGACGGGCTGCAGAGAGCTGAGCGGCGCGCTGAGCCACAGCGGTTCGTGTTTCGCGCTCTCGAGCGAGCCGCGAAGCGTTGCCCACGCGGCAAAGGGCGGCAGCGCGTATAGCGCGATCACCATCACGAGGCGGCTGGGCTCGCTCGGCAGCTCTACTTTCTCGAAATAGCCGGGCAGTCGACTGCCTTCGCTGGCGATGTAGAGCAGGACTACGCCGCTGACCAAGCCCAACGTGTCGATCTGGCGCGCCGCGAGTGCCAGCACCGCGGTCGCTCCGATCAGGCTGACCAGGACGAGCGGTCGCGAAACCTCGACCCCCGCACCGACGAGCTCAGGGGACGACAACATCATGGCCACGCCGAAGGCTTGAAAAGCCGCCAGAACGAGCGCCAAAACCAAAGCTGCGCGCTGCAACTTTCGGCGACCGGGGTTGTCGTGGCGCAGCTTGCGCCAACGCGGTACGAGTAGCGCCGCAAGCTCGACCGCCAAGTAGCCACTCAAGAGCGGCGCTACGCCGAGGGCGAACAGACTCGTGGCGACGGACTTGTCGTGGCTGAAAAGGGCGGAGTCGCGGTCGAGCCCCGGCAGCGGGATGCGTTCGCCTACGAGAGGTACCAACGCGAGCGCGATGGTCGTCGCCAACCTACGCCACGGCGCTATCCCCGGTTTCGCGTCGATGCCGTCCATGCCCGCCGTGCAGCCTACCAAAACGAAGCCCGCTGTATACGGGCCCGGTTGTCCTTCGCTACGTCGCGATGCGGCCGAGGCGCGTCATCGTCAGGCGGGCGGCGCGCACGATCAGGGAGCGGGGTAGCACTTTGGAGGCGAAGGTTTGCACACTGTTGACGAGGCCCGGCGTTTTGAGGACGACGCGGTGGGCGTAGGCGTCGAGGGCGCGCTCGACGACGGTGTGAGCGTCGAGGCTGGCGAACGAGACCACGGCGCCTTGCGGCACGTTGGCGGCGGCTTGAAAGCCGGTGGGAACTGGGCCGGGACACAGCACCAGCGCGTGCACGCCGCTGCCGCGTAGTTCTTCGGCGAGCGCGAGCGTAAAGCTGAGCACGAAGGCTTTGCTGGCGCCGTAGGTGGACATGAACGGCGTCGGTTGGTGGCCGGAGGTGCTGGCGACGTTGAGGATGCCGCCGCGCTTGCGATCGAGCATGCCGCGCAAGAGCGCGCGGCTCAGCACGACTACGCTTTCGCAGTTGACGCGCACCATGCGGGCTTCGCGCTCGACGTCCAAGCCTTCGAAGCGGCCGGCGGTGCCGAAGCCGGCGTTGTTGATCAAATGGTCGACGGCGATGCCGCGCGCTTTCAGCTCTTTGGCCAGCGCCAAGGCGCCGTCGGGCTCCGCCAGATCTTGCACGATGACTTGCGCCGAAACGCCGTTGACGCGCGACAGATCGGCGGCCAGGCGCTCGAGCTTGTCCCGGGAGCGCGCCGTCAACACCAAGTTGGCGTGGCGCCGCGCCAGCTCACGCGCGAACTCTTCGCCCAAGCCGGAAGACGCGCCGGTGACGAGCGCGGTGGTGCCGCTGAAGACGTCCTTCTTGGCCAAAGCTCAGCCGCCCCAATCGCCGCGCTGCCCGCGCTGCCGCAGGTAATGATCGGCTAGCACGATTGCGACCATGGCTTCGCCGATGGGCACGAAGCGCGGCAGCAGGCAGGGGTCGTGACGACCCTTGGTGCGGATGGTCGTGGCATCACCCTCTTGGGTGACGGTGCTCTGCTCCAGCGGTAGGCTGCTGGTGGGCTTGACGGCGGCGCGCACCACGATGGGCATGCCGCTGGAGATGCCGCCCAGCATGCCGCCGTGGCGGTTGGTCAGCGTGCTGACGCGCGTCGCGCCGGCGGACTTTTCGGCCGTAAACAGGTCGTTGTGCTGGCTGCCGCGCATGGCGGCGACGCGAAAGCCAGCGCCGTATTCGACGCCTACGACCGCCGGGATGCTGAAAAGGGCCTTGGCCAAGTCGGCCTTCAACTTGTCGAACACCGGCTCACCGAGGCCCGCCGGCACGCCACTGGCCACGATTTCGCTGACGCCACCAACCGAGTCTTGAGCTTTGCGCATCTCTTCGATCAGCTGAACCATCTCGGCCGCGCGCTCCGGCACTGGGCACCGCACGATGTTGGGTGATCCATCCGGCAACGTTTCGACCTGCTGCAGGGTGACGGCTCCCGGCTCGGCCACGTCGGCCACGATGCTGCCGACTTGCGACACGTAGCCGACCACGGTGCCGCCGAACGCTTGCGAGATCAGCTTCTTGGCGACCACGCCGGCGGCGACCCGCGACACCGTCTCGCGCGCGCTCGAACGGCCGCCGCCGCGGTAGTCACGAAAGCCGTACTTTTGGTCGTAGGTGTAGTCGGCGTGACCAGGGCGGTACTTGTCCTTGATGTCTGCGTAGTCTTTGCTCTTCTGATCTTCGTTGCGCACCAAGATGGCGATGCTGGTGCCGGTGGTGCGTCCCTCGAAGACGCCCGCCAAAATCTCCGGCTCGTCCGCTTCTTTGCGCTGCGTGACGATGTGGCTCTGGCCCGGCTTGCGCCGCGCGAGATCGACCCGCAGGTCGTCGACGGTGAGCGCGATGCCGGGCGGGCAGCCGTCGATGATGACGACGTTGCCCGGACCGTGCGATTCGCCGGCGGTGGTGATACGGAAGGCTTGACCGAAGCTATTGCCCGACATGAGCGGCGCGGAGCTTACTACCTAAAAGCCGTCACGCACTCCCACCACGAAGCGGATCGAATCCAGGTGCGCGCCGCTCTCCAGGGTTTCGGTGCCAAACCCGAGCAGAGCCTGGAAGATGTTGTCGCGGGAGCCGCTGGTCTCGAGGCCGAGCGCAGTCGAGAAGCGGGCGCGGCCGGGCCGAATACCCTCGAAATGGGGGCCGAATACGTTGCCCACGCCGGCTTGGAGCGACCCCCGGAAAGCCAGCCAGATGGGCCACGTGTAGCGCAGGTCGAGGACGGCGGAGCTGCGGTCGTAGAGCCGCCCGAAGCGCAAGCCGGGCATGGTGCGGCCGCCGCCCAAGTCGGCCAGTTGCGTGAACGGCACGGCGCGCTGGCCGATGGGATCGACCATCACGGCCGTGGCGGAGACGCCGAGCATCCGTCCGCCCTGCATCAAGTCGATGAAGCCGCCCAGGGTACCGCCGTAGCGCAGCCAGCCGGAGCTGGGCCGGTTGGCGAGATCGACGCTCTCCTCCGCCGACACGTCGAGACGCGCGCCGTTCTTCATGTTCGAGCCGCCGCGCGAGTCGAGCAACAGCCGCACCGCGGCGAAGGCGGCGCGATAGCCGTCGCGAAAGCCGGCCGGCTCCGGCAATTGGCCGGCCGCCACCGCCTCGTCGAGCGAGGCTTCGTAGCTCGGCTGGCCGCGGTGCTCGACGTCGTAGTCGCTGTGACCGAAGGACGCTCCGCGGTAGCCGGCGGTGGTCTCGAGCAAGTTGCGCTCGCTGAATACGACGCTGGTTTGAAAGTGCGCGTAGGCAGTCTTGCCTCCGTAGCGCACCAGATCGGATTCACGCGTGTCGGGACCGATGCCGTAGAAGGTGTAGTCGGGGCGCTTGGTCAGCTTGCCCTTGAGCGAGATTTCGAAGTGCCTGAATTCGAAGCGCTCCTTCAGCGTGCCCGACAACCAATGCGGGCCCCAGGTCGAGCCGCGAAAGCGCAGCACGTGCCCCTTGAAACCGGCATCGTCCCAATAAGCATAGAGACCGGCGCTCGGCTCGAAGCCGAAGTCGACCAGCATGAAGGGCACGACTCCGATTGGATGCACCTCATTCAGCGCCAGAAAATCGGAGATGGCGGCCGGCCAGCTCGCTCTCTCCGCGTAGGTGATGCCGGCGGCGAGCGGCCGTCGCACCACGTACTCACTGACGAGGTAGGCGGGGAACAGCAGCACCCGCGGGAGCCACAACGCTTTGCGAGCCGGCGACTCGGGGGATCCGCCGCGACCGTCGTAATCTGGCACGGGGCGCTTCTGCGCAGGCGGGTCAGCGGCAGCGGCAGCGCGCGTCGTCAACAGCAGGCCCGCGGCCACTGCCAGTCGCGCAAAACCCGAAACCAAGCTCACGGGAGCCGGAGCCTAGCCTCGGCCGACCCGAGTTGGAACGATGGGCGTAGATTGGGAGCAGTCGTGTCGCGGGCTGTGGCGGCGCATTTGCCTCGCTGAGCGCTTGCAACACACTCACGACCAGGTCGCGCCGGCGCGTCGGCGCGCCATCTTGGCGTTACCCGGCCGCGAAAAAGCAGGCTGCTGAGGGCGCAACCGCCGGTGATTTCGGCAGTTTGTTCGAGTCGGCATGCTCAGTGCAGATGGCCCGCGCATGCACTATCGAACCGCGCTTGTTGGGACGGGGCTCTTCCTCGTGGGTTTGACCTCTTCTGCGGCCGCGCAGCCGAAGCCGGAACCTGGCATGCCGCAGGTCGACCCGCACTCGGCCGCCGGGATATTCGGGGAGCACGGACAGCTCGCCATCATGGGCGAAGCGGGAGCCTTGTTCACTCACACTTCGGTGAGCGGGCGCGGCTCGTCGACCACCTTTCTCTTTCGGCCCGCCGTGGACTACTTCGTGATCGACCATTTGTCGATCGGCGCCTTCACCGGCATCGAATACAGCTCGGCACCCGGAGGCAGCACCACGACGTACGGCATTGGCCCGCGCGTGGGCTACGACATCCCGCTGAGCGAGCGCTTCTCGATCTGGCCCAAGGCGGGGCTCTCGTTCAACAGCTCGACCGCCAAGCTGGATGCCGTCACCGTCGGCGGCTTCACCACGCCCGAGTCGTCCGTGACCAACACCGCCCTGGCCTTCAATCTCTACGTGCCCTTGATGTTTCATTCGCACCACTACTTCGCCGGCTTTGGCCCGAGCGTGGACGCCGACCTCACGGGCAGCCCGAAAGCCACCGTCGTGGCGGCGCGCCTCGTGGTCGGTGGTTGGGTGTTTTAGGCTCTCCGCCGCATGCCCCGCGGGTCAGGCACTGGCCCGCGTCGCGGCTTCGTCGTCGCGACGCGACAACATCACCAGCGTCTCTTCGATCATTTGCGAAATCAGCACGGGCTGACGGGTCGTGAGCGCGTGGCAGATAGCTTCGTCGCTCATGCGCAAGAGACAGCGACGCACTTTGCCGTAGGTGGCGGCGACTCCGTATTGTTGCAAGTACTGGACGCTGCCGTTCGAGAAGAAGGCAAGGTCGTGAGCGTCTTGCAGGAGCCGCGTGCTGCCCAGCTGCCCTGGCGAAAGTGAGGCGCTCAAGCGCACCGCCCAGCGCCAAGTGTCGTGAGCGTAGGTCGTTTCAGGGCTTGCGTCACCGGAGGCGCCGGGCGCGCTCAACGCCTGGAATCGGCCAGCGAGGGCGCGCGCGCGCAGCTTGGAAATGGGCAACAACCGCTGATAGCGGTTCAGCAATTCGACGGCCGACTGCGCGCCAGCGAGCCAGTCACGGGCGGTGAGCGTCAACCGAAAGTCGCCCCGTTTCCTGACCGATTCGAACAATCGATCGAAACCTTCCAGCGAGGCGCGCGGGTGGCTCCAGGTGGCAAGGTCGATCTTGAGCTCCTGCAGCTCTCCTACCGCGCGCGGGCGCATCTTGACCCCGAACTGTCGCTCGAGATAGCGCGCAGCCTCGCGCAAAAAGTTTTGTTCCTGCGCTTGCGGCAGCCCCAGCAACACCACTTCACGAATCGTTCCGTTGGGCAAAGTCTTCCTAGAGATTTCACAAGCAGAGAGCGTGCCAGCCCGTACGTTCCCAATGCGGGGCGCCCAAGGTCGCTTGCACCCGCGGGCAGGCGTTGGAAGCGGACCCGATCCGCGACGAGAGACACTTTGGCGCCAACGAGCGCCATCGCGCGCAGCAACGCGGTCGCGCCGTCGTCAGTGGCGGAATCTACACCGCGCAAACGCAACGGCACGTGTCTTGCTGAAGGGCGGGCTCTCGCAATCCAGCGAGTTTTCTAGGAGACCTCATGAGCCTTCGCCTCGGCGCGTTGCTTTGCCTTTCAGGCTTGGCCGCGTGCTCGCACAACTCCACCGAACCCGTCAAAGATCCCTCGTACGACTCGACCTCGACGTCAGCGTCGACGGACGCTTCGATGCAACCGGCATCGCTCGAGGGCAACGGTACCTCGTCGACTCCCCGTCACGTGGAAGCCGACGACGCTCACGCGCCCTTGGTTGCTGACACCAAGAACACGAGCCCCAACCAAGCGCCGGTAACGAACCCCCCCGCGAGCCCCCCGCCCGCCGCCGCCGCGAACCCGCCCAAGCCGGTCGAGCCGGCTCCCGGCGCCGCGCCCGACAACACCAAGGTGAACAAGCGCGACACGAACAGCGCCGCGCTCACCCCGATGGACCAAAACAACAACCAGACCGATCTGAAGATCACGCAGCAGATTCGCCAAGCCGTGATGGCCGACGGCTCGCTGTCGTTCACGGCCAAGAACGTGAAGATCATCACTCAGAACGGCAAGGTCACGTTGCGTGGCCCCGTCAACAGCGCGCAAGAACGCGACGCCATCGACGCGGCCGCGCGCAAAGTGGCGGGAGCTTCCCAAGTGGACAACCAACTCGAAGTGAAAAAGTGAGGAAACTGTGAGCAAAAACAAAGTCGTGATCGGTATCGTCGACGCCGAAATTCAAGCGGAGAACCTGGTCCAACACCTGGGGAAGGACGGCTTTTCGACGTCCGACATCTCCGCCATCTTTGCCGACAAGCACGGCACCAAAGACTTTGCGCACGAGCACAACACCAAGGCTCCCGAAGGCGCCGTGGTGGGCGTCACCAGCGGCGGTGTCGTGGGCGGTACGCTCGGGCTCCTGGCGGGCATCGGTGCGCTGGCAATTCCCGGCCTCGGACCGTTCATCGCGGCGGGCCCGTTGATGGCCGCGCTCAGCGGAGCCGCCGCCGGTGCCGCGGTCGGCGGTGTCGCCGGCGCGCTGGTCGGCCTCGGCATTCCCGAGATTGAAGCCAAGAAGTACGAGGGCAAGCTGCGTGGCGGCAACATCCTGGTCGCGGCGCACGTCGACAACGCAGACGAAGAAAAGCGCGCCAAAGAAATCTTCCGTCTGGAAGGTGCGCACGACATTTCGTCGACGAGCGAAGCGTCCGTGCCGACGCCCAAAGACGTTCGCCCCCACGCCTAGTCACGGCTCTGCTGCGAACGCTCGCCCCGGCGACGCCAGGGCGGGCACGCAGCCGAGTTGCGCCTGAAAGAAGCGTCGAGCCATGACAACCGTAGCCAAGTGAAGTCTCTGTTCGTCCACCTGCGGTTGCACTATCAGCTCGTGTTCTTGTCACCGCTGTTCGCCTGGGGCTTTGCCTTGGGCGGAGGCGCGTTCTCGTGGCGCGCGGGCCTTGGTTTCGTTGCGTTCCACGTGTTTTTGTACGGCGGCATCACCGCCTACAATTCCTATTACGACCGGGACGAAGGCCCCGTGGGCGGCCTGCGAAAGCCGCCGCCCGTCACGCCGGCCCTGCTCGGCTTCTCCCTCGGTATGCAACTGATGGGGTTGGCCTTGTCAGTGGCCGTCTCTTGGCCGCTGGCGCTGCTCTATGCCGTCGTGATGCTGCTGTCGGTTGCGTACTCGCACCCGGCGTTTCGGTGGAAGGCGCGGCCGCTGTTGTCGCTCGTGGTCGTGGCGTTCGGACAGGGTGGGATAGGGTTTGGCGCTGGTTGGTTGTGCGCGGCCACGCCCGTGGCGCCGCTGTGGAGCTCGCTCGACGGCTGGCTGGGTTTGCTGGCCGCCATTTTGCTCACCACCGGCTTCTATCCGCTCAGCCAGCTCTATCAGCTCGACGAGGATCGGAGGCGTGGCGACTTCACGTTCTCCGTCGTGTTTGGACCAAAGGTCGCGTTTCGTTTTGCGCTCGCGTGTCTGGTCGCGGGCGGTGCCTGTATCGTGCTGGTGGCTCTGCGGCGTTTCGGCGCGCGCGACGCCCTATTGGCGGGGAGCGCGCAGCTCGGCTTGTGGTGGGCGGTGTCGCGCTGGCAGCGCCATTTCCGAGACCAGGTCATGACCAACTTCATGACCTTGCATCGGTTGCAGCTGGCCGTTTCGGCCGCAACCCTGGGCTACATCAGCTTGCGGCTGTTGGTGCGGTAGCGAGAGTGTGGCTTCGCCGCGCGTAGCCCGTGTAGGCGAGCAGCGTCGACTTGCTGAAGCGGAACCGAAAATCGACGGGCACGACCCGCGTGAGCAGCATGCGCCAGAAGGCCCAGGAAAACACCACGGGCTCGGAGCCGTGAAGCTCACCGACTTGCATGCCGTTGGCGTGGCACATGGCGGCGAGCTCTCGCGGTTTGATGAACAACCTCAGCACGTGCATGTGCCGCGGAGTATTTTTGACGAACCACTCGACGCCCTTGATGATGACGAGCCAGGCCAGCGGATTGCGGTTGAAGGTGTGGAAGAAGAACGTTCCGCCCGGCTTGAGCACCCGAGCCATCTCGGTCACGGCCTTGGCCGGCTCTTCCACGTGCTCCAAGAAGTCCATCGCGCAAACGACGTCGAACGAAGCGTCGGCAAAGGGCAGGCGCAGCGCGTCTCCCAGCAGGTACTGGGCCCGGCCCGTGAGGTCGTGACGGGCCGCCACGTCGAGGCTGGCCTGCGAAGCGTCGAGTCCGGTGACCTCGAAACCTTCGCGCGCCAGGTGGTTGCTCAGAAATCCGGCGCCACAGCCCACGTCCAGCACGCGCGCCGACGCCCCGTGGGCTTTGGTGATTTGCCGCGCTACCCAAGGGTTTCGGAGCCGGGACTCGGCGCGCAAGAGCGCGACGGGGTCGTCATTGGCGGCGTACCAACGTTCGCCGAGCTCGTCGTAAATGCTGTTGTTGACGGGGATCGAGATGGCTTTTTCCATGGCACGTTCCAATACAGAGCTTGATAAGAGCTGAATGCAGCGGTGAGGCCCGCCGAAACCCAGAGCAGCGTGCGCTCGTGACCGAGCCACAAAAGCGCGCCTGCGCCGAGCACGATGGGATGCAGAACGAACAGCAGCGCGTGCAGCCATTGCTCGCGCGGTTCGCAAAGTCGGGCGTGAACGAGCTCGTCCTTCGTGACGAGCAGGCACGAGACTATCGCGGCCGCTATGTAGTACGGCAGGTTGCTTTGGCCGGGTGCCAGGCTCAGCGCCAACACGTAGCAGCCGAGCACGCTCAGCGTGTCGAGAGGGTGCCCGATCCTTTCCCACTTTGGCAGGCCGCGAGCGCGATGAAAGTGCAGCTCGTCGACCAGCATGCACAAGGCCTGCAAACCGAGGGGGATGCCGAGCCAGATCACGCCGCGGCCACCTTGCGCAGCACGGCTCCGGACAAGGTGAGGCCGGGACCGAATGCCAGGCTCACCACCAAATCACCCATCGCGACGGCGGCCGAACGCAGGACGGCTTGCCAAATGTGCGGCAACGTCGCCGAAGACATGTTGCCGCGTTCGCGCAGCACGCGGCGGCTCAGCTCGACCTGCGGCTCACGCAGCTTCAGCGCCAGCGCAATTTGATCGACGATTTTCGGCCCTCCAGGGTGGATAGCGAAGACTGCGCTTTCGGTGGCGGCGCTGGTTTGCCCCGCCTGGTGCAGCAAGCCGGCGACGAAGGACGAAAGCGAGCGCGCGATCTTCTCCGGCACGTCGCGCGCCAGCACCATCTCCATGCCGAAGTCGGAGCAAAACCAAGCCATCGAGTCCGCGGAGTCCGGGACGATCCATTCGTCTTGCGACAGCACGGCGAGGGCGGGGTCACGGCCGCGCGCGCTCCCCTCGGGGAAGAGGGAGTAGGCGATACAGCCGTCGGCAAACAGGCTTTGAATCACCAGCTGCTCGGGGTCGTGGCGCAGGGGTTGAAAATGCAGCGAGCACAGCTCGGTGTGCACGATGTCCACGCGCGCTTCGGCGCCCAAAGCTCCGCTCGCTGCGGGCTCGAGGGCCGCATAGCCCGACGCCATGCGTAGCGCCGGCAAAGCCGCGTAGCAGCCCATATGATACGCATGGCTGACGCGGGTGCGTGACCCCCAGCCCTTGGCCGCCACCAGCAATTGCGCCGCGCTGGGGCTTTCATAGCCCGTGCAGGTGACGTGAATCAGCTGCCGCGGCGGTGACTCTGCCTCCGCGAACAGCCGAGAAAGGGCGGCGCGCGCGATGCGCCCGAATGCCTTGGTGCGCGCGCGCGTTCCTGCACCCGCCCCGCGCTCCGACAGTCGATACACTTCCATTTCGGCCCAGCGCACGTGCGAACAGTCGTCGCTCTCGTGTCCCCGTGTGGCGATCTTGTCGTCGCCGCAGCCGAAGCGGCGCAGGCGACGCGTGATCGACGCGAGGAACGCGGCTTCGTCGAAAGCACGGCCTTCTTCCAACGCAAGCTGCGCTTCAGCGCGAGTGTGCGCTCGCGCCAGCCACTCCAGCGTCTGGGCCTGAGTGGCCAGATGCTTGGGAAGGAGCGCGCGAAAGTCGCCGAGCAGGAACATCAGCGCGACTGAGCGCAAGTTCCGCGCCACCCTTCGATGCCGAGCGCGTGGACGACTCGGCGTCGCGAGCCGACTACCGAGCACGGTTCTTGCGAGTGCAGGGCATGAACTTAGACAGACCCAACGTTGGCGAAAAGCTCGGCATCCTGGCGGGAGCGTGGCTCGCGCCGATCACGGCTGCCGTCAGCGCGACGCGCCAGGCGCGCATGTTTCACCCCGATGGGTTGGTATTGCGGGCAACCGTCGAGCCGTGCGCGGCGCAGCCCGACGTGGCTATACTGGCAGAGCGCTTGGCCGGCGGTGCGCTCGTCCGCTTCTCGAGCGCGCTCTGGCGCGGTCGACACGAATGGCCCGACGTGTTGGGCGCCGCGATTCGTTTTGGGTGGAGTGGGGCGGGTTCGAATGTGGGCGCGGAGCAAGACTTGTTGCTGGCGACGATTCGCTTTCCCTGGACGATGCCGTTCGCGCCGTTGGCCACGAACTTTCGGAGCTACCTGTGGAACCACTACCACGCGGTCTCACCGTTCCAAGTAGCAGGCGTCGGGCGCGTGAAGCTCCGTCTCCGGTCCCCGCGCCTCGGCAACGGCAGCTCTCGCTCACGCGCGCGGCATCTGCTCGACGCAGTTGACGAGCATCGAGCTGGCTTCGAGCTGCAGCTTCGTCGGCTCGCAGCTCCGCGCTTGGCGCGGAAGTGGGAACCGGTGGCGCGGTTGCAGCTGGAAGCGCCGCTCGACGTCGATCAAGCCGCGCTGCGCTTCTCGCCATTTCGCGCAGGCGCCGGCATCGAGCCCGTGGGCTTCGTCCACGCCCTGCGCATCGCGGCTTACGCTGCTAGCCAGGAGGCTCGGCCCACGCACGAAGCGAGAGCACCGGGCGTGTAGCTTGCCAGTGTCGGGGTTATCGGATTGACTGGTCCGTCGAGGAGACTCCGTGACCCCACTCACCCGCATTTCCGAAGACGAACGGCTGTTTTTCGACACGGTGCTCGACTTCGCCAAGCAGCGGATCTTGCCCAAGGTTCCGGACATGGACGAGCGCGCAGAGCTGGATCCGAGCTTGCTTCCGGCCCTGTTCGAGCTCGGCGTGATGGGCGTCGAAATACCGGAACAGTACGGTGGCTCCGGCTCCAGCTTCTTCAACGCCATTTTGGCGGTCGAAGCACTGGCGCGGGTCGATCCCAGCGTGTCGGTGTTGGTCGACGTGCAGAACACGCTCGTCATCAACGCGCTGTTGCGGTGGGCGAACGAGGAGCAGAAGCAGCGCTACTTGCCGAAAATGGCCAGCGAGTGGGTCGGCTCGTACGCGCTCAGCGAGGCGTCGTCCGGCTCGGATGCGTTCGCGCTCAAGCTACGCGCCGAAAAACGCGGCGACCGCTACGTGCTGAACGGGCGCAAGCTGTGGATCACCAACGCCGCCGAGAGCTCGCTGTTCGTGGTGTTCGCCAACGTCGATCCGTCCCTCGGCTACAAAGGCATCACCGCTTTTTTGGTCGAAAAGAGCTTCGGCGGCTTTGCCGTCGGCAAGCGCGAGCACAAGCTGGGCATCCGCGCCTCCAGCACCTGCGAGCTGATGTTCGACAACGTCGAGGTGCCGGTCGAGAACGTGCTGGGCGAGGTCGGGCGCGGCTATAAAATCGCCATCGAAGCGCTGAACGAGGGCCGCATCGGCATCGGCGCTCAAATGCTGGGTTTGGCTCAAGGTGCCTTCGATGGCGCGCTGCCGTACATGCGTGAACGAGTGCAATTCGGTAAGCCCATCGCCGAGTTTCAAGGCATGCAGTTCTTGTACGCGCGCGTGGCCATGGAAATCGAGGCCGCGCGCTTGATGGTGTACAACGCCGCGCGCTTGAAAGACGCGCAGCAGCCGTTCGTCAAAGAAGCGGCCATGGCCAAGCTGTTCGCCTCCGAGGTCGCCGAGCGCACCGCCAGCCAGTGCGTCGAGTTTTACGGCGGCGTCGGCTTCACCAAGGAATTTCCGGCCGAAAAATTCTACCGCGACGCCAAGATTGGCAAAATCTACGAGGGCACCAGCAACATGCAGCTCGTCACGATCGCCAAGCTGCTGTAGCGCCGGTCGCGCGCTTCACGGCTCGAAAGGCCTCGGCGACGACGACGCTGGGCTGTGAAGTCAGAACCCACCCTGGACGGACAGCCCTGAGCCCTGGCAGAGCGTCTCGGACCACGACCCCGTTGTCAGTACCCGACGGAGTCTCTCAGCTGCTTGCGGCGTTGCGCGAGCGCCCACTCGAGCACGACCACCAGCTCGTCAGGGCGGCCCGGCTTGGTCAGCACGGCGTGCGCGAGCTCTTGGGCTCGTTCGGGGGTGAGCGACTCAACGTGAGACGAGTGGATCACTCGCATCACGTTCGGGTGTTCCGTCTTGAGCCGGCCCAGCAGCGCAACTCCATCGAGAACCGGCATGTGCAGATCCGTGACTACGGCGTCGTAGGTCTTGGACTCCAGCAGCGACAGCGCCGCCTCTCCGCTCTCCGCCATGTCGATTTCCCATCCGGGACGGGCACCTAGCAGTAGCCGGCGGAGGGCCCGCAGCACGACTGGATCATCATCGACGAGCAGGATGCGGGGCAGCCGAACGGTGGGGCCGGAGTTGGGAGGAGCGCTGAATGCCATGCCGAACGGGTCACTGAGCAAGAGTCCTGCCAGGACCCGTGGGAGGCAAAAACCCGTATAGGTGCCTCTCCTACATCAGCATGGGCCGAAACCGGCCTCTCGGCCAGTGCTCGGTGCTTGCCTCGGCCTCGAGCGCGGCTATCGTGGCGACCCCATGGTCGAACCCGGGCTCGTCACGCTAGCCAAAATCGTTGGAACCCTCCTGCTGGCGATGGGGATTATTCCCTTCTTGTTCCTGCTCTCCCCGGGTGGCGACAAGTCGGAGCCGAAAGATAATTTCGACGACGTGTAGCGTTCGTCGCGTGCTGCCCGCCGTGGCCAGGCGCAACTTGCGCGAGCGTTGAAACCGATCGCCGGCAGATCCGTACAGCCGTCGAGTTCGTAACGCCGCCAGCCGCGGCCATCGAGGGAGAACGTGATGCAACGGATGTGGACGATGCTGGTGTGTGCGTCAGCGCTGGGCGCGACGCTGGGTTGTAGCAAAGAGAAGCCGGCCGAGCAGAAACTGGCGCCCACGGCGTCGGCGCTGGAGGCGGCCATGCCGAAGGCGGCCAGCGCGTCACCGTTCGAAGTCGACGCGGCCAGCAGTAGCTTCACTTTCTTGATGGATTCGCCGCTCGAGAAGATCGACGGCGACGCGCCCAAGTCGCTGCAGGGTCAGCTGTACATCGATCCCAGCGATTTGACGAAGTCGACGGCGCTGGTGAAAGCGGATTTGAAGCTGCTCGCGCTCTACCAACAGAAGCGTGGCGACGAAAAAACCGCCTACGGCGAGCGCAAGAAGAGCGATCTGCAGAACGAGCACGCCCGCGGCTGGTTACAGCTCGACGTCAAAGACGGTGAAGTCACGCCCGAACAAGCCGAGACGAATCGCTGGGCCGAGATCAAGATCCTGAAGCTCGAAAACCTGAGCGCCACCGACGTGACGAAGCTGACCGGACCGGAGCGCAAGGTCACCGCCGACGTGAGCGGCGAGTTTCGGTTGCACGGACGCAAAGCGAACAAGAGCGCCAAAATCGAGCTCGACTTCAAGTACACCGGCGACAAGCTGGACGCGGTCGAAGTGAAGACGCTCGAGCCGTTCGTGGTCCCGCTCGAGGAGTTCGAAGTCCACCCGCGTGACGCCGCCGGCAAGCTCGTCAAGAAGCTGAGCGAAGCTATTTCCAGCAACTTGAAGGGCAAAGTCGCCAGCACGGCGCCCGTCAACGTTACGTTCGTCGCCAAGCCGAAGTGAGGTCGCGCCACGGACGCACGGGCCGCCTTTCGCGGCGGCCCGCGTCGGGCAGGCTATTTCCCGCGGCCTTCGAGCTCGCGAAGCTTGGCCTCGAGCTCGGAGCGACGAGCGCGTTCACGCTCCGCCTCGGCTTTGCTTTGCTCGGCTTCGGCCTTGCTTTGCTCGGCTTCGGCTTTGCTTTGCTCGGCCGCCATGTCTTCGCGCGTCGGCCAGGGCCGCCGGCCCGCGCGATCGTCCGCGATGATCAGCTTGCGACCGTCGACGAGGAACCAAGCCTCCAACACTTGGCTGTATACCGGCCCAGCGCCGAAATAAACGCGCTCGAACACGCCCGTCACGTCGCGCCGCCACAACTGCAGCGGTACCGGGCCCAGCGACTTGGGACCGAGCAGCAACGGGTCGAACACCAAGAGCTCGAGCGCGCCCATCTCCGCGTAGCCGTCGTGCACCCAGCTGTAGTCTTTGTAGGGGTGGCCCGGGCTGACGACCTCGACGGCTAGGACCGGCGGTGGCCGCCCCGGCTCCCACACCCGGTAGGACGTCAAATCGTCGAAATCGGTGGGGCCGGGCAACAGCACCGCGACATCGGGATCGATGCCCGTGCGTGGGTGCTCGGGCAGCCAGCGCACGGCAAGGTTGCGCGCGACGCGCGCGCCGTTGGCGGTGCGAGCCGCCCAGGCTCGCAACAAAGAGCAGATGCGCTCGAGCGCTGCATCATGCGCGGTCGATTCTGGCACGGGCCCCTCCGGAAGCACCCATGCCTCCGGGCTCCTACCGACGCGGTAGCGAAGCGAGACGACCGGCTGCGAAACCATCGTGCCCGTGAGTATAGCCTGCATGGGTGGCGACCTGCACTGCAGCGCTCGTGCCGTGTCGCCTGCTCGCGGAAATCGGCGGCCGGGGCAGCGCGCCGAGCTGGCCGCCAGTTGGCGCGATGGCGGGCAGCCACGGTCAGGCGTGCGTTGGCGACGCCGACCGGTTTTCTCCGCCTACTTGCGGACAGCTTCGCGCATGACGGAAAGTCTTTGAACGGCTCCGCCGCGAGTCACGGAGACGATGACGTCGCTCTGCAAGGCGCCGCTCAAGCGTGCGCGCGCGTCGTGCATGCTGGAGGGCTTGGCGTCATTGACGGCTGCGATCACGTCGCCGGGCAACATGCCGGCGCGCTCGGCTTCGCTGTTCTCGGCCACGCTGACGACCACCACCTCGAGCGCGCTGCCGGCGCCGCGTTCGCCCAACGTGACGGCTACGCCTCCGGGCGCGAACGGATCTTGCTCGCTGCCGCTGGGCCGCAGCGTGATGCGCAGGCCCGACTGCGTGCGATTGCCCTGCACTTCCAGGCGCGCGGAGCCCCGGCCGCGATCGGGTGAGAACACGTCGAGGGTGGTCGCGCCGCTGGCCAAACCTTGCAGGCTGAATGCGCCGTTCGCGTCGGTCACGGCCACGCCGCGCGGCAGCGGGCCCGCCGGCAAATAGCTGGGCGCGCGCCCCACCGCGACTCGCGCGCCCGCCACCGCGTCGCCTCGCTCATCGACGACTTCACCCTCCACCGCGCCGGGCTCTTCCAAATCGATGGCGGGTAGCTCGAAGGCGCGATCGCGCCGACCGGGGTTGTCGACTACCGCCGAAAGCTCGCCCTCCGCGAAATCGGGATGGCTCACGTGCACCTTGACGGGGCCGAGCGCCACGTCGGCGATGCGGTAATCGCCGTCGGCGTTGCTCGTCGCCGTTTTACGCAAGCCCTGGAAGCTGAGCGTCACCAGCGCGCCTTCCACGCCGCGGCGGCCTCGCAGCGCGGTGACGCGACCTTGCACGAGCGCGCCGCGCAACAGCTTGAGCTCGAGCGCGGCCTTGGCGTCCTTGGCGCTAACCACCAGCACTTGCCGTGCAAACCCCGGCGCTTGCACCGAAATGCGCAATTCCAGGCCACGCGCGTCGGAAAGCTCCACTTGCCCACGCGCGTCGCTGAAGGCGGTAGTGCGCAGCGGAGACGTCGGATCGAGCGACAGCACGTTGACCTCGGCAAGCTCGAGCGGGTTGCCTTCGTCGTCGAGCACGGTGACCTGAACGGGCTCGCGCAGCGCGGGCAGGGTGATGTCGAGCGTCTCTTTCTTCTCTTCCTCGATGGTCAGCGCGATGCGCTTGGCGACGCGCGACGGGTTCTCGGCGCGACGAACGTTGACCACCACCTCGCGCGGCAGCGCGCTGAACGCAAACGAGCCGTCACTGGCGGTCACGGTGGCGCGTTGGAAGGTGCCGTGCTCGGCCACGACTTCGATCTCGGCGCCTTCGATCGGATTGTCACGCTCGTCTCTCAGGCGGCCCTCCAGCGAGCCGCCGTGCAAGAGCGTCACCTTCACGCTCGCTTCGCCGCCCGGCGTGAGCGTGACGGCGCTGCTGACGGCCTCGACGAAGTCGGGGTGGCGGACGAGCGCGCGCACCAAGCCGGGCGTGACCGGCGTCGCGCGAAACCGCCCGGCGGACGACGTGATCCAAGGCGCTAGCTCTTCGTCGGCGTCGAGCGGCTGCGTCGACGAGTCCAGCGCCGCCGCCGACAACGCGGCGTTGCTGCCCGGAATGGGCGGAATGGGGCCGGGCATGACGCCCAACTCGCCGGCCGCGATCATGGCGGGGGGGCCGGCCAGGGCCCAGCTGAAGTGCGAGCGTCGAAAGCGCAAGAGCTGCGGCGTTTCCGAGATGGGGAGACCCGAGCCGTCGGTGCCTACGATTTCGACGGAGGCGCCGTCGATGGGAAAGCCGCGCGCGTCGCTCACCTCGCCGACCAGCGTGCCGCCGCGCAACAGCGCGAGCCGCACCGGCTCCGTGAGCACGTCCGGCACGGCCACGATCGCGCTGCCGATGAACTCGGGTGCCCGACCCGACAACGTCGCGGCGCCATTCGAGATCGGTCCGAGCGTCACCTTGCCGTCGTTGCCGCTGCGCCCGCGTAGCGGAAACGTGCTGAGCCCTTCTTCGGCCAGCACCACGTCGGCGTTCGGCACCAAATGCGGATTGGGTCCGGCGCCGTCGGTGACGAGCGCCGTGACGAACCGCCCGGGCTCGAGCGTGAGCGTCACCTCCTGATCTTGCCCCCGGTCCAGCAGAAGGCCCATCAGTACGTGCGAAACCAGCTGCTCCTTGTTGGCCCGTAGATCGTAAGATCCCGCCAAAAGCCCGCCGATTTTGCAGTTTCCCTCGGCGTCGGCGGCCGTGCTGCGCGCCGGCCACAGCGTGGCGCCGCCGATCTCCACGGTGGCGTGTGCCGCCGGTTTGCCGTCGGGCAACTTGACGTGCACCAAGATGGACCCCAACCGCCGGAGCGCGATTTCTACCGCACCCGAGACGCCGCTGCGCGTGACCGACTCGTAGCCGGGCGCCGATGCCTTCACGGTGAATGGCGGCGCCCCGAGCCGCAGCAGCCGCGCGTTGCCTTGCGCGTCGCTCAACGCGCCGAACGGCAACGGGTCGGCAGTGGTGACGAGCACGGTGGCGTTGGCCAGCGGCGCGTGCGCTTCGTCCGTGACCTTCACGGTCAAGGGCGTTGCCAGCGGCAGCACCAGCTTCACGTCGTGCGAGCCGCCTTCCACGACCAGCTGCGTCGACGCCCGCGCGTGCCCCTCGGCGTCGGCCAGGACCCAGACCGGCCCGCGCGGCACGCGCCGCAGCGTGACTTGGCCCTGGCTGTCCGTCGCACCCTGACCGGCATCGAAGTATTGCTGCCCGCGCTCCCAGAGCAGCCGCACCTGTGCCCCGCCCAGCGGACCTGCGTCGCCTCCCACGACCAGCACCCGCAGCACGCCGTCGCGCTCGGTCTCGGCTACTTCTACCGCGGGCGCGACCGGCGCCGACGTTTGCGCTGCCGGTCGCGGTCGTGAGTCGGCAGAAATTCCCAACAGCAAGACGAGCACGACCACCGCCCCCACCAGCACCAACAAGGCGTCGAATCCGCCGAGCAGGCGCGCGGTCAGCGAATCCCGGCTTGGGACGGGCGGAGGGCGAGAAGCGCGATGCACGGCCGAACCATAACGCGGAAGCCCCCCCGGCTCCTTTCCGCTATCTTTCACCGATGCGTGTTTGGCCGGTCCTGGTCCTTGCGCTCGCGGCGCAAGCCGTGCCGCTAGCGTGCGGCAGCAACCGGGCGCCGTACCTGGTGGACCCGAGCCCACGCGACGCGGGCAGCGGCGGCGAAGACTCGGGCCTGATGCTGGGCGACGCGACCGTGGTGCCCACCGGTCCATGTGGTTCGCAAAGCATTCCGGCCGTCAGCAATCCGCCGAACCTGAGCTTCATCATCGACCACTCGGCCAGCATGGGCGACGATTTCGCGGACAGCGGGATCAGCAAATTCGAAAACGCGCGCATTGCGCTGTCGCACGTGCTGCAAGCCATCGGCCACCGCGTCAACTACGGCGCGACCATCTTTCCCGGTCTGGCCGGCATGACCGGTTGTGAGGCTGGCGATGACCTGATGCCGGTCGAGCCCGGAGATCCCCCCAGCTATGCCCGAAAGCACAAACTCGGACCGCGCCTGAGTGACCTGTTGGGACGCCTCTCGATCGCCGGCGTGGACGGCGGCACGCCGGCCGCTGCCACCCTGGCCAAGGCGCTCCCGACGTTGTCCGCGCTGGAGGGCGAGACCTACGTCGTTCTGGTGACGGACGGCGCGCCCAACTGCAACGAAGAATTGTCGTGCAAAGCCAGCGCGTGCATCCCGAACATCGAAGGGCTGACCGCCGGCGGGCTCGATTGCTCGACCGGCGTCAATTGCTGCGCGCCGACCACCCAGAACCCCTCCGCCAACCTGTCGTGCGTGGACGAAGACGCAACCCTGCTGGCCGTGCAGGCCCTCAGCGACGCCGGCATCAAGACCTTCGTCGTCGGCATGCCGGGCAGCGAGCCATACGAAAACCTGCTCGACGCCATGGCCGACGTGGGCGGCACCGCGCGCTCCGGTAGTCCGAAATATTACTCAGTCGCCGACACCGACGCGCTCGAGCAAGCCCTCAAGGCCATCGCCGCCTCGGTGGCCATCAGCTGCGAAATCCCGCTCGATTACGAGCCGCCGGACCCTGACTTCCTCAACGTCTATTTCGATGGCAAGGTCGTGCCCTACGATGCGGAGGCGGGTTGGGAGTGGACGGACGACGGTCACGTCGCTATTCGTGGCGCGGCTTGTGAGCAGCTCAGCGCCGGTGACGTGCTGGAGGTACAAATCTTGGCGGGGTGCAAGACGGTGGTGAAGTGATGCCAAATACTCATTTGTGTGTAGGATGCGGCTCGTGACGTCCAAGCTCGACCTCGATGAGCTCCGCCGCGGTATCGATGCGGTCGACCAAAAGATTCTCCAGCTGCTGCACGAGCGCGTCGGCTTGGTCTTGCAGGTGGGCAAGTACAAACGCGAGCACGACGTCAAGATCTACGACCCTGACCGTGAACGCGACGTCATCTCACGCCTGCGCGCCGGGGCCACGCGGCAACTGAACGCCGACGCCATTCAGCGCATCTTCGAGCGCATCATCGACGAGATGCGCCGCATCGAGCAGCACCATACGCCCGAGCCCGAACCCGAGCCGCCCGAGCCCGCCTGAAGTCGCGGCAGCACAATCAATGCAGCGTGTGCCAGGCGCCGTCGTGCTCGACTTTGGGCACTTCGATTTCGGGCAGGCGATGCATGGCGGCGGGCGGAATGGTGGGCGGCGCGTCGTCTTGTTGCGAGCGAGCGAGCACGATGTGCACGCGGGGCGGCGGAGGAGCCGGGTCGGCGCGCAGAGCGAGGTTGCGGCGGGCTTGGTCCTCGGCGGCTTCTTCACGCTCCCAACGGGCGAGCGTGGCGGCGGCCTTGCGGCGGCGCTTGCGCCAGCCGAGCGCGAACAAGCCCAACGTACCGGCCCAAATTACCGTGCCCGAAGTGAGAACCGGCCAGAACGTGTACTTTTTGGCGACGTCTTCGCGCCATTCGCTCTCGAGCGTCGACGTTTCTTCGCCGTACGAGTTGAGCAGCGCAGTGTCCATGGTTTCACCGTCGCGCAGGCGCGAGACGAGACCGCGGAAGCGATGCTGATCTTCGCGCCGCACCAAGAAGCGCACCACGTCGGCGGCCTCGGCGTAGGCGATGTCGGCTTCGTTCTCGTTCGACGGGAAGGTGCGCTCGAGCTGAGCCAGCGAGAGCAAGTTGTCGGAGAGCGTGGCCGTCCACAGCGTGTGCATGCGCACGAACGACGTTTCGCCGGAGGCCATGACCGCGAAGCCTTCGTTGAACCAACGCGGAATCGGTCGGCCGCTCACCGCGTCCTCGAGCGCAACGTGAGCGAGCTCGTGCCGGAAGACCTCGCCCAAGTCGTGCGCCGAGTTGGGGTGCACGGGCCGAGTGGTGAGCAATACCAAGCCGATTTCTGGGTAGGCGACGCCGGCGGCGTAGTCGGGATAGGGCGCGTTGGGGGGCGCCAACGTTGCCATTTCGCTCGGCGAGCGAGCGACGACGACCCGCACCTCCGACAACACCGGTTGGCCCACCCACTCCGTGAGCATGGTGCGCGCGGCGCCCGCGTCGGCGATCAGCGGTTGGACGCGCTCCCGGATGGAGGGATGGTAGACGAACTTGATCCAGCCGCCGTCGTACACGTTGAAGCCGGCTGGTATGCCCGGCAGCCGCAACGTCCCCGCGTGGCTGCGCGGTGCATCGGACGGCGCTTCACGGCGGCTCTCGACTGGCCCCGGCGCGTCGGGGTCGTGAACTTCGGTGGTGCCGGTGCGGACGCCGGGTTCCTCAGCGGCGGGTGCTGACCAAGCCGCTTGCGGCCACAGTACCGCGAGCCCAACCAGGACCAGACCCGAGAGGCGCATCCTGACCAAATATGATGCGCTCAGGAGCCGACGCCAAGCCAGGACAACGGCGCGAACGAGACTGGCGCCTGGGTAGTCAATGACCTCACCAGTTGTGGGCTTTTGAGGGAGACCACGGCGCAGGCGAGCAGGATCGCCCAGCCACCGATCGCCACCGCCAGCCGGGAGCGCCCCGGCGAACCGGGCCACTTGACGAGGCCGGTTGCCACGCTGGCGACGCCCAGCGCCAGCAAATCGACCAGGCTCGGCCGGGTCGCCCGCGCGCTGCCGAGCAAGAGAGCGCCAGCCAGCGACAATCCACAGCCAAGGGTGAAAAGGTTTTGCCACGGGGATTTCACCGCGCCGCGGCTCAATCCCCCCAAAAACCGGAAAGACAGCCCGATGCACAGTGCCAGAGCACACAGCGCCGCTACCGCGAAGGTCGCGCCGCCAAGAGGACGATGGTGAGTCGTCGATTTGAGCACGCCTCCGAAAAGCGCAAGGGGCAACGCCGACAAAGCCGTGCCGGCCAGCACGGCCCGGTCAGCCGCCGGCATGCCAACCGCACGCGCGCGCCGCACCCACACGCCCACCGGCACGACCACCAACGACGCCGCGCCCCACAACGCCAACGTTGCTGCAACGCCGTTGACACCCGCCGAGCCAGCCCACACGCGCAGCAGCGCCGGCACGACCGCCGGCAGCGAGCACACCAGGCCGCACACGAGCGCTCCCGACACGACGCCGGGCGGGCGCTCCGTCGTCAAACCGGCCGCAGCTCCAAGCGCACGCGGCTGGCGGCCTGCTCGGAGACGTAACCGTTGTCCAAGAACCAGCGCACGGCGCGTGCCAGCGCTTCGCGAGCGCTGCGGTGGGTGTAGCCGAGCTGTGTCTCGGCTTTTTCGCTCGTCACCCAAACGTTGTGGCCTACATAGTCGCGCGCGATGCGGCTCGTGAGGATGGGTTCGCCGCCGCGCAGGCCGGCCCACAGCTCCATCAAGCTGCCGGCCAGGCGCGCCAAGCCGGGGCTGCTGGGGCTGGCCGGCTCGGCCAAGCCGGTGATGTCCGCCAGCGTCTCGAAGATCTGCGAGAACGTCAGGTTGTCGCCGCCCAGAATGTATTGCTCGCCCACCGCGCCCTTCTCCATCGCCAAGATGTGACCGAGCGCAACGTCTTCGACGTCGACGATGTTGAGGCCGCCGGGCGTGACCGGGAAGTGCCACGAAGGCGAAAACTTGAGGTAGCGCAGCAGCATCTGGCCGTTGGGCGTCGGCTTGCGATCTCCGGGGCCAGCCATCGTGCCCGGCAACACGCTCACGACCGGCGCGCCCTCTTCGACGGCGTCGGCGACGACGTCGGCGGCCTTCAGCTTGGCCTGCACGTACGCCTCGGGATCGCTCAAGTTCAGCTCGTGCGATTCGTCCATCTCGTCGCCCTGAGTGGTGCCGAGCACGGCCACGCTGCTGGTGACCACGATCTTTTCGACGCCGCGCGCTTTGCAGGCGCGTAGCACGTGCCGGGTGCCGACCTCGGCCGGGCCGATGATGGTCTGCGGGTTCTTGTCCCACAGCTTGAAGTTTGCGGCGGTGTGGTAGACGCGATTCACGTTGGTCAGGGCGCGGTACACGCTGCCCTCGGCCATGATGTTGCCCACCGACACCAGCATGCGGTCTTCGGGCAAACCCTTCAGCGAGCTCAAGTCCGTTTCGGGCCGCACGAACGCCTTCACGCGCTCGCCACGCTCGATCAGCTTCCGCACCAGCGTGGCGCCCAAAAAGCCATTCGCTCCAGTGACCAAACTGTACGGTTGCTGCTGCTTCATGAGTCGCCCTCCTTACCACTAACTCGCTCGGGCATGCCAGATGGCAGAGGCGTCCTGGCCGGTATTGGCTAGACTGCGGCCGTGGCTGTGTTTTCGCTTCGCAAGGCGTCGGTTCAGGCCCTGATTTTGGGGGCGCTCTGCTCGGCTACGGGCGTCGCCGCGGCGGAGCAGGCGCTCCCTGCGAGCGCGCCTGCAGGCAGTGGTCAACAAGCGCTCAGCGTGTTCGCCGCGCAGGGCGAGGTGATGGCGGCGGCCTGCGCGGCGGCGCCGTGCAGCGCGGGCGCGGTCGCGTTGGGCGTGCCCCCCGAGCTGCGCGCCAAGCCGGCGCGTGCCGACGTCGTCTCGCTCGGCGCCGGGCGTCGGGCCATCGTGGTCACGGTGACGGACGGCGCGCGCACTTTCCAAGCCGTCGTCGCCGCGCCGTTGGCTGCCGGCGCGCCCAAGGTTTTGTTCGCGGGTCTGGTCGGCTTGCTGAACGGTCAAGACGGCACGCGCTCGGGGCCGATGGTGCAAGTCTCCGAACCCGAGTCGGACGGGTCGCGCCGCGTGTTGGTCGGTGAGCAGAACGAAGGCGTCTCGCTCTGCGGCCGCCCCACCATTTTGGCGCCGCGCCTGCTCACACCGCAGGACTTGGAGCTGCACGCGGCCAAGGTGCAACGGCTCAGCGTGGCCGAGCGCGATCGCGCTCGCCAAGTCAAAGCCACTTTGCAAACCGGGCCCAGCAACGCCGCGCCCTCGGTGTTGTCGGCGCTCGCCGCGTCTAGCGCGATCGGCGCGCCCCAAGCCTTGACCGACGGCAATCCGGAAACCACCTGGTCCGAAGACGTGGGCGGCTCCGGCCGGGGTGAGTTCGTGGTCATGCACGCGCCGCCGGACCTGCCGATCTCGGGTTTGGAGCTGGCGATTCGGCCGAAGCAGGCGAGCGTGCCGGACGGAGCCGCTCCGGAGCGGCTGTTCATCGTCGGGCCGCGTGACGTCGTGGAAGTAACGCTGCCGGAAGACGCCTGGAAAACCCCCGGCGCGACCTACCACGTTGCGCTCGAGCCACCGCTTCAGTCGAGCTGCTTGTCGCTCGTGCTCGATACGGCATTCGACCAAAGCAAGACGGCCAAAGTCACCGTCGCCGAGCTTTCGGTGGTGGCGGACATCGAATCGGGGGCGCTGCCGGCGTTGGTCGCGAGGTTGGCCGGCGGCGGTCAGCGCGCGCAAGCGGCCAAGGCGCTGTTGGTGGCGGGAGGCCCGGCCGCGGCGACGGCGGTCGCGCAAGCCTTCGGCAGCTTGGACGAAGGTGGCAAGCGCGTCGCGCTCGAGATCTTGGACCAAGCGCCCTGCGAGATCAGCGCGTCCGTGTACGTCGACGCGCTGATGGGCAAGATCGAGGCGCAGACGTTGCACGCGCAGGGGCGCCTGTCGCGCTGCGGCAAGAACGGCGGCGAGGCCTTGGCGCAAGCGCTGAGCAAGGTCGACAAGACCGACAAGCGCCTCATGCCACTGCTCGTCAACCAGCTGACCATCACGGATCCAGCGCGCGCGGTTTTGGCGTTCATGCCCTTGATGGACGAAAAAACGGTCGCGCGTCGGCGCTTGCTGCGCACCGCGCTCGCGCAAGCCGCCCGCACCGAAGCCGCGACCCCAACCGTGCGCGCGGTGCTCGCGGATCCGGCCGCGCCTCCCACCGCCCTCATCGATTTGCTGCGCGCCCTCGGTGACTCGGCGCCGCGCTATCAGCCCGAGGCCGGCGTGGCCCTGGCGCGCATATCCGCAGCCGCGCCCAGCTTTCGTGCGCGCTACCTGCTGCTCGGCCCCACCTCGGTGCTGAGCCGCGTGAGCCCGGAAGCCGAAGGCGTCTTCCGTAAGGCGTTGTCTAGCGATCCAGATCCGCACGTGCGCGCGGCTGCGCTCTCGCTCGTGCGTGAGCCCCAGCGCTTTCAGCGTGAGCTATTGGCCGCGCTTTCCGACCGCGAAGTGCGCGTGCGTGAAGCCACCGTGCACGCGCTGTCGGCTCCCGACGCCGGCTTTGCCGGTCAAGCGCTGGCCGAGCGCCTGGAAAAGGACGAGTGGCCGTTGGTGCGCGCAGCGGCTGCCGACGCCCTGTCGCACTATCCGGCCGGCGCGGCGCTCGACAAGCCGCTGACCCAAGCCTTGAACGACGATTCGCCGTTGGTACGCGCGCGCAGCATCCGCGCGCTCGGCGAACGTCGCGTCAGCGGGGTCGCGTCACGCGTTCGCGATCGCTTGATCGACGCCGAAGAATGGCCCGAGGTGCGCGCCGAGGCCGCTCGTACCCTGGGCGCGTTGTGCGACGTCGACTCCACTGACGAGCTCGTCGCCTTCGCTCAAAAGCTGGCCGATCCGATGGCGAGCCCCGACGCGCAGCTGATCGCGACCGCCGCCGTGATGGCGCTGGGACGCTTGGCGCCACCCAACCTGGCGCAGCAGCTGACGCCTTTGACCGGCAAAAAGGCGACACCGCAGGCACGTCGCGCCGCCGCCAATGCGCTGGCCACGCAGTCGACCTGTCGCGCCGCCCGGAAGCCCTGATCCACATTTCAGAACCGCGGCCGTCGTGGGATGGTCGCGGCATGGTTCGGGCTCGTTGGGCAGCGTCGGGATGCTGGGCGTTGGCGTTGTGCGCCAGCGCTTCGGCCAAGGCGCAGGTCGTGCCCGCCGCGCCGCCGCCAACCTACGCTCTTTCCTGGGTGCGGGCCGAAGGCGCCGAAGAGTGTCCGACCGGGCGCGCGCTGGCGACGGAGGTGGAGCGGCGGCTCGGGCGAGCTGTCTTCGACGCCACCGCCGAGCGCTCGTTCGAGGTCGAGGTGACGCGTTTGGGCAAGCGCTACCGCAGCGACGTGTACGTGCGCGACGTGGCGGGCCACACCATCGGTCATCGCTCGCTCGAGAGCGACGAGCCGGGCTGCAGCGCGCTCGTGAACGCCACCGCGCTGGCCATCGCGCTGGTGATCGATCCCGAAGCCGCCGCACGCGAGCCTGCGCCGAGCCAGAGCGTCGCCGCTTTCGAGCCGGCCGTAGCCGAGGCAAAAGTGGAGGCGCCGCCCGCAGCGCCCTCGGCGGTGCCGCCTCCGCTTTCGCCGCCCGCGCCGGCTCGGGTCGAGCTGCGTCTGCCCACGCCTGCTCCGGCAACCGTCGTCACGGCCTCGGCGCGCGCGCAAATCACTGGCGGCTTGGTCGCCGCCACCTCGCCCGGCTTGGAGCTGTCGTTCAGTGCCCGCCCGAGTGAGCGCTGGGGCGTCGCGGTCGCGGGCTCGTACACGCTTTCGCAGACGGCCACGCGCGGCATTGGCTCGCTCGAGCTCAGCCTCACGCGCGTCAGCGCGCTGGCCACGTTCGACGCCGGCCGTTCCGAACGGGTGCGGGTCGTCTTGGGCGCCGGTCCCACTGTCGGCGCACTTCACGTGGCGGTACGACAGCCTTCACCCGTCACCTCGCCCGGCGACTACTGGTTCGCGGCCGGGCAATTGTTGGCGGATGTGCAACTGTCGATAACCAAAAGCTTTTTTGTAGAGCTGGGCGCGAGTGGTTTGGTGCCGTTCGGCCGCCAAACCTTTGCGGTGCGTGGCCAAGCCGAGCCCGTCTTTAGTCAACCGCAGGTCTCCGGATTGGGCTTTTTCGGAGTCGGGGCACAGTTTCCATGAAGGCGCCGGGTGTGTCGGGGGACTCACCGGCAGTGGAGTTTGCTGCGAGTGGTCCCCTGATGTTGCGCGCCCTCGCCAGGGACGACGCCCGAGAGCTCGGGGCCGAGCAGGTCTACGAGGAGCACGCCGACTTCGTGTGGCGCACTTTGCAGCACCTGGGCGTGCGCGACGCCGACCTCGAAGATTTGGGACAAGAGGTGTTCGTCACCGTGCATCGTCGGCTGTCGAGCTTCGACGGCCGCAGCAAGCTGACGACCTGGTTGTTCGGTATCTGTCTGCACTTGGTGCAGCGGCACCGGCGTCGCGCCTACTTCCGCTGGGAATCTCCAGCAGCCGAGCCACCCGAGCGCGTGGACCCGCACACGCCCGAAGACCGCTACGCCGGCGAACAGACGCGTCTCCGGCTCGAACGCCTGCTCGACAAGCTCAGCCCCGAGCGTCGCGCGACGTTTCTCTTGTTCGAAGTCGAAGGCGTCGATTGCGAACAGATCGCCGAGCTCACGGCGGTCCCGGTCGGTACGGTGTATTCGCGCCTGCATTCGGCGCGCAAACAGGTCGCCGCGGCGGCCGCGCGCCTGCGACGCTCGGGCGAATGGGAGGGTTTGCCATGAGCGCTCCGCGGCGCTGGCTCGACGATCCGGAAGCGGACGAGGCGCTGCGCGAGGTGCTGCGCGCCGCGCCCCGCGCCCGGCCCCTCGACACCGTCACGCGCCACCGACTGCGCGCTCGGGTGGCGCGGGCGTCGGTGTTGCCAGTGGCGGCTGCGGGTTGGCTCTTCGTCAAGTCGGCAGCGGCGGCATTAGGGGTCGTGCTGGGCACCGGCGCGCTGGCCGTGGCGACCGGCGTCGTGGAGTGGTCGCCGCGACCCGTGCCCAGCGGCGCGGCGGTGGCACCACACGTCACGCCGCGG
>Ga0068855_100000101_pt1 | contig 105095 bp, 101 predicted proteins | sample KBSCornC52_FD_66592 | JGI IMG/M metagenome (GOLD analysis project Ga0068855, IMG submission 66592) | Corn rhizosphere microbial communities from Kellogg Biological Station, Michigan, USA - KBS Corn C5-2 | ecosystem: Host-associated > Plants > Roots > Rhizosphere > Soil ...
TCGCCACGCGCGAACATCTCCGCCGCCTGCAACCGGCGGGCTTCCAACGCAGCAAAATCCCGGCGGGATCCGCGGCTGGAGGTTGGCATAGCTCAGCATGAGATCGTACCCCTGAAATACTCTAACTTATTCAGCGAGACTCATTAGCCGTGCCCACGCGCTACGAGGTCATCGCGGTCGAGGGCCTCCCCGAGATCCGGCGGGGCGACGCGCTGGCCCCGCTCATCGTCGACGCGGCCCGGCGTCAGGGCACGCCGATCGAGGCGCGCGACCTGCTGGTGGTGAGCCAGAAGATCGTCTCCAAGACCGAGGGGCGCGTGGTGCGTCTCACGGAGGTGCGCGTGTCCGCCGAGGCCCAGGCGGTCGCGGGGGAGATCGGTCGCGATCCTCGCCTCGTGCAGGTGATCCTGGGGGAGAGCCGGCGCATCGTCCGCAAGGCCAAGGACGTGCTCATCGTCGAGACCCGCCAGGGCTTCGTGTGCGCCAACGCGGGCGTGGACCAGTCCAACGTGGACGCGGATACCGCGTGTCTGCTCCCGGAAGACTCGGACCGCTCCGCCACCGGGCTCCGGGCCGCCATCCAGGCCCTGACCGGCCACGATCTGCCGATCATCGTGGCGGACACCTTCGGCCGGCCGTGGCGCGAGGGCCTCGTGAACGTGGCGGTGGGCGTCTCCGGCCTCCAGCCGATCGTGAGCTATCTCGGCCAGGAGGATCCCGCCGGGCACGTGCTGCAGGCCACCGTCCTGGCCCTCGCCGACGAGCTCGCCGCCGCCGCGGAGCCGGTGATGGGCAAGCTCGACCGGGTACCGGTGGCCATCGTGCGCGGGCTCGACTGGCCGCGTGGCGAGGGCACGAGCCGGGCGCTCCTGCGCGACCCGGCGCGCGATCTGTTTCGCTAAACCAATCGAGGAGAGCGCATGCGCATCGGGATCGTGGGCGGCACCGGCAAGGAAGGCGTGGGGCTCGGGCAGCGGTGGGCGCAGGCCGGGCACGAGGTGATCATCGGCTCGCGCGACGCCGAGCGGGCGCGCGCCAAGGCCGCGGAGCTGGCCGCGAGCGGCGGCCGCGTGGAGGGCAAGTCCAACCGCGACGCGGCCGCGAGCGCGGACGTCGTCGTGCTTACGGTGCCCGCCAGCGGCCTGGCCGCGACGCTGCCCGAGCTGCGCGAGGCCTGCCGCGGCAAGGTGGTGGTGAGCACGGTGGTGCCGCTGACCTTCGGAGGTGGGCGCCTGTTCACCCCGCCCCCGCAGGGCTCCGCCGCGGAGGAGGCCCAGGAGCTGCTCGGCGCCGAGGCCCGCGTGGTCGCCGCCTTCCACCACATCGCGGCCCACGAGCTCTCCGCGGGCGAGCACGCGATCGAGTGCGACCTCCTCCTCTGCGGGGGCGACGCGGAAGCCAAGAAGCTGGTCGCGGATCTGGGGGCCTCGATGGGCCTGCGCCCCGTCGACGTGGGCGCGCTCACCAACGCGGGGCCGATCGAGGGCATCACCGCGGTGCTGGCCACCATCAACCGGCGCTACAAGCTCAAGAACTCCGGCATCAAGATCACCGGACTTCCCTGAGAATCGAGCCATGGCCGAACTTCCGGTCACCGTGTCCGCCGAGGCGCTGACCGCCTTCATCGTCTCGGTTCTCGAGGCGCTCCAGATGTCCCCCGCCAACGCGAGCCTCACCGCCGACCTCATGGTGCGCACCGACCTGCGCGGGGTGGACTCCCACGGCATCGGCATGCTGCCCCGCTACGTCGAGTGGACGCGCGCCGGCTTCGTGAACCCCGGGGCAGAGCCGGTGGTGGCGCGCGACGATCTCGCCACCGCGCTCGTCGACGGCCAGAAGGGCCTCGGCCATCCCGCCTCGGTGCTGGCCATGAACCTGGCCATCGCCAAGGCGGCCAACTACGGCGTCGGCATCGTGGCGGTCCGGAACTCGAACCACTTCGGGGCGTGCGCCAACTACTCGATGATGGCCCTGGACCGGGGCATGATCGGCCTCGCGGTGACCAACTCGCCGTTCGTGGCCATGGTGCCGACCTTCGCCAAGAAGCCCATGATGGGGACCAATCCGCTGAGCTTCGCCGCGCCGGCCGCCGCGCACAGCCCCTTCGTGCTCGACATGGCCACCACCACCGTCGCGGTGGGCAAGCTCACCATCGCCTCGCGCTGGGACAAGCCGATCCCCGAGGGCTGGGGGCTCGACGCGGACGGGCGGCCGACCACCAGCGCCCAGAAGGTGCTCGCCTCGAGGCTGCTCTCCCCGCTCGGGGGCAGCCGCGAGCTCGGCAGCCACAAGGGCTACGGGCTCGGGGTCATGGTCGACATCCTCTCCGGCGTGCTCTCCGGCGCGGTGTACGGCGACGTGCTCGATCGGAAGGGCGCGCGGGCCCGCAAGGAGTCGAACACCGGCCACTGCTTCGCGGCGATCGACATCGAGCGCTTCCGACCGCTCGAGGAGTTCACCGCGTCGATGGACGACATGCTGCAGGCCCTGAAGGACACCCCGCGGGCCCAGGGGCAGGAGCGCGTCTACACCGCGGGCGAGCCGGAGGCCGAGACGGAGCGACAGCGCCGGGTGCAGGGCATTCCGGTCGCGCCCGCCCTGGTCCGGCAGTGCAACGAGATCGCGGCCGATCTCCGGGTGCGGCGGCTGGCCTAGACCGCTAGAGGGCCCGTCCGCGCCCCAGCAGAGCGCGCAGCACGCGGTCGGTGTCGCTCAGGTCCTCGAAGAAGTGGTCGGGCTTGTCCGCCAGCAGCGCCTCGCGCGGGTACTGGCCGGTGGCGACCGCGACCGCGACGGCCCCGCAGGCCCGGGCACAGTCGACGTCGTGCGGCGTATCGCCGATCACGATCAGGTCCGCGGGCGGGAACTCGCGCCCCAGGAGCGCGTGGGCGCGGCGGGCGGCCAGCGGCGGGAGGTGCCGGCGGTCCATGTGGTCCGAGCCGTAGGCGCCCACCCGGAAGTGGGGCCAGAGCCCGGTGGGCAGGAGCTTGATCCGCGCCCCCTCCTCGATGTTGCCGGTCACGAGCCCCACCACCACGTCGTCGGAGGCCGCCAGCGCCTCCACCAGCGCCACCACCCCGGGCAGCGCGACCACCCCCTGCCCGTCCCCGATCTCGGCCACGAGGCCTCCCAGGTAGGCCTCGAAGAAGTCGTCCAGGCGCTCCTTGATCCGCGCCGCTTCCCAGCCCGCGGCGGCCATGACCTCGTGCACGATGCGGGTGTCGGTGCGCCCCCGGAGATCGTAGTGATCGATGCCGCCCGCGGTCCCGAAGATGCGCTCGAACGCGGTGCGCATCGCGCGCCGGCCGGCACCGCGCGACGTGATGAGCGTCCCGTCGATGTCGAAGAGAACGAGCTTCACGGGTGGGCTGGGGGAGTGAGCTCTAAGTGTGCAGCGGAGCGGAGAGCGCGCGAAGCCGCGCCACGATCGGCGGCAGCCGGTCGAGCACCGCGTCCACGTCCGCCGCGATGCTCCAGCGCCCGAGGGTGAAGCAGAGCGAGCCCTCCGCCTCCTCGGGCGGGCAGCCGATCGCCCGCAGCACGTGGGACGTGGTCTGGGTCAGCGAGGCGCAGGCCGAGCCCGAGGAGGCCGCGATGCCCGCCAGGTCCAGGTCGAGAAGCACGCCGTCGGCCTTGGCCCCGCGGACCACGAGGCTCAGGTGATGCGGCAGGCGCCCGCTGCGCGCACCGGTGAGGCGGCACTCCGGGATGGCCTCGAGCAGGCCATCCGCCAGCCGATCGCGGAGCCCCGCGAGGCGGGCCGTCTCCTGGTGGGTGCCCTCCACCCGCATCAGCTCCGCCGCCACCCCGAAGCCCACCATGCCAGGCAGGTTCTCGGTCCCGGAGCGGTAGCCGCCCTCCTGGCCGCCTCCCAGCACCTGGGGATGGATCCGCAGCCCCGGGCGGACCCAGAGCGCCCCGCTGCCGGGCGGGCCGTAGAGGTCGTTGCCCGAGATCGTCAGCAGGTCGATCCCCAGGCCCTCGACGTTGAGCGGCACGCGCCCGAGGGCGCCCACCGCGTCGACGTGGAAGGGCACGCCTGCGGCCCGGGCCACCCGTCCCAGCTCCTTGAGCGGCTGCACCGTGCCGATCTCGGGGTTGGCCGCCGCGATGGAGACGAGCGTGGTATCCGGGGTGAGCGCGGCGCGGAGCATCCCCGGATCGACCCGCCCCTCCGCGTCCACCGGCAGCATGCACACGGTGGCGCCGGCCTTCTCGAGATCGCGGCACGGGTTGATCACCGAGATGTGCTCCACCGCGGAGACGACGATGCGAGTGTGGCCGCTCCGTCTCGGCGCGACGCCCTTCACCGCGAGGTTGTTCGCCTCGGTGGCTCCCGAGGTGAAGATGATCCCGCCGGCGGCGCCGCCGCAGAGGCGCGCCACCTTCATGCGCGCGGCGTCCAGCGATTCGCGCGCCTCGGCGCCCAGGGAGTGTCGCGCCGACGGGTTGCCGATGCCCGCCTCGAGGAACGGGCGCATGACCGCGAGCACGCGGGGATCGACCGGCGCGAAGCCCGCGTAGTCGAGATAGACGCGCTCGGCCGGGGTCTCGGCGGGCACCCGAGGCCCCTACCGCGCCTTCCGCACCACGAAGCGGTAGACGACCCCGCTGCGGCGGACCTCGAGGAGGTCGTGACCGGTGCTCCGCGCCCAGGTTCGCATGTCCGCGTCCGAGGCGGGGTCGTCGGACAGCATCGCCAGGACCTCCCCCACGGCCATGTGCTTCATCGCGTCGCGGGTCTTGACGATCGGCATCGGGCAGAACAGGCCGGTGCAGTCAATCTGCTTGTCAGGATTGACGAGTTTGGACTCCACGACCATCGCTGGCTACCGTACCTCAGCCGTCGGCGCCCCGTCAAGGAACGCCCCGCGGGCCCGGGTGCCCCCGCGGCTGGCCTCCGCGGATCGCCCCGGCGACAAATTCCCACACCGTCACAACCCGGAGGCCGCGATATTCTGGATAGCGGTCCTACATGCCACCGCGCCCCAGAGCCCCGGCGACACCCGCGGCCCGCCGCATCAAGCGAAAGATCCTGGTCGCGATCACCCTCACCGCGTTCCTGCCGATGCTGGTGGTGGCCTACCTGGTCTACAGCTACGCCTTCCCCCTCCTCGACGCGCAGACCCAGGCCCACGACCTGCCGTGGATGCTGGTGATGCTGGGCGGCACCGGCCTGCTCATGGCGGCGGGCTGCTTCATGCTCTGGGACCTGGCGACGTCGGTGGTCCGTCATGCCGATCCCCCGAACGGAAAGGTCACGGTGCCCAAGCCGGGCACCCCCGCGCCGGTGGCGAATCCGGAGACCGCGGCGGTGCAGCAGTACGTGCAGCAGAGCGACGAGGTCGACTCGCTGATGCATTCCTTCTCGCGCATGCTCGCGACCATCGAGCAGCAGGCCGCCGACGTCAACGAGTACGCCCGGCGCCTGGACACCGCCTACAAGGACCTCGAGTCCACCAGTGCCCAGCTGAAGGAGTTCTCGTTCAAGGACGAGGTCACCGGGCTCTACAACCGCCGCTTCTTCTCGATCCGGCTCGAGGAAGAGGTGTCGCGCTACCGCCGCTTCAACCACCCGGTGTCGGTGGTCCTCCTCGATCTCGACGGCTTCAAGGCGGTCAACGACGAGCTGGGGCACGGGGCCGGCGACGAGACCCTCCGCGCCATGGCCGACATCCTCCTCAAGCAGTCGCGCGGCATCAACGTGATCTGCCGCTACGGGGGAGACGAGTTCGCGGTGCTGCTGGTCGAGACCTCCAAGAGCGGCGCGCGCCTCTACGCCGACCGCATCCGCTACGTGCTCTCGACGTGGACCTTCTCCCACGGCCGCCGGGTGACCGCGAGCTTCGGCATCGCGTCCCTGCCCGAGGACGTGGCGCCCGCCGCCGACGAGCTGATCCGCGCCGCCGACGAGGCGCTCTACGCGGCCAAGCGCGCGGGCAAGAATCGCGTCTCCGTCCACGAGGACATCGGCGCCGCTCCCGGGGTCCGGCCCGGCGCGTGATGGTGCCCGGCCTCCCCGCGGTATCCCCCGGAGCCGGCAACCGTCGCGTCCTCATCGTCGACGACGAGGCCGACATCCGCACCACCCTTCGCGCCGCGTTCGGGGCCGCCGGCTACGAGTGCCGGATGGCCGGCAACGGCGGGGAGGCGGTGGCCCTGTTCGATCGCGAGCGGGCCCCCCTCACCATCACCGACCTCAAGATGCCGACCATGGACGGGCTCGAGCTGCTCCGCCACGTCCGCGGCCGCGACTCCGACGCGGCGGTGATCATGCTGACCGGGGCCGCCGACGTGGCCACCGCGGTGGCGAGCCTCAAGCAAGGGGCGAGCGACTTCATCGTCAAGCCGGTGGACCTGGACCAGGTCCTGCTCTCCGCCGAGCGGGCGCTCGAGCGGCGCCAGCTCCTGATCGAGCGCCGCGAGCACCAGGCCCTGCTCGAGTACCGCGTGGCGGAGGCCACCCGCGACCTCAGCGCGGCGCTGGGCGAGCTGCAGCAGACCTACCAGGCCACGCTGGAGGCTCTGGGCTCCGCGCTGGCCACCCGCGAGGTCGGCACCGAGCTGCACTCCCGCCGCGTGCACGCCTACTCGCTCGTGATCGCGCAGGCCCACGGGGTGCCGGAGGGCGACCTCGAGGCGCTCGGCCGCGGGGTGCTGCTCCACGACATCGGCAAGATCGGCATCTCCGACTCGATCCTGCTGAAGCCGGGACCGCTCACTCCCGAGGAGTGGACGGTGATGCGGACGCACCCCGGGCTCGGCCGGCAGCTCCTGGAGCGCATCCCCTTCCTGCGCGACGCGGTCCCGGTGGTCTACCATCATCACGAGCGCTGGGACGGCACCGGCTATCCGGAAGGCCTGGCCGGCTCCGCGATTCCCCTGGCGGCCCGGATCTTCGCGGTGGCGGACGCCTTCGACGCCCTCACCGTCGACCGGCCCTACTCCACCGCGGTATCGATGGCGGCCGCCCGCGAGAGGATCCGGGAGGCCTCCGGCACCCACTTCGATCCCGAGGTGGTCGCCACCTTCCTCGCCCTGCCGATCGACCTGTTCGAGAAGGCCCGCGCGGCCTCCCCGGCCCGCTCCGACGCCTAGCGCGGTTGCGCGCGCGGCCGATGTCGATTCCGGCCCGCCTCGTTCGTCTCGGTAGAAAAAGGAGGCGCACATGGGCAAGTTCCTGATCCTGTCCCGTGGAAACGCACTCACCCCGGGCATGAGCCCCGCCGAGATGCAGCGGATCATCCAGAAGTATCGCGACTGGACGGAGGGCGTGGCGCGCGCCGGCCGTCTGCTGGGCGGCGAGAAGCTGCGCGCCGACGAAGGGAGGGTGGTCCGCGGGCGCCAGGGCCGGCCGGTGATCACCGACGGGCCCTACACCGAGTCCAAGGAGATCGTGGGCGGGTTCTGGCTGATCGAGGCCGCGAGCTACGACGAAGTGCTCGGGATGATGAAGGACCACCCGGGCCTCGAGGGCCCCGGCGCGCTGGAGGTCCGCCAGATCGACGAGCTCGGACGTCGCGATTGACCGAGCCGTCCGCGAGCCTGCCCGAGCACCTCTTCCGTCACGTGGCGGGCCGGCTGGTGGCGACGCTCACTCGCGTCGTCGGCCCGGCCCGCCTGGACCTGGCGGAGGAGGTCGTGCAGGAGGCGCTGGTCAAGGCCGTCGAGGCCTGGCCCTACCAGGGCGTACCGGAGAACCCGGCGGGCTGGCTCTACGCGGTGGCGCGACACCGGGCGCTGGATCGCCTGCGCCGCGAGGCAGTGCTGCGCCGCAAGGTCGCCGCGCTCGGCCCGCTGGTCGCCGAGCACGCGCCCGGCCGTCCCGGCGAGCACGACGACCAGCTCGCGATGATCTTCCTCTGCTGCCACCCGGCGCTCTCGCAAGCCGGGCGCATGGCGCTCACCCTCAAGGCGGTGGGCGGCTTCGGGGTGGACGAGATCGCCGCCGCGCTCCTGACCCGTCCGGCCGCGATCGCCCAGCAGCTGGTGCGCGCCAAGCGGCGGATCCGCGCCCGCGCCCTGCGCTTCGAGCTGCCCGCGGCCGCGGACCTCAGCGAGCGGCTGGAGAGCGTGCTCGAGGTCCTCTACCTCCTGTTCACCGAGGGCTACCAGGCGCACCAGGGCGAGCGGCTCACGCGGGCCGCGCTCTGCGAGGAGGCTGTGCGCCTCGGCCGCCTGCTGCTGGAGAGTCCGGCCACCCGCCGGCCCGCGGTGCATGCCCTGCTCGCCCTGATGCTGCTCCAGTCGAGCCGTCTGCCCGCGCGTACGGACGCGGCGGGAGACGTCCTGCGGCTCGACGAGCAGGACCGCTCCCGCTGGAGCCGCGGCGCGATCCAGGAGGGCTTCGAGCACCTGGAGCGCGCCGCCACCGGCGATCGAGTCACGGCCTACCACGTGGAGGCCGCCATCGCGGCCTGCCACGCGGCCACGGTCGACGGCGGCGCCACCGACTGGACGCGAGTGCTCGCGCTCTACGACGAGCTGCTGGTGATCAAGCCCTCGCCGGTGGTCGCGCTGAACCGCGCGCTCGCGCTCGCGATGGTCGAGGGGCCGCGCGCGGGCATCCGCACCCTGGGCCCGCTGACGCGCCATCGCGCCCTCCGCGGCTATCACCTGCTGCCCGCCGCCCTCGGCGCGCTCTGGCAACGGGCGGGCGACGAGGCACGCGCCGCGCGCTGTTACCGGACGGCCGAGCGGCAGGCGGCGTCGGAGCCCACGCGGCGGTTCCTCGCGGCCCAGGCTGCGCGGCTGCGGCCGGCCTCCCGATCCGGTCGCCCGCGAGGCGCGGCCGGCCGCGCGAGACCGCGCGGCCCGGTGAGCCGGCCTCCCACCTCCTGAGCGGTCACGGCGCCAACCACCACCGCGGTCCGTCGCCCGGCCTGCGCGAGGTGCCACACCAGCTTCTTGCCTCCCTGCCCGCTGCCCCGGACCGCGACCTCGAACCGCTCCGCCTGCGCCATGACGTCCTCCCTGGCGGTTGAAACGCCGCGGGGGACCACGGTATCGTCCGGCGGGCCCGGTCGGCAAGAACGTGAGGGCACTCCCCGCGCACGGGATGCACCCCATCAGCAGACGCACGGACCGACGACATCGCCCGCCAGGAGCCGCCACCCAGCAGCTCGCGCGCCGCCCGGTACGTGCGCTGGGCGATCGCGATTCCGAGCCGGTTCCGGAGGGCGGCCGGTGCGCGGTCGGCAACCGCCGCGTCCCACCGGCTGACGAAGACGGACGCGACCGAGCCGACCGCGGGATCGAGCCCGTTGGCGATCCGGCGCTCGACACCTCGCAGGTAGGCCTCCACCGCGGCCAGGTACTGCTCGCGCGAGAACAGCAGCGTCACGTTAACCGGCACCCCGGCGACGATCGCCTCCTCGATCGCGGGCAGGCCTTCGGGCGTCCCCGGGATCTTGATCATCACGCGGCCGCGCCGCCCGGGTGTGGAGAGCCCGCGCCGCCGCGAGCGTGCCCCGGCTGTCGTGGGCCAGCAGGGGCGAGACCTCCAGCGACACCCAGCCGTCCACGCCCTCGGTCCGCTCGCACCTGGGACGAAAGAAGTCCGCCGCGCGCCGCACGTCCTCGAGCGCCAGCTCGAAGAACAGCTCCTCGCCCCCTTCCCCTGCTGGACCCTCCGGCCGATCGCCGCGTCGTGGGCGTGGCTGTGCGTGATCGCGTGCTCGAAGATGGTCGAGTTCGACGTGAGCCCGGTGATCGACAGCTCGTCGATGTAGCGCGCGAGCGTGCCGGTGTCGATCAGGTCGCGGGTCATGTTGTCCAGCCAGAGGCTCTGGCCGCGCTCGTGCAGCATCTGCGTCGCCTTCATCGTGTGGTTCCCGGCGGTGGTGGACGTGCAACCCGTGTCTGTGATCCCACGGGCCCCGCCGGGGCCCTGGCCGCCCCGCATTTCCGCAAGACCTCGCCAGCCGAGACGCCTACCCCCTCTTCACCGGCGCCCGTCGGAGGAGCGCACGATCCCCCGGACCGTCAGGGCCTGGAACGCGGTGACCGAGTCCGCCTTCGTCCACAGCCCCACGCGGCCGGACTCGCCGCGCGAGTCCCGGTGGTCGAGATACCGAATGTCGTCGAGCCAGGCCTGCATGCGGTCGCCCCGCGCCACCAGGCGGAGGGTGTGCCACCCGCCGAGCGCCGGCGCCTTCACGTTCGCCGAGGCGATCTGCCGGCGCCCGCGGTCGTAGTAGTAGAGCCGGAAGTTGTCCTCGAGAGCATTGGCGCGCACCACGTAATACCGGCCCTGGTCGAACCGGAACACGATGCCGCCGGAGGCGTCCTCTCGCCCGCTCAGCGGATCGAAGCTCACCGTGACATCGACATCGCCGAGCACGTCGGGCGCCACGATGACGTTGAAGTCGTTTCCGGTCGCGCGCTGGACGAGCCCTTTCCTGCCCTTCGGCGCGTCGGGGAGATCCTCCACCGCCCACCGGCCGGCCACGACCAGCCAGCCGTCGATGCCCGACGTCTCGAAGTCGTAGACCCGGGTAGGCACATCCGGGGCCAGAGTGAGGTGCGGGCCGGCCGCGGCGAGCCGCCCCGGTCGCCACAGGGCCCCGGTTCCGAGTGCGGCCAATCCGCCCAGCAGCCAGCGCCTCCGGTCCGGCCCCGTCATCGCTGGCTGTTGGTCTGCTGGAGCGCCGCCTTCAGCCCCTCCGCGAGCGCGGTCGGCGTATCCACCCCCCAGAAGTGCATGTAGAAGAGCCGCGGCGTGTCGAGGAGTCCGTGATTGTGGATGGCGGTCACGTCGATCCCGTGCTGCCGGAGCGCCCGGGCAACCGGATTGACCTCCTTGTCGATCAGCACGAAGTCCCCCGTGATCGCGGCCTTCCCGCCATCGAGGGCCTGGAAGTTGAGCGCGGTCACGACTCCCATCGCGGGCAGGAGTGGCATGCCGCCCTCGGTGAGGGCCTCCGCGCGAGGCACCGCGACCTGGAAGAGGCCGTTGCCCAGGTCTCGCCCGGTCCGGCCGAGCGCCTGCTCGATCTGCCGGGCGTCCATCGGCGCGGCGCTCGCCGCCGGCGAGGGCCCGGAGGGACCGAGCGGGGTCCCGCTGGCCAACAGGGCCTGGCGAAGAGCTCGGGCGAGCGCCACCGCATCCCCGTGGCCCTCGTAGTGCATGTACATGACATGTGGCGAGATCTCGTTCAGATGGTTGTGGACGGCGGTGACCTCGAGCCCCCCCGCGAAGAGCCCCGACATGACGGCCGGGATCTCCTGGTCGAGCAGCACCAGGTCGCCCATGACCATCGCCTGCTGCCCCATCCGCTTGAATGCGGCGTAAGAGCCGAGCGCAAAGCCCGCCTTCACCGGGACGCCCTTGACGGTCACCGAGAGATCGGTGCGCGGCATGCCGACGCGGAAGACGTCGCCGGGCTGGACCTGCCCGGATTTGCCGAGCGCCTGCTCGACCGCCTTCCAGTCCGGCTCGGCGGAATGGACCTCAAACGCATGGAACACGACGACTGCGAGCACAGCAAGAAACAGCCAGAGGGTTCGTACCGTGGATGGCATGGCGACCAGCCCTTCCTTTCCCTGCCCGGCGCCCGTCTCCTGGCGCCGGTCCGGCTATGAGTGATCCCGGTACACCGCGGCGCGGTGGCTCCCGGGCAGGAACGCACAGATGATGTTACGCCCGGCGTCGAACGATAGCGTGTGCGCGCCGCCCTCGGTGGCGACCGTCTCGTGGCGGCGCAGGGGTGACGTGTCGAAGACCTCGATCACACCCGGATCTCCGATCGCGACGTAGAGTCGCTGGAGCTTTCGATTGAAGAACACCACGTCCGGAACCCCGGCGATCGCCTCCCGGCCGAGCACCTTGCCGCTGTCGGCATCCACCTCAAGGAGCACCGAGGCGTCACACGCGCAGAAGAGCCGCCGGCGCTCGAGATCGATGTCCAGACCGTGCGGACCCGCCTCGGGCATGGGGGCGATCCGCTCGACCCGGGGTGGGTCCCCCGCCCGGACCGCGACGATCTGCGGTGGATCGGCGATGTTGACGTGGAACACGTCGGCCACCGGGTCGTACACGGTCCAGCGGGTGCGCCCGGCCACGGGCAGGTCCGCCACGCGGGTCCGCGTCCCGACGTCCACGATCGACACGGTGCGAGAGCCCGGCACGTCGGGATCGCCGACGTGGGCGGCCAGGAGGCGATTCCGGCCGCCGTCGTAGGCCAGCCCGTTGGGCCGCAGGCCCATCGCGACCTTCTCCACCGGTCCGCTCTGGCCGACCCGCATGATGCCTACCGTGTTCTCGCCTCGGTTGGAAGTGAAGACCGTGTCCGGCTCCGCCACGAGGGCGCCCGCCACCGCGGTGAGCCCGTCGATCGAGCCCAGGTACCACCGCTGCTCCACGTCCAGCACGTCGAGCGCGTCGTTGGCGGTATGCGCCACGTACACGTGGCCGGTCGCCTCGTGGACCGCCGCGTGGTCGAAGCCACCCTCACCCACGTGGGCGGGCAGCTCGATGAAGCCGAGCGCCTGGAGCGCCACGTCAGCGCCCGGCGGCCAGCTCGCCCACCAGCCGCTCCACCTTCGCCACGATCGCCTCCCGGGCCGGACCATAGCCGTCGCCCACCGCCGGCACATCCCACTGCTCGGCCCGCCGGCCACCATCCAGGGCGAGCTCGCAGCCGAAGCTCACCACGCGTGTCGCGCTCCTCAGGTCGTAGAGCGTCACCGGCCGCGGCCGCGAGGGCGCCGCCGGGAGCCCCTCGGCGGCCAGGCCCTTGACCGCACTCGGCGCGAGCCCCGCGTCTGGCTCGGTGCCCGCCGCCACCGCTCCGATCTGCAGACCACGTGCGGCAGCCAGTCGACGGAAGTGGGCCGCGGCGACCACGCTCTTCGCCGCCCCGTGCAGGCACACGAACGCGACCCGTGCCTCGGGAGGCACGCTCGCCGTCTGCAGCCGGGAGTACTCGTAGAGCGCGTCGTACAGCGGGAACTGCCGGCTCATGTTGTCGAAGTCGTCGCGGCTCGTGGCCTGGAAACCGGTCGCGGCGGCATAGAGGCCCGCCGACTCCGGTGTCAGCGTCCGGTCATCGGTATCCGCGCCGCGGACGACCGCGGCCAGACTCACGAGGGCCGGGTCGGCCAGCTCGTAGCGCTCCAGGAACGCATCGAACGAGCACCGGGGGCCCCGATGCCCCAGCTCGACATCGGGAATGTCGTACGGGATGGCCCCTTCACGCTCCGCCACCGCCCGGACCTCCTTCGCCGGCACGAACAGGAGCTCGGGCTTCGGGTCGATGAAGCGGATGATCAGCCACGGGCAGGCAATCCGGTCCACTCGGGCGCGCTCTCGCGTGATCCATTTCATGCTGGTTCTCCTATCGCACCGCGAAGATGATCAAACCCGCCAGCGCCCCCGCGGCGATGAGCACCGGCTCCGGGATCTTGAAGCGCCACGCGACCACGAGGGCCGCGGCGGCGATGAGCAGCGTGGGCACGTCGACGATCGCCCGCCGGGCCAGCACGACGCAGGCCCCCGCGATCGTCCCGGACGCCGCCGCGGTCACCCCCGCCACGAAGCCCTTGACCCTCGCGTTTCCGCTGATCCGGTCGAACCACGGAAACGGAACGACCACGAACAGGTACACCGGCAGGAACACCCCCACCGCCGCGGCCACCGCGCCGGGGAAGGCCGCCACCAGGTAGCCGATGAAGGCCACCGTGATCACGATCGGCCCGGGGGTGAGCATGGCCACCGCCACCGCATCGAGGAACTGCTTGTCGTTCAGCCACCCGTACTCCTGGACGACTCCCGCGTGGAGGAACGGCACGATGGCCAGCCCGCTGCCGAAGACGAAGGCGCCCGCCTTGGCGAAGAACCAGACGATCTGCAGGAGCAAGTCGGGAGTGATCGCGACCATGAGGCACGCGGAGGCCGGTCGTTTCAGCCAGGCCGGCGGCACCTGGGCCACCATCGCGATCACCCCGCTCAACAGGAACAGCCAGAGGATCTCGGACTCGCTCCAGGCGGTGACTACCCCCATCAGGGCGAAGATCACCCACTGCAGCCCGTCTTTCGCCATCGTGAGCCGGGCCAGCTTGTAGGCCGCGATCGTGATGATGCCGATCACGGCCGCGCCGACCCCGTAGAACGCGGCCTGCATCCACGCCAGGCCTCCGAACCGCACGTAGAGCCAGCTGATCGCCACGGTCATGACGAACGACGGCAGCACGAAGGCGAGCGCCACCGCGGTCGCTCCCCGCACCCGTGAGTGCACATACCCGAGGCAGATCGCCAGCTGCGCCGCGAGCGGGCCCGGGGCCAGCTGCGAGAGCGCGAGCGACTTCATGTACTCGTCCCGGGTGAACCACTTCCGCTGCTCGACCAGGTCGCGCTGCATGTAGCCCACCAGGGCGACCGGGCCTCCGAAGCCGAGGCTGCCCAGATACAGGAAGTACTTCAGGAGCTGCGTCACCGTGGGCCGGGTCATCGTCATCCCCGCGCGGCCGGGCACCTCAGCGCTTGCCGGACGTGTTGACATAGAGCCCCTCGAACAGCGTCATGCCCTGCGCCAGCACCTGGTGATCGTCCGCCGCGGCGGCGAGTAGGGCCCGGATCGCCACGTCGATGCCGCGCGCCTCCTCGTGCGGGTACTTGCCGTCCCGCAGGTCGGCCTCGTGCACCACCTCGGCCAGGCGGGTGAGCCGCCGGTCCCGCAGGCTGGCCCGCTTGATCAGGGTCTCGAACGTGCAGTCCTCGCCCTGATGGCTGAGCTCCACCCCCGGCGCGTCGTAGGCAATGGCGTCCGGGGGGAACTCCCCCGGTGGGGCGAAGACGAACACCGCCTCGGGATCGATGAACCGCTTGATGAGCCACGCCGACGCGACGCGGTCGACGTGGGGCCGGGGCCGGGTCACCCAACGGCGGCCGCGCAGCTTCGTCAGGTCGAGCCGGGGCTCCGGCTCCGGTTTCTCGGGGCGTCTGGTCCGCATGGCGATGGCCTCCTCGAGACGCCGGACCTCGGCGCCTCCTGGGGCGTCGAAGAAGTCGATGTCGCGGATCCGCTGGTGGTCCTTCGCCAGACGGACGAGCTTCTCGTGGGTCTCCGGGCGGATCTCCTTGCCCTCCAGACCTTGCAGGAGCCGGCGGTAGCGCACCGCCAGCTGGCGGTAGTCGCGGTCGCGAGGCTCGTGGAAGAGCTTCAGCACGTCGCCCGGGCTGACGTTCTCGATCTGCTGCACCCGGATCAGGGTGGCCTCACCTCCGTCGCGCTCCACCTCCTGGGTCAGCCACTGGAAGTCCTCGTACCGCTCCGGCGTATCGGGGAGCAGGTACGCGGAGCGCTTCAGCGCCACTGCCCCGAGCGAGCGCAGCCGCCGCCACACCCGCACCCGGAGACTGGACGGGGTCGGCGGCAGACCGAGGAGCAGGAGGAGGAGCTGGTGCTGGCTCATGGCGTGCGGGTCACGCGGGGGCGTGCAGCCTGATCGGGCCGGCATCGATGACCCGGATCGCCTGACCGGCGTCGAGCATGGCCTTCACCTCCTCCACGCCGACCGCGGGCACGTCGCCGACCGCCCCGAAGGCCATCCTCGCGAAGCAGAGTTCGTGGAGGAGCGTGGAGTTGAGCGCGATGAGCTGCTCGCGCTTCAGGCCCTTCACCACGTGGGCCGGCGTGCGCTCGAAGTCCATCGGCTCGAGCTGCGCGGTGATGGCGTTGAGCCTCCGCAGGGCGCCCCCGTAGTGGTTCTCGCGGCTCTCGATCAGGCGAAGCGAGAGCCCGTTCGGGAACCAGGGCCGGGTGAAGATGGCGGTCAGCTGGTATCGCATCGTCCTCCCTTCAGGCGCCTCGACCGAGGGCTGGTGTCACTATGTTTCCCGTACAATGACTGAGATGAAACACTAGTTTCACCAGCCTGTCAAGCGAGAACGAGCTCAACCTCCGTCTTTCGAAGAGGGCCCGGCGGTGGCCCGATGGGCCGGGGGCCTGCCCGCGGCCCCCAAGGAGGCCGAGATGGATCACGCGCATCATCGCGGACCGCGGGAGCACGGCCACTCGCACGGAGCCGTCGACCCGGCCTTCGCCTCGACCGGCCGGGGGCTATGGGCGCTCGAGTGGTCGTGCGGGGCTCTCGCCGACGTCCAGGCGGGCGAGCGGCACCACCGCCTCGGACCGTACGATCACGACGATCTGCCCATCCATGTCCACGATTGAGGGGGCGACCCTACCCCGCCGAGGCGGTGTGGAGCGAGCGAGAGCCGGTCAGGCCCCGGAGAGACGGTACTTCGCGATCGCGTATTCCTTCTGCCTGAACTTCTGCACCTTCCCGGAGCCGGTGAGCGGGAAGCGGTCGACGATCTCCACGTACTTCGGGAGCTTAAAGTTGGCCATCTTTCCGCGCGCGAAGGCGAGCACGTCCTCGGGGGTCAGCGTCACCCCCGCCCGCGGGATCACGAAGGCCATCACCGTCTCGCCCATGGTCGGGTCCGGCACCCCCACGATCGACACGTCCAGGATCTTCGGGTGCCGGAGGAAGAAGTCCTCGATCTCCGCCGGGTAGGTGTTGAAGCCCCCCACGATGATCATGTCGGTGAGCCGGCCGGTGATCTTCACGTAACCGTCCGCATCCTTGATCGCCATGTCGCCGGTGTGCAGCCATCCGCCCCGGATCTTCTGCGCCGTCTCCTCCGGCTTGTTGTAGTAGCCGAGCATCAGGGTCGGCCCCTTGACGCACAGCTCGCCCTCCTGCCCCGGCCCGACTTCCTGCCCGGTCGCGGGGTCCACCACCCGGTCCTCGATCTCGTCGGTCCGCACCCCGACCGTCGACACGCGGCGCTCGATGGGATCGCCGGAGCGTGTCCAGTGGGTGCCGCCGGTGGCCTCGGTGAGCCCGTAGACCACGAGCGCGTCCATCCCGAGCCCGTGCTCGGGGTCGATGATCCGCCGCATGATCTCGACCGGCACCGGCGCCGCCCCGATCGACCCGGTGCGGAGCGAGCGCAGGTCGTGGCGGCCGAAGGCGGGATGGCCGAGCACGGTGATGAACATGGTGGGCACCCCGGAGAAGATCGTCACTCGCTCGGCCTCGATCAGGCGCATGGCCTCCAGCGGATCGAAGACCTCCATGAGGACCTGGGTCGAGCCCACCAGGCAGTTGGCCGCCACCCCGCCCATCGAGCCGAAGATGTGGAAGTAGGGCACCGGCACCAGGTAGCGATCGGCGTGAGTCCAGCGGTGCAGCTCGGTGTAGACCCGGCACTTGTAGTACATGTTGCCGTGCGAGAGCAGGCAGCCCTTGGGAGCGCCGGTGGTCCCGGACGTGTACAGCATCTCCACCGGATCGTGCGGGTGCACCGTGATGGCCTCGAGCGAGGCCGTCGTGGTCCGACCCGCGCGCTCCACCTCCGCGAAGCTCACCCCGCCCGGCGGCCGGCTCTCCCCGAGCACGATCACGTGCTCGAGCGCCGGCAGCCCATCCGGCGCCGCGCGCACCTCGTCCAGCAGCGCGAGGTAATCGATCGAGGCGGTCGCGAAGCGATCGACCATCACGAGCGCGCGCGCTTCGGACTGGCGCAGGACGTACCCGACCTCGAGCGCCTTGTAGCGGCTGTTGCACGTCACGGTCATCGCCCCGATCTTGGCGATGCCGAGGTTGGCCACGTTCCACTCCACGCAGTTCGGCATCCAGAGCACCACGCGGTCGCCTGGACGCAGCCCGAGCCCGAGCAGGCCGCGGGCGAAGTCGTCGGCGCGCTGCTTGAGGAGGCGATAGGAGAGCCGCTCGCCCTTGAACACGACCGCCTCGCGGTCGGGGAACCGCTCCGCGGCGCGGTCGACCATCTGGCCCAGCGTGAGCGCCGGTCCGAGGTCGGTCACGAGACGGTCACTCCACCGGGTCGTGCTCGACGTTCTCCAGCAGCTGGCGGGCTCGCGCGGCGGCCACCGCAAGGTCCTCCGGGGCGATCCCGTCCTCGCGCGCCCGGGCCACGTGTGTGGCGAGGCTCCGCGCCTGCTCGAGGGCGGCGGCGCGGTCCCCGTCGCCCAGCAGCTGCGGGATCAGCTCGAGGCGCTGGCCCGCCATGTCCTCGAGGGTGCGCACCAGGAGATCGCGGGCCAGCGTCCGGCGGCGCTCGTCGAGGCCGGGGACGCCGAGGGCGCCGAAGAGGGCGTCCACCGCCACGTCGAAGTCGCCCGCCCGCCAGCGTCGCAGACCGACGCGCGCGTGGCCCCGCCAGAGCCGCCGGCCGGCCCGGCCGCGCGCGTCTTCACGTAGCTCGGCGGCGGGGGGAGAATCGAGCAGGAGCCGCGTCATCGCGAGCGCGCCCTGGAGCGGCGCCTCGTCGCCGGTCCCCCGGCGCGTGGCCCGCCGCAGCCGCCACAGCTCGCGCGCCGACGCGATGGAGCAGACGTCGAGAAGGTACTCGGCCATGTCGGGCTTCATGGCCCCGTCGGCGAGCGCCTCCTCGACCACGCGGCGCGCCTCGCCCCACTCCCGCCCGCGCATGAGGGCGGCGGCCCGATCGCGCCACTCGGGCGCGTCCGACTCGACGGGCGCGGGGATGGGCGGGCTCTCCACCACGCTCGGCCGGCGCGGCGGCGCCTCGCGGGCGACCGGCACCACGACCGGCGCCGCCCGGGCGGTCGCCTCCTCCTCACTCGCGGCCACCGGCGGCGTCGCCTCGCGCGGCATCGCCTCACGGACCGGGCGACGGGCGACGACCGGCCGCGGGCCCCGCGGCGCCTCGATCTCCGGCCGCGGCCCGGGCGGCATCCGCCGGGCGAGCGCCCGGCGTCGTGCGCGGAAGCGGGCGCGCGCGTCGCCCTCCAGGGCGTCGGCCAGTCCCAGGAACATCAGCACGATGGCCACGCCCGCCACCAGCGCGAAGAGCGCCTCCTCGACCGTCACGCCGGGTCGATCCTCCCGAGGGGCCGCATCATGCGGCACACCCTACCACGCCCTCCGAGCATTCCAGGCCGCCTTTGTCCGGTTGGCGCGGCGCGGTATGATGCGGATACCGAAAGGAGACCGCAATGCGCCGCGTCGCCGTGATCGGAGTGGGCGTCACCAAGTTTGGCAAGCATGATCGCACGAGCGCCGAGCTGTTCGCGGAGGCCGCATCCGAGGCCATCCTCGACGCGGGCGTGGCCCCGTCCGCGATCCAGGCGCTGTACTTCGGCAACGTCACCGGCGGGGAGACCGAGCGGCAGCTGCACATGGCGCCGCTGGCCGCCACCCTGCTGGGGCTGCCCACCATCCCGACCACCCGCTTCGAGAACGCGTGCGCGACCAGCCACGTGGCGTTCCGCCACGCGCTGATGGAGATCGCGAGCGGAGTCTCGGACGTGGTGCTGGTCGGCGGCGCGGAGCGCGTGCTCAACGTGCCCACCGAGTCCGCAACCGAGTTCTTCGCGTATTGCTCCGACGCCTCGCTCGAGCAGCCCGCGGGCCTCACCTTCCCCGGCGTGTTCGCGCTGATCGCGCGCGCCCACATGGACAAGTACGGCACCACCGAGGAGCAGATGGCCCACGTGGCGGTCAAGAACCACCGGCACGGCACTCTCAACCCGAAGGCCCAGTTCCAGAAGGAGATCTCGCTCGACACGGTGCTCAAGAGCGCCTACGTCGCCGACCCGCTCAAGCTCTTCGACTGCTGCCCGTTCACCGACGGCGGCGCGGCCCTCGTCCTCGCCTCCGAGGAGGTGGCCCGCAAGCACCGCAAGCCGATCTGGGTGCTGGGCTCGAACGCGGCCACCGACACCATGTTCGTGCACGAGAAGCGCGACCTCTCCCGGGTGACCGCCACCGAGCGCGCCGCGCAGGGCGCCTATCGCCAGGCGGGCAAGACCCCCGCCGACGTCAACGTGGTCGAGCTCCACGACTGCTTCACGATCGCCGAGATCGTGGCCACCGAGGGGCTCGGCTTCTTCGAGCCGGGCACCGGCGGCCTCGCGGCCGAGAAGGGCTGGACGAGCCTCGGCGGGCGGCTTCCGGTCAATCCCTCCGGCGGGCTCAAGGCCAAGGGCCACCCGATCGGCGCCACCGGCGCGGCCCAGATCGCCGAGATCGTCACCCAGCTGCGGGGCGAGGCCGGCAAGCGGCAGGTCGAGGGAGCCCGGACCGGGCTGACCCACACCCTGGGCGGCAACACCGCGACGGTCGTGGTGAGTCTCTTCGGCCGTGACTGAGCGCGTGATCCACCTGAAGGGCTTCTTCGAGGAGGCCCGCGCCGGCCGGCTCACCGGGATCCGCTGCGGCCGGTGCGGGGCGCTGGCCCTGCCCCCGAAGGAGTTCTGCGAGCAATGTCGCGAGCGGGACTGGCAGCCGGTCCCCCTGGACGGGGCGGGCGCGCTCGTGTCCTTCACCGTGATCCGCGTGGCCCCGCGAGGGCGCGCGGGCGAGGTGCCCTACGCGGTCGGGGTGGTGCGGCTCACCGAGGGCGTCTCGCTCCTGGGGCGCATCGTCGACGTGCCCTTCGACACCCTGAAGGCCGGCCTGCCGCTCCGCTTCCGGCCCCTGGAGATCGGCGGTCAGACCATGATCGGGTTCGGTCCCGCCTAGCCGTCTCGCCGCGCCGCGCGTCCGTGCCGGTAGTCACGGAAGAACGCGCGGACGTCCTCCACGAACTCCGCCGGCCGCTCGTAGGCCAGGAAGTGCCCGCCCACCGGCAGCTCCGTCCGCCGCACGCAGCGGTAGGCGCGCTGCACCCAGCGGTCGGGCGGCGCGGGAAAGAGGTCGTGGGGGCAGGAGACGAACGCGGTGGGCACGTCGACCCGCTCCCCGCGTCCGAGACGCATGCCGTCGAGCCGCCGGGCCGCGGCGTAGAGCCAGCTCGCGGTGTTCGCGCTGCCGGTGACCCAGTAGACCATCACGTTGGTGAGGATCTGGTCGAGGGTGAACGGCGGCCCGTCCGGGCCCGGCGCGCTCCAGCCGTGGAACTTCTCCGCGATCCACGCGGCCAGCCCCACCGGAGAGTCGGTGAGCGCGTAGGCCAGCGTCTGCGGCTTGGTGCCCTGGATGGCCTGGTAGGCGGTCTCGCGCGCCAGCCGGGCGCGGGTCCGCACCATCCACGCCTCCTCCCCGGCGTCGAGCGGCTCGCTGCCCTCTCCCAGGTAGGGCCGTAGCCCCATGATGTTGAGATGGATGGCGGCCACGTGCTCCGCCGCGTCCACGCCGAGCCACGAGGTGACCAGGCCGCCCCAGTCCCCGCCCTGCGCCACGTAGCGGTCGCAGCCGAGCACCGAGGTCATCAGGTCGTCCCAGACGCGGGCGATCGCGCGGGTGCTGATCGGGGCCGCGGGCGCGGAGGACCAGCCGTAGCCCGGCAGGCTCGGCACGATCACGTCGAAGGCGTCCTCGATCCGGCCGCCGAAGCGCTCCGGGTGCGCGAGCGGACCGATGACCCCCTCGAACTCCACGAACGAGCCGGGCCAGCCGTGGGTCAGCACCAGCGGCAAGGGATCGGCGCCGCTGCCGCGCTCCACGATCACGTGCAGGCGATGGTCGCCGACGCAGGCGATGAACTGGGGCCGGCGGTTCAGGCGCGCCTCGGCCGCGCGCCAGTCGTAGCCGTGCCGCCAGTGCTCGAGCAGGCGGCGGAGGTAGTCGGGCTCGATTCCGTACTCCCAGCCCGCGTCGACGGGCGCGCCGGGCAGCCGCGCGTGCTCGAGCCGGCGGGCCAGGTCCTCCAGGACTTCCGGCGCGACGTCGATCCGGAACGGGGTGAGCGCGCCCGCCGCGCGGCTCACCCGCGTGGGTCCGCGAGCCCGATCCGGATACGTCGGTTGTGCCGCCCCTTGTTGTCGATCTTGAGGATCCGGATCGGCCGCGACGCGCCGGTCGAGGCGAGGTGGGTCCCGCCGCAGGCCTGCCGGTCCAGGCCCACGATCTCCACTATCCGCACCGTCCCGTCGGAGGCGGGCGGAGGCGCCACCGAGCGGTTGCGGATGAGCCCGCGCTCCGCGACGGCGTCGGCCTCCGGCACGTAGGCGTAGCGCAGGGGCAGGTCCTGGCGGATCACGTCGTTGATCTCGGGCCCGAGCGCGCGCAGGCGATCGTTGTCGGCGTCGGGCAAGTCGAAGTCCATGCGCGCGGTGCCGTCGTCGTTCAGCTGGGCCCCGGTGACGAGCGCACCCTGGAAGCGCTGGAATACCAGCGCGTTCAGCACGTGGGTGTCGGTGTGCAGCTGGGCCATCATCGACCGGAACTCGGCGTCCACCGCGGCCTGCACCGTCCCCGAGATCTCCACCGACTCCTCGAACCGGTGCCAGTAGCGCCCGTCTCTCGCCTCGATACCCGTGAGGCGCAGCTCTCCCCCGCTCCACCGCAACAGGCCGCGGTCCGCCAGCTGGCCGCCGCCCCCCGGATGGAACGGCGACTCCGCGAGGAGGACCGCGCCGGGCCGCGCCTCCACCACGCGAGTCTCCACGACCAGGACGTCCGGGTGCTCGTGACAGAAGTATCGGGACATGGGAGCTCCTCAGGGCTCGGAGTGAAGGGCCAGCTCGAAGTGCTCCACGCGCGAGTCGAAGTCGGCGAGCACCGCGCGCGCCGCGGGCTCGACGACCGCGGCCTCCCCGTCGGCCCCCGCGAACCGCTCGACCGCGGCCATCGACTCCCAGAGCGTGAGCACGGTGATGCGGACCAGGCCACCTTCCGGGCGCCGGAGCACCAGCGCGCCCCGGTGGTGGCCGCCGGTCTCTCGCAGTGCGGGAAGCACCGCACCCTGAAAGTGCGCGAGGTACGCCTCTGCGCCCGCGGGAGTCGCGCGCGCCGACCACGAGCGCGCCACCGGCGCGGCGGGCGGAGCGGATCTGGCCATCGAGCCGAGGATACCGGCCGCGCCGTCATGTTGCACATGAATACGGCGCATGGCTAGTATGCGGCCGTGCAATTCGACGACGTGCGGACGTTCGTGGCGGTGGCGGAGGCGCGCTCGGTGAGCCGCGCCGCGCGCGACCTGCACCTGACCCAGCCCGCGGTCACGCGCCGGGTGCAACGCCTCGAGAGCTCGCTCGGCGTCACCCTCTGCGATCGCCGCCGGCGGCCCTTCACCCTCACTCCGGCCGGGCGGGCCGCACTGGAGCGCTGCGCCGCGTGCTGCGGGCGGTGCGCGAGGTGCAGTCCGCCGCCGGGCACGACGGCGACGCTCCGCGCGAGATCCGGATCGGGGTCGCCCACGCCCTCACCGAGGTGACCCTGACCGAGCCGGTGGACCGCCTCCGCCGTGCCTTCCCGCGCGTGACCCTCGCGCTGGCTACCGGCTGGAGCCGCGATCTCCTCGAGCGCGTGCGGGCCGGCTCCCTCGAGGCGGCGGTCATCCTGCTGCCCGAGGGCGAGCGCCTCCCCGCCGGGCTCGACGCGGTCGCGGTCGGGCGCGAGCGCCTGGTCGTGGTGGAGCCGCGTCGCGCCCACCGGACCCGCGCGGGCGGGCTGGCCGGGCTCGACGGCGCGGGCTGGGTCCTGAACCCGGACGGCTGCGCGGCGCGCGCCATGCTGGGGCGCATCCTGCACCGAGCGCGGGTGCGGATGCGGGTCGCGGTCGAGACCTATACCTACGAGCTGCAGCTGGCCCTGGTGGCGCGCGGCCGCGGCCTGGGCCTGGTGCCGGCCCGCATCCTGGCGCGCAGTCGCCTGCGCTCGCGTCTCCGCGTGCGGCGGGTGCCCGACCTCGAGTTTCCGCTCACGATCTGGTGCCTCCGCCGCACCGGCGACGCGAATCTCGCGCCGGTGCTGGGTGCCCTGGACCACGCGCTGGGCGCACGCCTCTCGCGGCGGAGACGCCCGGAATGAGAGCGGGGCCGCAGGATGCTCTCTGCGGCCCCGGTGGTTATCTGGAGCGGGCGACGGGACTCGAACCCGCAACCCTAAGCTTGGGAAGCTTATGCGCTACCATTGCGCTACGCCCGCTCGTTCGGGAACGTCCGTGCCGGATCGTCCCCTATTCTAGCCGCGGCCTCGCGGCCGTCAAGCCGCGGTCTCCTACTTGATCGACATGTCGTAGGCCTTGATCAGCTCGTCGCTGCGGGCCTTCCAGTTGAGCCGCTTGCTCGCCCCGTAGAGGTCGAGCTGCTGATAGAGCGGCACCGCTGGCATGTCGTCGAGCCACAGCTTGTTGATGCGGTGGTAGAGGGCGAGTCGCTGCTTCTCGTTCGTCTCGGTCTGGGCCTGGTCCACCATCCCGTCGAAGTCCGCGTTGCTGTAGTTGCCGAGGTTGCTCCCGGTGCGGAAGAGCGGACCGTACACCGTCTCCGCGTCCAGGGTGGGCGTGCCCCAGCCGATCAGCCATACCGGCCCCGGCTTGTGCACGTACACCAGGTTGTTGAGGTAGCTCACGAACTCGTAGGTCTTCAGCTGGGTCTTGATCCCGGCCTTGGTGAGCTGGCCCGCCACCGCCTCCGCCACTTCCTTGTCCCGCACGTAGCGGCCCTGCGGGCTGTTCAGCGTCAGCTCGAGCCCGCTCGGGTAGCCGGCCTCGGTCAGCAGCTGCTTCACCTTGCCCAGGTCCTGCTTGATCGGCTTCAGCGAGGCGTCGTAGCCGAAGTGCATCGGGGTCAACAGGGTCGCGATCCGCATGGCCTTGCCGTCCAGCACGCCCTTGATGATCTCGTCCACGTCGAGGGCGGAGGCGATGGCCTGCCGCACCCGCTTGTCCGCGGTCACCCCCTTGTAGGGCCCGACCAGCTTGTGCTGGGCGTCGAACTCGTGGGTGACGAACATGAGCTGCAGCGTGCGGATGGAGGGCGCGGTGGAGAGAAAGACCTTCGGATGCCCCGCGATGATGTTGGCCAGGTGCGGCGGGATGTTCACCGCCACGTCCACCTCTCCGTTCTGCAGCGCGGCCACGCGCACCGCGTCGTCGGGGATGGGCCGGAACACCACCGTCTTGATCCTGGGCGCGCCCCGCCAGTACTGCTCGTTGGCCTCCAGCACGATCTCCTCGTCCTTGCTCCAGCGCACCAGCTTGTAGGGGCCGGTGCCGATCGGGCTCTTGGAGATGAACGCGCTGTCCTTGCCCGCGTAGGCCTTGGGCGGGTACATCGAGGCCTGCCGGAACGTCATGATGTTGACGAAGGTCGGCCAGGGCTTGGCGGTGTGCACCTTCACGGTGTACGGGTCCACGATCTCCACGCGATCGATGGGCCGGAAGTTCGAGCTGGCCCGCAGGCCCGACTTCACCCGCTCCAGGCTGAACTTCACCGAGTCCGCGTTGAACTCTTCCCCGTTGTGGAACTTGACGCCCTTGCGAAGCTTGACCTCCCACACCGTGGGGGCCACCAGCTTCGGCACCTCGCTGGCGAGCGCGGGCACGATCTTGAGGTTCTGATCGCGCTCCACGAGCGTGTCGAAGATGTGGGCGGCCACCACCGACGCGGGCGTCTCCTGCTGATTCATGGTGTCGAGCGTGCTGGGATCGACTCCCTGGGCGATCACGACCTTGCCCTCGGGGGCCGCCCCCGCGTGCGCCGGCGCCACGAGCAGGGCGGCCAGGAGCGCGAATAGACCTCTCACGAGCATCTGTGGATCCTCCTTGGAGCGTGGAGATTTGGCGGGAAAAGTGCCATCACTCTAGGCAACCGTCGGTCCGGGTGTCAAGTTCCGACGCGTGGCTCGCCGCCCTCGCGTGAGTCGTCCCGCCCCGCGGGCCCGCGCAGATAGTCGAGGGCCTCCTCGCGGCTCTCCACGAGCCCCAGGGCCTGCGCCTCGCGGGCGCGCTCGAGCAGACGGCCCACCGCCGGGCCGGGCGAGAGCCCGAACGCGGCCATCACGTCCTCGCCCCGCAGCAGCCGCGGCGCGGTCGTGGCGGCCGCCTCGGCCTCCGCGCCGGTCATCAGCGCGCGCACCACCGCGCCGCCCTCTCCCGCCCACACCGCGAGCGGCGAGACGCCGGTCAGCCCCGCCGCGTCGGCCAGGGCCAGCAGCAGCAGATCCGGCGCGTCGTCGCCGAGGGCCCGGAAGAAGCGGAACCGCGCGCGACGGGTGATCTGGCCCGCCTGGGCCAGGTGCATCGGGCGGAGGTGCTGTGCCACCAGCCGCTCCACCACCTGGCTCACCCGCCGGGGCAGCCGCAGCCGCTCCGCGATGGCCGGAACGCGGCGAGCGCCCACCGCGTCGTGGCCGAAGAACCGGATCCGCCCGTCGAGCTCGGCGCGGGTCTCGGGCTTCGCCACGTCGTGCAGCAGCGCGGCCAGTCGCAGCGCTTCCCGGCGCGTGAAGCCCCCGCCCAGCCCGCCGGCCAGGTGGAGCCGCAGCCCGGGACCCCACGGGGCGAGCGCGTCCAGGTCGGCCAGCAGCACGTCCACCGCCTCGACCGCCTGCAGCGAGTGCTCCCACACGTCGAAGCGGTGCGGCAGCGGCTGGGCGGTCGCGCGCATCGAAGCGCTCTCGGGCAGGAACGCCGCGAGCAGGCCCAGCCGGTCGAGCATCCGCAGGCCCGTGGCCGCGCGCGGATCGCCCAGGATCGCGGCCAGCTCGTCGCGGATCCGCTCCGCCGCGACGTCGTCCAGGCGCGACGCCCCGGCCCGGATCGCGGCCTCCGTGTCCGGATCGAGGCGCCATTCGGGCCGGGCGGCCAGCCGGGCGCCCCGCAGGGCGCGGACCGGATCGTCGCCGATGGCCCCGGGGCCCGCGAGGCGCACCACGCGCCCGCGCAGATCCGCGAGCCCGCCGGTGGGATCGATCACCGGGGCCTCGCCGTCGCGCAGGAGCGCGGCGAGCGGGGCGGCGAGGGCGTTGATGGTGAAGTCGCGCGCGCGCAGATCGCCGTCCAGCTCCGGCGCCCGGAAGTCGACGAGGTCGATGGTCGGCACCCCGGGGCCCGCGCCCACCACCCGCCCCGCGCCGCGCTCCCGGTCGAGCGCCACGAAGCGGCCGCCGAGCCGGTCCGCGAGCGCGCGCCCCAGCGCGAGCGCCTCCCGCGGGGTCGCGAGGTCGAGATCGTTGACCGGCTCTCCGGCCAGGAGCTGCCGGACCGCGCCGCCCACCAGCCAGACGGGCCGCGACGGGCCGGCCAGGTCGATGAGCGTGCGCAGGGCCGCTCGCCCGGCGGCGGAGACGGCGGAGAGCGAGACGCGCGCGGCCATCACGCTCAGAGGTCGAGGAGCCGGCGGGCGTTGTCGCGGAAGATCTTGCGGTGGACCGCCTCCGGCAACTCCCGCTCCCAGATCGGGCGGCGCTCCTCGTCGTAGGGATGCGGCGTGTTGGGGAAGTCGCTGCCGAAGAGCACGCGGTCCTGCCAGCGCACCAGGTCCTCGTCGGTGACGTCGGCCGGGCTCGCCCCGCCCCCGTCGCGGAAGATCGGGCTGGCGGCGTACATCGCGGCGGTGGTGTCGAGGTACATGTTCGGGCAGCGCGGCATCAGGTCGAGGTGCCGGCGCGTCTCCCACTGACCCATGTGGGCCACGATCACGCGCAGCGCCGGGAACAGGGTCATGACCCGCTCGAAGCGCGGGAAGCCGTCGTACTCGTTGGGCCACGGCGCGCTGCCCACGTGGATCAGCAGCACCGCGCCGCGGGCGAGCAGCAGCTCGTACACCGGGAGGAGGCGCGGGTCGTCGGGATGGAAGCGCTGCACGTTGATGTGGAACTTGAAGCCCTTGAACCCGTACCGGTCGAGCGCCTCCCGCGCCACGTCGAGCACGTCGGGATCGCCCGGGTGCAGCGTGCCCAGCGCGAGCCCGGCCGGCAGCCGCGCCGCGGTCTCGGCGAGCCAGCCGTTCAGCTCGCGGGCGAGGCCCGGCTTGTGGGCATAAGAGAAGAACACGAAGCGCTCCACGTCGTGCTCCGCGAGGACCCGCGCGACCGCCTCCGGCTCGGTCGGATACCGGAACTCCCAGCCCGGCTTGTCCGCGAACCAGCGCCGGATCGCCCGCCAGAGCCACGGCGGGTGCAGGTGCGTGTGGATGTCGACGTAGCGGAAGCCCGGCGGCGGGGCGGCCATCAGGCGGACACCACGAAGCGCCCGGGCCACCCCGTCACCTCCACGCCGGTCCGGACGCGCCCGGCGCGCTCGAGCGCGGCCAGGCCCGCGTCGACCTCCGCGCGCCCGAGACCGAAGAGGCGCGCGAGCCGGGCGGGCGTCGAGTACACCGCGCCGCTCAGGTAGCGACCCAGCAGTCGCTCCACCGCGAGGGGCCGCCGCATCCGCCGCCCCTCCGCCACCGCCTCCGGCAGCCAGCGCTCCAGGAGGTCCCACCGGTAGGAGAAGGTCGGCTCGTAGCGCTCCTCGGTCTTCACGATCCAGAGCCCCTGCTGCAGCTCGCCCATCGCGCGCTCGAACTCCCGGGTCTTCGACGTCTCCAGCATGAAGCACTCCGCGCGCAGCCCACGGGTGTACTGGGGCGACTCGCGCACCAGGCGGTCCATGATGCGCCGGGCGGTGATGGAGAGGCGCCCCTCGTCGTACTCGCGCCGGTAGTCGCGGGCCCGCTGGCGACCGCGCACCAGCGCGTAGAAGGCGGGGAACAGGTCGAGCGCCACCAGCATGGGGCGCCCCTTCACGAGCTTGCCGTAGTAGACGTGGCGCTCCGCGGGCAGCACGTCCTTCAGCTCCCAGGTGAGCCCGATGCCCGCGTCGTGGTGCGAGCGGCGCGGCCAGCGGGGGGCGGCCCGGCCCACCACCGCCTCCCAGAGGCAGCCGACCCCGTCGGGAAAGACGTGGAAGGTGGAGCAGAGCCCCACCGCGTCGACGAAGGCCCGCGCCGCCCGCGCGGAGGTCACCCGCCGGGCGGGCCGGTGGCGAAAGTTCGAGCGCCGGCGCTCGAGCAGCGCGGCCGCGTCCATGGCGGTCAGCCCAGCTCGAAGCCTCGCTCGGTCACCCGGTACTCGACGATGTCGTCGCTCTTGGCGCTGCCCCGGTGCTTCACCACGCAGAGGAAGCGCCCCAGCCGGTTGCCGACCCGCTCGCTGCCCATCACCAGGATGGTGTTGGCCACCGCTCCGATGTCGCCCGCCGCGACCTTCCGGGCGATGAGGTGCTCGAGTTGCGTCTCCTCGGTGGTCACCAGCAGCAGGGTGGTCACCGCGGCGTGGTCGTAGCGGTGCGCGTCGATGAAGGCGCGGTGCTGCCACACCGGCAGGCAGATCTCCATGCCGAGGGTCTCGCTGTCGCGGTGGATGGTCTTCCGGTAGAGGTCGTCGAGGAGATACGGCTGGATGTAGTCGCCCGGGACGTCCATGGGCTCGATGCCGTCGACCACGATGCGCCGCGTCCCCGCTCCCAGGTGGAAGTAGACGAACGGACGCACCGTGTAGAGCGCCTGGTTGTACTGGGCCTTCCAGTTCCAGTCGAACTCCACCCCGTCGGGAGTCGCCACCTGGTAGTCGCGCAGCTTGCCCACCCACGGCATCGCGTCGCAGTAGAAGGCCCGCATCTGGTCGGCGGGGGGATAGGGGTCGCTCATGGGCAGGACGGTGTGGGTCCAGCGATGGAGGTCCCAGCCGTGCAGGCGCGCCGCGTAGGCATGGTGCTGCTGGGAGTCGCCCCGTGCGTTCATGTCGAACACGATGCCGCGGGCCCCGTCCGCCTGCGCCCCGTGGTCGCAGAAGGCCAGCCCCAGGTGGGTCTTGCCGATGCCGGTGGCCCCGTAGACGACGGTCAGCGTGCCGGGCAGCAGGCCCCCGCCCAGCATCTCGTCCAGCCTTCCATTTCCGGTGGAAACACGCGTGGTCATAGGGGTCGGATTCTAGCGGCTCCGGAAGGGGTCAAGCAACCTTGACACGCCGCCGAGGCCGGTCCTACGCTCGATGCATGCCACGCCGAGTGGTCTGGTACCCGGCGGGTTCCTCGACGGCCCCCCTGCTCTCGACGCTCCCCGGCGACCTCGAGGCCCGGCCGCTGCCCGCACGCGGGGCGCCCCACCCGGGCCCCGACGAGGGCGCGGTGCTCGTGCTGGACCACACCGCGGGCGCCGCCGGAGCCGCTCCCGGGGCGGCCGGCGGCATTCCCTCCGCTGTTCCGCCCGGCATTCCAATAGTCGCGATCGTGCCGGCGGGCGCGGCCCCGCCACCCGGCTGCTACGCGGCGGTGCCCGTCGGCGCGGGCCCCGCGATGCTGGCCGCCACCCTGCGCAACGCGTGCGACCACGCGCGCGTCCGGCGCGAGGCCGACGCCACCCGCCGGGAGCTCGAGCAGCTCAACCAGATCGGAGTCCGGCTCTCGGCGGAGCGCGACACCGACGCCCTGCTCGCGCTGATCCTCGAGAAGGCACGCGAGATCACCAGCAGCGACGCGGGCTCGGTCTACCTGGTGGAGGAGACGCCCGGCGCGGCTGCCCGACTGCGCTTCAAGCTCGCGCAGAACGACTCGGTGCACGTTCCGTTCGCCGAGTTCACCCTGCCGATCGACGCCGCGAGCGTGGCCGGGCACGTGGCGCTCACGTCCTCGGTGCTGCAGCTCGACGACGCCTACGAGCTGCCGCCGGACTCGCCGTTCCAGATCAACCGCGACTTCGACGAGCGCGTGGGCTACCGGACCCGCTCGATGCTGGTGGTGCCGATGGCCACACCCCAGGGCGTGGTGATCGGCGTGCTCCAGCTCATCAACTGCAAGCGCCACGCGGGCGCCCGCCTCGACGGGCCCGCCGCGGTGGAGGCGGAGGTCATTCCCTACCCGGAGCGCTTCCGCAGCCTGACCGCATCCCTCGCCTCGCAGGCCGCGGTGGCGCTCGAGAACAGCCGGCTCTACCAGTCCATCCAGACCCTGTTCGAGGGCTTCGTCCAGGCGTCCGTCATCGCCATCGAGTCGCGCGACCCGACCACCTCCGGTCACTCGTTTCGAGTCGCCGACTCCACCGTGGCCCTGGCCACCGCGGTGGACCGCGCGGACCACGGCATCTTCCGCGACGTCGTCTTCTCGCCGGACGAGATGAAGGAGATCCGCTACGCCTCGCTGCTCCACGACTTCGGCAAGGTCGGGGTGCGCGAGGACGTGCTGATCAAGGCCAAGAAGCTGCCCCCCGGGCACCTCGACGTCGTCCGCCAGCGCGCCGAGATCATCCGCCGAGGCCTCGAGCTCCGCCACGAGCGTCGCAAGACCGACTGGCTGCTCCGCCGTGGCGCCGAGGGCTTCGCGGCGCGCGCGGCGGAGTGGGACGCGGAGCTGGCCGCGGTGCTCTTCGACCTGGACGCGCACCTCAAGGCCATCGGGGCCGCCAACGAGCCCACCGTCCTGCCCGACGAAGTCTCCGCCGGCATCCGCGAGCTGGCCGACCGCGTCTTCACCGACCACAACGGCGAGCCCGCCACCCTGCTCACCCCGGAGGAGGCGCGCATCCTCTCGATCCCCCGCGGGAGCCTGACCCCGGAGGAGTACCGCCAGATCCAGTCCCACGTGGTCCACACCTATCAGTTCCTCAAGCAGATCCCGTGGACCAAGGAGCTGCGCCGCATCCCGGAGATCGCGCGGTCGCACCACGAGAAGCTGAACGGCTCGGGCTACCCCGCGGGCTGGCGCGCGGCCCAGATCCCGGTGCAGACGCGCATGATGACGATCTCCGACATCTTCGACGCGCTCACCTCGCGCGACCGCCCGTACAAGCCCGCGCTGCCGGTGGAGCGCGCGCTCGACATTCTCGGCCACGAGCGAGACGCCGGGGCCCTCGACGGCGAGCTGCTGGCGCTGTTCATCGCGGTGCGCGCGTGGGAGCGCACCGGCGCGTAGCGCGCCGCCGGCCGCCCCCACGCCGCGTAGCGAGTCGCTGGCCCGCCCTCACGCCCCCAGCAGCGCGGCGAGCATCCCCCACGAGAGGATCCCGAGCAGCATCGCGGCCGCGCCCATCCACTCGACCGCGGGAGGCATCTTCATGTGTTGAGTCTTCAGCGGCAAAAAAAGGGGCATCCCCACCGCCCGCGCGTGCGAGCCCGTCCACACCCGCGTGCGCGCCGCCCGACTGCCGCTTCGCCAGTCCCGCCGCGTGATCGCCCGCCGCTTCCGGTTCCGCGTCATCCTCGCCATTGCCCGCATGATCCGCTCCTTTCGAATCGTCCGTCCCTCACATCTGCCGCATGATGCCGATGACCTTGCCCAGGATGCGCACCTCGCCGCGTCCCGGCTCCACCACGATCGGCTTCATCGTCGGATGGGCCGGCCGCAGCACGACCGCCCCGCCCTCCCGCCCGAACCGCTTCACGGTGGCCTCGCCGTCGACCATGGCGGCCACGATGTCGCCGCTGCCGGCGGACTCCTGCCGGCGCACCAGCACCAGGTCGCCGTCCACGATGTGGGCCTCGATCATGCTGTCCCCGCGGACGCGCAGCGCGAACACGTCCTGCCCGCCCGCGCCCAGCCAGTCCGGCCGCAGCGGGATGGTGTCCTCGTGATTCTCGACCGCGGTGATCGGCGCGCCGGCTGCGATGCGGCCCACCAGCGGGATGCCGGGCGACGGCTCGGCCCTTCGGCTTCCTTTCTGGCTCGGCAGGACCAGCGTGCGCGAGGCCCGCTTGCCGGTCACCCGGCGCTCGAGCATGCCCTTGCGCTCGAGCGCGCGCAGGTGATCGAACGCCGCGCGGGCCGTGAAGCGGAACTTCTCCCCGATCTCCCGCACCGTCGGCGGCACCCCGTGCTTCTCGCCGAAGACGCGAATGAACTCGAGCACCTCGCGCTGCCTCGCCGTCATCTCTCTCACCGGCCGCTCCTGGTTCGGGTTTCGATTGGCAGGTTTTCGATCGCTGGTCCAGGCCTCGACAGATGATAGTCAACACCCGTTGAGCTACACAAGATAAAAAAAGGGGCCTATCCGGCGGGCTCCCAGGGCTCGCAGGCCGGGCATGGGGCGAAGCCGGCGTCCCGGGCCTCGGCCACCCGCTTGAAGTAAACGCGCTCCGGCTCGGCAATCCGGCGCGTCCAGCCGCAGTCCCGCCCGTGGAAGAGCTTCCCTCCGCGCTGGGCGACGTAGGCCTCCCCTTCGGGGATGGGGATCGCGGGCGCGTCATAGGCGCCGGGGGAGGGTTCGGGCAGGGCCGCGACCGCGGCCACCGACTCCGGGCTCGGCTCGGCCGCGGCGGGCGCCGGCTCCGGGAGTGGATCCGGCTCGTTGATCTTGAGGTTGGTCTCGATGGTCGACCGGAACTCGTCGCTGGCCCGCCGGAACTCGCGCATGGCCCGCCCCAGGGAGCGGCCGAGCTGTGGCAGGTTCTTCGGCCCGAAGACGAGGAGCGCGATCACGAAGATGAGGACCAGCTCCTGCAGCCCGATGTCGAACATGGGACTCCGATGATACCACCCGCGCGTGGAGCCGGCCGCCGAGCGCAACTTGTGCGTGTTCCCGGCGCCTGGACCGCAACCGACCTTCCCAGCGACGGCAGGGCGTTTCGCGAGGCGGAGTTTAGCACGCGCTTGTCCTTGCGCGGGCGCAGGCGCGCCCTGATAATCAGGCACTCGGTCGCGGCCGAGGCACACTCGCAACGGTCACGGAGGCAGAACACGATGACACGGTGGACGGCAATCGCAGTGCTCGCAGCGCTGGTGGCGACCGCGCCTCTTCCCGGGCCGGCGGAGGCGCAGACGTCGGACGCGGTCGGCGTCGTCACCACCCTCGACGGACGCGCCACCGTCGCGCGGCCCGCGCTCACCGTTCCGCTCGCGCTCAAGTTCAAGGACGACGTGTTCGGACGCGATCGCATCAGCACCCAGGAGAACTCGCTGATCCGCGTGCTGCTGGGCGGCAAGGCCATCCTCACCGTGCGCGAGCTCTCCGAGGTCACGATCAGCGAGGAGCCCGGCCGCGCGGTGGTCACGCTGCCGAGCGGCAAGGTCGTGCTCGCGGTGGCCAAGCAGCGCATGCGCCCCGGAGAGTCCATCGAGATCCGCACTCCGAACGCGGTCGCGGCGGTGCGCGGCAGCATCCTCGCCGTCGCCTACGACCGGACCCAGAACCTCACCACCGCGATCTGTCACTCGGGCGACTGCACGTACCAGTTCCAGGGCGGGACCACGAATCCGCTGCCGCCCGGGCAGGGCGCCAAGAACGCGACCGTGGCCGCGGTCACCGACGCCGAGCGCAACGCGGCGGTGAACGTGGACACGAGCCGGCACGCGGTGAACGAGCCGGACCAGGCGTTCCAGGCGAGCCTGCTGCAGTCCGAAGCCGGCAAGGCCACCCTGGTCGCGAACTTCGCCTCCACCGGAGTGGTGCCCGCGATGCTGGGTCAGCTGCCGACCCAGATCGTGCAATCGCCCGTGGACCTGCTGAACGGCTTCACCAGCAATCCCCCGTCCGGCGGCAATCCGCCGGGCGGGCCCGAACAGCCGGGCGGCGCGCCGCCGGGCACGATACCCCCGAACAACTCAGGCAACGGCAATCAAGGCAACGGCGGCAGCAATTCAGGCAACGGGGGCCCAGGCAACGGAGGCGGCTCGGGCAACTTCGGGCAGATCAGCAACGGTGGCTTCGAGAGCGGGCTCGCGTCCTGGACGCTCTCCGGGGCCGGCGCGGCGCTCAGCAGCCTCGGACCGACCACGCCGCCCTCGGGCAGCGGGATGGGCATGATCTACACCGGCGGCGCCGCGGTGGGCGGCACCACCAGCACCCTGTCGCAGACGTTCAACGTCACCGGCGGCAAGCTCTACATCGTGCAGGCCAGCGTCAGCTTCTACAGCGATGAGCACCCCTCCCAGTCCGCGGGCTTCAACGACACCTGGACCATCAGCACCCGGAGCCCGGGGCAGAGCGGCACCACCCTGCTGAAGCAGGAGGCCCGGACCGACGTGTTCACGCCGGGCAGCACCGGCGTCAACACCTCGACCGCGGTGGCGAGCGGCGGCGGGTTCGTCACCAACGGCCCGTTGCCCTACGGAGTGACGGGCTTCCGCGACTTCAGCCTGCAGTGGACGCCGACCGCGTCCGGAAACGGCGAGCTGCTGTTCAGCGTGTTCGACGTGGGCGACACCTCGGTCGACTCCGCGATCCTGATCGACAACGTTGCGGTGCTGGAGGATCCGCCGCTCTACTTCCTGCGGGCCGGCGACGCCCTGACGCGCACCACGAGCGAGCCCCTGCTGTCGCTCACCAGCACCCCGATGACCTTCGACACCCTCCTGGCGGTGGGCGCCGGAGGCCGCGCGACCCTCGCGGGGCCGCTGCTGCGGGCCGTCGACAGCAACCTCACCGTCCCGTTCAGCCTCCTCTCGCTGTTCCAGGGCGGCACGCTCACCACGTCGTCCACCGAGCCGCTCGCGTTCCTCAGCGGCGGCACCCACTCCTTCGGCAGCATGGGCCTGGCCATGTTCGACGTCTCGGGCATCAACAGCGCCACCGACGCCGACACCGGGCTCCGGGTGGGCTCGGACCGGCCGCTGCAGCACGCGGGCCCGCTGCTCGAGGCGTCGAACGCGACCGTCACCACGCACCAGGCGGTGCGGGTGGACACCGCGCTGCTGGAGGCGACCGCACCCCTGCTCGCGCTCCGGGACGGCAGCACGCTCAACAGCCGTGCCGACGCGGTGGCGCTGACCTATCAGGCGAAGGTCACGAGCCTCGGGTCGATGATGAAGCTGGACCGCAGCGCGCTGGTGGTGGCCAACGGCGCCGCGCTCAGCCTGGCCGGGGGCAGCCTCGCCCGGGTGACGGGGGATCTGTTCAGCCTCACCAACGGCAGCAGCCTGAGCGTACTGAACGGCGCCCTGGTCAGCCTGAGCGGCGGCTCCATGCTGAGCGTGAACGGCGCGCTCATCGGCTTCGGCGGCACCGGGAGCAACCTGGTGTCGGTGGCGAACAACCTCTGTCCCTGCACCATGATCGGCGGCCTGCCGGTCAGCCTCACCAACGGCGCGCTCGCGAGCAACGTGAACATCGCGGGCGCGATCAAGAACGGCAACCTCGGCTCGCTCAACGTCGCGCCCAACGCGGCGGTGATCCGCGTCGACGGCGCGGCGACGAAAGTCACCATCAACGGGATGTAGCCCGCCGCCGGGCGGCGGCATTCCGCGCGCTGTCGCCCCGCGGCACCCGCCGACGACCAGGCGTCGCCGCCGCATCACGACGCGAGACGGCCCCGTCCCGCGGCGCTCGCAAGCCCCCGGTTTCCTTGGCGTCCTTTCTCGCCCTTTCCGCTCCCTCCGTGGCAACCCGCTTGCTACCTCTTCCCTCCGGCGGTGCGCTCGCGCGACCGCGCAACCCGTGCACGGAGGTCAGCCCACGCCATGAGGATCTCGCAGCGCTTCGCGTCCGCTCTGTTCGGAGCCCTCGCCCTCTGCCCGCTCGCGGCCTGGGGTCAGGCGGGAGGCGACGCGGGCCGGAACGTGGGCGTCGTGACCACGCTGGCCGGCCAGGCCACGGTGGCGCGCGCGGCCCTGGCGAGCCCGGTGCCGCTACGGTTCAAGGACGACGTCTTCCTGCGCGATCGCATCGCCACCGCGGAGCGCTCGGTGGTGCGGGTCCTGCTCGGAGGCAAGGCCCTCGTCACGGTGCGCGAGCTGTCCACGCTCACCGTCACCGAGGACACGGGGCGCTCCACCGTGGATCTCACCGCGGGCAAGATCGCGATGGGCGTTCTCCGGCAGCGGATGCGGCCCGGCGAGGTAATCGAGATCCGCACGCCGAACGCGATCGCGGCGATCCGGGGCACGGTGCTGGTGGTGGAGCTGATCCCGGAGCCGGGCGGCACGCCCGGGGCGCCCCGCTACACCACGAAGGTGCACGTGCTCCATGGCCTGGTCGACGTCTCGGATCCGAAGAATCCCGGCGCCCCGCCGGCCCAGGTCGGCGCCATGCAGAGCTGGAGCCGCACCGGCAGCGACACGTCCTCCCTCGTGCCGCTCACCGCGGCGGCGGCCCAGCAGGTCTTCGTGGGCCTGCACGCGGCGCCCCAGATCGCGGAGAGCCCACACGAGTTCATCCAGCACGTGACCGCGCGCGAGCAGGCCAAGGCGGTGGCGGTCGCGGAGTTCCTCGCCCCCGCGGCGGCCGGCGCGGGTGCAGGCGGTGACAGCGCTGCTCCCGCCGGCATGTCGAGTCCGACCGCCCCGGTCGGCTCCGGCATCACCGACGCCCCGGTGATCCCGGTGGTGTCGAGCACGAACGCGTCCGCGCCGCCCGCCGGCGGCGCGGCCTCGCCCCCCACCGGCAGCGCGGCCTCGCCCCCCACCGGCCTGGCCCAGATCATCTACAACGGTCAGACCGTCACCAGTCCGGGCAGCCTCTACACGCTCTCTGGCAGCCAGCAGGATTCACTGGCGGTGCCGATCCTCGAGGCCGCCGGCAGCTCGCTCTCGATCGCCCAGCAGCTCGTGCAGATCTCCGGCGCGGCGGCCTTCACGAGCAGCGGCTCGACCCCGCTGCTCTATCTCGATCCCACCACCCTCACCGCCACCAGCCTCCTCTCGCTCGACGGCGGCGCCACCGCGAGCCTCGCGGGGGCCCTGTTCCAGGACGTGGACGGTGTGCTCACCTTGCGCGCGGATTTCCTGCGGCTCACCGGCAGCGGGCGCCTCCTGGGCACCGGCGCGGCCGCCCTGGTGGACCTGGCCGGCACGCGCGCCGCCGCCGCGGGCAGCGTCCTCGCGATGAGCAACAGCGCGGTGCTGGACCTGATCAGCGCCAGCGCCCCGCTGCTGAGCATGACCCGGAGCGCGGCCCTCGCCACCGGGAGCAACCTGGCCGACATCTCGGGCGGCGCGACCGTGCGGCTCGGACAGCTCGCCGCCCTCACCGGTAGCACCCTGACGGTACAGGGGCACGCGCTCAGCCTGGCCGGCAGCGCCACCATGACCGTGCGCGGGGACCTGTTCCGGCTCGCGGGCGGCAGCGCGATGACCATCACCAACGGCGCCCTGCTGAGCCTGAGCGGCAGCTCGATCCTGAACGTGGCCGGCGCGCTGGTGAACTTCATCGGCACCGGCAACAGCCTCTCGATCACCAACAACCTCTGCGCGGCAGGCGGCTGCACCCTGGTCGGGAACATCCCGGTGCTGGTGACCGGCGGGGCCACCCTCTCCCTCGGCAACAATCCCTTCCCGAACCTGGGTCAGAGCCAGAACACGCTGACCCTGTCGCCGAACGCGGCGGTGATCTCGGTGAGCGGCGCCGCACAGGTCAAGCAGGGCCCGTAGGCCCCGGCCTCAGTACTGCCAGGAGAGGGTCAGCGACCAGACGTTGCGGTTGAAGTCGAAGACAGCGAGGTTGGAGTCCGCGACGGTCCGCTGATACTCGGCCGAGAGCGTGAGGGGGCAGGGCGCGGTCGGGGCACAGCCGATCACGGTGGGCCCCAGGTTCTTGGCCAGCACCTGCTCGATCCGGAACACGTGGTTCTGCTCCATGTCCTCGCGCTCGCGCGAGCCCGGGTTCACCACCGGCAGCAGCGTGTTGGCGTGGCGGTAATGCCGCTGGTGCAGGTCGAAGTCGTACCTGAGCCGCGTGCTTCCCCACGGCAGCGTGTACTGGCCCCCGGCCAGGAAGCGATTGCCCTGGTAGCTGTAGTTCCGCCCGTCCGCGTTCTCGAGGTCGAACTGGTAGCCCACCCGGATGTAGTGCCGGTCCTCCGCGAAGCGGAAGACGTGGGTGCCCCCGATCATCCAGTTGCGCGCGTCCCGGTCCTCCTCGCGGATCTGGCCCGGGGTCGCGAAGAAGTCCTTGTCCTGGAACCGCGCCACCAGCGTGGTCAGGTTGCCCTTGTTCTCGACCAGGGTGCCGAAGAGCGTCGCGGTGTGGCGCTGCAGGAAGTCGTCGCCGCCCAGCGAGATGTAGTCCCACGAGTACTGGGCGCCCACCTGGAACGGCATGGAGCCGATGGCCGCCCGGTACGAGAGCGCGCCCGCCACGAGATGGTTCTGCACGTTGAACGAGGGCAGCCGGTTGTTGTAGGTCTGGAAGAACGAGTAGGTGACCGTCGACTCCCAGGGCCCGCGTCGGAGCCAGGCGTAATCCAGGCGCAGCGCGGCCAGCTCGCCGGGGCTGGCGGTCTTGCGGTTGCGCAGCGACTCCGCGACGGGGTCGTGGCTGGGCTGCGGGATCACCGCCACGTTGCTGTCGTAGAGGAAGCCGACGCGCACCTCCGCGTGCAGGCGCCGCTCCGCCTCGCGCGCGGTGGCCAGCGTGTCGCGGAGTCGCTCCGCGGGGCCGGTCAGCGCGGAGCCGGTCTGGAACTTGAGCGCCGCGTCCACCTCCGCCACCGCCTGCTCCGGCAGCCCGAGGATGGCCAGCGTGAGCCCCGAGTAGAACCGGACCAGCTGCTGGATGTTCGGGTTCTGCGAGGTCTCGGCCCGGAACGCCTTGAGCGCGCCCTGGTAGTCCTTCTTGCGATAGCGGATCAGCCCGACGTAGTAGCCGACGCCCTCGGTCTGGGGGCGCTCGTTGAGCACCTGGGTCAGCGGGGCCTCGGCCTGGTCGTAGCGCTCCAGGGCAAAGTAGGCCACTCCGAGGAGGAAGAGGATCGAGAGGTCCCGCGGCGCCCGGGCCTTGGCCCTTTCCAGGACCTCGACCGCCTGGTCGGTCTTCTGCTGGGCCATCAGGGTCAGGCCGCTATAGTAGAGCGCCTCGACGTTGTTCGGGTCCTGGGCCAGAGCCTCCTTCAGCAGGGACAGCGCTTCGTCGTAGCGCCGCGCGTCGTAGGCGAGAATGGCCTGGGCCACGAACACGTCGGCCTCGGACTGCTGGGCCGCGGCGGGGCCGAGGGTAGCGGTCAAGACCCCGGCGTTGGCTGCGAGCAGGTCCAGCGCGAGCAGCAGCGCAAGCATGGCGCGCCGCGTCCGCCTGCGACCGGGTCCGTGGAGTTGGATGTTCATCGGAACGTGGGGCCGGACCGAGCCGGCCATCACGTGAGCCGCTACTCTACCGAGAAGGTCGCCGCATAGTCCAATTTTGCGGACTCTCGGGGAAAGGGCTGGCGCAAAGCGTCATCCGCCGGTAAGGTGGGTCGATGAGCGCGTCGGAGCCCGACTGGTCCCTGCTAGCGGCTGCCGTCGCGGCCCGCCGTCGGCCCATCATGGACGGCCTCGCCGACTTCCTGCGCCTCGACACGGTCAGCCAGAAGCCCGATCGAGTCCGGGCCGGGGCCGAGTGGCTCGCCGGGGCGATGCGCGCACGCGGGCTCGAGGCCCGCATCATGGAAACGGGTGGAAACCCTGCTGTCTACGGCTCGTTCCCCGGCCCTCGAGCGGAGCGGACGCTCCTGATCTACTGCCACTATGATGTGAAGCCGGCCCCGGCCGCCGGATGGCTCCAGCCCTCCCCGTTCGAGCCCGTGCTCCGGGCCGGTCCGGCCGAGGACGGGGCCCCCGCCCTGCCCCCTGGCCAGGTGCCCGATGAGGCCCTGCCCCGCCACCGGCTCTACGGACGCGGGGCCTCCGACGACAAGGGTCCGATCTGGGCGCACCTCACCGCGCTCGAGCTGATGCGGGGCCTGGGCATCACACCCCGGGTCGGGCTCAAGTTCATCTTCGACGGCGAGGAGGAGATGGGCAGCCAGAACTTCGGGCCCTTCACCGAGCGCCACCAGGAGCTCCTCGACGCCGACCTCGTGGTGGTCACGGACGGCCCCAAGGACGCCAGCGGCCGGCCCGCGATCGCCTTCGGGGCGCGCGGCATCCTCTCGCTCGAGCTGACGCTGGAATCGGCGCGCCGCGACGTGCACTCCGGCAACTTCAACGTGCCGAATCCCGCCTGGCGGCTGGTGGGGCTCCTGGCCTCCATGGCCGCCCCGGACGGGACCCCTCTCGTGGAGGGCCTGGAGGATGGCGTGGTCCCGCCGACCGCCGCCGAGCGGGAGCTGATGGGGCGCATCCCGCTCGACCGGGCCAGCATCGAGCGGGAGCTGGGAGTGCCGCTGCCCCAGGAGTACCTCGAGCGCCTCATGTTCCGCTCGACCCTCACGATTCGCGGCTTGAGGAGCGGGTTCACGGGGCAGGAGGCGCAGACCATCATCCCGCACCAGGCCACGGTGGCCTTCGACGCGCGGCTGGTGAAGAACCAGCGGGTCGACGCCGTGTACCGGCGCCTCCTCGACCATATCCGCGGGCAGGGCTTCACGGTGATCGAGTCGGCGGACGCGCCGATCCCCGACGAGCTCCGAGGTCGCGCCATCCGGGTGGTCGAGCGGCGGGGCTACGACCCGGCCAAGACCCCGGTGGACCTGCCGATCTCCCGCCGGGTGATCGAGTCGGTGGAGCGCGCGCACGGCGGCGAGCCCGCGGTGGTGCTGCCGACGATGGGCGGCAGCGTCCCGCTGTGGGCCTTCACCGACATCCTGCAGCGCCCGACCATCGTGGTGCCGTACGCTAACGCCAACAACCGCCAGCACAGCCCCAACGAGCACCTGCGGCTCGACCACCTCTACCAGGGCGTGCTGACCACCGCCCACCTGCTGCACGACCTGGGCTAGGCCGGGCCCGAGCCTCCCGCCGCGGGCGGGGTCAGGTCAGGAAGCCCGATCCGCGGGCACCTCCGCGCCCGCCGCGCGATCGAGCAGCCACATCAGCCGGCCCGCCTCGGGCGTCACCCGCTGGACCGGCAGGCGCTCCGGGTTGCGCGGGCCCAGCAGGACCTCCTTCAAGACGCCCGCCTTGTCCGCGCCGGTCACCAGGAGCCGCACCTCGGCGGCCCGATTCAGGATGGGCGGGGTGAGCGTGATCCGTGCCTTGCCGAGCCGCGCCACCTGGTGGCCCACCACCCAGCGCCGGCGCTCGGTCAGAGGCTGGCTGTACGGGAAGAGGGACGCGGTGTGGCCGTCCGCCCCCATCCCGAGCAGCACCAGATCGAAGATCGGGGGCAGCCCGTCGCCCGCACCCCGAATACCCGGGCCAGCTCGGCCTGGTAGCGCGCCGCCGCGTCCTCCACGTCCGGCAGCTCGCCCTGCATCCGGTGGATGTGCTCGTCCGGGATCGCCAGCTTGCGCAGGAGGGAGGCCGCGGCGGCTCCGAAGTTCGAGTCCGGGTGATCGGGCGGCACGGCCCGCTCGTCGCCCCAGAAGAACTCCACGCGCTCCCACGGCAGCTGGGCCCAGCGCGGGCCCTCGCTCAGGATCTCGTACATGCGCCGCGGGGTCGAGCCGCCCGAGAGCGCCACGCAGAAGCGTCCGCGCTCCGCGATGGAAGTGCGGGCCAGCTCCACGAAGTCGTGCGCCGCCGCGCGGCTCACCGCCTCGGGATCGGGATAGCGCCGGATCGTCCTCACCGCCGTCCTCCGGTCACGCCACTCGCTCGCTGCGCCGCATCGCCTGGACGCCGGTCGCGTCGGCCACCAGCACCAGGTCCGCCACCCCGATGAAGAGCCCCGTGTCGACCACGCCGGGCAACGCTCTGAGATCGCGCGCGAAGGCCGCGGGCGCCTCGATGGGCCGGACCCCGCAGTCGACGATCCAGTTGCCATTGTCGGTCACGCACGGCTGCCCCGCCTCGAGCCGCAGGGCCGGACGGCAGCCGAGATCGGCCAGCTCGCGGATCGTCAGCGGCGCCGCGAACGGCAGCACCTCGACCGGCAGGCGTCCCCGCGAGCCCAGCACCGGCACCAGCTTCTCCCGCCCCACCAGGATCACCACCCGGCGCGAGGCCGCGGCCACGATGCGCTCCCGGACCAGGGCGCCGCCGTAGCCCTTGATGAGGTCGAGCCGGGGATCCACCTCATCCGCGCCATCGACGGTCAGATCGAGCAGCCCCTCGTCGAGGCCGGCCAGAGGCACGCCCAGCTCGCGTGCGAGGTGGCCGGTGGCCTCGGAGGTCGGCACGCCCCGGACCCGCAAGCCCTCGCGGACCCGAGCGCCCAGGGCGCGGACGAACGAGGAGGCGGCCCGACCGGAGCCGAGACCGAGCCGCATCCCGTCGCGCACCTGCTCGAGTGCGCGCGCGGCCAGCTGCTCGAGCGGACTCGGTTCGGTCGCGGCGGGCATGGCCAGCAGCGGGTCAGGCCGGGATCGCTACCGGAACGGTCGGTCGCATGGTCACGCTCCGGGCCCGCCGCCGCGTCGCCAGCACGCGCTCCGGCTCGCCCAGGTCGTCCCAGTGTACTCTCCGCACCGGCAGCACCGCGAGGCGGTCGGGCCGCACGCCCAGGACATGACGTGAGAAATCGACCGAAGGCAGCCCGCAGTACAGGCGCTCCAGCGCGGTCGCCTCGCCCACCGTCCCCAGCGTGCTCGCCACCTCCGCGAACGAGCGATGGAGGTCGGGCGCGGCGAGCCGGACGAGCGCGAGCAGAGTGTGCACGCGGCCCACCATCACGAAGCTGTTCCAGAGCCAGCTCTGGGCGTGGAAGCGCCGCGCGTCCTCCGGGGTGGGCTTCTCCCAGAAGCGGCGCACCCGCCGCAGCGCCGGCGCACCCGCCACCGCGTCGCCCGGCTCGATCCAGCCGTAGCCGGTCTCGGCGCGATCCGCGGCGATGCCCAGCAGTGTCACGAGGTCCGGCCGCTCCCGGGCGCCCGCGAACGCGGCCTCGATGTGCTCGCCGAAGCTCTGGTCGTCGGATACGAAGTGGTCCGACGGGTAAAACGCCACCGTGTCGCCCGCGGCCCGACGGCTGGCCAGCACCAGCAGCGCGTACAGGATCGCGGCCGCGGTGCCGCGGTTCTCCGGCTGCGCCATCACCGCGGGGACCCGCATGTCGGCGAGGAGCGGGACGTAGAAGCGCTCGTGGGCCCGGTTGACCACCACCAGCGTCCGATGCGCGGGCACCGTCTGCGCGACCCGGCGGCGAGTCTCGGTCAGGAGCGTGTCCTCCGTGACGAGGGCGCAGAACTGCTTGGGCCGCTCGTCGCCGGTGATGCCGCGGGTCATGGAGCGCAGGCGCACCCCGTCCCCGCCGGCCAGGATCACCGCCCAGCGCCGGCTCACCGGGCCGCCCCCTCGCCGATCTGCAGGAGGAACTTGCCCACCAGCGCGGTCCAGCCGGTCTGATGACTCGCACCCACGCCCGCGCCCGTGTCGCCGTTGAAGTACTCGTGGAAGGGGATCAGGTCGCGCCACCGCGGGTCGGTCTGGAACTTCTCCACTGCCCCCAGCACGGGGCGCCGCCCGTCCGGGCCGCGACGGAAGATCCGGATCAGCCGCCGCTCCAGCTCCGCGGCCACCTCACGCAGCGGCATCACACCCTCGGACCCGGTGGGGCACGCCACCTTGAAATCGTCGCGGTAGAAGTAGTCGAACCTCTGCAGGCTCTCGACCAGCAGCACGTTGACCGGGAACCAGATGGGGCCGCGCCAGTTGGAGTTGCCCCCGAAGAGCCCGGTGCTGGACTCGGCCGGCTCGTAGTCCACCCGGTACTCGGCACCCATCACCTGCTCCACGAAGGGATGCTCCGCGTGGTAGCGAGAGAGGGCCCGCACCCCGAAGGGGGAGAGGAACTCGCGCTCGTCGAGCATGTAGTGGAGCACCCGCGGCAGCTGCTCGCGGGTGACGATCGACAGGAGGCGCCGCACCCCGCGGCCCGGCTCTTCCGCCTCCTGCACGTGGTCGCGGAAGTCCGGGTGGTGGTCGATGAACCACTGCATGCGCCGCTTGAAGCCGGGCAGCCGATCGACGATCTCGGGCTCGAGAGTCTCCACCGCGTAGAGCGGGATCAGCCCCACCATCGAGCGGATGCGCATCCGGCGGGAGGTCCCGTCCGGCAGGCGGAGCAGGTCGTAGAAGAACCCGTGCTCCTCGTCCCACAGCGAGCCGTCGTCCTCGCCGTCGCCGCCCCGATGGTCCATGGCGTGGGCGATGTAGACGAAATGCTCGAAGAACTTGCTCGCCACGTCCTCGTAGGCCGGATCCTCGCCGGCCAGCTCGAGCGCGATGGCCAGCATGTTGAGGCAGTACATCCCCATCCAGCTCGTGCCGTCGGACTGGTCGAGGTACCCCTCGGTGGGCAGCGGGCTGGACCGGTCGAAGACCCCGATGTTGTCGAGGCCGAGGAAGCCGCCCTGAAAGACGTTCATGCCCTCGGCGTCCTTGCGGTTCACCCACCAGGTGAAGTTGAGCAGCAGCTTGTGGAAGACCCGCTCCAGGAAGCGGCGATCCCCGACCCCGCTACGCCGCTTGTCGATCTTGTACACGCGCCACGCGGCCCACGCGTGCACCGGGGGGTTCACGTCGCCCAGCGCCCACTCGTAGGCCGGAATCTGTCCGTTCGGGTGCATGTACCACTCGCGCAGGAACAGGACGAGCTGCTCCTTGGCGAAGTCGGGATCGACGAGCGCGAGGGGCAGCATGTGGAAGGCGAGGTCCCACGCCGCGTACCACGGGTATTCCCACTTGTCCGGCATCGAGATGACGTCCTCGTTGTAGAGGTGCGTCCACTCGTGGTTGCGGCCGTGGCGCCGCTCCGCTGGCGGAGGCGGGTAGGCCGGATCGCCCTCGAGCCACCGCCGGACGTAGTAGTGGTAGAACTGCTTGCTCCAGAGCACGCCCGCCGCGGCCTGGCGGAGGATCACGCGCGCGTCGGCGTCCAGCGTGGCCGGGATCAGCTTGTCGTGGAACTGATCCGCCTCGCGCTGCCGCTGCGCGAAGAGGGCGTCGAACTCGGGACCCAGTGGCCGGCCGTGCGGGGGCACGTTGGCCAGGCGCAGCCGGACGGACGCGGTCTCCCCGGGCCCGATCCGCAGGCGATAGCGCGCGGCGGCCTTCGTTCCCTCGCGCGCCGGGTTCACCGCCTCCGCGCGCCCCCGTACCACGTAGGCGTCGATCCCGTCCTTGACGTACGGGGTCCGGTTGGGCTCCCTGAAGAGCCGCTCGAAGTTGGTCTCGTTCTCGGTGAACAGGAGCTCGGGAGACCCCTCCACGCAGAGCCAGCGGAGGCCGAGGGACTCGTGCTCCGCCTCGATGACCGCCGCGCCGCTCGCGGCCAGTCGCGGGCGCGGGCTACCCGCCTCCCACGACCACGTGTTGCGGAACCAGAGCGTCGGCAGCAGGTGGCACTCGGCCGTTTCGGGAGCGTGGTTGGTCACGCTCAGGCGGATCAGGACGTCGTCGATGTCGGCCTTGGCGTACTCGACCACGACGTCGAAGTAGCGGTCCTCGTCGAAGATCCCGGTGTCGATCAGCTCGAACTCGGGTGCGCTCCGGCCACGCCGGCGGTTCTCGTCCACGAGGCGGTCGTACGGGAACTCGCCCTGCGGGTACTTGTAGAGGTACTTCATGTACGAGTGCGTCGGGGTGGAGTCGAGGTAGAAGTAGTACTCCTTGACGTCCTCCCCGTGGTTGCCCTCGTGACCCGTCAATCCGAACAGCCGCTCCTTCAGGATGGGATCGCGGCCGTTCCACAGCGCCACCGCGAAGCAGAGGCGCTGGTGATTGTCCGAGATTCCCCCGAGGCCGTCCTCGCCCCAGCGGTACGCGCGGGAGCGCGCGTGGTCGTGGGGAAAGTATTCCCACGCGGTGCCGTAGGGGCTGTAGTCCTCCCGCACCGTGCCCCACTGGCGCTCGCTGAGGTAGGGCCCCCAGCGCTTCCAGTGGGCCGATCGGTCAGCCGCGGCTCGGAGCCGCTGCTCCTCCGCCGTTGGCCTGAGGGTGTCCATGATCGTCGGGTATGACGCCGTTCCGGCCCGGCGAGATTCGTCGGGCCACGAAATCGCGAGTGTGACGCGGCTCCCGTCCCGGGGTCACCGCCAGCTCCGCGGCGAGGCGCTCGAGGTCGGCCTTGGTGTCGACGTCGAACCACGCGGGAAGACAGGCCACTCGCAGCCCCAGCCGCTGCGCGCGGTCGAGCATGCGGGAGAGCACCGCGGAGGTCGACCACGGCATGTCATCGAAGAGGGCCGGGCACGGCACCCGCAAACCCACGAGATAGTAGCCCCCGTCGTCGGTCGGGCCGAGCACCAGGTCCACGTCCGGGGCCATCACGAGGCTCACCGCCTCGTCCAGGCACTCGCGGGGCAGCGTCGGCACGTCGGTGCCCATCACCAGCGCGGCTTCGTGCCCGAGGGCCAGCACCTCGCCCAGGAGCCGCGACTGGCGCGCGCCGAGGTCCTCGCCCTGCTGGGCGAGCAGCGCGAAGCCGGGGGCCAGGCCCTCGAACTCGATCCGGGCCTCGAGGGGGGCGTACGCGATCACGGGCCGCGCTCCCGCCACCGCCCCGACGCGATCGACCGTGTCCAGCAGGAAGCACCGCGCGAGCTCCGCCGCCTCCGGGGGACGCAGCGGAGGGCAGAGGCGCGTCTTCACCGCGCCCGCGCGCGGCGCCTTCGCCATCACCGCCAGTCCCACCGGCTGCTCGACCCGCCCCATGGCGTCATCATGCCACGCGCGCCGGCCGTCCGGCGAGACGGCTGCTCCACGAGCGGCGGTGGCGCCCGGCGGGCGCGATTGGTTGACTGATGCCCGGCCCGCGGCCTACGATTCCGCGGACTCGACTCTTCGACACACCCGGCTCACGTCGGACGAACAGGAGGATGCGATGCCCGACGACTTCGAGTACGTCTCCCAGTCCCGGCTGGAGTACCGCCACGGCTACCGGCACGCCTATCTGGGCGACGTGCCGGCCCCGGTGGTCTACGGCGTGCAAGGACGCCTGCGTGAGTACTACGGGGTCGCGGAGGGGCCGCCGGTGGCCTCCACGCTGGATCACATCGTGGCCGCGGTCGCGGGGTGAATGTACGGCACCCTGCGTGGCGCCCTGGCAGGGCGCAAGATCCCGTTCGATCGTGACGGCTACACCGCGACGGTGGAGGGCCGCATCGTCGGCGTCGGCAAGACCATCCGCATCAAGTCCATCCACCTGAAGTACGAGCTGGCGGTGCCGGCGGAAAGCCGCGAGGCCACCGAGCGGGCCCTCGTCCTGCATCCGCAGGGCTGCCCGGCCCACCAGAGCGTCCAGGGCGCCATCGACGTCACGTGGGAGGCGCGGGTGCGCGTCGGCGAGCAGATCGTCACCCTGCGCAGCGCGGAGGAAGGCCCGGCGCCCGGCTGACCCACGGCCGAGCCAGCCGCTACCGTGAGGGCGGGTCCGGCCCCGGTGACATGTCCCCAGTGCGGTCAGGCGAATCCGGCCGGGGCGAAGTTCTGCCTCGCGGATGGAAGCTCTCCGCACGTCGTTCTGCACGCCGAGGCCCTCCACGCGCTGGGCGCGCGCGACGACGCCGACGTCCTCCTCCGCGAGGTCCAGGCGACGGCGGCGCGCGTCACGATCGCGCCGGTGGTGTGGCCCTGCGCGCCGGCGCGGGCCGTCATCCTCGAGGAGCGGCGGTCCGACGAGGCGGCCGCCCTGCGCGCCGAGGTCCGTACGAGCCTTGCGCGTGTCGTCGCCGACCTGCCCGAGGAACTCCGCGCGTCCGCCGTCACGGTGTCCCTCGTCCGGCGGGCCGGCGGGATCTGACGGCGGCGAGACGCCCGGCGTTCAGGAGCGCGAGCGCCGCCCCAGCCGACCGAGCGCTCGCCGGAATCGCCGCCAGCGGAGCCGCGCCAGCCGCGGGTCGATCCGGGCGCCCGCTCCGAGCTCGACGCCTCGTCTGAGGCCGAGCGAGCGGGTCTTCGGCATGCCGAGCACCTGGCTCGGATACACGCTGCGGTGCCCGGACATGATGAACGCGACGATCGCGGCGATGGCCGCGAAGGGCCCGATGCCCGGGCCGAACAGCTCGATCGCCATCACCGACGCCGCGAGCGGGGCGTTGGCTGCGCCCGCGAGGAGCGCCACCATCCCGATCGCGGCGAACATGCCCGGATCGAGTCCCGTGATCGAGGCGAGCGCCCCGCCCGCGGTGGCGCCGACGAAGAAGATCGGGGTCACGATGCCGCCGCTGCCGCCGGTCCCGAGCGAGACCGCGGTGAAGACGATCTTGAGCAGCCACGCCTCCGGCGGCACCGCCTCGCCCCGCAGCGTCGCCTCGAGGGTGGGCAGGCCGAGGCCGAGGTAGCGGTCGGAGGTGAGCCACGCCCCGAGCGCAACGGCGGTCCCCCCGGCGGCGGCCACCACGCACCCCGGCAGGCGCACGCGGTGCGCGAGATGGTGAGTCCACCGGAGCGCCTCGATGAGGACGATCGCCACCAGGCCGAACAGGACACCGGCCAGCAGAGTGTCGACGAGCATGCGCTCGCTCGGAGCGGGCAGGCCGGGCAGCGTGGTGTGGAAGTATCGCACCCCGAGCTGGCTCGCCACGTGATAGCCGACGATCCCGGCCACGTAGGAGGGGTAGAGCACGTCGTACATCAGCGAGCCCAGGACCAGGACCTCGAGGCCGAAGATCGCCCCTGCGATAGGGGTACCGAACACGGTGGCGAATCCCGCCCCGATGCCGCAGATCACCACCTTGCGGCGATCGCGCCGGCCGAGCCGAAGGAGCGAGGCGAGCCCCGACGCGAGCGAGGCCCCGATCTGGGCCGCGGGCCCTTCCTTGCCGACCGAGCCGCCGCCCGCGATCGTCACCACGGTGGCGGCCAGCTTCACCGGCGCCACCGCCAGCGCGATGCGCCCGGCGCGCTGGTGCACCGCCTCGATGACCTTGTCGGTGCCGTGTCCTTCCGCGTCGGGAGCGAGGAAGCGCACCAGCAGGTGCGCGAGCACGAAGCCGGGCGGTAGCCAGAGAAGTCGCCAGGGCGTCCGGGCGGCCTCCCCGATCGCCCAGTCGAGGATGCGGAGGAAGATCGCGGTCCCGACGCCGGCCAGGATCCCGACTCCCGTGGCGAGCAGCGTCCACTTCACGAGGCTCGCCACCAGCGTGCCGTGCTCCGCGAACATCCGGGCCCAGCGCTGGTCCTGCGGCGTCTCCCTCACCCGTCCAGTGTGCCGCGGTCCGGACGATTCGCCAAGGGCGTGGCGGGGGTGAATCCCAACGCGCGTCAGCCGCCGCAGCGCCTCCACCGTGTCGGCCGGCTCGGGCCGGCGCGCTTCAGGTCGCCGAGGGCCCCCACGTCACGTCTTCGGATCGAGCCGGCACCAGGCGCGCAACGTCTCCGCCACGCTCCACGCCTGGGCGATGCAGCCGCCCGGGGCGAACGGCGCCTCGGCGTCGAACACCTCCGCGATCGAGCCCACCCCGTAGTCGGCCAGGTGCTGGGCCATCGGCTCCAGCAGCGCGCGCGCCCCGGCCCGATCGCCGTGCACCCGGTCGTACGCGATCGCGAACGGCCCCAGCAGCCAGGCCCACGCGGTGCCCTGGTGATAGGCGCCGTCCCGCTCACGCGGGCCGCCGCCGAAGTGGGCGCGGTAGCCCGGCTCCCCCGGGGCCAGCGTGCGTAGCCCGTAGGAGACGAGGAGCCGGCGGGCGCACGCATCCACGACCTGGCGCTGACACAGACGCGAGAGCGGGCTCGCGGGCAGCGACACGGCCAGGATCTGATTGGGGCGCAGCGAGGAGTCGGGCCCGGCCGGGCCGTCGATCACGTCGTAGCAGTATCCGGCCTTCGCGTTCCAGAAGCGTGCGAACCCCGACCCGGCGCGCGCGGTCAGCGCGTCCCACCGATCGGCCGCACGCCCGAGCACGCGGGCGAGGGCCGCCAGCGCGAACAGCGCGTTGTACCAGAGCGCGTTGATCTCGACCGCCTTGCCGGTGCGCGGGGTGACCTCGCGGCCGTCGACGCGCGCGTCCATCCACGTGAGCTGCACGCCGGGCTCCCCCGCCGCCACGAGGCCGTCGGTCTCATCCACGCGGATGCGGTAGCGCGTGCCGACCAGATAGCCCTCCACGATCTGCTCGAGCGCCGGGAACAGCGCCCGGAGGGCGTCGACGTCTCCGGTCGCCTCGTGGTACGAGCGCACCGCCTCCACGTACCAGAGCGCGGCGTCCACCGTGTTGTACTCGGGCGGCTCGCCCGCGTCCGGCAGGACATTGGGCAGCATCCCGCGATCGACGAACCGAGCGAAGGTGACGAGGATGCGGCGCGCGACCTCCGGACGCCCCACGCTGAGGCTGAGCCCCGGCAGGGCGATCATGGTGTCGCGGCCCCAGTCGCCGAACCAGGGGTAGCCCGCGATCACCGACAGTCCGCCCGGATCCGCCGGGAGCGGCCGGCTCACCACGAACTGATCCGCCGCGAGCACCAGCTGCTCGACCCACGACGGCGCCGGAGTCGCCGCGGGCCGCGTCCTGCGCCATGCGAGCAGCAGCTGCATCTCGTGCGCGCGACGGCGCGCCCACGCCGCCTCCCCGTCCAGATCGGCGCGCGGCTCGGCGGAGCACACCACCAGCACGGGCCGGTCCGCGGAGAGCGTGGTGGTGAATGTCCCCGCGTGGAGAGCATCGTCGAGGGCATCCAGGCCCCGCGCCTCCTCGGCGCCGAGGCGGAAGCCCACGTACCAGTCGTGGGCGAGCTCGGTGGTCGCGCCCGGAACCAGAACCGAGAATGGCCGGGCACCCTCGAAGGCGAGCACGCCCAGGCCGTGCTCGATCGGCGACACCGCCATGCGCCAGCCCGGCCCGCGGGTGGTGGCGTGGAACTGCCGGTGCGTCACCAGCGCGCGCAGCTCGAGCCGGACCGTCCCGCCCGCTCCCGCCCGCAGCAGGCGGTAGCGCACGTAGGTGGTGTTGGCGCCCGGCTCCATCCACGCCCGCTTCTCGATCAGCGCGTCGGCGCAGGCGTAGTGCCAGACCGGCGTGGTGCCGTCGAGGAAGAAGCGCTCCACCAGCCGGAATCCCTGCGGCGCCACGCTGCCGTCGGCCCAGCGAGCCGCGGCCAGCTCGTACGTGACCCGGTCGTAGGTGACCCGCTCGTGGAGCCCGGTGACCATCACGGTGCGCCCGCCCGGCGGGGTCAGCGCGGCCACCAGGAGGCCATGGTAGCGACGGGTCGCGACGCCCGCGACGGTGCCGGAGGCGAAGCCGCCGAGCCCGTTCGTGCACAGCCACTCGCGCGACTCCGCGGCCGGCAGCCGACCGGTCACCTCTCGCCCGAAGTCCATGGGCCTGCGGATCAGGCCGCGCCCAGGAGTCGGACCTCGTGCTGCGGGAACGGGATCTCGATGCCGGTGGCCCGGAAGCGCTCCACCACCGCCTGGTAGAGCTCGCCCTGGGCGGGCGTGTAGTCGGGCACCGCCACCCACGGGCCGAGCGAGAGATTGATGGCGGAGTCGCCGAGGCTCGCGATGCCCACCGTCGGGGTCGGCGTCTTGAGCACGCGAGGATTCGCGAGGAGGGTCGCCCGCGCCGTGGCCAGCGCGGCGCCGAGATCGGTCGCGTAGCCGACCCCGACCATCAGATCGAGCTGCCTGATGGTCCCGTAGTTGTGCAGGATCTCGCCGACCAGCTTCCGGTTGGGGATGATCACCCGCGACTGGTCGGGGTGCACCAGGGTGGTGGCGAACAGCTCGATCGTGTGCACCTGCCCGTACACCCCGACGACCGAGAGCCACTCCCCCACCCGGAACGGCTTGGTGAGGATGATGCTGAGGCCGGCCACCAGGTTGCTCAGCACGCCCTGCAGCGCGATGCCGATACCGAGGCCGGCCACCCCGATGCCGGCCACCAGCGGGGCGATCTGGAAGCCGAACTTGTCGAGCGCGACCACGAGGGTGAAGGCCAGCACCACCACCCGCACCACCTTGACCATCAGGCTGCGTACCGGGGGCTCGAGCGCGCGGCGCTCGAGCCAGCGGCCGGTCAGGTTGCCCACGTAGCGGGCGAGCAGGAGGCCGGCGCCCAGGACGACGAGCGCGCCCAGGATCTGGAAGCCGTACCGGATCAGGAGATCGATGGTGAGCTCACGGGCGGACAGAGACGACGGCATGCGGAATCCTCCTCGGGTCGAATGATGGCCGGTGAGGAGGATGAAACCACGACTGCGGGGCCGGCGCGAGACCCGCGCCCGGCAGGACGGCTAGGCTAGTCCCAGAGGAACTGGCGGGGGTCCACCGCCTGGCCGTGGATCTGGATCTCGTAGTGCAGGTGCGGTCCGGAGGTGCGGCCGGTGTTGCCGGTGAGCGCGATGACCTCGCCCCGCTCGATCCGGTCGCCGTTCTTCACCTTGACCTCCTGCAGGTGGCCGTAGAGTGAGCGCAGGTCGCGTCCGTGATCGAGGATCACGGTGTTGCCGTACTCGCCGCCGTTGCCCGCGAAGGCCACCACCCCCGAGGCGGGGGCGCGCACCGGGGTACCGCGCTGGGCGCTGATGTCGAGGCCGCGGTGGAACTCGGACTCTCCGGTCCAGGGCGACGGCCGCATGCCGAAGCGCGAGTTCAGGAGGCCGCGCACCGGCCAGCGAAGCGGCAGCGCCATCAGCGCGGGGCGGGTGCGCTCGACGTAGCGCTCCAGCGCCCGGAGGCTCTGCCCGCTCTCGCTCACCGAGCTGGACAGGAGCGCGAGGGCCTGCGGCAGCGCGGGCGGCTCGTTCGCGAACACGAGCGGCAGCACCGCCATCGCACCGCCCATGCCGCCGCTCTTGATCACGCTGCCCGGGCTCGGCCCGAACGTGCTCCACACCCGCAGGTGCGCGGCCTGCCAGCCGCCCACCTCGCGGTTGAGCTCGGCCACGCGCAGCTCCACCGCGTCGAGCGTCGCCCGCTGCTCCTCGACCCGCCGCTCCACGCTGGCGGCCTGGAACTGGGCCCGCTTGAGCGCGAAGTAGTCCCACCACGTGCCGGCGAGCAGGGTCACGAACGAAGCCAGCGCGAGGAAGACCGAGCGAACGAGCCAGCGCGGGCAGCGCAGGTGGAGCATGCGGGTGCCGCCGCCGTGCACCAGCACCAGGGTGAAGCCGCCGCCGGGCTGGTTCACGAGTGCTCGAGCGCGGCCACCACCGACTCCCCCGTCGCGTCGACGGTGCCCGGCCGCGGCATCTTGCAGTGGCCCTCGAACATCACGCCTTCCTCGAGCACCACGATCGGGGCCTGGACGTCGCCCAGGACCCGGGCCTTGCCCGAGAGCTCCACCCGCTCGCTGGCGTAGACGTTTCCGACCAGCTCGCCGTTCACCACCAGGGTGCCGGCGCGGACGATCGCGTTGACCACGCCGCGCTCACCGATGATCAGCGTGTCCGGCGAGGCGATCTCGCCCTGGAACTTGCCGTTCAGCAGGACGGTGCCGGTGAAGGTGTACTTGCCTTCGATCTGGGAGCCCTCGTCCACGAACGCGGTCAGCTTCTTGCGGGTCGACGCGGCGGCTCGACGGCTCCAGGGCCACATGGGAGGTGGCCTAGCGGGCGGAGCCGGGACGCCCGTGGGGGCGTCTGACTGCGTTGCGTCCCAGCATCCCGGCCTCCTGGCGACTTCTCGTATGGTGAAAAGCAACCCAGAGGGGAGCAATCGCCCTGCCACCGAAAGTGGCAATGCAACTGTCTGGAATCGCTGACCAATCGAGACGATCATGCCGCTGGGGCGAGAGGCAGACGCGTCCCGCGAACGACCGGGTGTCAGCTGGGGAACAGCGCGGCTACTGCGGGTCGGGGAGGACCAGCGTGGGCAGCTCGCCTGGCGGCAGCAGGATCCAGCCCGCGCCGTTGGGGTTCCTCATGAAGAGCGTCGCCGGGGCGTTGGCCTGGAGAATGTTCCACCCGTTGCCGTCCTTCATCGGGATCACGAACGAGGCGGACTCGCCGGGCCGCTGCAGCACGTATCCACCCTTCTTGTCGGAGAGCAGATAGATGGGGGCGATGCCGGGCGCGTAGATCACGTAGCCCTCGCCCCAGGCCGCGAAGTACACGTCCATCGGGATCTGACCGGGCGGCGTGACCCGGAAGTGCTGGGAAGCGGCCGGGGGTGTCGCGGGCGCGAACGCCTCGTCGCCCGCATCACCCGTGGCGCAGCCGGCCAGGGCGCTCGCGAGCGACAGCAGGGCCATCGCGCGTCTCGCCACGCGTGTCACGTCAGAGCTCGTGCGCTTCACAGGCCGAAGCGCCGGGCGGTCTCCGCGTGCGCCTTCCAGATCTCGGCCGGCATCCGGCTCCCGAACTGCTCGTAGAACTCGCGCAGCTCGTCCAGGGCCTGCCGCCACTCCTCGCGATCCACGTTCAGCGCGGCCTCCATGGCGCCGGGCGAGAGCGACAGCCCGGAGGTGTCGAGGCCACCCGGGGCGGGCACGTAGCCGATCGGCGTCTCCACCGCGCGGCCGCCGCCGCGGATGCGCTCCACGATCCACTTCAGGATGCGCACGTTCTCGCCGTAGCCCGGCCACAGGAACTTGCCCTGCTCGTCGCGACGGAACCAGTTCACCCGGAAGATCTTGGGCGGAGTCTGGAGCCGCGGGGCGAAGGACAGCCAGTGCGCGAAGTAGTCGGCCATGTTGTAGCCGCAGAACGGGATCATCGCCATCGGGTCACGCCGCACCACCCCGACCTTGCCGGTGATGGCGGCGGTGGTCTCGGTGCCCATCGCGGAGCCGAGGAAGACCCCGTGCTGCCAGTCGAAGGCCTCGAACACCAGCGGCACCACCCGCGCGCGGCGCGAGCCGAAGATGAACCCGGAGAGCGGCACGCCCTCGGGATCTTCCCAGTTGGGGGCGATCGAGGGGCACTGCTGTGCGGGCACCGTGAAGCGCGAGTTGGGATGCGCGGCGGGCCCGGAGCCCGGCGTCCAGGGCTTGCCCTGCCAGTCGAGCATGCCCGCGGGCGGCTCCGGCCCCATCCCCTCCCACCATGGCTCGTTGGACGGAGTGAGCGCCACGTTGGTGAAGATGGTGTTCGATCGCACCATCGCCGCCCCGTTCGGGTTGGTCTTGGCGCTCGTGTTCGGGGCCACCCCGAAGAAGCCGCGCTCCGGATTGGTCGCGCGGAGCTGGCCGTTTTTGTCCACGTGGATCCAGGCGATGTCGTCGCCCACCGTCCACACCCGGTAGCCGGGCAGGCTCGACACCACCATGGCGAGGTTGGTCTTGCCGGAGGCGCTCGGCATGGCGGCGGCCAGATAGGTCACGCGCCCCTCCGGGTCCTCGAGGCCCAGGATGAGCATGTGCTCGGCCATCCAGCCCTCGGTGCGCGCCTGCGAGGAGGCGATGCGCAGGGCGTGGCACTTCTTGCCGAGCAGCGCGTTGCCGCCGTAGCCCGAGCCCACGCTCCAGATCAGCCGCTCCTCCGGGAAGTGGGTGATGAACCGCCGGTCCGGCGACAGGTCACCCAGAGAGTGCAGGCCGCGCACGAAGTCGTCGTCTCCCCGCATGTGCTCGAGGGCGATCGCGCCCACGCGGGTCATGATGTGCATGCTCGCCACCACGTAGGCGCTGTCGGTCACCATGACCCCGACCCGGCTCATCGCGGAACCGGCCGGCCCCATCAGGTACGGGATCACCCACATCGGGCGGCCGCGCATGCTGCCGCGGAAGAGACCGCCGAGCCGCTCCTTCGCCTCCGCGGGCGCCATCCAGTTGTTGGTGGGACCCGCGTCCTCCTTGGCGCGCGTGCAGATGAAGGTCAGCTGCTCGGTGCGCGCAACATCGGAGGGATGGCTGCGATGCAGGTAGCAGTTCGGATAGGTCCGGGAGTTGAGCGGAAGCAGCGTGCCGTCGCGGAGCATATCGTCGACGAGCCGGTCGTACTCGGCCTTCGACCCGTCCGCCCACGCGACCTTCGCCGGGCCAGTGAGCGCGGCGACCTCATCCACCCATTTCTCGACGTGACTCGTCCGGCTCATGGATGACGTCCTTTCGGTGAACCGCCTCGCCCACGGATGCCGACGGGCCCGCGTCCCGGCCCAGGCGTGTACTGGGAAATTGTCGCTGCGCGGCGCGCTCCTGTCAACGACCGGCTGCGGCCGATCAGCGCCCGTTCACCCGACCGCTGCGCCGGGCGAGCGCGTCCCGGACCATGAGGGCCAGGTCCCGGCGCGGGAACGGTTTGATCAGGTACCCGAAGGCCCCGTGTCGGAGCGCCTCGTTCAGGGTGGCGAGCGAGGCGAACGCGGTGATCATCACGACCTCGATGCGCTCGTCGAAGGCCTTGATCTCCCGGAGCGCATCGAGCCCGCTCATGCTGGGAAGAAGTTTCACATCGAGGAGCACCAGGTCCGGGCGGAACCGCGGCAGCTCCTCCAGGGCCGCCTCCCCGCTGCCCACGCTCGCGATCTGGAACTCCCGGTCGAGGAGCGCGCGCAGGCTCATCCGCACGCCCTCCTCGTCGTCGACCAGGAGGACGCGCGGCTTCTCGGTGTCGGCAGTCCGCTCGCTCATGAGGAAAGTTCTGCGCGGGGCAGTCTGAACCCTGGAAGCTGCAACGCAAGTGCCACCGGGGAACCGCCTTGAAAGTTGCTGAACTCGCGCGCATGTCCGCCCTCTGACGCGCACCCGGCGCCAGAGAGCGGACAAAAAGTGGCGACACCCTCTTCACGGAGTGGGAGCGCGGTCGGTCACGCGCACCGGCCCCCGCACGCGCTCAGGAGCGCGCCATGCCACCCGGCCGGAGCCGCTGAGCGATCTCGTTGACGAGATGGTTCAGGCGCTCCGCCGCGTCCTCCCGCTCCTTCTGGTGCCGCTCGTTCTCGCCGCGCAGCTCGCTGAGGCTCTGGCGCAGGTGCTCGGCCTGGCGCTCGGAGGTCTCGAGCCGGTTACGCAGCTGCTCGTTCTCGTAGGTCACCCCTCGCAGCCGCTCGTTCTCGCGCTCGGAGGCCTCGACCCGCTCACGCAGGCGATCGTGCTCGTGCAGCAGCTCGAGCAGCGAGGCCAGTTGAGTTTGCCCGGCCTCCAGCCAGCGCCGCACCTCGTCGCCATCGCGCACCTGCTTGGACTCGACGCTCATCATCCGATCCTCTCCTTTCGTACGACTGGGTGGAGTGTAGTCCAGCGCGGAGGACGGTGCGTGGCCGACGGCCACGATCGCGTCTCCGGCCCGCCTGGGGACGCGGGGACGCCGGCGGTCGGCACGCCGGCGCTCCGGCTCGTGCGACGAGGCCATGGCTCTCCGGTCCTGGCGTCGGCGGTCCAGCATGACCTCGACCTCGCCCGGATCCTCCGCGAAGAGGCGCCGCATCCGCTCGACCAGCGTGGGCCGGTCGGGGCGGACGAAGACCCGGAGCGGCCCCCGGGCGGGGCTGTTCCAGATCCAGAGCGAGGTGTGTCTGAATCGTCCGGTCAGTAGCATCGTCACCGCGCTGCACTGTCGGGCGCGGGAGTGGGGTCGTCGCCTCGCGAGAGGAGGCGGAGTCGATGGGTCCAGCACAGGCCGTGCACTTCTCGATCGTCCCCCGGAATATCGATCGTGACCAGAAGGCACGGCTTGCCTTCCTGGCGGCACCGCGGGCAGATGACTTTCAAGGCGCTCGATACCGGCAAACTCGGTGCCACACCTCGCCGTCGAGGCGCGCGCGGACTCGCGCGAGCAGCGGCCGCCGGCTCACGCATCGAGCGCGGCACAGGCGACCCGACTACTGCAGCCTCCGAGCCTACTTAGGCCACTGCGTCCAACGAGAAGCATGAGAGTCGATCCGAAGGAGTCCGCCGGCTCGCGTGCGAACCGCAGCGTGATGCGCACGCTTTGATGGGAAGCGTCACGCCATCAGTGGCCGTTCGACCACCCTGAGTAGGTAACCGCCTTCCCATTGACAGCATCCGGCACCGGGCCTAGCATGCTCGCACAGTCCAAAGGTGTGGCAGCGAGGTGTCGCCGCCGATGAGCGAGTTCCACGATGAGTACTCCGAAGCTCTCGACGGCGAGTTCCGCAAGCTCGAAGACGCCCTCCTGAGCGATCGGGTCCGCCTGCTCGCTCCGAGTGAGCCCCTGCGTCTGTCCCCCGACGCGACGGTCGCCGAGGCGGTCTCGCGGATGGTCGAGCACCGCCGGGCTGCGGTGGTCGTCGTCGACGGAGCGGGGCGCCTCATCGGTATCGTCACCGAGCGTGACCTGCTCACCCGCGTGGTGAGCCTCGGACGCGAGCCGGGACGGACGCGCCTCGCCGACGTGATGACCCCCGACCCGGAAGCCCTCGCCCCCGACGACCGCATCTGCTACGCGATCAACCGGATGCACGCCGGCGGGTATCGCATCGTTCCCCTGGTCGACGAGGAGCGCCGGCCCATCGGGATCGTCACGGTCAACGACGTGGCGGGGTGGCTGGCGGGAATCTTTCCGGAGGCGATCCTCAACCTGCGGCCCGGCGACCGGGTCAACCGCCCGGCCCAGATGGACAGCGGCTAGACGCGCTCCCGCGCGTCCGGGGCGATGGGGCGGAAGACCATCCGCGAGGGCGCGTTCCGGAAGGGCCACCCGGGCACGATGGCGGTGAAGCGGCCCGCCGCGCCGCCCGCCACCAGCAGCTTCAGGCTCCCGGCCGACTGGAACTTCGGCACGAGCGCTCTGCTGCGGGCTCCGTCCGGGAACGTGGCGAGCGCCTCGTCCGACAGCCCCTCACCGCCGTCCCGTCCCGAGATCAGCTTTCGGACCGGCTTGCGCAGCCGCTCCCAGAGGAACTCGCGCACCCGGGCCTTGGACCAGCCGTCGTCGGCCAGGGTCTTCACGTGCTCGGGGGAGAACACCAGCGCGGTGTCGCCGAGGCCGGTGGCCTTGTGGTGCGCCACCACCTCGACGCTGCGCACGATGGTGGCCAGGAGGTCGGCGCCGGTACGGCTCCGGGTGTCGGCCACGATCTGCGGCGCCTCCGCGGCCATGACTGCGACCGTGCTCTCGCCCGCCGCGTGGCCGTGCTCGACGTGCAGCGGCTCCCAGGGGCTCGCCTCCTCGTTCTCGCCGATGCAGTAGGTGTAGCGAGCCGGGCCTCCGAAGGTGGACATGCTGATCACCCCCGGCGCCGCTCCGCCGATGTTGACCCAGCAGAGTCGCACCGCCCGGCCGATGGTGGCGTTGGCCCGCCAGCCCGGTCCGAACACCCCCGCGCCCGAGTTGATGTCGAGCTTGGCCCGGATCGGCCCGTTCACGATCACGAGCGGCGCGACCGCGTCGGTGGTGCCGGAGACGCCGAGCAGGCAGAAGCGCTCGTCGCACATCGCCTCGACCGCCGCGACCACGACCGGCAGGTACTCCGGGCGGCAGCCCGCCATCACCGCGTTGACCGCGACCTTCTGGACGGTCGCGCGACCGAACCGGGGCGGGACCTCCGCGATCACCTCGTCGGACGGGCGGCCCACCGCCGCGATCGCGGCCATCACGCGACCGGCGGTCGGCGGTACGACCGGGAGCCCGTCGGTCACACCGCGGGCGAACAGGGCCTCGATGGGATCGACGTCGGGGCCGGCCATGCCGGGACGGCCGCCCGGCCTAGCTTTGAACTGCCAAGAGATTGTCCATCCGGGCCGTCTCTGCGACGGTGGTGGTTGCCGACCAACCATCCCCGCAGAGGAGGAGGCCCGGATGAACATCCATAAGAATGCCCGGACGACGCCCCGGAGTCGAGGCCAGATCGTGGCGCGGGTGCTGACGCAGCAGGAAGCGCCCGCGGCCGTCGCGGCCGCGGTGGGGGTCAGCGAGCGCACCGTGCGTAAGTGGGTGACCCGCTATGTCGCCGAAGCCGAGGCGGGCTTGGCGGACCGGACATGTCGGCCCCGCCGGAGTCCGGGGGCGACGCCACCGCTGCTGGTGGGTTGGGTGGAGCGGCTGCGCCGGCAGCGCTGGACGGGAGGGGAGATCGCCCAAGCCCTGCAGCTCAGCGCCTCGACCGTCGCCCGGCTGCTGCGCCGCCAGGGTCTGGCGCGGCTGCGGGCCCTCGAACCCCCGGTCCCGATTCAGCGCTACCAATGGGCGCGGCCCGGCGCGCTGCTGCATCTCGACGTCAAGAAGCTCGGACGGATCGGGCGGGTGGGGCACCGCATCAGCGGCGATCGCCGCAGGCGGGTGCGCGGGATCGGGTGGGAGTACGTGCACGTCGCGATCGATGATGCCTCCCGGCTGGCTTACGTCGAAGTACTGCGCGATGAGGGCGGCGTGACGACGACACAATTTCTGTGGCGCGCCCGGGCCTGGTTTCGGCGGCACGGCGTCCGCGTGCGGCGCGTGCTGACTGACAATGGCTCCGGCTATGTCTCGGCCCGGTTCGCCCGCCTCTGTCACAGCGCGGGTATGCGGCACCTGCGCACGCGCCCGTACACCCCGCGCACCAATGGCAAGGCCGAGCGCTTCATCCAGACCCTGCTGCGCGAGTGGGCCTACCGTCGAGCCTACCCGAGCTCGCGCCATCGCACGGAGGCGCTGCCCGCGTGGCTCTACTACTACAACTGGGAGCGCGGCCATGGCGCGCTCCACGGTCGACCACCCATGAGTCGCTTGGTGGCCCCGGACGAACTCATGGCAGTTCACACCTAGCGGGGGCGGGAGAAGGGCGAGCGGTACTCGAGCCGCTCGCGGACCTTGTTCAGCAGGCGCTCCACCGTGAACGGCTTGGCCACGAAGGCGTCGACCGGGATCAGGACGCCCGCGTCGCTGATGACCTCGGCGGCCCGGCCCGACATGAAGATGGTCTTGATGTCCGGGTAGAGGGCGAGGAGCCGGTCGCCGAGCTGCTTGCCGTTGATGCCCGGCATCATGACGTCGGTCAGGACCACGTGGATGGCGCCGGAGTGCTCCTCCGCGATCCGGAGGGCACTCTCCCCGTCCTCGGCCTCCAGGACCCGATATCCCGCGCCGACCAGGATGTCACGGGCCAGGTTCCGCACCTGGGCCTCATCGTCCACCACCAGGATCGTCTCCATCCGTCGTCTATTCTACCTCCCGGGGCCCCGCTTTCCCGCACGCGCCGTCTTCAACCTCCGGACCCGTCCGCCGGCTCCGCGCGGTCACCTTGACAGGCCCGGGGAGCGGTCCTAGAGTCGTCGATCATGAGAAAGTGGGTCGGCGCGCTCAGCCTCGTGTGGCTCCTCTGGTCGGATCTCACCGTGGTCGGCAAGGACAACCCGCTCGACACCATCGTCCTGCGCTGGCTCGCTCGCGTGCCGCGGCTGCAAACGGATCGGATCCTGGCCGGCCGGTACACCACGTCCGAGGAGTGCCGGGCCGCGCTCGAGCGGCACATGCTCACGCTGAAGTCGATCAACGACAGCTGGTCCGCCGACGACTTCACGCGCGACGGCGACACCGGCACGATCCACTACAACCCGCGGGGCCTCGTCTACGCGCGCGCCGAGCTGAGCTGCGCCGAGCAGCGCTAGCGTCCCTCAGCGTCCCGGCGGGACCGGCGTCCCGGCCGGCGCGTCGGTCCGGACGGGCGGGCGCGTCTCCCGCCCCCCGCCCTCGAAGAGATCCATCAGCCATGGCACCGTCACCACCACCACGATCGCGAGCACGATCAGCACCAGCGTTGCCCGGAACCACCCGCTGACGAAGATGCTCGGCGGGCCGTCGTAGACCTCCGCCTCCCCGCGCAGCACCGCAAGCTCCGCCCGCAGCTGCTCCTGCTCCGTCTCGAGGCTCTCGAGCCGGGAGCGCAGCTGGCGGACCGTCCCGGCCAGGTCGCGGGGGGTGGGCGTGCGCGCGGTACGCCGGTTCTCGGCGGGCACCGCCTCGACGGCCGCGGCCATCCGGCGACGACGGGGCCGCTCCGTGGAAGCCATCTCGGTCCCGTTGTCGCCGCTCAGAGTGAGCTGGCGCCCGGAGGGAGTCACCGCGATCTCGGAGCCGGGCGTGGCCTCGCCCGGCCCGGGGCTGCGCCGGACCGGAGGCCCTCCACCCTGCTGGGCCACCGCCTCGACCGGTCGTCCCATCGCGTGTAGCTCCTCGCGGGAGAGATTCTGGATGCGCGCGAGCAAGCCCTTCACCGCGCGCTCCGAGACGTGGTGCGCGAGCACGAGGCGACCACGATCGTCGCCATCCTCCACGTACGCGACCCAGTCCTTCAGGCTCCGCGTGCCGTGCCACGACACGGTGAGCCCGCTCGTCTGCATCCGCTTGCGGCCCTCGATCTTGGCGAGTGGTTTGCGGGTGACCTCCATCCGATCCTGTCCTTTCCCTTCTCCCAGGCCGCCCCCCGGCGCGGCGCGGCCCAAGATTACTGCGCGCCTCAGGGCATGACAAGGCCCTTCGCCGCCGGGTCGGGGTAGTTTTTACACGAGTGTCATGTAAAACCTACATGAGTTGACACTTTCGCCCGCTCCGTGGGTGCCGTCACCCCCGCCTATTGGGGGAGTACGGTTCCCGGCAACCATTCCGCGTCGCTGCGTCCACGCGCTCCACTGGCACATCCGTTGCGTCCCCTCGATGCCCCGAAAGGAGCGGCGCATGCGGCTAACATCGCTGATGGGCTTTCTCGCCGACGACCTCGCGGTCGATCTGGGCACCGCCAACACCCTCGTGTACGTGCGCGGGCACGGCATCGTCCTCAACGAGCCCTCGATCGTGGCGATGAAAGACGGCACGGTGCTCGCCGCCGGGCACGAAGCCAAGGCGATGCTCGGCCGGGCTCCCGGCTCCATCTCGGTCGTGCGACCGCTCCGGCACGGGGTGATCGCCGACTTCGACAGCACCGAGAAGATGCTCCACTACTTCATCGCCAAGACGCGCCAGCGCAAGACGCTCGCGCATCCGCGCGTGGTGGTGACGGTACCCTCCGGCATCACCCAGGTCGAGAAGCGCGCGGTGCGTCAGTCCGCGCGCCAGGCCGGCGCCCGGGAGGCGTTCCTCATCGAGGAGCCGATCGCGGCCGCGCTCGGGGCCGGGCTGCCGGTGGCGGATCCGGGCGCCAACATGATCGTCGACATCGGCGGCGGCACCACCGAGGTCGCGGTGATGTCGCTCTCCGGCATCGTCTACTGCAAGTCGGTGCGGATCGCGGGCGACGAGATGAACGCGGCGGTGATCCAGCACATCCGCAAGAGCTACAGCCTGCTGGTGGGCGAGCGCCAGGCCGAGGACATCAAGCTCACGCTCGGCTCCGCCTACCCGATCCCGGGCGAGCACCTCACGATGGAGGTGAAGGGGCGCGACCTGATCGTGGGCATCCCCAAGACCATCCTGGTCACCGGCGAGGAGATCCGCGAGGCGCTGCGGGAGCCGGTCATGGCCATCGTGAGCGCGGTGCACACCTGCCTCGAGCAGATCCCGCCGGAGCTGGCCGCCGACATCGTGGACAAGGGCATCGTGGTCTCGGGCGGCGGCGCGTGCCTGCGCGGCCTGGGGGCCCTGCTCCACGACCAGACCGGCCTGCCGATCCGGATCAGCGACGATCCCCTCACCTGCGTGGTGCGCGGGGCGGGAGCGCTCCTGGACGACGTCACGCTGCTCGCGCGGGTCGCGCTGCCCTCCTAGCTCACCGCCGCCGCGACGTGTCCCGGACCGGGTCAGTCCGGATCGGGTACGCGGTGCCGACGCAGCACCTCCTGCACCGGGTCGCCACCTCCGACGCGCTCCGGTAACCTCGCTCCCGCCGCGATCAGCATCTCGCCGATGCCCGCGTAGTCGCCGGGCGGGATCTCTTCCGGCAGCCGCGCTCCGATCCCGCCGAAGACGTCCTGGCAGCTGACCGACCCGTGGATCGTCGTGTCCAGCGCGTCACCCCGTACCGATTCACCGCCTGGATGTCGGCGCCGGCCCGCACCAGACGTCCGATCAGCGCCGCGTCATCGCGCATGGCCGCGTTGCAGAGCACGCCGGGATCGACGCAGCCGCGCGGGCGCTCTCCTCGCACCACCGCGCCCGAGGCTTCGTCGAGGGGATTGTCTTACCTGAGCAGGGCCACGGGCCGGCGGGCATCGACCCCTTCAGCGCCCGAGAGAGCGGACGTTCACGCGGACCGTGGGTCGCCTGACCGACCCGCGGAAGTCTATGGGCGGCTCCCACTCCTGTCGAGGCGACGCCACGATGACGACGCTATAATGTCGGCCAGCGCCGGTACCGCTCCGGCGATCCGATCCCTCACGACCCACTGGAGGCCCGTATGAAGGGTGTGACCCTGCCCACCGAGACCGTCTTCGTGATGGAGAACTCGCCGATCAAGTTCGGGCTGGGGGCCATGGACGAGATCGGCTTCGACGCGAGCCGCCTCGGTATCCGGAAGGCCCTCATCTTCACCGACCGCCACGTGGCGGAGCTGGGAATGCCGGAGCGGGTGCGGGCCCTCCTCGAGGAGCAGGGCGTGAAGGCCGACGTGTGGGACGGCGTCGAGGTCGAGCCGACGGACCGCTCGATGGAGGAGGCGGGCGAGTACGCGCGCAGCAAGGAGTTCGACGGCCTGATCGCGGTCGGCGGCGGCAGCACCATCGACACCTGCAAGGCGGCCAACCTGCTCACCTGCTACCCGGCCCCCCTGCTCGACTACATCAACAAGCCGGTGGGCAAGGGCGTGGCGGTGCCGGGCCCGGTCCGGCCACTCATCGCGGTGCCGACGACCTCCGGCACCGGCAGCGAGACCACCGCGGTGGCGGTGACGCACGTGATCGACCAGAACGTGAAGGCGGGCGTGTCGCACCGGCTGCTGCGGCCCGCGCTCGGCGTCGTCGACCCGCTCAACACCTTGAGCGCGCCGCCCGAGGTGACCGCGGCGGCGGGGGCGGACATCCTGACCCACGCGATCGAGTCCTACACCACGCGGCCGTACAACGCGCGCGCCAAGCACCATCCCCCGGACCGGCCCGCCTACGTCGGCGCCAACCCCGCGAGCGACATCTGGTGCGAGAAGGCCATGGAGTACGCGGCGCGCTACCTCCGGCGCGCGGTGCTGAACGGCCTCGACGTCGAGGCCCGCCTGCACCTCTCGCTCGCCGCCAACTACGCGGGGATCGGCTTCGGCAACGCGGGGGTGCACATCCCGCACGCGGTGGCCTACCCGATCGCGGGGCTGGTGCGCGACTACGTGCCGAGCGGCTACCGCACCCGGCATCCGCTGGTGCCGCACGGCATGTCGGTCATCCTCACCGCGCCCGCCGCCTTCCGCTTCACCTACGCGACCTCGCCGGAGCGGCACCTCCGGGCCGCCCGGCTGCTCGGGGTGCCGGTCGACGAGCTCACCGAGGCGGAGCGGCGCGAGGCGCTGCCGGGGGCGCTCCTGTCGATCATGCGCGACATCGGCATCCCGAACGGCCTGACCGCGATCGGGTACACGGAGCGCGACGTGAGCGCGCTGATCGACGGCACGCTGCAGCAGCCGCGGCTGCTCTCGGGGGCGCCCCGGCCGGTGGGACGGCCGGAGCTCGAGCTGATCCTCCGGGACGCGATGCAGTACTGGGGCTAGCGCGCGCGGCGCCTAGAGCTGGCCGGAGTCACCCCAGTCGGCCAGCAGGGCGCGGTAGGCCGGGTCCTCGTAGCGGTCCAGGCGGAAGGCGGGCGCGTAGCGTGGGAGCGGCCGCTCCGCGATGTAGTCGGCGAGCAGGTCCGCCGCCCCGTTGGAGGACATCATCCCGTAGCCGGAGAGGCCGCCCAGGATGTAGGCGCCCTCGACCGGGAGCGGGCCGGACAGGAGCCGGTTCTCCTCGGTCTTGGTGTAGTAGCCGCCGTCGACGAAGCACTTCGGCAGGCGCGGGACGTACACCGAGAGGCCCGGAATCAGGCGCGTGAGGCCGCGGATCACGATCTCGGCGTAGGCGGGGTCGAACTCCACCGGGAAGCGCGCCTCCATCGGCTCCACGTCGTAGGTCCACACCCCGAGCATGATCGGGCTGTCGCCCCCGCCCTCGGGTCGCCCGTGCACGCCGGCCGGCATCTCCTCGAGCAGATGCCGGTGTGACTCGGCCTGGGCCAGCTCCTCGCGCTCGTCGTCGTCCCACGGCAGTCGGACCGGGTCGGTCCAGATCATCATCGGCGCCTCGCGCGGCACCACCCCGTGCGTGTCGTGGAACGCGACCTTGGCGTGGCGCTCGCAGAACACCGGCAGCTCCATGCCCAGCAGTCGTCCCACCGCCTTCACGTGCGGGCCGGCCGCGTTCACGAAGCGGGGCGTCCCGATCGTGCGATCGCCGCCCGCGCCGCTCACCCGCACCCCGGTGACCCGCCCGCCCGCGGTCTCCACCGCCTCCACCCGGCCCTCCACGAGCCGCACGCCCGCCTCGCGCGCGCGCTCCAGCAGGTACATTCCGAGCTGCTGGCCGCTGAACCAGCCGCAGCGCCGCGCGTGCAGCAACGCCACCGTGTCGCGGGAGAGGTACGGGAAGTATCGCCGGATCAGCGCGGGGTCGGTGATCACGTCGGTGCCGGTGAGCTGCCCTTCGTAGCCGGTGGGGGGCGCGGGGCGGTAGTCGCTGCCGGACGACTCGTGCCGGCGCAGCGGCCCCACCCCGCGCGCCGCCGCGTCCTCGCCGGCCCGCAGGTAGCTCGCGACCTGCTCGGGCTGCGCGGTCGCGAAGAGGTAGCCGCGGCGGTTCATCAGGAAGACGTTGTCGCTCTCCCGGGCCAGCTCCTCGAGGAGATCGATGCTCCGGTTCATCAGGGCGGCCATGTCCTCGCCCGGGCCCGGCCACCAGTTGCGATAGGACTCGGCGGACTTGTCGCTGGTCAGCGAGAGCGGCGGGCGCTCATCGACCAGCACCACCGACCGGATGCCCCGGCGGACGGCCAGATGATAGGCTGCCGCCACCCCGGCGATGCCGGCCCCGCAGATCACCACCTCCGCCGTCGACACGCTCATCGCGAACGACTCTACACGCTTTGAGCAGGCGAGGAAACGGGCCGGCGCGAGGTGGACAGTGTCAGCGCTCCGACAGGATCGTGACGGGTCAAAGCTTCCGGAGCGAGATGTAAGTAGCCGATATCAGAGAGCCCCGAGAACAGGCACGTCCGTTGCTGACAAGCGCGCGCATGATGACACGACCGGCCGACCGCCGCCGCCATCCACGCTCGGACGTCTCCTGGCTCGTCGTGGTGGAGGCCGGCCAGCGCCGGTTCCTCCTCCAGACGGTGGACATCTCGGCGCGCGGCGCGAAGGTGCGGCCGCGCGAGCGTCTGGACATCGGCACCCCCGCCCAGCTGCGCTTCCGCCCGCCGGACGGCACGCCGTTCAACGTGCCGGCTCTCGTCTGGCGTACGGACTCCGACGGTCTCGCGTTCCTCTTCATGGGGGACATCCAGGATCGTCTTCGTCGCGCCGGCCGGCTCCTCGCCAGCTGAGCGCGTCCTCGGTCCTACTTCCGGAACCAGTCCCAGACGCGGTCCCACCAGCGCCCGATCTGCTCCGTCACGCCGCCGTGCTCCTCGCAGGGCGGCGGCTCCGTCCCGGCCAGGAACACCTCGCTGACCACCACCGGGCAGAAGGCGCCCGCGCGCCGCCCGTTGGTGGCGTCGATCTTCGCGTGCGTGATGCCGGCCGGCTCGCGGAACCCGCCACCCGGGTAGACGTCGAGGGCCTGCCGCATGAAGTCCGACCAGATCGGCAGCGCACCCTCCGCGCCCGAGAGTCCGGCCGGGGTGCCGTCGTCGAAGCCGACCCACACCAGGGTCAGGAGGTTCGACGAGTAGCCCACGAACCACGCGTCGCGACCGTCGTTCGTGGTGCCGGTCTTGCCCGCCACCGAGCCCGGCACGCCCATCGTTCGCGCGGCGGCGGCGGTGCCGGAGTTGATCACGCCCTCGAGCAGCGACGTGACCAGGTAGGCTTCCGGCGCCCCGATCACCTGCGGCGCCTCGCGCCGCGCGCTCCAGAGGGCGCGGCCCGCCTCGTCGGTCACGGTGTCGACCGCGCCCCCGCTCGGGGCGAGGCCGCCGTCGGCCAGCGGCAGGTAGGCGCGCGCGAGGTCGAGGGGCGTGGTCTCGAACACGCCCAGGGCGAGCGCCGGCACCGGCTTCAGGTCGCCCGCCACGCCCATGGACCTTGCGGTGGCCACCACGCGGTCGAGCCCCACCGTCTGGGCGAGCCGCACGGTGGCGGTGTTGAGCGAGCCCTCGAGCGCGCGCCGGAGCGTCACCGGGCCCTGGTAGCGGTCGTCGTAGTTCTTGGGGCTCCACGGCTTGCCGTCGACCATCACCGTGATGGGGGAGTCCTCCAGCATCGAGGCGGCGGTGAAGCTCGGCCCGTCCTGCCGCGGAGTCAGCGCGGCGAGGTACACGAAGGGCTTGAACGCGGAGCCCGGCTGGCGCCGCGCGAGCACCGCGCGGTTGAACTGGCTCAGGCGGTAGTCGCGGCCGCCCACCAGCGCGCGCACCTGGCCGGTGGCGGTATCCAGCACGATGAGCGCGGCTTGCAGGCGCTCCTCGGCGCCGGCCCGGCGCAGCCGCGGCCGCGAGGTCTCGAGTCGGTCGATCCCCTTGACCACCGCGGCCTCGGCGAGCCGCTGCAGCACCGGGTCGAGGGTGGTGTAGACCCGGAGCCCGTGCTGATCGGCGAGATCCACCTCGGTGCTGCGCTCGATCTCCGACCGGACGTAGTCGACGAAGTACGGCGCGACGAGCCCACTCCCCGGCGCGGTGCGCGCCCGCACCGGCTCGCGCTTGGCCCGCCGGTAGTCGGCCTCCGGGATCTTGCCCAGGTCGCGTAGCCGCGTCAGCACCACGTCGCGGCGCTCGCGCGCCCGGTCCGGATTGGATGCGGGCGAGTAGCTGTTGGGGCCCCGGATCATGCCCGCGAGCAGCGCGGCCTCCGCCAAGGTCAGCTGGTGCACCTCCTTGCCGAAGTAGGCGCGCGAGGCGGCGCCGATCCCGCGCACCGCGGAGCCGCCCGATTGACCGAGGTAGATCTCGTTGAGGTAGGCCTCGAGGATCTGGTCCTTGCTGTAGCGCCACTCCAGCGCGGTCGACAGCAACGCCTCGTTGAGCTTGCGCGAGTAGGTCCGCTCCGGGGTCAGGAGCCGGCTCTTCACGAGCTGCTGGGTGATGGTGCTGCCCCCCTCCACCACCCGGCCCCGCCGCATGTTGGTCCAGAGGGCGCGGAGCATCCCCCGCGGATCGAGACCGCCGTGCTCGTAGAACCGCTCGTCCTCGGTGGCCAGGATCGCGGTGCGCACCACCGCCGGCACGTCCGCGAGCCGTACCGGTCGGATGTTCTCGCCCATGCCGGCGCCCGCGCTGGCCAGCAGCTCGGGGGGCAGCGCCACGCTCTGCACCTCGACGCCGTTCTGCCGCAAGTGGCCGATGCGGCCCCCGGACACGGTGAGATTGATCCGTCCGGCTCCGCCCGCCCCGCTCCCGACGTTGATATCCCACGCGGAGTCGGTGCGGGAGAACTGGCCGGGACCCGCGGCCCCGCGGCCCTCGCGATAGCCGAGACGGCCCAGGAGGCCGGCCAGGTCGAGCGCCTGAACGGAGACGCCCGGTCTGAGCACCGGCGGGGCCGCGTAGAGGAGGGTCGAGCGCCGGGCTTCCACTCGCTCGAACTTGGACAGCGCCCGCAGGGCGTAGATCGCGAGGCCGCCGCCCACCACCACCATCACCGCGAGCAGGGCCGCGGCGAAGACGGTCAAGCGACGAACCACCCGGAAGCGGCCGTCCCAGAGCGCGACCATCAGCCGCCCCTGTCGTCCGGCCCGCAGCTCGGGTGGCGCACCGGGAGTATCAGAAGCCGGCGCCCCTCCGCAGGGTGACCATCACCATGCGCGCCACGTCCGGGGAGTCGGCGAGCTCGACCACCACGAAGTCGCCGATCTGGACGTCGGCGAGCGAGATGGTGTTGTCCCGGAACGCGTCCTTGAAATCGCGCCCGGTCTGATTCCGCTGCGACGTGAGCACGACGGCTTCCCGCGGCACCTGCACCCGAAGGGCCCGCCGCTCCCCGCCCGCGCCGAACTCGTCGACGGTCAAGGTGCGCGACTGGGGGTCGACCGCGAGCACCGTGCCCGCGTGCCGCTCGCCCGCGGGCGCCCCCGCCGGCCACGCGGTCCCCAGCAGCAGGACCGCGAGGAGCGCGAGCAGCGCGCCCACCACCCGGCGCCGCCGCGTCACGAGCGGGGCGAGCCGGGCGCCGACACTTCCGCCGCTTTCATCTTGCGAACCAGCTCCGCGTACGACGAGGTCTGGATGATCTTGTCGAACTGGGTGCGGTAGTTGTTGATCAAGCTCACGCCCTCGACCATCACATCGTACACGAGCCATCGATCGCCTCGCTGCTGCATCCGGTAGTCCACCGGGATCTCGGTCCCTTGCTTCGTCACGAAGCGGGTCCGCACCGTCGCCAGCCCGCCCTCCACCGATTCTCCCGCATAGGCGATCCGCTCGCCACTGTACCGCTCGATCTTGGAGATGTACGCCCGCTCGATCAGGTCGGTGAAGAGCCCGGTGAATTCCTGCCGGTCCTTCTCCGAGAGGCCCTGCCAGTGCCGGCCGAGCGCCCGCTTGGCCGTCTCCCCGAAGTCGAACACCACCTGGGCCTCCTTGCGGATGGCGGCCCGGCGATCCTGAGCCCGCGAGTCGGCCTTGAGCGCGGGATCGTCCAGGACCTTGACCATCTGGTCGACCGACGAGCGGAGCTGGTCGGTCGGCGCTCCGGCGTCCGCGGACGCCGGAGCCCAGACCATCTGCGCGCAGATCACGAGCCCCGCCGCCGCTCCCAGCGCGCTGCGCGCGACGCGCTTCACGATCAGGCCGCCCGCGTCAGCACGTCGGGATCCACCCGGATCTTGTCCTCCACCGCGAAATCGGAGCGGCTCCGCGCGATCTCCCTCGACGCCACCTCCAGCGCGGCGGTGCGCAGCTCCGTCTTCGGCACCGCGCCGCTGATCTCCACCACGAGCGGCGTGCCCTTCCAGAGCGGCAGGTGGGCGGTCGGGGTCAACGGGAGGCCCGACAGCGCCGAATCCATCAGGAGCGCGTCGGAGACGCGAGCCTGAGCAGCCACCGCCTCCTCGTCACGCTTGCGCTTGAGATCGTAGAGCTTCACCGCGATCCCGAGCAGCACGACCAGGGTCAGCATCGCAGCGACGACGATGATTTCCATGGCGTCACCTCCTGGGCTCGGGGAGGCTGCATCGTGCATGCCAGCGGCTCCTCGCCGGGTTCCGCCTCCAAGTTACCATCAGGCAAGGCGCCGGAGCGCATCCCGGGATTGATCGAGGCGATCAGGTAGGAATTTCCACTGGCGTCGTGTAAAAAGGCGCCGCCCCGTCAGGCTGCCGAACGGGTCACGGAGCCCCCTGCGACAGCGGCTCCCACGTCCACTCGTCGGCCAGCACCGCGCGGGCGACGTCGCCGAGACGGCGACGCGAGTCCATCGCCTGCTTGCGCAGCCAGCGGAACGCCTCCGCCTCGCTCCACTGCCTGTCGCTCATCAGCTTGCCCTTGGCCTGGTCCACCAGCGGCCGCTCCGCGCGCGCCTGCTGCATGCGACGGAGATCGCGGAACCGCGCGAGAGCCAGGTCGAGGGTGGGCGCGACCTCCGCCGCGCGCAGCGGCTTCAGCATGAAGCCCATCACGCCGGCGCGGTTGGCCTGCTTCACCACCGCGCTCGCGGTGTCGCGCGTGAAGAGGACCGCGGGGCAGTCGCACGCCGCCGTGATGCGCGGCATGAGCGCGGGCTCGCGCCGTCCGGAGAGGCTCGGCCCTATGATGAGCACGTCGGGTCGCGTCTGCTGCATGAGCGCCACCGCGTCGAGACGCAACGGAGCCTCCAGCGCGATCGCGCCGCCGGCATCCTCGACCGCGACGCGGAGGGACACCCGCGAGGCGGGATCACCGTCGAGCACCGCCACCCGCCAGCGCGGTGAGTCGCTCCGCCATATCGTCCCGATGATCCGCATGGACACCTCCTGAGGCGTCGCGGCTCCGCATGCCGCGTGCCAACGGAGAGGCCCGGCTCGGAGCCGCGCCTGTACAGCGCCGGCGCGGCCCGTGCCTGCTCGAGCCCGGGGAAAACAGGAAGAAATTCCTCGGCCTGCCGAGTACTTTCTGCCCGGGTCCCTCGATGCAGTTTCGACCGGACCGGGCCACTGCCGCCTCCAGGCCACGACTACCTACGCGTCACCGGTGGCACATCGCTTGCCTCCGTTCGTCTTCATGCTGAGACTTAAGGGGGAGACCGACGACGCGCTCCAGGACGATCAGCTTCGAGCCGACCTCGAGGAGCAGGATCAGATCACGCCGCAGGACGCGTTTCCCGACGGCGACCCCGATGGGATCCACGAGGACGGGCGAGCGCGCCTGCCGGGACTCCCGTTCCGGGGTCTGGCGATAGCCGGGGCGACGTTCGTGCCCACGTTCCTGCTGGTCTTCTTCGGCCTGCCGTACCTGCTCGGGCCGGATGGGCCGATCCATGCCGCGATCGCAACGGTTCGGAGCTCGGAGGCGCCCCTGGCCGAAGCGCCGCCCGCGGCGCCACTCCCGGTGCCCCGGTCCGAGGCGAGCCGGAGCAGCAGCCCGACCCGCCCGGCGGTCCAGCCCCCCGCAACCGCGGCGCCGGCCCCTGGCGCGCCCAAGGCGGACCAGGCGGCGCCGGCCACGGCCTTGCAGCCGTCGTTGACCCCGCCGTCCGCCCCCTCGCGCGCGGCCCGAGTGGAGCCTTCGGCCCCGGTCGAGCCTCCCGCCCCGGCGGAGTCGCGCGCGCCCGAGGTGACACGCGAGCCGAGCCTGCCGCCGCCCGCTCACCGGGCCACTCCGGAGCGCCGGCCCAGCCAGGAGGCTCGGAACGGCAACGACTCGCGCCCAGCGGACTCCCGCGTGGTCGAGGCCAAGCCCGCGAGCCGCGATGGTCGCGACTGGACGCCCGCGGCCGCCTTCACGGACCGCGCGGCGGCCAACCGCCTGGCGAGCAGCATCGAGAAGCAGGGTTATCCGGTCGAGATCCGACAGGATGGCTCGTCGTCGCGGCCCTGGGTGGTGTGGATCGGCGCCCAGCCTAGCGGCGGCTCCCGCCGCCGCTAGGCCGGCACTACTTCGGGCGACTAGCTCCGCTTCGGGTCGCGATCCAGCTGCATCTCCCGCCAGCGGCGCGCCTTGTTGTGGAGGGTCTTCGGGGTGGTGCCCAGGATCTCGGCGGCCCGGGTCTTGTTGTTGTTGACCGAGGCGAGCGTACGGAGGATCAGCTCCCGCTCCCCGTCGTCCAGCGTGGTGCCCAGCGGCAGCACCACCACGTTCGCCCGCTCGGGCGGCGTCGTCCCCAGCGGCGACAGCGGCAGGCACTCCGGGGTGACGAGCCCGTCCTCGCACGACACCACCGCACGCTCGATCACGTTGCGCAGCTCGCGCACGTTGCCGGGCCAGGAGTGGTCGGAGAGCAGCTTGAGCGCGGCCGCGTCCACGCTGCGCACCTCGCGCCCGTACTTCTCGTTGAACTCGGCGATGAACGCGTCGGCCAGGAGCGCGATGTCCTCGGGCCGGCGGCGCAGCGGAGGCAGCGGGATCGTCAGCACGTTGACCCGGTAGTAGAGGTCTTCCCGGAACGCGCCATCCTGCACCGCCTTCACCACGTCCTTGTTCGTGGCCGCCACCACGCGCACGTCGACCGCGATCTCGTCGTGCCCGCCGACGCGCCGGACCTGGCTGTCTTGCAGGACCCGGAGGTACTTCGCCTGCAGGTTGGAGCTCATCTCCGCGATCTCGTCCAGGAAGATGGTGCCGCCGTCGGCGAGCTCGAAGTAGCCGGGCCGCCGGGCCATCGCGCCGGTGAAGGCGCCCTTCTCGTGACCGAAGAGCTCGCTCTCCAGCAGGGTCTCGGGAATGGCCGAGCAGTTGACGGCCACGAACGGCCCCTTCGCGCGCTGCGACAGCTGATGGATGGTGCGCGCGACCAGCTCCTTGCCGGTGCCGGTCTCGCCCAGGATCAGGACCGGCGCCGGGCTCGGCGCGGCCATCTCGATGAGGCGGTAGACCTCCTGCATGGCGGGGCTGACCCCGAGCAACGGCCCCAGGCCCCGGCTCTCCTTCAGCTGGCGCCGGAGCACGGTGACCTCGCGGTTGACCTGCATCTTCTCCACCGCCTTCTCCACCAGCACCCGCAGGCGGCGTGGGTCCACCGGCTTCGTCATGTAGTCGTACGCGCCTTCCCGCATGGCCGACACCGCGGTCTCGATCGACCCGTGGGCGGTCAGGAGGATGACCGCCGTCTCCGGCAACGCGGTGGCCAGTGGCTTCAGCAGCCCGATCCCGTCGACCACCGGCATGATCATGTCGGCGATCACGACCGACGGGCGAAAGGCGGGCGCCCGCTCGAGCGCGTCCTTGCCGTCGACCGCTTCCTGCACCTCGTAGCCCCACATCGTGAGCAGGGCTGCCAGTCCGCTGCGTCCGGATTCGTCGTCGTCAGCGATCAGGATGCGGTGCTTCATGGGTCCTCCCCTTCCAGGTCCTATCCGGGTAGTTGGCTTCCGAGTTTTGAAGGCCTGCGCGATGGCTGCAACCGATGTGCCTCGTCACCCGGCGGTTACCGATCACCTTCGAGTCTCGGGGCTCTTCTGCTAATCCTGGCAGATGCTTGGACCTCGCCGACTCATGCTCGAAGTAGGGTGGGCTCGGTCCGGGTGCCGTGGATTGGCACCCACCAGAGGGAAGATATTACCGCGTAACTATGACCCGGCAATAGTGAGATGGGACGTCGTTACCGGGTCCAGTCGAGCTCGATGAGCGCCAGGCCGGTTGCAGGATCCGTCTTCCGCTGGAGTGTGGCGGGGGCTTCCACCAGGGTCACCTCGAGCGTGGGATCGACGGAGCCGCCCAGCAGGTGGCCGCCCAGCGCCCCGCCGTCGGACCGGCCCACCACCACGTGGGCGTGGACCCGGGGCTCCCCCCCGTCGAGAGCCACGTTGCCGAGCAGCGAGACCACCTCGACCTGCTCGCGGATGACCCGTCGCCGGTAGTCGCGCCGGGCGTGATCGAAGAAGCCGAGCGTCACCGCGGAGAACGCCCCGATCCCGCTGAGGGTCGCGGCCCGCAGGTCGAATCGCTTCGCGGCAGCGGTCAGGGACTCGACGGGGTCATCGCCCACCTCGCAGACCATCACGAACGTGCGGCGCCCCTCCTGGTCGTCGACCTGTCGGATCTTCACGGTGTCCTCCCTCAGGCCCGCTCGGCCACCGCTTCCTTGTCCCTCTTGCGCAAGCCCACCAGGCAGGCGACCAGCACCCCCGCCATGACGGTGAGCAGCCCCAGCTCGATCATCGCGTAGCGGAAGGCCCCCTCCCCCTGGTCCATCAGGGAGCCGAACTCCGCGGTGATGACCAGGATCCGCCGCACCGCGGCGATCAGGGCCACCAGCACGAACGGCTCCGGGACCAGCACGTGCTCGCGGAAGGACACCTGCACGGTGTAGAGGATCTCGACGATCATGAGAATCAGCAGGAGCTGATCCAGCACCGCCACCACCGTGGCCGGGATCGAGCCGCTGGCCAGGCTCCGCGCGAAGTGCACCGCCGCGTTGCCCAGCAGGGCCACCCCCGCGACGGCCAGCACCACGCCCAGCCCCACGTAGAGGATGTCCTCCACGGTGGTGAACCCCTGGGCGACCCGCTCCCGCAGCCGGGCGCTCGGCCCCAGCCGGGTCATGCGCGAGCCGGAGGCGACCGGCGCCACGACGTCACAGCCGTCCGCTGAGCACGAGGGCCAGCACGATGAAGAGCGCCACCGTCAACGCGCTGCTCGGGTAGTAGCCCCACCCGCGGCTGTACGGCCACGCCGGGACCGCGCCCAGGGCCAGGACGAGCAGGACCACGATCGCCGCCAGAACCATGTCGGACTCCTCCCGCGCCGACCGGGCGCATGCCGATCCTCCGAGGTCGAGCCGTGCGTCGAGTCGATCCCGGGCAATCGTTGTGCCAGCGGAGCCCACGTCGGCACCACGCGGCTAACCGCTCGAAAACGACTCACCACCGACGGGAGCGCCGCGCGGGCCCGCTCGGCTCGCCCGGCGCGCACCGGAAAAGCTTACCGGGCGGCGACGGTAACGGCGACCTGCTCGTGAGACCGCGGTCGTCTTTCTGGGGCCGATGGCGCGTGGTAGGGTGTGGACGAACTCTGGCGTCGACATTGCTCTCCCGGAGGCGCGGATCATGACGGACATGTGGGGCGATCTCGTGTGGGCCGCTCTCGCGGATCTGAAGACGCGACTGATGCTCGTGCTCCCCGGCATCCTGGCGATGCTCACGCTCGCCATCGTCGGCCTGGCGCTGGCGTGGATCAGCGCGCGCGTCGCCCGCCGCCTGGCGCAGGCGGTGGCGTTCGATCGACGCTCCGAGACGTGGGGGATCGTGGCCGCGCTCAACCGGGCGGGGGTGCGGAAGCCGCCGTCCCAGGTGCTCGGGCTCATCGTGTTCTGGAGCGTGCTCGTGCTGTTCCTGCCGGTGGCCATCGATGCTCTCGCGATCCCCGGCACCGGCCGCCTGACCGAGTTCGTGTTCTCCTGGGTGCCGCGGGTGATGGGCGCGGCGCTGATCCTGCTGGTGGGGTGGCTGGTGGCGAACTTCCTCGGCGAGGGCGTCCTCATCGCGGCGGTCAACGCCCGGGTCCCGGAGGCCCGCCTCATGGCCCGCGCGATCCGGTGGGGCGTGCTGCTCTTCGCGAGCGCCACCGCGATCACCCACCTCGGCATCGGCAAGGAGATGGTGCTGGTCGCCTTCGGCATCACCTTCGGCGGGCTGATCTTCGCGCTGGCCCTCGCGTTCGGCCTGGGTGGCCGCGGCGTCGCCCGCCAGATCCTGGAGCGGCACATCCGCGGCCGCGAGCCGCATCCTCGCGAGACGCTGACCCACCTCTAAGACCCCGAGGCGCGCGGATGATCGAGGCCGGCGTGCTCTTCCAGCAGGCGGTGGCCGCGCTGCGCCGCGACCGCCGGGCGAGCTACCGCCTGCAGCTCGGCGCCGCCCTCGGCTTCGACGAGGTCGCGGCGCTCGGCCCCTACCTCGATGCGCTCGGCGTCAGCGACGTCTACCTGTCGCCCTGCTTCCGCTGCGGGCCCGGCAGCTCGCACGGCTACGACGTCACCGACCACAACACGTTCAACCCGGAGCTGGGCAGCGCGGCCTCCTTCGACCGCATGTCGGACGGGCTCCGCCAGCAGGGCCTCGGTCTCATTCTTGATGTCGTGCCGAACCACATGGGCATCGCGGGCGACGCCAACCCCTGGTGGCTCGACGTGCTGGAGAACGGCCCCGCCTCCCCGCGGGCCGAGGTCTTCGACATCGACTGGACGCCGGCGAAGATCGAGCTGCGCAATCGCGTGCTGCTGCCCATCCTGCCCGACCAGTACGGGAGGGTGCTGGAGTCGCAGCAGCTCGCGCTGGAGTTCGCGGACGGGGCCTTCCACCTCCGCTACGCGGGGGCGCGGCTGCCCATCACGCCCCGCACCTACCCCCTGATCCTGGGCGACGGGCTGGACGCCCTGGCCGGGCGGCTCGGGCCGGAGGACGCCGGTCTCCAGGAGCTGCGCAGCATCCTCACCGCCGTCGAGCACCTGCCGGGCCGTACCGAGACCGACGCCCGGCGCATCGAGGAGCGGGTGCGGGAGAAGGAGATCGTGAAGCGGCGGCTGCTCGCGCTCTCCAAGGAGTCGCCCGAGATCAGCGAGCACATCGACGAGGCGCTGCGCCGCCTCAACGGCGTGGCCGGGGATCCCGCATCCTTCGACGCGCTCGACCGGATCCTCTCCGCCCAGACCTACCGGCTGGCCGACTGGCGGGTCGCGGGGGACGAGGTCAACTACCGCCGGTTCTTCGACGTCAGCCACCTCGCCGGCATCCGCATGGAGCGCCCGACCGTCTTCGAGGCCACCCACCAGCTGGTGCTGCGGCTGGTCGGCGAAGGCAAGGTCACCGGGCTCCGCATCGACCACCCGGACGGCCTCTACGCGCCCGGGGAGTACTTCCGGCGGCTGCAGGAGGGCGCCCTGGTCGCCACCGCGCGGCGCCTGGTGCCGGAGCTCGCGCCCACCGAGGCGGAGGCGCTCACCGCGATCTACCGCACCCGCGCCGGCGAGCGCGCCGGTGCGCTGGAGGCCCGGCCCCTCTGGATCGCGGCCGAGAAGATCCTGGCCGCCGACGAGCCCCTGCCCGAGTGGTGGGTGGTGGCCGGCACCACCGGCTACGAGTTCCTGGCCTCGGTCAACGGGCTCTTCGTCGACCGCGGGACTTCTCGACGAATGACCGCGCTGTACTCGCGGGTGGCCGGCGCCAGCGCCCGCATGGCCGACGTCACCTACGAGGCCAAGCGGCTCATCATGCAGGTCTCGATGGCGAGCGAGATCAACCAGCTCGGCCACCAGCTCGACCGCATGTCGGAGCGCGACCGCCACGTCCGCGACTTCACCCTGCCGAGCCTGGGACGCGCGATCCGCGAGGTGGTGGCCGCCTTCGCGGTCTACCGGACCTACCTGGGCGACGACGGCTCCGAGACCCCGCGCGCGCGCGACCGGGCCGACATCGACGCGGCGGTGGCGGAGGCCAAGCGCCGGAACCCCACCGTGAACGTGTCGATCTTCGACTTCGTGCGCGACGTGCTGCTGCTCCGCCACCCGGACCGTCTGCCGCGCGCCGAGCGGGCCGCGCGCCGGCACTTCGCGATGCGCTTCCAGCAGACCACCGGGCCCATCACCGCCAAGGGCGTGGAGGACACCGCGTTCTACCGCTACAACCGGCTGGTGTCGCTCAACGAGGTGGGGGGCGATCCCGCACGCTACGGGGAGCCGGTGGCCACCTTCCACGAGCGCAACGCCCGGCGCCTCGAGCGATGGCCGGAGTCCATGCTCGCCACGTCCACCCACGACACCAAGCGGGGCGAGGACGTGCGTGCGCGCATCGACGTGCTCTCCGAGGTGCCGGCCCCGTGGGCCGCCGAGGTGCGGCGCTGGCGGGGGATCGCGCGGCGCTGGCGGCGCGAGGTGGAGGGTCACGCCGCGCCCGACGCCAACGACGAGTACCTGCTCTACCAGACGCTGCTGGGCGCCTGGCCCGCGCGGGACGAGGACGAGACGCCGGAGACCTTCACCGGGCGCATCGCGGCCTACATGGAGAAGGCCACCAAGGAGGCCAAGCGGCGCACCAGCTGGATCAACCCGAGCGAGCCCTACGACCGGGCCATGCGCGAGTTCGTGACCGCCCTGCTCGCCCCCGACAGCCCGTTCCGGCCCGCCTTTCGCCCCTTCCAACGCTTGATCGCCGCGCACGGCGCGGTGAACTCGCTGGCCCAGACCCTGCTGAAGCTCACCGTGCCCGGCGTACCCGATCTCTACCAGGGCACCGAGCTGTGGGATCTGTCGCTGGTGGATCCCGACAACCGCCGGCCGGTGGACTTCCCCCGCCGGCGCGCCCTGCTCGAGGCGCTGCAGGCGCGGCCATCCTCCGGCGGCGACGCCACCACGCTCTGCGCCGAGCTGCTCGCCGCCTGGCCGGACGGACGGGTGAAGCTCTACCTGACCCATCGCGCCCTCACCCTGCGCCGGGAGCGGCCCCGGCTCTTCGCCGCCGGTGGCTATCGCCCCCTCGAGGGCGGCGGGCGGCACGCCGAGCACCTCGTGGCGCTGGCGCGCACCGACGCCGAGGCCGCGGTGCTGGTGGCGGTGCCGCGGCTCACCGCGCGCCTGGCCGGCCTCACCGGCCGCTTCCCGCTCGGAGAGGCCGCGTGGGGTGAGACCTGGATCGCGCTCCCCGACGATCTGGCCGGCGTCTACCGCGACCGCCTCAGCGGCCTCACGCTGGCCAGCGAGCGGCACGACGGCCGCGCCCGGCTGCCCGCGCCCGCGCTGCTGGCCCACTTCCCGGTCGCGCTCCTCGAGCGCGTGGAGCCTGCTCCCGGGGGGCCATCCGGATGACCGCGCCGCCCGCGGTCCGCCGCGCCCACCGCATGCCGTTCGGCGCCACCGTGGCCGACGACGGCAGCACGCTCTTCCGGCTGTGGTCGCCCGGCGCCCGGCGCGTCGAGCTCTGGCTCGAGTCCGAGCAGCGCGCGGTGGCGATGCCGCGCGACGCGAGCGGCTGGGCCGAGCACGTGGCCCGCGAGGCGCCCGCCGGGACCCGGTACCGCTACCGCATCGACGGCGAGCTGCTGGTCCCGGATCCCGCCGCGCGCTACCAGCCGGGCGACGTGCACGGGGCGAGCGAGGTGATCGATCCCCTCGCCTACGCCTGGCGCGACGGCGAGTGGGCCGGCCTGCCGCCGGAGCGGCTGGCCTTCTACGAGCTGCACGTCGGCACGTTCACCCCCGAGGGGACCTTCGCGGGGGTGCAGAGCCGGCTCGACCACCTGGCCGACCTCGGTGTCACCGCCGTCGAGCTGATGCCGGTGGCCCAGTTCCCGGGGGCGCGCGGCTGGGGCTACGACGGGGTGCTCCTCTACGCGCCCGAGAGCCGCTACGGCCGGCCCGAGGATCTGAAGGCCCTGGTGGACGCCTGCCACGCGCACGGGCTCGCGGTCTTCCTCGACGTGGTCTACAACCACTTCGGGCCCGAGGGGAACTACCTGCACCGCTACGCCCCCGACTTCTTCACCTCGCGGCACCGGTCGTTCTGGGGCGACGGCATCAACTACGACGGGCCCGGCGCCGAGATCGTCCGCGCGTTCATGATCCACAACGCGCTGTACTGGCTCGAGGAGTTCCACCTGGACGGCCTGCGGCTCGACGCGGTCAACGCGATCGTCGACGACTCCGCGCGCCACGTGCTGGTGGAGCTCGGGCGGGCGGTCGCGCACGGACCGGGGCGCGAGCGCCATGTCCACCTGGTGCTGGAGAACGGGGCCAACGAGGCGCGCTACCTGGTCCGCGAGCGCGGACGGGCCCCGCTCTACCGGGCCCAGTGGAACGACGACGTGCACCACGCGCTCCACGTGCCGCTCACCGGCGAGGCCGGCGGCTACTACGAGGACTACCAGCCGCCGCTGCCCCACCTGGCGCGCTGCCTCACCGAGGGCTTCGCGTTCCAGGGCGAGCGCTCGCGGTATCGCGGTGACCTGCGGGGCGAGCCGAGCGGTCACCTGCCGCCCACCGCGTTCGTCTCGTTCCTCCAGAACCACGACCAGGTCGGCAACCGCGCGCTCGGCGAGCGGATCACCGCGATCGTGCCCGAGGACGCGGTGCGGGCCGCCACCGCGATCGTCCTGCTCGCGCCCGCGCTGCCGCTGCTCTTCATGGGCCAGGAGTGGGGCGCCCCCGAGCCGTTCCTGTTCTTCACCGATCTCGGCCCGGACCTGGGTCCCTCGGTGTCGGAGGGACGCCATCGCGAGTTCGCGCGCTTCCCGGAGTTCGCGGACCCCAAGGTGCGGGAGCGCATCCCGGATCCGCAGGCGCCCGCGACCCGCGACCGCTCGCGCCTGGACTGGGCGCGCCTGGGCGAGCCCGCGCATCGGCGGTGGCTCGACTTCCACCGCGACCTCCTGCACCTGCGCGCCAAGGCCGTCGCGCCCCTGCTCGCGGGAGAGCCGATGCCGGCCACCTCGTGGAAGGGGCTCGGCGACACCGGGCTCGAGGTGACGTGGGCCTTCCCGGCCGGCACGCTGCGGCTGCTCTGCAACCTGGGCGCGGCGGAGGTGGCGCACCCCGGGCCGGGGCCCGACTGGGGCCGGCGGCTCCACGCGCAACATCTGGCGGAGGCGGGCTGGACCACGCTGCCGCCGTGGAGCGTCGCGTTCTACCTGGCGGGGGCCTCGCGATGAGCGGCCGCGCGCGCCGCCGCCTTGGCCGCGATCGCGTCGCGGTAGACCGCGAGCGTGTGCTCCGCGATGCGGTCCCAGGAGAAGTGAGCCTCGACGCGGCGGCGGCCGGCCTCCCCCATCCGTCGCGCGCGGGTCGGATCGGCCAGCGAGACGCGCAGGGCCTCCGCCAGCGCGGCGGGATCGCCGGGCGGCACGAGCCAGCCGGTCTCCCCGTCGACCACCACCTCGGGGATGCCGCCGACGCGGCTCGCCACCACCGGGGTGCCGCAGGCCATCGCCTCCAGGTTGATGAGGCCGAACGGCTCGTAGATGGACGGGCACGCGAACACCGCGGCGTGGCTGTAGAGCTGCACGACCTCGGACACCGGCAGCATGGCGTTGATCCACTGCACCCGGGGCCGGCCCGCCACCGCGGCCTGCAGGCGCGCGGCCAGCTCCGGGGTGTCGGGACTGCTCGCGCACAGCACGAGCGATACCTCGTCGGGCAGCGCCCGCGCGGCCTCCAGCAGCTGGAAGATGCCCTTCTGCTCGCTGATGCGGCCCACGAAGAGCACGTAGGGCTCGCGCACCTGGTGGCGCGCGAGCACCTCGCGGGCCTCGGTGCGGCGGAAGGCGTCCGCGTCGACTCCGTTGTGGATGACCACCACTCGCTCCGGGGCCACCTGGAAGTGGGACAGGATGTCGGCGCGCATCTGGGCCGACACCGCGATCACCCGCTCCGCGCGCTCGACCGCGAGGCGCTCGGCCCACGTGGAGACCGCGTAGCCGGTGCCGAGCTGATCGGCCTTCCACGGGCGCAGCGGCTCCAGGCTGTGCAGCGTGACCACGAGCGGCAGATCGTGGATCGCCTGCGTCAGCATGCCGCCCAGGCCCACGTACCAGGTGTGGGTGTGCACCACGTCGGCGGCCACCGGATCGCGGGCCATGGCGAGCCCCACCGACAGGGCCTCGAGCGCGGGGGCGTAGGCGACCTCCGGCCCGCCGGCCAGCCGCTCCCACGGGGCGTAGCCCCGGACGCGCAGCGGGGGACCCGCCACCGCCTGATCACCGAAGCAGCGCAACTCGACCGCGGCGTGGCGGGCGAGCGCGCGGCTCAGGTGATCCACCACGACTCCCGCCCCGCCGTAGACGTGCGGGGGGTACTCGCGGCTCAGGAGCAGAACTCTCACCGGCGGCATCCTGGAGAGCTTACCGCATGACCGAGATCCAGCCCTTCGTCTTCCTCGGCTGCCTCGACCTCAACGAGCTGCTGCCGCACGAGGCCCACGACGTCCGGGAGCTGCTCGAGCAGCTGGAGAAGGTGCCGGTGGAGTCGGTGTTCTGCCACACCTCGGCCGCGCTCCTCCACCGTCCGGTGCTGGCCGAGGCCTATCCGAACGACTTCGCGCTGTGGGTCGGCACCGAGGTGCGCGACGTGCGCCTGGCCGAGCGGCTCGCCGCGGTCGACGCCTTCCATGCCGGCTCCATGGATCGGGTGCGCGAGGAGCTGATCGCCACCATCTCCGACCATCTCCAGCACCTGGGCGCGGCGCCGCCCCGCACCCAGGGCAAGCGCTTCCGGTTCTTCCAGACCCACCTGGTGCCGGTGCCCACCGGGCACCAGGCCCGGACCCTGGTCGAGTTCCGCGACGCCCTCGCGGAGGTGGACGTGAGCGCGCTCTTCTACCACACCATCGAGGCCCGCTACCGGGCGGGCCGCGGCCGCGGCGACTTCGCGGAGTGGATCGGCGCGGCGCTCGGGCGCGCGGACCTCGCCGACCGGCTGGCCCACATCGACCCGCACGCGGGCAGCCTGGAGCGCATCCGCGATCGTCACCTGAGCGTGCTGAGCGACGCGATCTCCGGCGAGGAGGGCGCCTGATGCCCGGCGCGCTGGTCAAGATCGACGACTACCGGCAGGTGGCCCCGCGCGGGACGGTCGACTTCCTCATGCGCATCGGGGAGCGGCTGCGGGGCAGGCGGCTCGCGCACGTGAGCGCCTCCCGCTACGGCGCGCTCGCCGAGAGCCTGAACCGCGTGGTCCCGATCCTGAACGACCTGGGGGTCGAGACCACCTGGGAGATCACCATCGGCACCGCCGACTTCGACCAGGTGACCCGCGCGATCGCCAAGGGCCTCGCCGGCACCGAGCAGGTCATCACCGACTCGATGCTGGCCCGCCTGCGCGAGACCGGCGCCGACAACGCGCAGCGTCTGCGCCTCGACGCGGACCTGGTCATGGTCCACGACGCGGCTCCCCTCGCCCTCGTCGAGGGCCGCGGCGAGGCGAGCCGCTGGGTCTGGCGCTGCCACCACGACCTCTCGGCGGCTCAGCCCCAGCTCTGGAACGCGCTGCGGCCGATGGTGCAGCGCTACGACGCGGCGGTGTTCTCCCTCGCCCGCTTCGCGGCCCCGCTGTCGATCCCGCGCTTCATCGTCTACCCCTCCATCGACCCGCTCTCCGAGCGCAACCGGGAGATGACCCGCAGCGAGCAGGCGGTGCAGCTCGACCGCCTGCGGGTGCCGCGCGACAAGCCGATCCTGCTGCAGGTCGGACCCTTCGAGCGCCAGCACGATCCGGTGGGCGTGATCAACGCCTACCGCCTGGTCAAGCGCCACCACGACGTGCGGCTGGTCCTGGCCGGCCCGCCCCCCGCGCCGGGCGGCGACGCCCTCGGCGACGTGCAGGAGGCGGCCTCGCACGATCCGGACATCTCGGTGATCGTGCTGCCTCCCGATCCCCAGGTGGAGCTGAACGCGCTGGAGCGGGCGGCCACCATCGCGATCCAGAAGCCGCTCAAGGCCGACTTCACCATCGAGGTCGCCACCGCGATGTGGAAGGGCAAGCCGGTCATCGGCACCATCGCGGGCGGCATCCCATTTCAGATGGTGGTGAACGTGACCGGGTATACCGTGGAGACGGTGGAGGGCGCCGCGTTCCGGATCCGGCAGCTGCTGTCCAATCCCGAGCTCATCGGACGCATGGGCGCGGCCGGGCGCGAGCACGTCCGCCGGAACTTCCTGGTGACCCGGCACCTGAGCGACTACCTGGCCCTTCTCGCCCACATGACCCGGTGATGGACACCGCCACCCTGCCCGACGAGGTCCAGACCGCGGTCGAGCGGCTCGGCACCGCGGACGTGGTGGTGGGCCTCGCCACCGCGGGGCCGATCCCGGCGCTGGGCGCGGTGGCCGCGGCGGTGCGCGCGGGGCTCGAGGCGCACTGCGGGGGCCAGGCCTCCGCGGTCGTCCACGTGGACCAGGCCCCCGCGGAGGCCACCCCCGCCACGGTGGCCGCCGCCTTCGGCGACCTGCGGCTGATCTCGGTCCCGGCGGGCGGCCACGGCGAGGACGGCCTCGACTGGTCGGGCGCGGTGCGGGCGGTGCTGACGGTGGCGCGGCGTCTCGAGGCGCGCGCGATCGTGATGCTGAACGCCGATCTCAGCAGCATGACCAGCGAGTGGCTGCGCGGTCTCGCGGTGCCGGTGCTGAAGGACGACTACGGCCTCATCCTGCCGCTCTACCGGCGCTATCGCTACGACGGCACGCTGACCCAGGCCCTCGTGGTCCCGCTGATGCGGAGCCTCTTCGGCCGGCAGCTCGCGCACCCGCTCGCGGAGGAGTTCGCGTGCTCCGCCGCGGCGGCGGACTACTTCCTGGAGCAGCCGATCTGGGACAGCGAGCTCGGCCGGCACGGCCTCGAGTTCTGGCTCCCCGCCGCCGCCATCGAGCACGGCATCCCGATCGGCCAGTCCGTGCTCGGCGCGCGCACGGTCGCGCCGTCCCCGCAGCCGCCCGCGCCGCTCGGCCGCACCGTGGGCCGCGTGGTGGGCGCGCTCTGCGCGCTGGCCGACCGCACCGAGAGCTTCTGGCTCGACATCCGCGGCTCGGAGCCGGTGGTGAGCTTCGGGGTGCCGCCCGAGCCGCTGCCCGGCGGGCCGCCCGTCGATCCGTCGCTCATGCAGGTGGGCTTCGTGCAGGGCGTCCGCGACCTCCTGCCGGTGTGGGAGCGCATCCTCGCCCCCGAGAACCTGGGCGAGGTCCTCGAGCTGAGTGACCGCCCGCTGGAGCGCTTCCGCTTCCCGGACCGCCTGTGGACGCGCGTGGTGTACGACTTCGTCCTCGCGTACCGCACCCGGGTCGTCTACCGGAGCCACGCCGCGCAGTCGCTCGCCCCGCTGTACCTGGGCCGCGCCGCCTCGGTGGTCCTCGAGACGCACGCCAAGCCCCCGCTGGCGGTGCAGCAGGGCGCGGCGCGCCTCGGAGGCATGTTCGAGGAGGAGAAGCCCTACCTGGTGGACCGCTGGCGATGAAGCCCGAGCGCCACCCTGTCTTCATCGAGCACGTGCGTCCCGCGGTGGACGACGGCCGGCACCCGGTCAAGCGGGTGGTGGGCGACGTGCTCACCGTCACCGCCGACATCTTCAAGGAGGGCCACGACCAGCTCGCGGCGCGCGTGCGCTATCGCGGCCACGACGCGGCGGAGTGGCGCGAGGCGCCCATGCGCCTGGTCGACAACGACGGCTGGGCCGGCCAGGTGTCGCTCGACGCCAACACCCGCTACGTCTACACGGTGGAGGCGTGGACCGACGCCTTCGGCTCGTGGGTGGAGGAGATGCGCCGGCGCATCACCGGCGGCCAGAGAGACCTGGAGAGCGAGCTGCTCGAGGGCGCGGAGATGGTCCGCGCCGCCCACGCGGCCCTGCCCGCCGGCGCCGCCTCCGGCCCCGACGCGGCCGTGCTCCGCCGCGCGCTGGATCGGCTCGGCGGCAAGCCCTCCCGCGACGCCCGCCTCGACGCGCTGCTCGACGGCGAGCTCCGCCAGGCGATGGCGCGGGCGGCCCCGCGGCCGGATCTCACCCCTTACGACCGGCTGCTGGACGTGGTGGTCGATCGGCGGGAGGCCGCCTTCGCGTCGTGGTACGAGCTGTTCCCGCGCTCCCAGGGCCGGGTCCCCGGCCGGCACGGCACCTTCGCCGACTGCATCGAGCGGCTTCCCGACATCCAGCGGATGGGCTTCGACGTGGTGTACCTGCCGCCCATCCACCCCATCGGCCGCACGGCCCGGAAAGGCCCCGACAATGCGCTCGCCGCCGGGCCCGGCGATCCAGGCAGCCCGTGGGCGATCGGCGGGCCGGAGGGCGGCCACACCGCGGTGCATCCCGACCTGGGCACGCTCGACGACTTCCGCCGGCTCGTGAAGGCCGCGCAGGGCCTGGGCCTCGAGATCGCGCTCGACTTCGCGATCCAGTGCTCGCCCGACCACCCGTGGGTGCGCGAGCATCCCGAGTGGTTCTACCAGCGGCCCGACGGCACCATCAAGTACGCGGAGAACCCGCCCAAGAAGTACCAGGACATCTACCCGATCAACTTCGCGAGCCATGCCTGGGCGGCCCTCTGGGACGCCCTCCTCGGCGTGGTGCGCTTCTGGATCGACCAGGGCGTGCGCACGTTCCGGGTCGACAACCCGCACACCAAGCCGCTCGAGTTCTGGGCGTGGCTGATCCGCGAGGTGCAGACCCGCGACCCGGACGTGGTCTTCCTCTCCGAGGCCTTCACGCGGCCCAAGGTGATGCGCGCGCTGGCCAAGGTCGGCTTCACGCAGTCGTACACCTACTTCACCTGGCGCAACTTCAAGGAGGAGATGACCGAGTACCTGGAGGAGCTCACCCGCTCCGAGATGGCGGAGTACTTCCGGGGCAACTTCTTCGTGAACACCCCGGACATCCTCCCCGAGGTGCTCCAGCGCGGCGGGCCGCCCGCCTTCCAGATGCGGGCCACCCTCGCGGCCACCCTCTCCTCGCTGTGGGGCATCTACAGCGGCTTCGAGCTCGCCGAGCACGACGCCCTGCCCGACAGCGAGGAGTACCGCGCCTCCGAGAAGTACGAGATCCGGGTGCGCGACTGGGACGCCCCCGGCAACCTCAAGGCGCACGTGGCTCGGCTCAACGCGATCCGGCGCGAGAACCGCGCGCTCCAGTCGATGTCCACCCTCCAGTTCCTGCCCTCCAGCAGCCCCCACGTGCTCTTCTACGGCAAGATCACCTCCGCGCGCGACAACGTGATCCTGGTGGCGGTGAACCTCGACCCCTTCGCCACCCACGAGTCGACGCTGGAGATCCCGCTCGAGGCCCTGGGCATCGCGGCCGACGAGACCTACGAGCTGCACGAGCTGCTCTCCGACCAGCGCCGCCTGGTGCGGGGCGACCGCCACACCGTGAGCCTCGACCCCCGGACCGCCACCGCCCACGTCTACCGCGTGGCCCGCTGGCGCCGGCGCGAGCGCGATTTCGATTACTACGCGTGAAGATCCACCGCCCGTGAGGCCCGCGTGAGCGACGGCGACCCGCTCTGGTACAAGGATGCGGTCTTCTACGAGCTGCACGTCCGCGCCTTCCGGGACGGCAACGACGACGGCATCGGCGACTTCATCGGCCTCACCAGCCAGCTGGGCCACATGAAGGAGCTGGGGGTCGACTGTCTGTGGCTCCTGCCGTTCTTCCGCTCCCCGCTGCGCGACGACGGCTACGACGTGGCCGACTACCGCGCGATCCACCCCGACTACGGCACCATGGCCGACTTCGACCGCTTCCTGGAGGCGGCCCACGGCCACGGCATCCGGGTGATCGCGGACCTGGTGGTGAACCACACCTCCGACCAGCATCCCTGGTTCCAGTCCGCCCGGCGGGCCGCCGACTCGCCCTATCGCGACTACTACGTGTGGAGCGATACCGACGAGCGCTACCGGGACGCGCGCATCATCTTCCTCGACAGCGAGCAGTCCAACTGGACGTGGGACCCGGTGGCCAAGGCCTACTACTGGCACCGCTTCTTCCACCACCAGCCGGACCTCAACTTCGACAACCCGCAGGTCCGCCGCGAGCTGCTCGACGTGATGCGCTTCTGGCTCGACAAGGGGCTCGACGGCTTCCGCTGCGACGCGGTGCCCTACCTCTTCGAGCGCGAGGGCACCAACTGCGAGAACCTGCCCGAGACCCACGAGTTCCTGCGGGAGATCCGCCGCACCATCGACGCCCACTACCAGGGGCGCATCCTGCTCGCGGAGGCCAACCAGTGGCCGGCCGACGTCCGCCCCTACTTCGGCGACGGCGACGAGTTCCACATGGCCTTCCACTTCCCGCTGATGCCGCGCATCTTCCTCGCGGTCCGGCACGGCGACCGGCGCCCCATCACCGACATCTTCGTGCACACCCCGGAGATCCCACCCTCGGCCCAGTGGTGCCTCTTCCTGCGCAACCACGACGAGCTGACCCTCGAGATGGTCAGCGACGAGGAGCGCCACCACCTCTACTACGCCTACGGCGCCGACCCGCGCATGCGCCTCAACCTCGGGATCCGGCGGCGGCTGGCCCCGCTGCTGGAGAACGACCGGCGCAAGATCGAGCTGCTGACGAGCCTGCTCTTCACCCTGCCCGGGAGCCCCATCCTCTACTACGGCGACGAGATCGGGATGGGCGACAACATCTACCTCGGCGACCGCAACGGGGTCCGCACCCCCATGCAGTGGACCGGCGACCGCAACGCGGGATTCTCGCGCGCGGACACCGCGCGCCTCTACCTGCCCCTCATCGTGGATCCGGTCTACGGCTACCAGTCGATCAACGTGGAGGCCCAGCAGCGCACCCCGTCCTCCCTGCTCAACTGGATGAAGAAGCTCATCGCGGTCCGCCGCAAGACCCGGGTGTTCGGCCGCGGCACGCTCCACTTCCTCCGCCCCGCCAACGAGGCGGTGCTGGCCCACGTGCGCGAGCACGAGGGGGAGATCCTGATCGCGGTGCACAACCTGGCCGGCTCGGCCCAGCCGGTCGAGCTCGACCTGCGCGCCTGGCGCGGCTACACCCCGATCGAGATGCTGGGCGACACCCGCTTCCCGACCATCCGGGACCTGCCCTACTTCATCAGCCTCTCCCCCTACGGCTACTACTGGTTCCGCCTGCAGCCGCCCCTCTCGGAGCAGCCGATCTATGGCATCGAGGCCTCTCCGCTCTGATCCCGCGGCGGTCGTGGCGCTCCTCTCGGGCCCGGGCCGCTCCGACTTCGCGCAGTTCCTGGCGAGGCAGCGGTGGTTCGCGGCGAAGACCCGCGGGGTCGGCACGCTCGCGGTGCGGGACTGGGCCATCCTCGACGCCGAGGGTCCGCTGGTCCTGCTGCTCCTCGACGTCGACGGCGACCGCTACCACGTCCCGGTGACGGTGGCCGCGGACGCCCCCGCGGGCGCCGCGCTCGCCCGGCTCGACGGCGAATCGGTGGTGGACGCCCACGACGATCCGCGGTTCGGCCGGCGGGTGCTCGCCGCGATCGCGGCCGGCCGCCGCCTCGCCGGACAGGCGGGCCGCGTCTCGTTCCACCCGACCCCGGGCTGGAGCTTCCCGCCGGATCCGGATGCGGTCCCCGCCCGCCGCCATCCGGGCGAGCAGAGCAACACCTCGGTGATGCTGGGCACCGGCCTCGTGCTCAAGACCCTGCGGCGGCCGCAGCCCGGCCTCAACCCCGATCTCGAGATCACCCGGTTCCTCACCACCCGCACCCGGTTCCGTCACGTGCCGCGGCTGGCCGGCTGGAGCGAGTACGAGGGCCCGGAGGGGACGGCCACGCTGGCGGTGCTGCAGGAGTTCGTGGTCAACGGGGGCGATGGCTGGAAGCACGTGGTGGGCGCGCTCCGCGCCCGGGTGGCCGCGGGCTCGCTCGTGGGGGCGCCCGATCCCGCGCGCGATCCCCTGATCGCGGACGTCCGGCGCCTCGGAGCCATCACCGGCGGTCTCCACGCGGCGCTCGCCTCCGACGGCAGCGATCCCGACTTCGCGCCGGAGCCGGTCACGCGCGAAGACGTGACGCGCTGGGCCGCCGACATCCGCCGGGACGCGGAGACGGCGACCCGACCGGGCGCCACCGGCGAGCAGATCGGGCTCGGCGAGGCCGGCCGCGCCGGCATCGCGCGCGCCGTCGGCGCGCTCGAGGCACTGGTGGGCACGGTGAAGATCCGCTCCCACGGCGACTACCACCTCGGACAGGTGCTCAAGACCCCCGACGGCTTCGCGATCATCGACTTCGAGGGCGAGCCGGCCCGCCCCCTGGCGGAGCGGCGCGTGCGGCAGTCGGCCCTGCGCGACGTGGCCGGCATGCTGCGCTCGCTCGACTATGCGGCCCACGCGGTCGCCTTCGGGCTGGGCCCGGATGAGCGCGCGCCCGCCCTGGGTGTGCTGACCGCCTGGGAGGGGACGGCGAGACGGGCGTTCCTGGCCGGCTACCGGGAGGCGGTGGCGGAGAGCCCGGCCCCGCTGGTGCCGTCGACGGAGGGAGCACTCCTGGGCGCGTGCGGAGCGTTCGAGCTGGAGAAGGCCTGCTACGAGCTACGCTACGAGCGGGACAACCGGCCGGACTGGGTGGCGATTCCTCTGGCCGGCATCCGGCGGTTCCTCACACCTTGACGAGCGTGACCCCCTTCTCGTCCAGCCACTCGGTCACCTTCTGCCACAGGAGCGGGTCGCGCTCGCGCCAGGCGTCCACCCCGGCGGCGGGCACCACCTTGTAGGGCGGCTCCTCACGCAGGATCGCTTCCACCACATTGGCGAGGCCGCTCTCCGCGGCCCGGCATTCCACCAGCAAGTCTTCGGCTCGGCTGATCATGGCGCTTGCACCTCCTCGCAAGCCACATGCCAGCACAGCAAGCCCCCAATCACGGCATGAATTCGCCGCTCCGGCACGAGATCGGGCCGTTCTACCGGGTAGTCCTGACCGGATCGCGCTGGATGGGGTGTCCTCCTGACGGGCGACCGCATGACATCTGCCGGTCGATCGGGCAGTTTGCCCCCGCGCGGGCCACTGGCATGTCACGTGCCTCTACAGCCCGCGACACCGCCACGGAGATCGTGGCGTCAACTACTCGAGGAGGCGACCGCATGCTGTGGACCATCTTCGTCATCCTGCTCGTGCTGTGGGCGGTAGGTATGGTCAGCTCGTACACCCTGGGCGGATTCATCCACCTGCTGCTGCTCATCGCGATCGCGGTGGTCTTGATCCGCATCATCCAGGGCCGACGGCCGGTGTAGCGCCATGAAGAGCGGAGTGCTGGTCGTCGCCATCGTCCTGATCGCCATCGGAGTGGTCTCGCTCGCGTACCAGGGCATCACCTACACCACGCGAGAGAAGGTGCTCGAGGTCGGCCCCATCAAGGCCACCGCAGAGAAGGAGAAGACGATTCCGCTGCCGCCGATCCTGGGCGGGCTGGCCCTGGCCGGCGGCGTGGTCCTGCTCGTGGTCGGAGCCCGACGCTAGCGCGTCGGGTCTCCGATCAGGGCGTCACCGGCGGCGCGCCTTCCGGGCGTGTCGTCCGGTGCAAGCCGCGGGCGCGGTCCCTTCTCGGCCGCGCCCGCGGTGTGCTGTCCGGCCCGGTTCCGTGGGACACTGGCGGGCCGTGAGCCCCCGCGCCGCCAAGCTGCCCCGCGCGTTCTACACGCATTCCGACGTGGTCACCGTCGCCCGGCGGTTGCTCGGCCAGCTCCTGGTGGTCCCGACGCGGGCCGGCCGCGTCTCCGGCGTCATCGTCGAGACCGAGGCCTACCAGGGACCGGAGGACCGCGCCTCCCACGCCTACGGCGGCCGGCGCACCCTTCGCACCGAGACCATGTACGCTCGCGGCGGCACCGCCTACGTCTACTTCGTCTACGGCATGTACTACCAGTTCAACGTGGTGACCGGGGTCGCGGAGGTGCCGCACGCGGTGCTGGTGCGCGCGGTGGAGCCGGTCGAGGGACTCGCCCTCATGCGCCGCCGCCGCGGGGGTGGCCCGCTGCACGGCCTCACCAGCGGCCCGGGCAAGCTCTGCATCGCGCTCGGCATCGATCGCCGACTCGACCGGGCCGACCTCCTCGGCGATCGCATCTGGCTGGAGGCCCGGCCGCCGGTGCCCGAGCGGGCCGTCGCGTCGGGCCCCCGGATCGGCATCGACTACGCGGAGGCCTGGGTCGATCGGCCGTGGCGCTTCTGGCTGCGCGACAGCCCGTTCGCGAGCCGGGCGCGCGGCCCGGTCACACCCTCAGGCGCCAGCCGCTCCGCCCGGCGATCCGATGGAGCGCCTCCATGAGGGCCCACCAGAGCAGCACGTAGACGAGCGCGTAGGCGAGGGAGGCGTCGAGCGGCGGCAGCCACGGCGCGAACAGATGGTCGAAGAGCCACGCCTGCAGGCGCGGGCCTCCCGGCTCCACCCGCAGCAGGTAGAGCAAGCGAGCCACGAAGCTCGAGAGGAAGAAGAGCGGCAGTGCGGTGAGCCCGAGCACCACGAACGGCCCCGTCCAGCCGCGCCATCCGCGGACCTCCACGATCCAGTAGCACGCGGCGAGCGCCAGCGCGGCCAGCCCCGCCATGAAGAGCGCGTAGGAGCTGGTCCACAGCGACTTGTTGATCGGGAACGCGAGGCCCCACGCGAATCCGACGACCGTGGCCGCGAGCCCGCCCAGCGCGAGGCCGCCCGCCACCCGCGGCGCCCGGCTCCCGCCCCGGATCCAGTGCCCGGCCAGCACTCCGAGCAGCGTGGTGCCGATGGCGGGCAGCGTGCTCAGGATCCCCTCGGGGTCGTAGACCTTGGCCACCTGCCAGATGTGCGGGCCGAGGACGAGGCGATCCACGTAGCCGGCGAGGTTGCCGGCCGGGCTCAGGTCCCCCGCCACGCCGCCCGGCGGGGCCACGCGCGTCATCAGGATCCAGTAGCCGGCCAGCAGCGCGCCGGCCACGCCGGCCTGGCTCCGCCATCCGCGCGTGCCGTCGGTCCAGAGGAACAGCAGCGCGGCGGCGGCGTAGCAGAGGGCGATGCGCTGGAGCACGCCCGGGATGCGCACGGTGGCGAGGTGGAACCACGGCAGCGCCTGCAGGAGGAGCCCCAGGGCGAAGATCACCGCCCCGCGCCGCAGCACGCGGACGGCGAGCCCGCGGGCGCCGCCTTCCCGGCGGGGGCCGAGCGCGAGCGGGATCGCGACGCCGACGATGAACAGGAAGAACGGGAAGATCGTATCGGTCGGCGTGAAGCCGTGCCACTCCGCGTGACGGAGCGGCCCGTAGACGTGCGCCCACGAGCCGGGGTTGTTGACCAGCACCATCCCGGACACCGTGAGGCCGCGGAGCACGTCCACCGAGAGGACCCGCGGCGACCGGGCCGGAGCGGTCACAGGATCGATCGGCCCGCGTCCACCATGAGGGTGGTCCCGGTGACGAACGACGACTCGTCGGAGGACAGGAACAGGATCGGGTACGCCACCTCGCGCGGCTCGGCCCACCGGCCGAGGAGGTTGTCGCGCGTGCGCTCGCCGCGCAGGGCGGTCTCCGATACCCCGCGCGCGGCGGCGCGACGGATGTGGTAGGGCGTGATGGTGCCGCCGGGGCACACCGCGTTCACCCGGATGCGATGCGGCGCCTCCTCCACCGCGAGCGCCCGCGTCAGACCCAGCACCGCCGCCTTGGTGGTGTCGTACTGGCCCATTCCGGTCCGGCCCATCAGGCCGTAGACCGACGAGACGTTCACCACCGTGCCGCGGCCGCTCGCCCGCAGCCGGGGCAGCGCGGCCTTGCAACAGTGGGCGGTGCCGAGCACGTTCACGCCGATGATGCGCTCCCAGTCGGCCTCGGTCGCCTCCGCGAGCGGCACGTAGACCCGCACCCCCGCCACGTTGACCAGCGTGTGGAGACCGCCGAGCTGCCCCGCCGCCTCGTCGACCAGCCGGCGCGCGTCGGCCTCGCGGGTGACGTCGCCCTCGAGTGGCAGCACGCGCGCCCCGGGGACCGCCGCGCGAATGCTCTCCGCGGCGCCGCGGGCCGCGGGCCCGTCGGCGTCGAGCAGCGCCACCGCGGCTCCTTCCTCCGCGAAGAGCCGGCCGGTGGCCTCGCCGATGCCGCCTCCGCCGCCGGTGACGAGCGCCACCCGGCCGGCCATGCGCCCCGGCATCGCGGCGCTCAGACGAGCGTGAGCCGGTCTCCCTCGCGGACGAGCATCCGCGCGCGGGCCCCCTCCACCCAGCTCTCGCCCGGCGCCAGCACGACCGAGGTGGACCGGACCAGGAACGAGCGCGGGTTGCTCCCGGGCGCGGGCGTGCCGTGGTCGCGCAGCGCGCGGGCCGCGGCCATCATGCGGCGGCGCACCTGGATGATGGCGGTGTCGCTGCTGCCGAGGCGCTCCTGGCTGCGGTCCACGATCTCGCCCTGGCTCTCCTGCACCGCCTGATCCTGCACCCCGAAGCCGGGGATGCCGCAGAACATGCGGGTGCGGTGGACCTCCCAGTCCATGAAGTAGTCGTTCTCGCGGTTGGCCGCGGTGCGCACGTCGCCGTAGGGCTCGGAGGTGGCGGGGGCGTAGTCGCACACGTGCGCGCCCTTGCCCTCGACGTGGAGCTGGATCTCCTCCGGGGTGAGCTTGCGGTCCGGGTGCCACGTCACCATCCAGTTCACCACGTGGGTGTCGTCCATCGGCACCCAGATGTGCGACTGCACCACCCGCTCGTCGAGGTCGGTGGGCGGCATGGTGTAGAACGGCAGCAGGAACTGGGTGACGCGCCAGTACCAGCGGCCGTCGGGATTGGCCCGGCGCGCCCCGATGAGCACCCCGTAGTCGGTGTCGACCACCTCGAAGCGCGGCGCCCGGTCGCCGGTGGAGACCGCGGCCCCCACCCCGAAGCTCACCCGGTCCATGTCCTGGGTGACCTCGAGGTTGCGATGGTCGATCGGCGCGTGCAGGAACGAGATGTGGCTGGAGTCGATGCCGCCCTCGAGGGCCTGGAACCAGTTGCAGTCCTGCACCCGCCGCGAGGCGAACGTGTGGCCGTCCGGAAGCAGCGTCCACTCGAGCTCCGGCAAGGGCGGCGGCGTGGACTCCGGGCCCATGTAGGCGAAGATCACCCCGCCCGCCTCCGCGCACGGATACGCGGTCTGCTTGACCCTGGAGGCGAAGCTCGACTCCGGCGGCTCGCTCGGCATCTCCTGGCACTGGCCGTCGAGGCCGAACTTCCAGCCGTGGTAGGCGCAGCGCATCCCCGCGTCCTCGACGCGCCCGTAGAAGAGCGACGCGGAGCGGTGGGGGCAGAACTCGCCGATGAGGCCCGCGCGACCGCTCCGGCCGCGAAACGCGATGAGCCGCTCGCCGAGGAGCTGCACCCGCTTCACCCGTCCTCCGGGCTCGAGCTCCTTCGACTCCACCACCGGGATCCAGTAGCGCCGGAGCAGCTCGCCCATGGGCGTGCCCGGTCCGGTGCGGGTCAGGAGCTCGTTGTCCTCGTGGCTCAGCATGCTGGCGCCCTCCTCGCGCACGTGCGGCGTGCCAACGCCCGAAGCGTAGCACGCCTTGACAGCTCGGGCCGCGCCCACGTACGCTGCCGCGCGATGCCCGCCCCCGCAGTGGCGCTCGCCGTCGACGGGCCGGTGGCCCGGATCACCCTGAACCGCCCCGAGGTGTTGAACGCGGGCGATCCGGCCTGGGTCGCGGAGCTCACCGCCGCGGTGAGCGCGGTGGCCGCCCGTCCGGAGCTGCGCGTGGCGGTGATCACCGGCGCCGGCCGCGCCTTCTGCACCGGCGTCGACCTCAAGGCGCTGGCCGGCGGCGCGATGCCGCTGCCGCAGTTCGTGGCCTGGGAGGACGCGATGACCGCGATCGAGCGGCTGCCGCTCCCAGTCATCGCCGCCATCAACGGCCACTGCCTGGGCGGTGGGCTCCAGCTCGCGCTGGTGTGCGACCACCGCCTCGCCGCCGCGGAGGCCCTCATCGGGCTGCCCGCGGTGAAGGAGTGCCTGATCCCGTCCATGGCTCTCTATCGCCTCCCGCGCCTGATCGGCGCCGCGTCCGCCCGGGAGCTGGTGCTGACCGGCGAGCCGATCTCCGCCGCGCGCGCCGAGCAGCTCGGACTCGTGCATCGCGTCGTGCCCGGCGCGGGCTTCGCGGGCGCGGTGAACGAGACGGTGGAGCGCTTCCTCGCCCTGCCCCGGAGCGCGGTGGCGTGGAGCAAGCGCCTGATGGCCGAGGCCTTCGACCTCGACTTCGACGCCTTCCGCGCCCGGATGGAAGCGGGCTTCCGCGAGTGCCTCGCCTCGCCCGAGCACGCGGCCGCGATGGACGAGATCCGGGCCGGCCTCGCGAAGCGGCCGCGATGAGCGTGGCGCGACCGCTCCTGCCCACCTCCGTGGTCGGCAGCCACGGCCTGCCCGGCTGGGTGTGGCTCGCGCGCGAGGCGCTCGCGGCCGGCCGCCTGGGGGCCACCGATCTCGCGGAGCTGACCGAGGACGCCACCCAGGTCGCGCTGCTCGACCAGGAGCGCGCCGGCGTGGACGTGCTCACCACCGGCGAGATGGGGCGCGTGCGCTTCATCATCGGCTTCTACGAGCACCTGCAGGGGCTGCGCGCGCTGCCCGAGCCGCGCCGGCTGGGCCAGCCGCACTGGGACACGAACACCCCGTTCCAGGTCGTCGAGCGCCTGACCGCTCCCGCCGGGCTCGGGATCGTGGAGGAGTTCAAGCTCGCGCGCTCGCTCACCGCGCGGCCGCTCAAGGCCACCGTGCCCGGGCCCTACACGCTGATGTTCCCCCTCAGGCCGGGCGGGCCTTATCGCGACCGCGACACCATGCTCGCCGACCTGGTGGGCATCGTGAACGCGGAGTGTCGCGCGCTGGTGGAGGCGGGCGCCGACTTCATCCAGATCGACGAGCCGCACAGCGGCATGTACGCGGGCCAGGCGCCCCACTTCGCCCTCGGGGTCAACCGCGCGGTGGAGGGCGTGCGGGCCAAGATCGCGGTGCACGTCTGCTTCGGCAATCTCTACGGGCGGCCGTTCCAGCCGGTGCGCAGCTACCGCAACGTGTACGCCGCGATCCACGAGCTCCGCGCGTCGCAGATCGTCCTCGAGTACGCCAACCGGGGCATGGACGACCTCCCGCGGTGGGGCGAGCTCGCCACCGACAAGGAGCTGGGCGCGGGCGTCATCGACGTGAAGGCCTTCCGCGCCGAGACCGCGGCCGAGGTCGCGGAGCGCATCCGCGCGATCCTCCGCCACGTCCCGGCCGACAAGCTCTGGCTCAATCCCGACTGCGGCTTCTGGGAAACGCCGCGCTGGGCCACCCGCCTCAAGCTCGCCGCCCTCGTCGAGGGCGCCCGCCTCGTCCGCACGCAGCTCTGAGGGGGTCAGCAGGCGCGGAGGAGGGTCAGGTGGTCCTCCGCGGTGTCCTTGGCCACGATGGCGCGGAGGACGATCTCGTCGACGGCGCCCTGCCAGGCCGCGAGGCCGGTCTTGATGTCGGCGGCGGAGCTGGCCGCGATCCCGGTGTCGGCCGGCTTGACGCCCATCCGGTCGAAGTGGGCGCCGTAGGCGGGAATCGCCGCGTAGCGGCCGCCCTCGTCGGCGAGCCGGGCGATCGCGGCCGCCCCCAGCGCCACCCGCACGTAGGCGTAGGTGCGCGGGACCGGCCGTCCCGCCGCCTTCGCCCCCGCGCGCACCAGCTCGCTGGACCGCCGGGCGTACTCGGGGGTGAGCCAGTTGAAGAGCACCCCGTCGGCCACCTCCCCGGCCAGGTGGCACATCTTGGGGCCGAGCGCGGCCACGATGATCCGCGTCTGGAGGCCCTTGCGGATCGCGGCCACGCCCTCGCGCACGCGCCGGAGCGCCTGAGGATTCGGGCTACCGATTCCCAGCAGGAGGCGCGTCGGGGCCAGGCGGTGCTGGCGGACGCCGGCCACGATGTCCTCCGGCCCGCGTGTGTGGAGCGGGATCACGCCCACCCCCAGGTCGATCCGCTGCGTCTCCGCTCCGGCCTGCGCGAGCGCGCCCAGCCCATCCACGGGCCCGGGGTGGTTCACCCAGAACGAGGCGAAGCCTCGTGCCTCCGCCTCGCGGGCCGACGCGCGAATGATCTCGGGTGCGATGCCGGCGAAGACCGCGAAGCCCCGTGCCGTCTCTGCTGCCATGACCGCCTCCTGTCGTGGAATGGGCCCGATCATACGCCGCGGCAGGCTTGCGCTCCACCGCAAGTCGGGATACACCCGAACGGTCATGCCACCGTCCGCGGGCTCGCGCATCCTCACCTGGATGTGCGTGCTCATCGCGGTGAACCAGCTCGGCTTCGGCAGCATCGTCCCCGCCCTGGCGCTCTACGCACGATCGTTCGGGGTGGCCCAGTCCGCCATCGGCCTCGCGATCGCGGTCTACGGCCTCGCGCGCTTCCTGGTCGCGGTCCCCGCCGGCCGTCTCGCCGACGCGCTCGGCCGCCGCACCACGCTGGCGATCGGCGGCGTGGTGGCCGCGGTCGGCAACGGGCTCTGCGCGCTCGCCCCGACCTATCCCGCGTTCGTGGCCGCCCGCTTCGTGGCCGGCGCGGGCGCCGCGCTCGTGCTCACCACCGGACTCATCGTGCTGGCCGACATCTCCACCCCGGCCAACCGCGGGCGCATGATGTCGATCTACCAGGGGGTGTTCATCTTCGCGGTGGGCATCGGCCCGTTCCCGGGCGGGCTCCTCGCCACCCACTGGGGGCTCGCGGCGCCGTTCGTCGCCTACGCGGTCACCTCGCTGCTCGCCTCCGGGGTCGCCTGGCTCGCCATCCCGGAGACGCGCCCCGCGCGTCCCGACGGCGCGCGCGTCGCCGACGTGTCGTTCCTCGCGCAGCTGCGGCTGCTCACCGTGCACCAGGGCTTCCTGCTCGTGTCCCTGATCGCCTTCGTGAACGCGGTGGCTCGCACCGGAGCCCTCTTCAACATCATCCCGATCCTGGCCCGCGACCGGCTGGCCCTCGACCCCGACCGCATCGGCTTCGGCCTGGCCCTGGCCAGCGTGGTCGGGCTGGTGCTCGCCTATCCCGCCGGCGTGCTCGTGGACCGCTACGGGCGAAAGATCATCATCGTGCCGTCGACCATCCTCTCCGGCGTCTCGCTGCTCCTGTTCCTGGCCGCGCCGACCTACGGGTGGTTCCTGCTCGCGTGTGCGGCGTGGAGCGTGGCGATGGGCGTGAGCGGGGCGGCGCCCGCCGCGTACGCGGCCGACACCGCTCCCGGAGGCATGAACGCGGCGGCGCTGAGCACCTACCGCATGCTCGCCGACATGGGGTACGTGGTGGGCCCGATCGCGCTCGGGCTGGTCGCGGACCTGGCCGGCGCGGACGCCGCGCTCGCCTCCACCGCGGCCCTGCTCGTCGCGGTGGCGCTCCTGTTCGCGCGCCTCGCCCCCGAGACCTTCCGGGCCGGGCGCCTCTAGCGTCCCGCGCGAAACGGGTACGCGAGCTGGGTCCAGTAGCCCTCCGGCACCGGACGGCCGGCGAGCCCGTAGGCGCCCGGCCAGCCGTCGCGCGGCAGGTAGAGCGTGCCGAAGACGGCGTCGATCAGGGGCAGATGGACCGCGAAGTTGACGTCCACCGGCTCCACCGCGTGGTGCCAGTGGTGGTACTGCGGGGTGGCGAGGAGCCAGCGCACGGGCCCGAAGCGCCAGCGCACGTTGGCGTGGATCAGCACCGCCTGGAACGAGACGAACAGCACGTAGGCGAAGACGGGCGGCTGGGCGAAGCCCAGCACGTAGAGCGGCACGAAGCTGAGCCCCCGGGTCACCACGATGTCGACCAGGTGCAGGCGCGAGCCGGCGAGCCAGTCCATGGTGCGGCTCGAATGGTGGATCGCGTGGAAGCGCCAGAGCCACGGCACCGCGTGGAAGAGCCGGTGCACGGTGTACTGGGTGAGGTCCGCCACCACCAGCACCTCCACGAGCTGGAGCGCGTAGGGCTGCCCGGCCACCGCGGCCTGGAGCTCCGGCGCCACCGCCCACCGGAAGAAGATGGCGGCCGGAGCCATGGTGAGGAACACCGTGAGCTGCACCAGCAGGTGGCTCACCCCGAAGTGCCAGAGATCGGTGCGCCACTCGTCGCGAAAGACCGGCTGATCGAGGCGTGCCCAGAGTAGCTCGATCGGCACGAAGATCGCCGAGAGCAGGAAGAGGTCGAGCAGGAACCAGTCGAGGCCCACGTGGCTCGAGCGCGCCACCGGCGTCGCCACCGCCACCTCCGACCCGCCCATCAGGGTGGCCAGCAGCGCGAGCCCCGCCCCGGTGAGGCCGAGGGCCTTGCGCCGCTCGAGCAGCCCGCTGACCACGCCCAGCACGAAGGCCACGCCGAGGGCGACCTTGATCGTGGTGCGCACGACGTCCATCGGGTAGACGTCGCGGAGCGCGGGCGTGGTGAGCACCGCGGGGAACCACAGGCAGAGCACCGCCCCGAAGGCGAGCGCGCCCAGGACCGTCGAGACCACGCCGGTCACCCAGCCGAGGACGCCGCTCCGGCTCGCCATGTGCTTCGCTCCTGGCTCGATCCTAGCGCCCCCGGTATTTCGGCACCAAGGAGCACGGCGCTTCCGCCGGGGCGCCGCCCCTGGTAGGCTCGGGGGCCGTGACCACCCTCCTGATGCTGCCGGCGCAGACCGCCACCACCCGCGCGTGGGCCGCCCGGGTCGCGACCGCGCTCCCCGCGCTCTCGGTGGTGGTGGCGGAGGACGAGGCGCAGGCCGCGCGCGAGATCGCCACCGCGGACGCCGCCTTCGGCACGCTGTCGCCCACGCTGCTCGGCCAGGCCGCGCGCCTCCGCTGGCTGCAGGCTCCGCAGGCGGCCCCACCCGCCGGCTACTACCATCGCGAGCTGATCGCGCACCCGGTGGTGGTCACCAACTTCCGCGAGATCTACAACGACCACATCGGCGCCCACGTCATGGCCTTCGTGCTCGCGTTCGCGCGCGGGCTGCACCACTACCTGCCGCTGCAGCTCCGGCGCGAGTGGAAGCCGGCGCCGGTCGACACCGGGGTGGTGCACCTGCCCGAGGCCACCGCGCTGGTGGTGGGGGTGGGCGGCATCGGAAGCGAGACCGCCCGGCTCGCGGACGCCTTCGGCATGCGGGTGATCGGCATCGATGCCCGCCGTCGCGAGGCCCCGCCCGGCGTCTTCAAGCTGGCGGGCCCCGAGGACCTGGACGCCCTCCTGCCCGAGGCCGACTTCGTGATCCTCACCGTCCCCCACACCCCGGAGACGGAAGGCTTCATGCACCGGCCGCGCTTCCAGCGAATGAAGCGAAGCGCCTACTTCATCAATATCGGGCGCGGGATGACCACGCGCCTGGACGACCTGGTGGCCGCGCTACGCGCCGGCGAGATCGCGGGGGCCGCGCTCGACGTCTTCGAGCAGGAGCCCCTGCCCGCCGATCACCCGCTGTGGACCATGCCCAACGTGCTGATCACTCCGCACACCGCGGGCTACGGTCCCTACCTCGACGACCGCCGCGGTGAGATCCTGCTCGACAACTGCCGCCGGTTCCTCGCCGGCGCCCCGCTCCGCAACGTGGTCGACAAGGCGCACTGGTTCTAGCGCCGCTTCGTCCCGCCCCCGGCCGGCTCCGGCAGCGCTTGCCGGACGGCGCCGTATCCCTTCCACGGGTCCGCCCGCAGCCCGGCGAGGCGCTTCGGCAGCGTGGCGACCGTGTAGTGATCGGACCGCAGGCGGGGCGATAGCTCGTCCCAGTCGAGCGGCACCGAGATCGGCGCGGTCGGCCGCGCGCGAGTGGAGTAGGCGGCCACGCTGGTCGCGCCCCGGACGTTTCGCAGGTAGTCGAGAAAGATGCGCCCCGCCCGCTCCGATCGCGCCATGCGCGCCAGGTAGCGCCGGGGCTCCTCGCCCGCGATCTCCTCCGCGATCCGCCGGGCGAACGCGGCGCACTCCGGCCAGCCGGCGCGGGGGACGAGCGGCGCCACCACGTGGAGCCCCTTGCCGCCGGTGGTCTTCACGAAGCTCTCGAGCCCATGCGCGCGCAGCCGCTCGCGCACCGCCCGGGCGCCCTCCACCACCCGCGGCCACGGCACGTCGGGACCCGGATCGAGATCGATCACGATGCGGTTCGGTCGCTCCAGCTCGCGCACCGTGGAGTTCCAGGTGTGGATCTCGAGGATCCCGATCTGCACCAGGCCGATCAACCCCGGCAGATCGTCCACCACCAGGTACTCGCCGGTCTTGGTCTTCTCCTTGATCGGCACCCGCCGCACGGTGTCGGGCGTCCAGTAACCGGTGTGCTTCTGGTAAAAGCACGTCTTGTGAGCGCCGTCCGGGCAGCGCACCAGCGTGGTGGGTCGATCGCGCAGGTGCGGCAGGATCCAGTCCGCGATCGACTCGTAGAAGCGGGCGAGGTCGAGCTTGGTGACGCCCCGCGGCGGGTAGAGCACGCGCTCCGGATGGGTGAGCCGCACGCCGGCCACGACCGCCGCCGCGCCGGCCGGTCCGCGTTCCCCCGATCCGCCGCCCGCCGCGCTCGCGCGCCCCCTCGACGGAGGCTTCGTCCGCGACGGGCGCTCGGGCACGCGTGGCTCGGCCGACGCGGAGTCGGCCGCGGCCGCCCTGGCGGGGCGCTCCCGCACCACCTGCCCCGCGGGCTTGTCCTCCCGGAGGCCCTGGAACGAGGGATGCCGCATGCGACCGTCCGCGGTCCACTCGCCGAAGGCCACCTCGGCCACCAGCTCGGGCCGCACCCAGTGCGGGCGTCCCAGCCCGGTGAGCCGGGCCGAGAACGGCGAGGTCGGCTGCTCGAGCGGCTCGAGGCGCTTCTTCAGATCCTGGAGCATGCGGGCGCTGAAGCCGGTGCCCACCTTGCCCGCGTACACCAGCTGGCCGCCCTCGTGCACGCCGGTGAGCAGGGCGCCGATGCCGGACCGTGCCCCCTCCGGGTCGGTGTAGCCGCCGATCACCACCTCCTGGCGCGAGAGGCACTTGGTCTTGACCCAGTCCGTCCCGCGGGTGCTGCGATACCGCGCGCCGCGCCGCTTGGACACCACGCCCTCCAGACCGAGCCGGCACGCCTCGGCGAAGAACTCGGCGCCGGAGCCCACCACGTGGTCGCTGTACCGGAGCGTGCCCGGCTCGCCGCCCGGCGCCCCGACCAGGCGCGCCAGCGCCGCCTTGCGGTCCTCGAGCCGCGCGCCGGTCAGGTCCTGCCCCTCCGCGTGGAGCAGGTCGAAGACCATGTAGACGAGGTCGCCGCTCCGCCCGCCGTCCGACATGAAGTTCTGCAGGGCCTGGAAGCTGGTGCGGCCGTCGGACGTCACCACCGCCACCTCGCCGTCCAGCAGGAGCTCGCGGGCCGGCAGCGCCGGCAGCGCGCGCACGCTCTCCGCCACCGTCGGGAAGCGATCGGTCCACTCCCGGCCGTTGCGGCTCAGCAGGGTCACGCCCGCGTCGTCCCGGCGGGCCAGGATGCGGTAGCCGTCGAACTTCATCTCGTGGAGCCAGTCCTCCCCGGTGGGCGCGCGCGCCACGAGCGTCGCGAGCTGCGGCGGGACGAATCGCGGCAAGGCCCCGCGGCGGGCACCCGCCACGCCGGCCGCGTCGAGGGGCGCGGGCCCCGTCTTGCCGGCCCGCGCGGGAGCCGACGCGGCACGGGCCCCGACGCGGGAGCGCGACGTCGCGCGCCCCGGCCGCTCCTCACCCGGCGCGGTCTCCACCTGCTCGGCGGCGGGCCGGTTCGAGTGCCAGACGCGGTCGCGCGCGGCCGCGATCTCCTCCATGCTCCGTCCGGTGGCCACGCTGTCGGGCTCCTGCTCGACCACCTGGTAGCGGGCCGCGGGTCGCGCGGCCTCGTCGTCGTGCTTGATGAGCAGCCAGCTGCGCTCGTCGTCGCGCGCCTGCCGCCGGTCGCGGATGCGCACGAGGGCCCAGCTCCCGCGCAGCTTGTCGCCCGCGAGGGAGAACTTCAGGTTGCCCGCCCGGTACGCGCGGTGCGGATCCCCTTCGGGCGTCCACGTGCCGCGATCCCAGAGCAACACCGTCCCGCCCCCGTACTCGCCCTTCGGGATGATGCCCTCGAAGCTCCCGTACTCGAGCGGATGGTCCTCCACGTGCATCGCGAGTCGCTTGTCGGCCGGGTCCAGGCTCGGCCCCTTGGGCACCGCCCAGCTCTTGAGCACGCCCTCGAGCTCCAGGCGGAAGTCGTAGTGCAGCCGCGAGGCGGCGTGCTTCTGGATCACGAACGCGCGGTCACGGGCGGCGCGCTCCG
>Ga0068855_100000102_pt1 | contig 105073 bp, 92 predicted proteins | sample KBSCornC52_FD_66592 | JGI IMG/M metagenome (GOLD analysis project Ga0068855, IMG submission 66592) | Corn rhizosphere microbial communities from Kellogg Biological Station, Michigan, USA - KBS Corn C5-2 | ecosystem: Host-associated > Plants > Roots > Rhizosphere > Soil ...
TGGCTTTGCTGGTGGAGGTGCTGGTGGGCGCGACGGCGTTTGCGCTCGGCGGCTGGGGGCCGCTCCTGCGTCGGTTGGTTCCGGCCGAGGTCGCACGCCAGGCCGTGCAAGCGCGCGCGTTTCAGCTGTTCGCGGAGCGCGGCTTACAAGCCACGAGCGGCCGAACCGCGCTGCTCATCTTCGTGTCCGAGCTGGAGCGGCGCGTGGTGCTGCTCGGCGATCGCACGCTGCATGCCGAAGTCGGCCAACGGGGTTGGGAGGAGCACGTGGAGCGGTTGCTGCGTCACATTCGCGCCGGAAAAGCGCGCGACGGCTTGCTCGAGGCGTTGGAACGGCTTGCGCCGCAGCTGGCAGCAGTAGCGCCGCGCGCGGCCGACGACGTCAACGAGCTACCCGACGCCGTGCTTCGTTCGTGACGTCACTGGAACGCAAAATAAGTTGCTGAGACTTGCCAGGTGCCGCCCGGCGCCAGCTGCTGAATGCTGCGCGTCAGCTCGTGCGGGCCGGGCGCGGTGAGGGCGGGAGCTTCCAGCTCGAACGGTGGCGTTAGGCTGCCCGGGCACCAATTGGCTCGGGGGGCGCGCGCGCTGTTCGGGTCTCCACACGGGTTTTCGGCGCAATATTGGCTGGGTCCGTAGCCCGAGTCGTTGGTTGTGAGCGTGCACATGTCGCTGCAGTCGCGCCACGGCCGTAGCTCTGACACGAGCTCGCCGTCGAGCCTGAGCTCGTGCGTGCGTTGGCAAAACTCTTCCGCGGGGCCGAGACAACCGGGCGCGAAGGCCGCGCCGTGTCCGGTGACGCGATAGTCGATGCGCGCGCTACTCACGCCGTCGGGCACCTCGAACCCCACGGGAGCTGCGTCCACTTCTGTTTGGGGGCCGAGCACCAGCGGCACGACTGCCAGCACTTGGCGCGGCGCCGTGCCCGGCCACAGCAAGAGCTCGGCGCTGGCCAGCCACTCGCCGTTCGAGCCGCTGACGATGCCGTCGGCATCGCTCCACGTGTCGATGCGCAGGCCAAGCTGGTGCGGACCCGGCAAGCCATTCACGACATCGGTAACGTCGCTTTCGACGCTGAGCGGACCGCCGAATGGTGTGATGGCGCGCAACAGCTCCAGGCCGGGCGTGTCCGACGACGACGGCGGCTCGGCTTCGTCCAGCGTTACGGACAAGGTGCGATCGAAGGCGTCGCACGGCGCGGGCCAGTTTTGCCCTGCCGGTACGCCCAGCGTGGCCCAACCATCGAACGGGAAGCACGGCGACTCGAGCGTGACGCGCAGCGTTGCGCGCGCGACCGACACTTGGCCGAAGTCGACCTCGCTGACCACGTGCTGAAAATTCTCGGCGTCCTCTTGGCTGGAAATATGTGCTCGGGTTAGCACCTGCACCCGTTGTGGCTCGCCGAGTACTTCGGCGGTGTCGCCTCCGCTTGCGCCACCGGCTTGGTCGCCCGCTATTTCGCCTGGCTGGCCGCCCCCGACCGTGTCGGCTCCGCCAGTGGCGCTCGGGTTTGGCGCAGCATCGAGCGGCTTCGATTTGCAAGCGACCAGCGCCAGCCAAAGCGCCGCGATGCCTGCCCACCGAAAGATGTCCAATCCAAGTGACTCGGGCACGGTTCTTTCATAGCCTGACTTTCGTGAAGCCGGTCCTCATTCGCTTGCCCCGCGCGCTGTACGCTCGTGTGACGCTTGCGGCCGGCTTCGTCGCGGCTCTCGGCGCCGGCGTGGCCTGCGAAGGCTCGGGCAGTTGCATCAATCCCCACCCGGATTTGCCCTACTCGTGCGGCACGACCAACGGCCCCGGCAACGGCGGAACCAGCAGTACGGCCGGCACCGCCTCGACCTCCGAGGGCGGTAGCTTCTCGGGCGGCGCCTCGACCGGCACCGCGGGCACTTCCGCGGGCGGCGCCAACGGCGCAGGCGGAAGTCTCAACTTCGGAGGATTCGGCGGCAACGGCACGGCCGGTAGTGGCTTTGCCGGCGGCAGCGCCACCGCGGGCACCAGCGCGGGCGGGACGAGCGCAGCTGGTGGTGGTGGCGGCGCCGCCACGGGCGGCAGCTCGTCCGGCGGCAGCTCGACCAGCGGCGCCGGCGGCGGTAGCTCGACCGGCGGCGCCGGCGGCTCGTCCTCGCCGGGCGGCGCTGGCGGTGCTGGCGGTGCTGCGGACGAGGGCGGCGCTGCTGGCGAATCTGCCGTGACGCAGGGCGGGTCTCCTTAACGCGGCGTCCGCCCTGCCTTTCGACAGCTCGTGAACGCCTGCCCCCTGGCGCTCCGATCCGGTCTCGCTGTGCCAACTGTGTCAGTTGGACCGAGCAGAGGCCGTGACCTTTCAGGACCGGGTGTGGTAGCGAGTGGCCCCCGGAGATGAACATGATGCGTCGGCGTTCCGTCGTGACGAGTGTGATTGCGTTGGGTCTCGCGCTGTCAGGGCACGCCTTGGCTCAGGGAGCCCCTAAGCCCGCGCCGGTCAAGCCTGCGCCCGCGCCCGCCAAACCCGCTCCCGCTCCCGCTCCTGCTCCTGCCCCCGCTCCCCCGGCTCCGCCCGTCGCTCCCGCTCCCGCGCCGCCGGCCGCAATCGCGCCCGCTCCGGCCCCGACTGCGCCGCCGGCCCCGCTCGCCCCTCCTCCGCCCGCGGATGCGGCACCGCCGCCACCGTCGTCGCCACCCGCGGCCATGCCGATGGAGCCTGCGCCCGCCCCTCCGCCGATGGAAGTGGCTCCGCCCGAAGCGGCCGCCGCCGATCCCGAGCCCGATCTGCCGCCGGCCGAGACCTACTCCGAGGGAGGCGACAGCTGGTACGACAGCATCGAGTTTTCGGCGTTCGCCGACGCTTACGCGAGCGTCAACTACAACTTCCCCAAGCCGCAGTTCGGCAGGAACGTCCTCCGCGCGCACGACTACTCGAACGGCTTCGCTCTGTCGTGGGTCGGCGTGAACGCCAGCTACCCCGCCGATCCGGTCGGCGCGACCGTAAGCCTGCGATTTGGCCCGACCGCGCGTCAGATCGGGAACGGTTGCCCGGCGGACGACAAGTCGCATTGCGACTCCGGCGAAGGGCTGGAGAACGTGAAGCAGGCGTTCGCCTCTTGGAAGCCGGGCGGCGCGGACAGCATGTTCACCCTGGATCTCGGAAAATTCGAGACGCCGTACGGCGCCGAAGTCTCCGAAAGCCACCTGAACATGAACTACACGCGCAGCATGCTGTACGTGTCGCAGCCGGTCTTTCACACCGGCTTGCGCGCCAGCTTCGCCGTCTCGGATCTGTTCGATTTCAAGGTGCTGGCCGTCAACGGCTGGAACAACACCATCGACAACAACGTCGGCAAGAGCTTCGGCGCCCAGCTCAACTTCCACCTCAAGAATAGCGAGGACGCCGACGTGGTCGGAATCTCCGTCGGCTACCTGGGCGGACCCGAGCACGACGACACGCTGGTCGTGCACTGCGGCGTCGGCGAGCAGTTCTCGTCCAGCAGCACCAAGTGCGTTTCGGCGCCCAGCGCCACCACGCCCAGCGAAGGCGTGTTGGATCGCGCCAGCTCCAACACGAAGGGTTGGCGACACCTCGTCGATCTGGTGGTGACGGCGAACCCCATCGAGCGGCTTCGCTTGGTGCTGAACGCCGACTACGGCCTCGACAGCTACCGCAGCGACACCGGCACCAACGCCTTCGACAGCTCGCCGTACTTCGGCGTGCTCTTGGGCGCGCGCGTGGCCATCGTCGACGAGTTCGGCATCGCGGCCCGCGGCGAGTACTTCCGAGATACCCACGGCTTCATCAACCCGTACACGGTCACTCAAAATCTGGTCGGCGGCACGCTGACCCTGGACTACTTGCCGTCCGAATTCTTGACGATTCGCCTCGACAATCGCCTCGATTGGTCGGACCGCGAGATCTTCAACAAGTCGATCCGAGACCACGTCGGCAATCAGTTCACGACCACGCTGGGCGTCGTGGCGCACACGGATTAGCCGAGTTAAGCCAGTCTTTGCCAGGCCCTGCTGCACCGCGTAGACTCGTGGGCCGAATCGGCGCCATGCATCACACCTCGCGAACCCAAGATCTCGAGCTGGCCATCGATGCGGTAGTGAAGAGCTACGACGGCCCGCAAGAGATCAACAACTTGGAGAGCGCCGCGCTGCCCAACAAGCGCGCGGTGGTCGAAGCCTACAATCACATCAAGCCCGTGATTTACCTGGGCTTCTACAGCATGCGCTCGCTGCAGCGCGACAACCTGCATTTTGCGGTCAGCGAGCACCTGTACCCGGCGTTCGAGACGCTGGTGGAGCAGATTGACCGCGCCCTGACCTACGAAACCGGCGTGGGTCGCGCGCGGGGCGGATTTCCCGCGGGCTGGGCCGAAGAGGTGGTGCTGCGCCTGTTCAAAGCCTTGCCCGAGGTGCGACGGGTGCTCAACACCGACGTGGTGGCCGCCTTCGACGGTGACCCGGCCGCGCGCAGCGTGGAAGAAATCGTCTTCAGCTACCCTGCCATCGAGGCCATCACCGCTCATCGCGTCGCGCACGTGCTGTACCAAGAGCAGGTGCCGATGATTCCGCGCATCATCGCCGAGTACGCGCACAGCCGCACCGGCATCGATCTGCACCCGGGGGCCAGTATCGGCGAGGCCTTCTTCTTGGACCACGGCACCGGGACGGTCGTGGGTGAAACCAGCCGCATCGGCAACAACGTCAAGCTGTACCAGGGCGTCACGTTGGGCGCGCTCAGCACGCGCCGCCGCGAGTGTGAGCAAGACGGCTTCCACAAACAACGCCACCCCACGCTGGAAGACAACGTCACCATCTACGCCGGCGCGACCATCTTGGGCGGTGACACGGTAGTGGGCGCCAACTCGGTGATCGGCGGCAACGTCTGGCTCGTCAGCTCGGTGCCGCCCGGTTCGAAGATCTTCGGCCGCGCGCGCGAGTAGATGCCCGCCTTGTTACCCGCCGACGCCGCTAGCCGCTACGCCGCGTGGCTCCTCGATCTCGACGGTACCTTGTATCGCAGTCGTCCCGTGCAGCTGGCGATGGCGCTCGAATTGTTGCTGTCCGGCTGGGGCGCGATCAAGACGCTGCGCGCGTTCCGCCAGGCGCACGAGCAACTGCGTGGCCGCGACCCCGCACCGGGTTCGCTGGTAGCGAGCCCGTTTCATCGCCAGCTCGAGCACGCGGCGCTGCAGCTCGGCCGTCCACCGGCCGACGTCGAGCAGCTGGTACGCGAATGGATGTTTCGGCGGCCGCTGAAGTGGGTGGCGCGCAGCAAGCGGGCGGAGCTCTTGCAAACGCTGGCGGAGTATCGCGCCGGCGGCGGCAAGACGGCCTTGGTCAGCGACTACCCGGCCAGCGGAAAGCTCGAGGCGCTGGGCGCCGCCGCCCTGTTCGACGTGGTCGTCTCCAGCGGCGAGCCGGGGGGACCGAGCAAGCTCAAGCCCGATCCGGAAGGCTACCTGAGCGCGGCCGAGAGGCTCGGCGTTCCGCCGGAAGCGTGCTTGGTGATCGGCGATCGCGACGACGCGGACGGCGCCGCCGCGCGCGCGGCGGGCATGGCCGTGCACATCATTCGCTAGCGGGGGGTCTCACGCTGACTTCGACTTTGTCGTAGCCCAGCGAGTGCACCAGCGCCTCGACGGTGCGGCGCGCGTTGTCCGATGCCCGCTGCAACAAGCCGGCTTGGCGCGCCGACTCGATCAGCGTGTGCTCGGCTTCTTTGCGCGCCCGCGACTCCAGGTTTTCGCGGCGATCGGCCAGGGTGCCGGTCTTGCGCGAGTGCACGTAGGTCTTGTCGTTGTCGAGCGCGGCGTGCAGCACCTCCGGCGCCGGCAATTCGATGCGGGCGGTGCGGCGCGCCGGGTCCACGGTGACGTCGGCGGCGGTCAGCTTTTGCAGATCGATGCCGGCCGTGACCTCGGCGACGGCCACCAACAAGATCGCGTCCTCGGTGCTGATCAAGCCCCACAGCTTGGACTGCTTGTCGCTGAGATCGATCACGCGCTCCATGTGAAACGAAGCCGATTCGAGCCGGGCCAGGTCGCGCACCGCCACCAGCACGTCGGGCGTCGGCCGCACCACCGTGACCGACGAGGTCATGGGCGGGAGCAGCGGCGGCGGGGTCACGCTGCAGCTCTTGATCAGAAACAGGCCACCCCCGATGCCCAGACAAAGCGCGGCCCCGCCCACCAAGAAGGGCAGCAGGCTGCGTCGCTCTACGTCACCGGGCATGGTTCAGCCATACTATACCCTCGCCCCGACGCTCACTTCATCCACCGCCCGCTCGACGGTGAGCAGATCCACCGGCTTGTACAAGACCGGCTGGCCTTGCCCGTCCAAAAAGCGGCGCGAAGCTTCGTCGGTGACGCCACCGGTGACGAAGATCACGCGCTCGGCGGAGCTGGGGCGGTCGCGCCGCAGCCAGGAGTAGAAGGCTTCACCCCCGCCTTCGTCCATCATCACGTCGCACAAAATGGCGTCGAAGTGCGCGCCGCTCACGCGTAGACGCGCGTCGCTGACGCCGGTGGCGGTTTCGACGTCGAACACCTTGGACAGCATGCGCGACAAGCTTTCGCGCACGATCGGGTCGTCGTCCACCACCAGCAGTCGCTGGGTGGGGCGCGAGCCGGGCCGCGAAGCCGGCGGGGGGACGGTGGACAAGCGCAAGCTGGAGCGGATGAGCAGCTCCATGGTGGTGCCGCTGGCCGACGACTGCGCGACCCGCAAGTCTCCGCCGACGGCTTTGGCCAACCCGAGCGAGACCGACAGACCGAGCCCGGTGCCTTTGCCGAACGGCTTCGTGCTGAAGAACGGCTCGAAGGCGCGCCGTACCACCTCGTCGGACATGCCGGCGCCGTTGTCGGTGACGGCGATCTTCACCCCCGTCGTCAGCGCTTCGGCGCGGATGGAGATGCGCGGCTCCCGCGACTCCGGCACGGCCTGCGCGCCATTGACGATCAGGTTGACCAGCACCTGCTCGACCATCAATTGATCCCCCACGCCGTACAGGGCTGGCACGTCCAGTGTGAGCCCGAGGGGGCGGTCCAAGGCGGCGCGCGCCGTCTGCACCGCGTGGTCCACCGCCAGCGCGATGTCGAAGGTGCTGCGCATCGACGTGTCGGAAGCGGCAACACGCCCCGTGTCCAGCAGCTGGCGCACGATGCGGGCGATCTTTCCCATCGACGTGAGCGAGTCCTCCAACGCTTCGCCGGCGTCGTCCGGAACTTCGCCGGCCGAAAGCGCGCTCTTCAGGTACGACAGGTTCGAGACCACGGCCGCTGACGGGTTGTTGATCTCGTGCGCGACGCCGGCCGACAATCGTCCGATGGCCGCCAGCCGTTCCGCCTGCCCCAGCGCTTCGTGCGCTTTGGCCAGCTCACGCGTGCGCTCCGTGACGATGCCTTCCAGCTGAGACGACAGCATGTCCAAGCGATGCGTGGCGCGGGTGAAGCGCGTCATCAACACGCTCCACACCAGCGCAATCATGACCAAAAAACCGATGTCGAGCAGGTACGGCAGCTGGTGACGGCCGGTTGCGGCCATCAGGTCGTTGATGCTGGCGGCCACCAAGATCAACAAGCCCGCGGCGTAGCGCCGCGCTTCCTCGCTGCGCCGGGCTTCGCGCAAGAAGCGTAAGAGCGGCACCAACAGCGCGCCGTACAGCGGCACCGCCGACAGTGAGCCGAGCAAAGTAGTGGGCGGCTCGTGGAAAGGGACGCCCAGAAACCAATGCGTCACCACGTGCTCTTGCAGCAGCACTCCCGGCAACAAAGCCAGCGCGCCCACCAGGCTCGCCAGGCCCACGAAGAATCGCTCCAGCTGCGTCGGCGTGCGATGAAAGTGCGCCGCGCTGTGAAAGTTCCAAGCGATCACGTGCAAGGACAGCGCGGCCCAATTGGCGTGCGCGCCGAGCAGCACCGCCCACGCGGGCACGTCGAAGGTGACGATGACGTTGAACGCCGTGTCGAGGCTGGCGCTGGCCGCCAAAAGCCAGAACCATCGCTGATCTCTCCAGCCCGGCAGCCTCGCGAACCGATAGCCCAGCACCGCCAGACACGCCGCGACGGTCATGGCGATCACGGAGATGGTCGGAAAGAGCAGCCTCAAAGAGCTCCCCAATTATAGGGCCTGGGCTCGTAAGACCGCCGAGCCAGGCACAGCGCCGCGCCGGCGTCGGCCAGGGTCGGCGCCCGAGTGCTCCCAAACCCTTGCGGGCAATCCAATTTGTATTATTATCAGTCGAATGATAAATAACTGTCGGTTCGTGGCGCTGCTGGCGTTGCTCGGGCTGGCGGCTGCTTTTCAGGGGTGTCGAGTCGCCGACGCCGCTTCCGAGGCATCACTCCAGGGCGTGGTGGAGCTCGAAGAGACGACCGTTGGCTTCGAGCTGCCGGGTCGTCTGACCGAGCTACTCGTGAAGGAGGGCGACCTGATCGAAGCGGGCACGCTTGTGGCGCGCATCGACGACGGGCTCGAGAAGAGCTCGCGCGATGCGCAGGCCAGCCAGGTGGCGGTCGCTCGGCAGCAGGCCAGCGCGGTGAAGGCGGGTGCGCGCGGCGAAGAGCTGCGTTCGCTGTCGGCGCGGGTGGACGCCGCCAAGGCCACCGAGACGTTGCTGCAAAAGCAAGTCGCGCGTGAGCGGACCTTGGTCGAAAAGGGCGCGATCGCTCCGGCCGCGCTGGATGATTTAGAAGGGCAGCTGGCCCGCTCCAGCGCCGAGCGGGACGCGCTCGAGCACAACTTGAAGCTGGTGCGCCAGGGCGCGCGGCAGGAAGACGTGTCGGTCGCGGAAGCGCGCGCCGACGCGGCTACGGCAGCGCTGGAGATGAACGACGCGCGCTTGGAGCGGCACGAGCTGCGCGCGCCCATTCGCGGCACGGTGCTGGACGTCAACTTCGAACGAGGCGAGGTGGTAGGCGCGGCGGCGCCGGTCGTCACGCTGGCCGACGTGCAACATCCCTACGTCGATGTCTTCGTGCCGGAAGCGGAAATTGCGCGGGTTTCCGTGGGGCAAGCGGCCAAGGTGAAGATCGACGCGCTCAGCTCGGAGCTGGGTGGCAGGGTCGAGCATATCGCGCGCCGCACCGAGTTCACGCCGCGCTACCTGTTCAGTCAGAAAGAGCGAGCGACGCTGGTGGTGCGGGTGCGAGTCCGGGTCGACGATCCGCAGGAACGTCTGCGCGCGGGCGTGCCCGCGTTCGTACGGCTCTCGGGAGGCAAGTAACGTGACCGAAAACATCATCGAGACGCGCTCGTTGTCACGGCGGTTCGGCTCGCTGGTGGCGGTACGAGACGTGTCGCTGCAAGTCACACGCGGCGAGATATTCGGCGTGCTCGGTCCCAACGGCGCCGGCAAGTCGACCACCATCCGCATGCTGTGCGGTATCTTGGATCCGAGCGGCGGCTCCGGCACTGTCGTGGGCTACGACATTGCGACCCAGGCCGAGCGCATCAAAGAACGCATCGGCTACATGACCCAGCGCTTCAGCCTGTACGAAGATCTGAGCGTGATCGAAAACCTCACCTTCTACGCGGGCATTTACGGCGTGCCTCGCGCTCAGCGGCGAGCGCGCGTGGAAGCGGTGCTGGAGCGGAGCGGTCTCGGCGCGCGCCGGCGTCAGCTGGCGGGCACGCTTTCGGGCGGCTGGAAGCAACGCGTGGCCTTGGCCAGCGCCACCATTCACGAGCCCCCGCTGCTATTTTTGGACGAGCCGACGGCGGGGGTCGACCCGGTGAGCCGCCGCGAATTTTGGGAGCAAATTCACGCCCTCGCCGCCGACGGCACCACCGTTCTACTCACCACCCACTACATGGACGAAGCCGAGCGCTGCCATCGCTTGGCCTTCATCTTCGGCGGCCAGCTGCTGGACGTCGGCACGCCCGAGCAAATCATCGAGCGCCGGCGGCTCCGCGCGTTGGAGCTGGTCACCGAACGCCCGCGTGAGGCGGCGGAGCTCTTGCGCCAGCAACCGGAGGTCGACGAGGTCGCGCACTACGGTCACTTGCTGCGCCTGACCACGCGCGGCGGCGTCGACCCAGCGTCGTTCGCGCGCGCGTTGCTGGAACGGCACGGCATTGCCGTGCAGGCGTCGTCGGCCAGCCGCGTCAGCGTCGAAGACGCGTTCGTGTCGATGGTGCGCGAGGACGAAGCCAGCCGCGCCCGCGCCGCGTAGGACTGATGCATGTTTACCCGGCCGTTGGTGATCGCTTGGAAGGAGCTGCTGCAGCTGCGACGCGACCGCATGACGCTGGCGATGATGATCGTCCTGCCCATTTTGCAGCTGCTGTTGTTCGGCTACGCCATCAACACCGACGTGCGCCACATTCCGACGGTCATCTACGACCAAGACCGCAGCGCGGCCTCGCGCGAGCTCTCGCAGAGCCTGCGCGTGACGGGCTTCTACGACATCTTGGGCGACGTGCGCAGCTACGTCGAAATCGAGGATGCGTTGCGCTCCGGGCGGGCGCGCGCGGCGCTGGTCATCCCCAGCAAATATGCGGCAAACCTGCGAGCGGGACGCCCGTCGCAGCTACAGCTGGTCGTCGACGGCTCCGATCCGCAGACGGTGGGCAGCGCCATCAACACCGCGTCCGGCTTGGTGGCGGCGCGCTCCAGCGAGCTGTTGCTGGCCAAGTTGGCTCGCAGCGGCGGCGCCGCGCCCGGGGCCGCCGTGGAGCCGATCCGGCTGGAGCCGAGCACTTGGTACAACCCAGAGCTGCGCACCGCTGTCTTCGTCGTGCCGGGCTTGATCGGCGTGATCTTGACCATGACGATGGTGATGTTGACGGCCATGGCCATCGCGCGCGAACGCGAGCGCGGTACTCTCGAGCAGCTGATCGTTTCGCCGGTGCGGCGCGTGGAGCTGGTGTTGGGAAAAATCTTGCCCTACACCATCATGGGCTACGTTCAGATGAGCTTGATTGTGCTGGCCGGTCGCTTGGTGTTCCAGGTCCCGCTGGTCGGGTCGCTGCGGCTCTTGTACCTGCTGTCGTTTCTGTTCATCTCCGCCAATCTGGCGCTCGGCTTGTTCTTTTCGACGCTGGCCAAGACGCAACAGCAGGCCATGCAAATGTCGTTTTTCTTCTTGCTGCCGAACATCTTGCTTTCCGGCTTCATGTTCCCGTTCGAGTCGATGCCGCGCCCCGCCCAGCTCATCGCTCAGGCGCTGCCGTTGACCCACTTTTTGCGCATCGTGCGCGGAATCACGCTGAAGGGCGCGGGCTTTGCCGACGTGAGCCAGGAGCTGGTTTGGCTCGGCGCGCTGTTCGGCGTGCTGGTGTTGCTCACCTCGCTCCGTTTCAACAAGAAGCTGGTTTGATTTTTCATGGCCCGACCCAAAAGTGACATCGAGCCGCGCATCTTGGCCGCCGCGCGCGCGCGCTTCCTCCGCGACGGTGTGGACGGTGCGTCGCTTCGCGGCATCGCCAGCGACGCCGGGACCAGCATCGGCATGGTCTACTACTACTTTGCCACCAAGGACGAGCTGTTCTTCGGCGTCGTCGACGAGCTGTACGAAAAGCTGCTGAAGGACATCGAAGTGGCGATTGCGCCCGACGTGCCGGTGCGCGAGCGCGTCGAGCGGTTGTACGCGCGCGTGGCGCGGTTGAGCGAAGAAGAGCTGTTGGTCATGCGCCTCGTGCTGCGCGAGGCGCTCACGTCGAACACACGCTTCGCTCGTTTGCGTGAGCGCTTTCAAGCCGGACACGTGCCGCTGATCGCGCGGCTGATTGCGGACGGCTACGCCAGCGGCGCCTTCGATCGCACGCTGCATCCGATGGTGGCGATGCTGTCGCTCGCTGGTCTCGTCGCCGTTCCGCAGCTGATTCGCCGAGTGCTCGACGGCCGCTTGCCGTTTCCCAACGCCCCCGCCGGGGAAGACTTGTCCAAGCTGCTCGTCGGAGTTCTGTTCAGTGGTACCGGAAGCCACACGCCGCCTTGAGCCTCGAAAATCGATTCAAGCTGGCTTTGGCCCTACCGTTCAACGAAACGTGGCCATTCGACCTCCCATGCAATCGGCGTTGTCGGCCCTGACACGATTGTCAGAGGCGTTCGATCGCTCTGCCGAGGACGTGGTGCGCATGTCGGGCGCGCCCTCCGCCGCCGAAACTGCCGAGACCGTTCGGATTTCTCCCGAAGCACGCCAAGCCGGCACCGCGACGGACCAGAGCCTCACGTCTGGCATCGAAGGTGCAATGGTGGACATGCGTGTGGCCAAGTACGCTTTCATCGCCAACCTGAAGGTGCTGCAGACCAGCGCGGAGGTCGAAGAGACCGCCGCGAAGATGCTGAAGCCCTAGCCTCAGTCGCTCTCGACTCCTGCCAACTACATTGGCGACGCCGCGTATCTGACCACGTGAATCTCACGGGGTAAGATTGGTTTTCCAACTGGACGCGTGTTAACTTTTTCAGACGCTCTCGCGTGTATCGCGCGTCGGAGCTTGGGAACGGGTGGAACCGATGGCGAAATACACAGGCACGGGCTCGATGTTGGGTGCGCTCGTGGCGCTCGGCGCTCTCAGCGCTTGCAGCAGTCCCGATTGGACGACTAGCCCCGACGTGCAGTACGACCCGGGGCCGACGACGAGCACGGGCTCCACCTTCCCGACCCTGTTCGCCGGTAAGACGCAGCGCGCCGCCGGCAAGGTCGCGCCGGTTTCGGGCGGCACGTTGCTGGTGACCAAAGACGGTCACGCCGTTGCGTCCGACCCGGACCGCGATTTGGTGCACGTGGTCGACGTAGCAGCGCAGAAGGTCGTCTCGGTTCCGGTCGAAGCCGAGGACGAGCCGGGTCGCGCCGTGGAAGGGCCGCCCGGAACTGCCTACGTACTGGCGCGTCGCGGCGGTGTGGTGTTGGCGGTCGACACCGCGGCCGGTACGGCGCGCCGCATTCCGGTGTGCTCGGCACCGCGCGGTCTCGCCTACGACGGCACGTTGTCGCGGCTGTACGTCGCGTGCCGCTCGGGCGTGCTGGCCACCATCGACACCACGACCGACGCCGTGGTGTCTCGGCGCCGCCTCGATTCCGATCTGCGCGACGTGCTGCTTTCCGGGGACAACTTGGTGGTAACGCGCTTCAAGAGCGCCGAGGTGCTGGTCGTGAGCCGCGACGGCGACGTGCTGCGCCGCTCGCAGCCGACCGCGCCGGCGTTCACGGGCGCCTCCGTCACGCCCAGCGTTGCCTACCGCGCGCTTTCGCTACCGAACGGGGGCTTGCTCGTCGGTCACGTCGAGTCGAGCAACACTACGTTGCCTTCGGGTGCCGGCGCCTACTACGGATCCTTCTGTGGTGGCTCGGTCGCGGACGCCACGGTGTCCGCCATGGACCCGTACACCGGCACCGATCACGCAACGTTGATCACGCTGGGTGCCAGCACGCTGGGTGGTGCGACGGGGCCTTTGGACATGGCGGTGGCGCCCGACGGTGCGCGCGTGGCCATGTTGGCTACCGGCAATTCCTGGTCACCCACCGAAACCGGCACCAAGTTCACCAATTTGTGGGTCACCAGCACCACCCAGGTGAAGAACGGTGTCGCCACCTCGGCGTGCGGCGGCCTCGCCTCCGAGGCGGGCTCGAGCACCGCTACCGTGGGCGGAGAACCAGTCGCGGTCGCGTTCGAAGCCAGCGGGCAATGGGTCGTGCAATCGCGCGAGCCGGCCCAGCTTCAGTTCCAAGACAACCGCATCATCTCGCTCGCGCCGGACTCGCGCTTCGACACCGGCTTTGCCATGTTCCACATGAACACCGGCGGCGGCGTGGCCTGCACTTCGTGCCACCCCGAAGCGGGCGAAGACGGTCACACTTGGAACTTCTCGGTCGGGCCGCGTCGGTCGCAGACGCTCGAGGGCGGCGCCAGCAATCGCGCGCCCTTCCACTGGACCGGCGATCTCGCGACCTTCGACGATTTGGTGGACGAGGTCATGCTCAAGCGCATGTCGTTGGCGGCGACGGTCGACGTCAAGCAGCGCGCGGCGCTGCGCGACTGGCTCGACAGCGTGCCCAAGTCCGCCACCGCCGACGATCTCGACAGCGACTCCGTCGCGCGTGGCCGCACGCTGTTTCACGATGCCGAGCTGGCGTGCGCCAGCTGCCACGCCGGCCCCGACTACACCGACAACCAGCTGCACGACGTGGGCACGGGCGCCAAGTTCATCACCCCGTCGCTGGTGGACGTGAACGTGCGCGCTCCCCTGTTCCACGACGGCTGCGCGGTCACGCTCCAGGCTCGCTTCGGGCCCTGCGGCGGCGGTGACGCCCACGGCAAAACCTCCCAGCTGACCGCCGCTGACGAGGCGGACCTGGTTGCTTTCATGCAATCTCTCTAAAAGAGCGCGCGCAGACCAAAAGGGTTCGATGGGGGGGACTCGTGTCGGGCGCGTTGGGCTTCCGTTCCGCGCGCCGATGATTTAATCATGAGCGCGATGAAGTCGTTCGCGCTCTTCTCCGGGTCAGTGGTGTGCATGTCCTTGCTGCTCGGCGCCTGTGGTGGCGGGGCGAAGCCGGCCGAATCTCCCGAGGCCAAGGCCGAGGACAAGCCGGCCAGCACCGAAAAGGCGGACGACAAGTCCGAAGCGTCCGCCGACAAAGCCGACGCCAAGCCCGACGCGGCCAAGCCCGACGCAGCCAAGCCGGCCCCACCCGCCGACGACGGGCCCAAGCCCACCCGCACCACGCTCGACATTTTGACCGCGCCCGACGTCGTCTTCTTGTTCGACTTCAACGACTCGGAGCCGAAGCAGGCCGCCGAAGAAAAGTGCGACAAGAAGGCCGCCAACAATCCCAAGAAGAAGAACGAGTGCATGGCGGCCGAGCGCAAGAACTTTCCCGCCGACGGATACCGCTTCAAGAAGGACGAGAAGGGTCAGTGGTGGTGGATCACGGTGCGCCAAAACGGCAATCGCTTGAACGCCCTGCACAAGATCCCGGTCGAGTTCAGCGAAGAGACCGCGACCAGCATCACGCTCAAGCCGGTCGGTAAGGACAAGGGCAGCGCGCCCATGACCCCGCCTGCCAAGATCGTGTTCGAGGTCCCGAACGACTACCAGATCGCGTTCAAGGATCCGAAAGCCGGACGCTTGGTATTCCAAGCCAAGGTCGGCGTCGTCACGGAGTAGAGCGTGTCGCTAGCTGAGCGCGCTCGCCCGTGCCCGTAAACGTGCCCGTGCCCGTGCCCGACGGTCCGTAAGGCGTCGTTCGGCCCGTTTGTTCGGGGGGCCAGGGTTTCTGGCGCGGGCCAGGCCCGCGCGCGCCGCGCCCAGCTGGGCGCGCCTAGCGTCGTTTCCGACCCCGCTTCCGCGACTTCGAGCGCCCGCGTAGCATCCGGCGTCGCCGTGTCTGGCTCCGTCTTCGATCAGATCCCCGCCGTGGTGCCGCCACTCGAGCCCGGCTTTCGCCCGATGTACCTGGCGTTGCGTGAGCACGCACGCGCCGTCGGTGCGAACGGCGTGACGTTGGCGCTCGCCCTCGAGCGAAGCAACGGCCGCGTCTCGCGCTTCTCGCTGCCGGTGTTCCCCGACGGACACGAGCGTTTGCCGGAGAGCCTGCGGCTGGCGGAGCGCGTGCTCAAGTTCTTGCTCTGGCAGCGCGGCGCTCATCACGTGTTCGTGGCTGGCCCGCCCGCCTTCGCGGAGCATTTGGCGGCTTGCTATTGCGCGTCGGGGACGCGCGCCTTCGACGCCGAATTTTTCGCCAAGATCTACGAGAAGCCGGCGTTCGTGGTCGAGGCCGTCGAGGCGTCTCAGCTGCCGCCGGAACGGGAGCAGGGCCGCGCCGTGGGTGGGCACCTGAACGGCTGCCGCATCGGCTTCGACGCCGGCGGCAGTGACCGAAAAGTCGCGGCCGTGATCGACGGCAAAGAGGTGTTTTCGGTAGAGACGGTGTGGCAACCCAAGCTCGAGAGCGATCCGGACTACCATTTCAACGGCATCGACGACTCGATTCGTCAGGCCGCCGCGCACCTGCCGCGCATCGACGCCATCGGGGTGAGCTCGGCGGGAATTTACGTCGACAATCGCACGATGGTGGCTTCGCTGTTCCGCAAGGTGCCGCCAGCCGTCTTCGCGGCGCGCATCAAGAGCATCTATCCAGACATCGCCAAAAAATGGGGCGACGTGCCGCTGGAGGTGGCCAACGACGGTGACGTGACGGCGCTGGCCGGCGCGCTCGAGCTCGAAGACGATTCGGTGCTGGGCATCGCGATGGGCACCAGCCAAGCCGCTGGCTACGTCGACCCGCACGGCTTGATCACGGGTTGGCTGAACGAGCTGGCGTTCGCGCCCGTCGACGTCAGCGAGCAAGCGCCCGTGGACACGGAATGGTCCGGGGATCGAGGCACCGGCGTGAGCTACTTCTCGCAAGACGCGGCCATTCGCTTGGCCAAAGTCGCGGGCATCGAGCTCTCGGCCGAAGCGTCGCCCGGTGAGAAGCTGAAGGCGCTACAACAGTTGGTGTCGGCGGAAGACCCGCGAGCGCGCGCCATCTTCGAGAGCCTGGGCGTTTTCCTCGGCTACGGCCTCTTGCTGTACGCGGAATTTTACCAGATCAAGCACGTGCTGTTGCTGGGGCGCGTCACCTCCGGCGAAGGCGGCAACCTGCTGCTCGAGAACGCGCGCCTGGTCTTGCGCACGGAGGCACCCGAGCTGGCGCAGCGCCTTCGCCTGCATTTGCCCGACGAAGCGACGCGCCGCGTGGGACAATCGATCGCCGCCGCCAGCCTGCCCCGCATTTGAAAGCAACCATGGCTCTTTCGCTCACTCACCACGACGCCGACGTGTTCGTACCCGACGGCAGTGAAATCGGCGTGGCGCTGGCCCGCACGACCCACCTGGCCATCGGCGCCCACCAAGACGATTTGGAGATCATGGCCGCGCACGGCGTGGTCGAATGCTTTCAAAACGCCGCGCGTTGGTTCACCGGTGTGGTGGTGACGAACGGCGGCGGTAGCGCTCGCGACTTCGAATACAAGGATTACTCGGACGAGCGCATGATGGCCGTGCGTCAGCTGGAACAACGCAAAGCCGCCTTCGTCGGCGAGTACTCGGCCATGCTGCAGCTCCGCCATCCAAGCTCGGTCGTCAAAGACGCGGCGTCGCCGGCGCTGGTGGCCGATTTGGTCAACGTTTTGCACGAGACCCAGCCGGAGATCGTCTACACCCACAACCTGGCCGACAAGCACGACACGCACGTCGCGGTCGCGCTGCGCGTGGTGGCGGCGTGCCTGGCGTTGCCCGCCGCCGCGCGTCCGTCGCGTATCATCGGCTGCGAAGTGTGGCGCGACCTGGACTGGCTGTGCGACGCGGACAAAGTCGTGATGCCGGTCGACGGTCACGAAAACCTGCACGCGGCGTTGATGGGTGTCTTCGATTCGCAAATCGCGGGCGGCAAGCGTTACGATTTGGCCACCGCGGGGCGCCGGCGCGCTCACGCCACCTACTTCGAATCGCACGGCACCGACGCGCATTCGGCCCTGATTTGGGGCATGGATCTCACCCCGTTGCTCACCGGCGCCGACCCCGGCGAGCTAGTGAAGCGCTACATCGCCCGCTTCGAGGCCGAGGTCACCGCGCGCGTGTCGCGCCTGACGCCCAAGGCCTAGTGCACGCGCTCGCTACTTCAGCAGATGCACGACGCCGCAATGTCCGCTCGGTTCGCAAGTCGCTACTGCGTCCGAAGGTATCGAAGGTGCGCAAGCCAGGCACGGTGGGGGCACGTCGCCGCATACCAGCGCCTCGAAGCTGCCGTCGTTGCGCACGGCGACGACGTTGCCGGCGCCGCACGCCTCGCAGCAAGCGGTGCCGCTGCGTAGCTTGCAATCTTCGGCCGATTTGCAGGCTGTGACGTCACCTTCGCGTAGGTCTTCGACCACGCACTGACCGGCGACGCAGTCGGGGACGAAGAACTGCAGCGTGCTCTGACCCGTCTCCGGGTTTGGGCAGGCGCCGCAGGCGACGTCGCCATAGGCACATGGCATTACCTTGGCCTCGTTTGCCTTGTTGTACGCGATGAAGTCGTGTTTGCTGACGCCGGGCCCGTCGCACACGCCGCAACAGCCGTTGGCGGTCAGCTGGCAATCGCTCGCCACTTTGCAGGCGTCGTAGTTGGGGCTGCCGCCGGGGCAGGCCTCTTGGCACGCCTCCAGCGTTTCGTAGTTGTTCTTGGTGCCGCCGCAGCCGCCGTAGATGACCGGCATGCACAAGCCGGTCGCCATGTCGTGCGACCAGCGTGGGAAGTACGCGGCGCAGTAGCCACCATCGGGACCGGCGAATTCGGCGGGCCCCGCACAAGCGCTCATGAACGGGGGGCCTCCGGCCGCTCCGCTGCCGGCCGTGCCGCTGCCGGCCGTGCCGCTACCGGCCGTGCCGCTACCAGCCGTGTTGCTGCCGCCACTGCTGCCGCCCACGTGCGCTTTGCCGCCGCTGCTGCTGGCGCCCGCGAGGCTCGTGGTACCGCCGCTGCCGGTTTCGCCCGCCGCCCCGCCGTTGCCTTTGAAGCTTTGGCCGCCACAGGCGCTGGCCAGCACCAACCCGAAAGCGGTGACCCAAGCGCCGCGTGCCAACGTCACGGCCTCACGCGACCAGCGACCGTGAGCGCCTTGGGTCATTGAGCGGCCCCGGCCGGGAGCGGAATCGCGACGGCGCAGTGGCCGTCGGCGCCGCAGTAGGGAACCGCGTTCGTCGGACCAGGAATGCACGCCGGGCACGGGACGGGCGCTCCGCTGCACACCAGCTTTTCGAAGCTGCCGTCGTTGCGAACGGAGATCACGTCGGTCGTGCCGCACCCTTCGCAGCAACCGGTGCCGTGGCGCAGCTTGCATTCGTCGCTGGTCTTGCAGGCGGTGACGTCGCTGGTGCGCACATCGGTCACGACGCACTGACCCGCGACACAGTCGGGTACGAAGTATTGCAGCGTGCCCGCGCCTTGAGGCGGGGGGCAGGGCGCGCAGGCGACGGGAGCGGCAGCGCCGGCCGACGCCGCTCCGCCGGCCGCGATGTCGAGGGCCAGCCCGCACTGGAGCAGGCCCGCGTACTGCTTGTTGTACGCGATGAGATCGTGAGCGCTGATGTTCGGGCTGTCGCAGATGCCGCAGCAGCCGGTGCCGGTGACCAGGCAGTCGCTCGGCAACTTGCACGAGTCGTAGTTGGGGCTGCCGCCCGGGCACGCCTTCTGGCACGCTTCGAGCGAGGGGTAGCGGTTGGCGTTGCCGCCGCAGCCGCCGTAGACGAAGGGCCGACAAATGCCGGTCGTCGGATCGTTGTACCAACTCGGAATGTAAGCGTCGCAGTTGCCGGAGACGGGCGGGGCGCCGCACGCTTCCGACACCGCTCCGCCCGCTCCTGCGGTCCCACTGCCGCCGACGTTGCTGCCCCCGCTACCGCCGAGGTTGCTGCCTCCGCTGCCGCCGCCCACGCCGGTGCCGGCGTGGCCCTTGCCGGCCGTGCTGGTGGTGCCAGCGTGGCTGGTGCTACCGCCTTCGCCCGAGCCGCCGTTGCTGCTTGCGCCGGAGCCGGCGTCGCCGCCGTTCCCGTTCGTGAAGCTCTGCCCCCCGCAGGCGCTGGCGAGCACGACCGCAAAGCTTGCCAACATTCCAACGCGAGCAACTGAAGAAAATCGGGGCATGCGGCGGACTCCTCGACACCTGCTCCCAGCAAGCCGTGTGCCGTCAGCGCTCGGGATAAATCAGAACGAAATCGAATGGTTGGAAGCGCTGTGCCAAGCTCCGCTGGCACAGCTAGCCGGGTTTCCGGACCCCGCTGCCGCGGAAGGGCCGGAACGCCATCCAAACCCCAAAGTCGACGATGACCGAAGTGCCGCGGGAAAGCAGCGCCGCGTACAGCGCCGGCCCCGGGCCGGTGGCGGCCGACAAGGCGATGGACAGCACGGCTTCGCGCACGCCCAAGCCGCCCGGCGCGGCCAGGGCCAGAAAACCCATGACCGGCGCGAGCACGTAAAAGCCCATGCTGTCGAGGGACACGCCGACCGGCGCCTGGATGGCACGGCTGGTGAAGTAGCCGTGGGCGGCCCAGGTGAGCCAATAGGCGGCGTGGATCAACGGCAGGGCCGGCGGCACGAGCGGCCCCGAGCCGTCCAGTTGCAGTAAATCCCTCAGCTTGGCCGGCAGGTAGCGTCGATCCAGCAGCAACAGCACCGCCAGCGCCACGACGAAGCCCAACAACACCAGCAGCCCGAGCACGCCGAGCGCTTCGGTCACGCGCTTCAGCATGTCACTTGAGAACAGCAGCACCAGCAGGCCCGTGACGCCCCCGGTCGCGACGAAGCACAGCACCTCGATGAACACGGAAGAGCCGGCGATGCGGCTGGTCGTCCCCAAACTGGCGGCGCCCAGCATTCGTACCAGCGGTAGTCCGACCTTACCTGGCGTGTAGCGCGCCGCCTGGGACTCCAGGTGCAGCGCCATGCCCGGCAACACCGGAATCTTCACGCCGCTCATCCGTGACAGCAGCCAGATCCAGCCCAGGCCCAGCAGCACGCAACCGGCCGCCAGCGGCAACATCGACAGCGCGGCCATGCCGTAGTCGATCTGCACGACGCCGGGGCGCCAGCGGCGCTTCAAGTCCCAGATCGCGGCGACGACGAAGATGACCGCGAGCACGCCCATGATTGGGCGCAACATGGCCTTGAGCCGCTGAGCACCGCCCAGCGGCTCGCCGCCGCTCGCCTCGCTCGGCATCAACCTTGCGCGGGCCGACCGATGCCGCGGTAGCGCAGACCGGCGTCGACCGCCGCCGCCGGCACGATCACGTTGCGGCCGTCGAACAGGTGACGACCGCGCATCAGCTGCTTCACGCGCTGCAGATCGGGCGAGCGGTACTCGTTCCACTCCGTGGCGATCACCAAGGCGTCGGCGCCTTTGACGGCGTCGTATTCGTCTTTGTACAGCTCGACCTTGCCGGCCTCGCCGCTGCGCTCCAGCGACTCACGGCCGGTGTCCAGCGCTTCCGGATCTGCTGCGCGCACCTTGGCGCCGCGCTTGAGCAGCTCGCTGATCAGCTTGAGCGCGGGGCTCTCGCGCACGTCGTCGGTGCGGGGTTTGAACGCCAGGCCCCAGATGGCGACGACTTTGCCGGAGATGCCGCCCAGGTCCTTCTCCATGTTGCGCAGCAGCATTTGCGGCGGGCCCTCGTTGGCGCGTACGGCGGCCTCCGAGACCTCCATCTGCACGCCCAGGTCTTTGCCGGTGCTGACCAGCGCGCGCAGATCCTTCGGGAAGCAGCTGCCGCCGAAGCCGAGGCCCGGATACAGAAACTGCATGCCGATGCGCTCGTCGGAGCCGACCGCGAGCCGAACTTGCTCGACGTCGCCGCCGGCGGCGTCACACAGCTCGGCGATCTCGTTCATGAACGAGATCTTGGTGGCGAGCAGCGCGTTGGAAGCGTACTTCACGATTTCCGCGCTCTTCGGGCTCATGCGCTGCAGGCGATTGCGCTGGCGGTTGAACGGCGCGTACAGGCGTGACAGCAGATCGAAAGCGCGCTCGTCGTCGGCGCCGACCACGATGCGGTCGGGCTTCAAGAAGTCCGACAAGGCGTCGCCCTCTTTGAGGAACTCGGGGTTGCTGACGACCATGATGCGGTGCTTGGCGTACGGCTCGATGTGCTTGCGCACGCGCTCGTTCGTGCCGACCGGAACGGTGCTCTTGAGCACCAGCGCCAGGTCGTGCTCGGCGGACTTGGCCACCTGCTCCGCGACCTTCAACACGTACTGCAGGTCGGCCGAGCCGTCTTCGGCGGGCGGGGTACCGACGGCGACGAACACGATGTCGCAGCCACGGATCGAGTTGGGCAGGTCGGAGCTGAAGTCGAGACGGTGCGGCCAATTGCGCTTGACCAAGTCGCCGAGGCCCGGCTCGAAGAACGGCACCTCACCGGCGCGCAGCTTCTCGAGCTTCTTCTCGTCGACGTCCACACACGTGACGTGGGTGCCCGAATCCGCGAAGCAAGCACCCGCCACCAGACCCACGTAGCCTGACCCAATGACTGCAATTTTCACGCGCCCTTCGTAAATCGAGCCCGAGCCCAGCGCAAACAGATTCTTTGGCCGTGGGGGCGCCGCCCCGCTTGCAGCGCACGTGGGGCTGGCGCCAAAATAGCCGCTGGAGCAATTTGGGCGCGCTTCGCCTTCCGCTTTTGTTCGCCCTCGGCCTGGGGGGGTGCGGTGAGCGTGGTGTTCCGCCGTCGGCGGGGGCGCCGCAATCGACCAGCGCGCACGCGCTGGCGGTCGTAGCCGCACCACTGCTCATGCCATCAGCCGCGGAAGCCGCCGTCCAAAATCGCGCGTTGCCGCCTGCGCTGGAAGCAGGGGCTGACGCTTCGCCTGGCGGCGCGGCCATCCCGGCGCAGGCGCCGTTGGAGTCAGACGGCGAGCCCAGCATCGTGCTGGCCGCGGGCGGTGACGTGAATTTCGGGCGCGAATGCGGGCAAGCCATTCTCAAGGACGTGGCTTACGACCCCTTCGCCGGCCTGAGCACGGCGTGGAGCTCCGCGGACGCGCGTTTCGTCAACCTGGAGTCGCAGCTCAGCGACCAACACGGGCTCACCCAGTCGCCGTCGCACCGCCTGATCTTCACGGGGCCTCCGGGCGGCGCGGACGTGCTGTCGAACGCGAAGGTGTCGTTGGTGTCCACCGCCAACAACCACGCCTGGGACTTCGGGAAGAGCGCGCTGTTCGAGACGATTGCCAACCTGGAGCGCGCGCAGGTGCCGTTCGCGGGCACCGGGCGTGACGTGGAGCAAGCCTACAAGCCGGTAGTGCTGCGGGTGAAGGGCCGCACCATCGCGTTGTTCGCGGTCACGCAGGTGTGGAACCAGCCCCCGTTCGACGCCCACGAAGGCAAGGACTTCGTGGCCTGGGCGGACGTGGACAAGCTCAAAGCCAACATCGAGCAAGCGCGCCGCGAAAACGACTTCGTGATCGTCAGCTATCACGGCGGCGAGGAGTACGTCGACGCGCCGGTCGACCGTACGCGCCGCTTCGTGAAGGCGGTGATGGCGCTCGGGGTCGACGCCTTCATCGGTCATCACCCCCACGTGCCGCAAGGGGTTGGTTGGTCGGATGGGCGTCCGATCGTTTACAGCCTGGGTAACTTCGTGTTCGCCGGGCACGACGATCGGCCCTGGACCAAACAGAGCTTCTTTGCGCGCATCACCCTGCGCAAGGGCGAACGCGCGCAGCTTCTAGCTTGCCCGTTCTCGCTCGACGGCCACCGGCCGCGCTCGCTGGATCCGGAGCGCGAAGCCCTAGCCATCGAGCGCTTTCGGAAGCACTTGCTGGGAACGTCGACCAGCGTGGGCGGCTCCAACGTCGCCAAGGCCGACGCGCAGGGTTGCTTGCGCGTGACCTCCAAATCGGCGCCTCAGCCGTCTTTGTCTTCTTCCAACTGATCGAGAATTTCGCTCGCGCGTTGCGGCGCGATGCCGAACCACTCCGCCAGTTGGTTGATGAAGGCGTTCTCTTCGTCCGTGATTTCGTCGTCGGCGAGCGCGATGGCCGCCGACAAGGCGAAGGCACCTTCGGCCTCGCTCGTTTCTTCGGCAATCTCCGAAGCGATCTCTTGCAGGCGCGCGTCCCGGCCTTGCTCGGCCAAACGCTTGGCGTAGTTCTCGAGCATGACGTTGATGGTGCCGCTGCGCAGCAGGTTGTCCGTCAACCCGCGGATCGCGCCGCGCACGGCGTCGCGCTCTTCGTCGGCGACCTTGCCGTCCGCCGACATCATCAAGAACATCGCTTCACCCAGCGGGTCCACGCGGTTCAAGGCGTTGGCCTCTTCCGGACTGAGCAAGCCTTCGCGCGTCAGCGTTTCGTAGGCGGACGACATGACGACGCTTGGCCGACGTCCACTTTGCAGCAGCGCATCCCGCAATCGCTCGATCGTAGCGGTTTGGAGCTTCATGAGCGTACGAAGCTACACGCGGTGATTGCCGGTGACTAGGGCGTGTCCGTGACTCCCGCGGTCTCGGCGTAAACGTGCCCGTGCCCGTGCCCGTGCCCGACGGTCCGTAAGTTGCCGTCGGCGGTTTGGGGGGCAGCTCACCCCTCGCAGCGCTAGCAAGCAGCCTCACGCCGCCCTTCTCACCTCCCTTTGTCCAGCCCTTAAGCGCCTCGCTGCGTCTCCGAATCACTTCGCATGCGAAGTCATTCTGGCGCGAGTACGATAGCAGCGCGAAGCGCTCGCCCAGGTTGGCCTCGCGACGCTACGGAAGTTTCTGCAAAAGATCTGCGGCGTGGCAGCCCAGGATGCTTACTTGCGGCACTTCTCGAAGCCTGTGCCGCCCCGCAAGGCTCGCTCGGGTCCGCCTGCCGTGCTTGCATGCCGCGCCCCGCATGCTTTTCCGATTCGATCCCGTCGTGGCCAGTGACGCCGCGCTGCTAGGCAGGTTCTTGTCACACAGCGATTGGCCCTATCACGTCGAGCAAAGCGTGGACGAAAACTGGGTACGCGGGCGCTTGGAGTCGGGCCATTTCTTCGGCCGCGACTCGCGTTCGTTTTGGGTGCGCGCCGACGACGAGGAGGAGCCGGTGGGGCTCGTTCGCGCCTTCGACCTGGAAGATCTCACGCCGCTCATCGATCTGCGCATTGCTAGCGCGGCGCGCGGCCGAGGCATCGGTACGACCGCGCTGCGCGGGCTCACGACCTGGGTGTTCTCCGAGTATCCAGAGACCGGGCGGCTCGGTGGCTACACCCGCCACGACAACGTGGCCATGCGGCGCGTGTTCGAGAAGTGCGGCTTCCTGCAAGAAGCGCAACACCGTCGCGCCTGGCGCGTCGCGGGGGGAGCGCCGGTCGACGCGGTGGGCTACGCGATCTTGCGTGAAGAAGCGGAGGCGATGTGACGCCGGCGGCGATGTCTCGCTTTTACCGAGTCTACGCGATCGCGGTGCTGGCGTTTGCGGCGCTGGTGGGAGCGGTGCTGGTCGTACAAATGGGCTTCGGCCTGCAAAAATTCGGCGGCCAAGAATACATTTTGCGCGTGGTGGCGCTCAGCTGCGTGCGCTCGGTCGGGCCGGGGGTCGCGGGCTCGGCCTTGCTGCTTTCGTTCGTGGTCGCGGCGCATCCATGGCCCGCTGCTCAGCTTCAGGCCCAGCTGGTCGGCTTCGTCAAACGCGGCGCGCTGCTGACTTTGCCTGGCTTTGCGCTAGCGGTGGCGACGGCCTTGGGCGTGGCGCTCGTGGTTTGCCACGCGCTGTTCGCGGTGCCTTGGGCGGTCGGGCCGGCGGCGCTGGGTTCCGTCGAACGGAACGATTGGTTGGCGGGCACCGTCAGTGCGTTGGCCGACGCCGCGTTGATCGCGTTCTTGGCTTGGCGCTACCTTCCGCGCTTGCAGGCAGGGCGCTCGAGCTTGCCGATGAAGCTCGTCATCGCTTGGACGTTCGGTACAGGCCTGCGCATGACCGTCGGCCTGCTGGTCTCGATGCTGCTGCCAGGCTGAAAATACGCGAAAACCCGCGTGCCGCCGGCCTGTGCGGTGTTAGTCTTGTCCGATGTCCATCGACGGCGTTGAAGACATCGAAGGCTTGAAGCGGGCGGGCGCAGCCGTAGCCGAGGCGCGCGACACCATGGCCGCGCACGTGGCGGCTGGTGTCAGCACCCGCGAGCTCGACGCCATCGGGCGGGAGGTCTTGCGGCGTTACGGTGCGCGCTCGGCGCCCCAGCTGGCTTACGATTTTCCGGGCACCACCTGCATCAGCGTCAACGACGAGCTAGCGCACGGCATCCCGTCGCACCGCAAATTGCGCGACGGAGATTTGGTGAACATCGACGTCTCCGCCGAGCTCGACGGCTATTGGGCGGACAGCGGCGCCAGCTTTCCGGTCGGTGAAGTCAAGCCGCGGTTGAAGAATCTGCTGTTCACCACGCGCGCGGCCTTGAACGACGCCATGGGCGAGGTGCGCGCCGGCGCGCCGATGCGCAACATCGGCCGGGCCGTCGAGCGCCGCGCCAAGCGCGGCGGGTTCCGCGTCGTGCGAGATTTGTGCGGTCACGGCGTCGGTCGCAACATTCACGAGCCGCCCAACGTGCCCAACACCTTCGACCGTCGTAACTCGGACGTGTTGCACGAAGGTCTGGTCATCACCATCGAGCCATTTTTGACCACCGGCGCGACCAGCATCTTCGAAGCCGACGACGGCTGGACGCTGTGCACCCCCGACGGCAGCATCGGCGCGCAGTTCGAGCACACCATGATCGTCACGCGCGGCGAGCCTATCGTCGTTACCCGCTAGCGAATGCAAACGCTGCGCGCTCAGCGCGTGCTGTCGACCTTCCGCGGCAGCTCGTGGCCGGTCTTGGTCGACACCGGCGAGCAAAAGGTCGTGGTCAAATTGCGCGGCACTGCCGAAGGCATGCGCCCGCTGGTGGCCGAGTTGGTCGTCGGCGCGCTCGCGGACGCGCTCGGCTTGCTCACGCCCACCCGCTACTTGGTCGAGCTGCCGCCGCAGTTACCGAGTGACGACCCGCACGAAGAGCTGCGCGATTTGCTGGAGCGCAGCCACGGCTCCAACTTGGGCCTCCGCTTCCTCGAGGGTTTCCGCAACGTCACGGTGGCCGATGCCGGGCGCATCAAGACCGAGCTGGCGGCTCAAATCGTCTGGCTCGACGCGCTGGTGCAAAATCCGGATCGCACCCAGAAAAATCCGAATCTGATGATCAAAGCCGGCCAAATTGCGCTGATCGACCACGGCGCGGCCCTGGATTTTCACCACGACTGGCGGAGCGTCACCGAGCAGGCGCCGCGCGAGCCCGGCCAGTTCGTCGCTCAACACTTGCTGCAAGTAGCCGAGCCCGCGCTGCAAGCAGCCGACCAAGCGCTAGCTCCGCGCATCAGCCGCGACGTGTTGGAGGCAGCCTTGGCCCAAGTTCCGGATGGCTTCTTCGCCGAGCTCTCTGCGGATGCACCGGCCCGACAGCGAGCGGCCTACGTGGCGTACTTGAAAAAACGCCTCCAAGCCCCGCGCCCGTTCGTTGCCCCCGGCAAGAACGTGCCCTTTCAATTCGGCCGTTGATGGAAAGCTAGAAAAATATTTGCGCAACGCGCGCGCCTCGCGGGTTAAAGGGGGGGCATGGCTTTCGACGTTTCCAAGTTTCTTGCGCTCACTGCTCTCATCGCCGCTACCGGTTCTGCGTGCTCCAGCTCCGACAAAGACGGCACCACGCCCGACGAAGGCGGCTCGTCCGGTTCCGGCGGCAAGGCAGGCTCGGCTGGCTCGAATGAGTCGGGCAGCACCAGTCACCCGGGCGGCCAAGGTGGCGCAGCCGAAGGTGGCGCTGGCGGAGCGGCCGCTGGCAACGCCGGTGAAGGTGGCGTGACGGCCGACGGCGGCGTTGGTGGTGAGTCCCTGGGTGGTGGCGGTGCCGGTGGCGCCGTGGAGCCGGGTGAATGTCTCGGCTCGCTCGCAGCCGGCGGCGCCGCTGGCGCGCCCGCGGTCGAGCCCAGCCTCGAGGGCTTGTGCATGGACTTCTTCGACGTGCTCTGTCCGGGCAACGAGGGCGACGCCCCGAGCTACACGGTTTGCGAAGGCGTGAAGGCGACCGGTTCGCCCGCGGTGGCGGTGGCGGTGGCCGACTGCATCAAGGCGCTCAGCGCCGAAGACGCCTGCGACCCCGCCAAGGTCCACGCCTGCTTCACCAGCCTCGAAGGCAAGGGCTGCGCGAATCCAGCCGCGGCGACCGCTTGCGCCACCATCAAGGCGCTCGAGGGTTGCGACGCGGTCGACTTGGCCAACTGCGAAAAGATCGCCGATCTGGTCAACCCCGAGATGAACGAGGGCTTCGCCGGCTGCATGGATCCTGCCAACGAAGGTTGGTACGACCCGGGCTTCACTGGCACCTGCGTCCAGCGTCTCGACTTCTGCGCCGGCGTTCGGCTGTACTGAGCCGTCAGTTCCCGACCAGCAGCCGTTCCACTTCTTCCACGTCGGAGAACGGCTGCTCGGCGTCGCCGATCAGCTGCGTCCGCTCGTGCCCGCGTCCGGCGACGACCACCACGTCGCCGGAGCGCGCGCTGTCGATTGCCAGCCGAATCGCTTCGCCCCGATCGGGCACCAGCCGGGCATACGCGCGTCCCCCGCGCCGGCAGCCTCGCGCTACCGCTTCGGCAATCTGGGCCGGATCTTCGTGGCGCGGATTGTCGGTGGTGATGAAGGCGTAGTCGGCGCGCTCGCCCACGGCGCGCCCCATCACCTCGCGCTTTTCGACGTCGCGCCCGCCGCCGGCCCCGAACACCACGCTCACTTTGCCGCGCGCCAACGCGCGCGCGGTTTCGCACGTGCGCACCAGCGCGTCCGGCGTGTGCGCGTAGTCCACGGCAACGATCGGATCCTTACCCAAAATCTGAAAGCGGCCGGGCACACCCGGACACGCCGCGAGCCCGCGCGCCACGTCGCTCGCGGCCACCCCGCCCGCCAAGCCGGCCAGCGCCGCCCCGAGCGCGTTCTCGGCGAACACCGCGCCTACCAATTGCGTGGTCAAGGTGCCGCCCAACATTTCCGCCGTCTCGGAAGGCGCGAGCCGAATGTGCGTTCCCGCGCTGGAGAGCTCCACGCTCTCTGCCACCAACTCGGCCGGCACCAGCTGCTCCCCGCGCGTGCTCACCGCATAATACCGACGGGTGACGTCGGGTGGCGTGACGCGCTCCAGCAGCTGCGCAGCGGCGTCGCAGGCGTTGAAAACGGCGGTGCGCCCCGGGGCCAAGTGCAGAAAAAGCTGCGCTTTACTGGCCAAATAGTGCTCCCAAGAGCCGTGCTGCTCCACGTGGTCGCGGGTCAAATTCGTGAACACGCCCAAGTCGAAGCGCCAGCTGCGCGCGAAGCCTTGCGCCAGCGCCGCGCTCGTCACCTCGATGGCGGCGTGGCTGGCGCCTTGCTGGGCTGCGTGCCGTAGTGCCGCCACGTAACCGCGCGCGGTGCGCGGCACCTGCAACGGTTCCCCGTCCAAAAAGTAGCCGAGCGTGCTCTCCGTCAACGTGCGTCGCCCCGCCGCGGCCAAGATGGCCGCAATCAGGTGCGTCGTGCTCGACTTGCCGTTGGTGCCCGTCACCCCGAACGTAAAAAAGTCGTTCGCCCACGCGAACGGTGCCGGCGTAGGCCGCACGACTCCGGCGCCCGCGGTGTCACGCTCGAGCGCGTCCAAGCGTTCGATTTCGTCGCGCGTCGGAGGCTCGAGCGAGGGCGCCATCCGGCCGGAAGCTAACACGGACGGCCGAAACGCCGCCTCTAGCAATCCCGTTACATTTTTTGGCTGCCGCGCCGCAGCCTGTCTCGCAGAAACTCCCGTAGCGTCGCCAGGCAAATCCGAGCGAGCGCTTCTGGCTGCTAGCTGCTGGCGCGCCGCTAGGCCACCGCGGGCGACCGCTTCGGGTTGCTGCCGTGCTGGCGGGTCGTGTCGAGAAGCCTCCGAGATTTTCATAGGGAGGACGGGAGGACGGGAGGTCTGAGCAGTCGAGAACGCATTTTCTGATTCGGAGGACCGAATCAGAAAATATTTCCTCCGAGGTTTAGGAGAGATCGAGCTTCCAGCTCGCTGGCGGCAGCGCGACCCCCCAAATTCTCGGCTCTGTCTCGCCCTCCCGTCCTCCCGTCCTCCCTGTGAAAAAATCTCGTTCGTGCGAGGTGGCCGGGACCCGCTTGGCGTCGCTAGGCCACCGCGGGCGAGCGCTTCGGGTTGCTGCCGTGCTGGCGGGTCGTGTCGAGAAGCCTCCGAGATTTTCACAGGGAGGACGGGAGGACGGGAGGCGAGAACGCATTTTTGTTTTTGGAGGACCAAAACCAAAAATATTTTCCCCGTGAGAAGCCCTGAGGGATTGAGCCCGCGAGGCTGCCGCAGACTCGCTGGCGACAGCGCGAACCCCCAAATTCTCGGCTCTGTCTCGCCCTCCCGTCCTCCCGTCCTCCCGTCCTCCCTGTGAAAAAATCTCGTTCGTGCGAGGTGGCCTTTCGCCGCCACAGAAGCTTCTGCGATTCAGGCTGCATTTCGGCAGCCCGAGATGAGCTATCGGATTGCCGCCTCGTGCGGCGCGGCGTCGCGAGAGCTCAGGGTTTCGGCAGGCTGCCGTCGGCGTTGCGCTTGGCGGCGATGGCGGCGGCGGCGGTCATGGTCATGGTGACTTCGCCGGAGACGGTGAGGTTGCAGTAGGCGGTTTTGTTGTCTTTGGCGCCGCAGGCGGACAGCTTCGGTAGCTCGGGGTTGTTGTTGCGCACGAAGCCGCAGGCCTTGTTTTCGAAGGCGAACGAGTTGGTGACGAGGTGAACGGCGCCGCCCTGGCCGGCGCCGTTCGGTGCGCCGCCGAGCTTGAAGCCGTTGCCGTCGCCTTGCGGGTTGGAGCCGCCGATGGGCTTGCCGTTGGAAAACGCCCACGAGCCGTCGATCTTCACGACGTCGTCGGCGGCGAAGAAGTCCCAACCGTCGTCGGCGTTGTTCCAAGCGCGACAGCCTTTGAACGAATTGCCGGGCCCGATGCGCAGCTTGGCCGCAAACCCGTCGGCGTTCTCGCCGCCGGTGGCGGTGTCCAAGTTCCCCCAAGAATCGCAGTTCAAGATCTGGTTGTTGGCGGCGCGCGTTTGGTCGGTGGCCTGATCCGAAGGCGCGGTGATTTGAATGCCCGTGTCACCACACTCGTGGACGATCACGTCTTCAATCACGTTGTTGGAGCCCGAAATGGCGAGGCAGTTGTCCGACGCCTTCATCAGCTCGAGGCCTTTGATGTGCCAAAAATCGCCCGCTAGATTGATGCCGCGCAGCGAGTCCATGCCTGGCGGCTGACTGGAGAAGTCGAGCACGGGGCGGCCACCGGGAGCAGCCTGGAGCGTGACCGGCGCGGCGGCGGTGCCGCTGTACCGAATGCCAATCTCATACGTTCCTGCGGATGGATAGGTGCCGGGCTCGACCCAGATCGTGACGCCGGGCTTCACCTTCGTGAGGCCCGCGCCGATGGTCTTGAACGGCGCCGCTTCGGTGCCGGGGTTGGTGTCGGCGCCGTCGGTGGCGACCCAGTATTCGGTGGCGCTCGCGCTGGCGCCGGCGCTGCCGCTGCCCGCGCTGCTGCTGCCGGCGCTGCCCGCTTGGTTGGCGCTGCCGCCGCTGGATGTATTGCTGCCGCCGACCCCAGCCCCGCCACCGGCGGCGGGCGCGCTGCCGCCGCTCGGGTCGGTGTTCGAGCCGGCGCTGCTGCTGGCGCTTCCGGCCGTCGCAGTGCCGGCTGTGCTCGGCTCGGTCGCCCCAGGCGCAGACCCAGCGTCGCTCCCACAGGCCACTACGCCGCCGAGAGCACCGAGGGCGGCCACTACACTCAAGTCAATGCGGTACATTCAGGGCGTAATGCCCAGTCGAATCACGTCGATCACGCCTTTGGTGGTCCCAGCCGTGTTCCCGCTCGGAATGTAGGAGAAAGGTCTAGCGCAGCGGCACAACTTCAATCGAGACGGGATCCTGGATTGAGGATCAGCGGAGTCCGTGATCGATCGGCCCCACTTCCGGGATGACGTGATGATGTTCCCGCGATCGTGGCCGGTAGTCCTTTGTGGCGTCGTCTGCGCTTTCGGTTGCGCCACCGAGCAACTGGACGAGCCGCCGAGCGATACCGGCTCCGGGGACGCGCCGGCGGGCGGCAGCGGGCAAGCCGGAAGCGCGCCTCAAGGCGGCAGCGGCTCGATCTTGCCGCAAGCCGGCACCTCGTCCTTGCCCACAGCCGGTACGACCAGCAAGGCCGGCAGCAGTAGCGGGGGCAGCGGCAGCGGGGGCAGCAGCACGGGGACGGCGGGCAGCACGAGCCACGCCGGCAGCGCCAGCGGCGGCGCGGGTGGCGGATCGGCCGGCATGGCCGGCGCAGGCGGCGGCTCGACCAAACCGGCCGACACCACTCTGCCCTTCACCGAAGACTTCGAGGACGGCAAAGCGGACGGCTTCATTCCGTACAACGACAAGTCGACGGCCGGGCCGTGGGTGGTCGTCGCGGACGGCGCCGGCAAAGTCTACCAACCTCAAGCGGCCGTGAGCGCGCTCGAGTGGGCGGTCGGTGGCAGCACGACGTGGACGGACGTGGCCATGACCGTGAAGGTGCGGTTGAACAGCGCCGATACCGATGCGCAGGTCATCCTCCGCTTCAAAGAGCCCAAGACGTACTTGGTGCTCGAGATGGCCGAGGGCAAATACAAGCTGCGCGGGCGCGCGGCGGGCTCGACGACCGATTTGATCTCGCCGTCGCCGAAGCCGGTCATCACCGCCAACACTTGGTACACGGTGGGCATCACCGCCAAGGGTACGATGGTGACGTTGACGCTCGACGGTAAGCCGATCGGCTCGCCCGTCGCCTGCAACGCCGCGATCTCGAACGGTGGCGTCGCCCTCGGGATGGATTCGGGCAGCGCTTCCTTCGACGACTTGAAGGTGACGGCCCCGCCCTAGCGACTCAAGTTGCCAGCGCCCGCAGCGTGCCAATGCGTTCGACCAGCGGCGGGTGCGAATAGTAGAAAGCGGCGTAGAGCGGATGGGGGTGGAGGTTGGACAGGTTTTCCGTGCCCAGCTTGGCGAGCGCGTCTGCCAAATCGTGGGCGTGGCCGTGCAGGCCGACGGCAAAGCGATCCGCCTCGCGCTCGTCGTGGCGTGACCAGGCCGCGAACAGCGGCGTGAGCGGAAACGTCACCACCGAGGCCGCCAGCATCAAGATCACGACGCGCGCCGGGAACGACGCGGCAGCGAGCCCGACCCAGCTGGGTAAGAGCGCGCTGGGCGCGAGCCAAAATGCCAAGTACGCGCCGGCCACCAGCAGCACTTGCATCGTCAGCATCCGAAACAGCACGTGGTGCTTCTTCCAGTGCCCGAGCTCGTGGGCTAAAATCGCCAAAATTTGCGAGTGGCTCATCTGCACTAACAGGGTATCGAACAGCACCACGCGCTTCACGCGCCCAAGCCCCGTGAAGTAGGCGTTGGAATGCGAGCTGCGCCTCGACGCATCCACCTTCAACACGCGCCCAACGTGCACGCCCGCTTTCTCCGTCATCGCGCGAATGCCATCGGAGAGCCCCGGCACCTCCAGCGGCTCCATTTTGTGAAACAACGGCTCGATGACGTACGGAGACAAGAACGTCAGCAGTAGGCTCACGCCAGTGATGAGGGCGCTCACCCAAATCCACCACGTGTGCGGCGCCGCTTGCACCAACCACAACGCGCCGGCCGCCAATGCGCTACTCAGCACCAGCGACAGCGCGGTGCTCTTCAGCCAATCACTCCACCACAGACCCACGGTTTGGCGATTGAAGCCGTGCCGCTGCTCGATGCGAAAGTCGCCATAAAGCTGAAACGGCACTTCCAACACTGCCGTCACCAACAGCAGCCCGGCGAAGAACGACACGCCGCTGGCGACGAAGCCGCGACCGGCGCTGGCGATCCAGGCGTCGTAGCGCCCCAAGCCACCCCCAAACAAGAACGCGCCGGTCACCAGGCTGGAGGCCACGCTGTGGAGCAACCCAAAGCGAGCTCGCTCGGTCGTGTACTGGCTGATCTTCCTCAGCTTTTCGGCGTCGACCTCGCGCTCCAACCCACGCGGAACCACGTGCCCCGCCCGCTCCAAATGCCGCAAGTTCAACCACGACAGCCCGAGGCGGGCCGCCGTGATCGCGACGAAAATCAAGAGCGCTAGGTCACGCATCTACCTAACGTAAGGCGGTCCGCCCGCGCCGCCAAGCATGGCGGCCGCGGGCAGATGCCGTCGACGCGACGCTACGGCTTCGCGGGCGCGGGACGCTTCGGTTGGACGGCGGCTTTGGGCGGTGCCACCACCGTTTCTCCGCCGACGGTTTTGACCATTTCCTTGACCGTCTCGGCCTGGTCTTCGATGTGGAACTCGACGCGGCGGTTGAGGGCGCGGTTCAGCTCGCTGTCGTTGGGTACGAGCGGCGTGGTCAAGCCCATGCCCTTGGCGACCAGCCGATCGGCGGCGACGCCGTGGCTGCTGAGCCAAGTGATGACCGATTCCGCGCGCTGCTGCGACAGCTTCATGTTGTACGCGCCGCCACCCTTGTTGTCGGTGTGGCCTTCCACGCGCACCCGCTTGATCTCCGGATGATCGGCCATCACCTTGGCGACCTCGGTGAGCAGCGAGTCGCTCTCGGGCTTGATTTTGGCCTTGTTGAAGTCGAACTTCGGCTGCTCCAAGATGCGGATGAGCCCGTTTTTGATGAAGACGCGCGGGCAGCCGCTGCTCTTGGCATCTTCCGACTTCGGGCCGGCCTGATCGGGGCACGCGTCGGCGTCGTTGAGAATGCCGTCCTTGTCGCGATCGGTGTCGGGACAGCCGTTGGTCTTGGGGTCGTCGGTCTTGATGCCGGCCAGATCGGGGCAGGCGTCGTCCTTGTCCAAGATGCCGTCACCATCGCGGTCGGGCGGGCAGCCGTTGGTTTTGGGATCGTTCGTGCGCACGCCGGTCACGTCCGGGCAGGCGTCCTCGGTGTCGGCAACGCCGTCACCATCTCGATCGGGCGGTGGAGGCGGGCAGCCGTTGGTGGTCGGATCGTTGGTGCGCACGCCCATCGCGTCCGGGCAAGCGTCGTCGTTGTCGGCAATGCCGTCGCGATCTCGATCGGGCGGGGGTGCGGGAGGACAGCCGTTGGTGGTCGGGTCGCTCGTGCGCACTCCGGCGACGCTGGGGCAGGCGTCGTTGTCGTCGTAAATGCCGTCGCGGTCCAAGTCGGGTCGCTCCGGCTCCGGAAACCACTCGAGGCCGAGCAAGCCGCGAAAGCGCGCCCCACCGAAGCCGTTGTCGACCTCTCGGCCGGCGCCCGCGTTCACGCGAATGCCGGCGCCTGCCTTCACGTGCAAGCCCAACAGCATCTCGATCGGTGTGTCGTGCTTGTGGGCGCCGTCCTCGATGATGGTCCGGCCGTACAGCTCGGGGCCGAGCAACACGCGTTTGTCCGCAAAGCGCACGCCCAGCGCGCCGCCGAAGGTGATGGTGTCGCCCAGCTCCGTGTCGATGTACTTGATGTTGAGCTGGCGGTTTTCGTAGCCGCCGCGAAGTGCGTAGGCGAACGCTCCCGCGTCACCGGCAATGTCCAGGTGGGGCGCGAAGCGCACGACCTCGTCACCCGTGAACTGCTCGCGTTGGCCGAGGGGAAAGAACACCGAGCCACCGATTGCGAGCGTGATGGGGTCTCCGTACTGACCGGCGATGCGCAAATCCAAAGAGGCGCGGATGTCGCCGAAGCTTTGTTGATGCACGGGCGGCAGGTAGTCGACGCCGCCGCGCGTTGCGGGGTGACCGAAGGCGTGGACCTGGATCGGTATGCTCATGGCCAAGCGCAACCGCTCGGCGATGATCAAGCTGAAGCCGGTGTGAATCAGCACTTGATTGCGCAACAGCGAAGCCCGAATCGTCTTGTCGGGGTTGCGCGCGCCGATCACGCTGCGGTAGCCGTAGTCGCCCACGGCGCCGAGCGCGAGCCGGAGCTTGCCCCGGTAGTCGTTGGACTCGTTGGCGAACCAGTCGCTGCCGCGCTCCGACGGCTCGAAGACGCTGGCGGCGTAGCCAGGCTGCTGCTCCTGCGCGTTGGCGGGCAGAGCGCTCGCGCTGATACCAGCGAGCACCGTGAATGGGATCAAGAAAGGACGTTTCATGGATGGAGCCTCGTTTCGAGTTCGACGAAAGCGTGCAGGCTACGTCCGATTGGCACTCGAGCTGTTGAGGCGAGTTGCCCGTGGCGTGCGCGCAACCATCACGCCACACTCGCAACGCGGGCTCGGGAGGCGGGCAAACGCGCCTTGGCGACCACCAGGAACGCACGCCTATCCGTGCTCGCCGGCGACGCCTCGAGAAAAGCGACGGCGGCTCGCTTCGTGCAGTGCGGCCGTCATCATGACTATCTCGCTTGCTTGCCGATCGAAGATTTCGGCTCTTTCGCTGTTCGCGCTGCCGCTGGTTGCGTGCGTGTTCGTCGCTTGTACGGGTGACGACACGAGTGACGACCTCGACACCGGAGGCACCGGCGGCAAGGCCATCAGTGGTGCGTCCGGTACCTCCCACGGCGGCTCGAACAAGGGCGGCGCCGGGGGCGTTTTTCACGGAGGTGCCGGCAGTGCTGGTCAGGCGGGCTCCGCCGAGGGTGGTTTGGGTGGCGAAGGCGGCGTGGCAGGCGATGCGGGCAACGCGGGCCAAGGGGGAATGGCAGGCGAAGCGGGCCAAGGCGGCAGCGGCGGCCAAGGCGGCGACGGCGGCCAAGGCGGCGACGGCGGCCAAGGTGGCCAAGGCGGCGCGAGCCAATACGAAGGACCGAGTGTCGGAAAAGCCAAGACGTTCGCCGTGCTGGCCTACAGCGCGATCACCACGGCCAACATTTCGGTCATCAATGGTGAGCTAGGCGTCAGCGCCGGAGCCGTGTCCAACATCACCGGCTTCGACGCCGGCTCGTTCACGAAGTACGGCATTGACTCGCTGGCTCCCAACAGCCAACGCACCATCCTCGCCCAGCAAGACGTGACAGCCCTGGTCGGCGACATCGACCCGCGCCCGTGCGACAGCAATCTGACCAACGTCGTGGGCGGGTTGACCGGCGATATCACGCTCCACCCGGGCGTGACGTGCATGAACAGCTTCAGCGCGGACGTGTTGGTGAACGGGCACGTCTACTTGGACGCAGGCGGTGACCCCAACGCCTTCTTCGTCATCCGGGGCAATTTCACCCTCACCGTCGCGGACGGCGCCCAGATCGTGCTCCAGAACGGCGCGCAAGCTTGCGGCGTGTTTTGGCGAATCGCCAAGGCCGTCACCATCGGGAAGACGGTGATCTTCTACGGAAGCGTGGTGTCCGGCACCGCCATCACCATGAACACGGGCTCGACCTTGCACGGCCGCGCGCTGGCTCAAACCGCTGGCGTGCAGCTGGACGCCAACTCGGTGATCGTTCCAGCGGCGTGCACTCACGTGGAGTAGGACGACCGTCTCGAAATACGACGCGGCAGCTTACTTCCCAGGGCTCTTGGCATTCGGTTCGAGCTGGGCAAGCCGCTCGGGCCTTAGCTCAGCCCGCGCGGGCGGCTGCCACCGCGTCCACCAGCTGTTTGGCGCGTGCCGTGATCACGTCGAGCTTGCCCGAAGCCAGCGCCGTCGCGTCGACCAGCTCCGAGCCAATGCCGAGCGCGGCGGCGCCGGCCGCCAAGTATTCGCGCGCATTTTCCGCGTTGACGCCGCCCGTTGGCAGCATCTTTACCTGCGGTAGCGGCCCGCGCAGCGCCTTCAAGTATCGGGCGCCGCCCATGGCCGAGCAGGGAAAGATCTTCACCATGTCGACGCCGGCCTTCCAAGCCGTGATCACCTCGGTGGGCGTGAGCGCGCCGGGCATGCAGGGCACGTCTTTGCGCAGCACCAGCTCGACGGTGGCGGCGTCGAAGCCGGGGCTGACTACGAACTGTGCCCCCGCATCAATGCACGCCTCCGCTTGCTCGGCGGTGAGCACGGTGCCGGCGCCGATCAGCGCTCGCGCGCCGAAGCGCTTGACCAAGCTCTCGATCACCTGGACCGCACCCGGCACCGTGAGCGTGATCTCGAAGGTGGAAATTCCGCCCTCCAAAATCGCTTCGACGGCGAGGGTGGCCAGCTCGGGCGTGTCGGCGCGTACGACCGAGACCAGCGTGTCTCTTTCGAGCCGAGCCAGCGTGTCGGTACGCTTCTTGTCGGAGCTTGGTAGGTGGTGGCTCAACTATCGTCCCATCCAACCGCCGTCGACCGTGAGGACGTGTCCGTGCACGTAGTTGCTGGCGGGCGCGCACAAGAATACCGCGGCGCCCGCCAAATCGCGCGGAATACCCCAACGTCCGGCCGGAATCCGCTCCGAGATCTGCCGAAAGCGCTCCTGGTTTTGGCGCAGAGCGGCGGTGTTGTCGGTCTCGATGTAACCGGGAGCAATGGCGTTGACGTTCACGCCGCGAGGAGCCCACTCGTTGGCGAGCGCGTGCGTGAGGTTGGCGAGGCCGCCCTTGGCCGCCGCGTAGCCCGGCACGTTGACCCCGCCCTGGAAGGAAAGCAGCGAGGCAATGTTGACGATCTTACCCGAGCCTTGCTGAAGCAAGTGCTTGCCCACCTGCTTACACAGCAAGAACACGCTGGTCAGGTTCACGCCGAGCACGGTGTCCCAGTCGTCCTCGCTGTGGTCGACGGCGGGCGCGCGACGAATGGTGCCGGCGTTGTTGATCAAGATGTCGATGCGCCCGAAGCGCTCGAGCACTTCCGCGACCAAGCGCGCGGGCGTGGCGCGGTCGGACAAGTCACCCGAGATGGTGGCGGCTTTGCGGTTCTTGCTCTTCACGAGCGCGGCGGTGGCGTCGGCGGGGCGAGAGTTGCCGTGGCAAGCTACGTCCGCTCCCGCTTCCGCCAGACCCTCGGCGATGGCGGCTCCAATGCCGGCGGCCGCGCCCGTGACCAGCGCCACCTTGCCATCCAGCCGGAAAAGCTGGCTCATCTGGCGGCGCTCGCGGCCGCGCCGCCCTGGCTCGCTTCCAGGCCGGAGCCTTTTTGATCGAAGCCCGGCTGCACGTTGACGACGCCGAACTTGCGGTCTTCGACCTCGCGGTGGGCGGCCATCATCCAGATGAAATTGATGCCGTGCCCGGGCGCGGCCACGTTCGGGTGGTAGCCGGCCGGCATCAGCACCGCGTCGCCTTCGCGCACGATGCTGACGAGCTCGGGCGCCTCGGGGCTGGTGTAGACGAGCTGAATGCCGAAGGCGGGGGGCGGCATGTCGAAGTACACGTACATTTCTTCCAGCAGCTCGGTGTGCTCGTGCGGGGGCCAGCTGGTCCAATTACCAGGCCGCGATTTGGTAAAGCCCATCAGGATGCGCCCGGCCGTCACGTTGTCACCGATCACGATGTTGAGATCCCGCGACGTGGACTCACCGCCGGCGGTGAATTTCTGCGCCGGGTTTTGCTTCACCTGCTCGTAAGGCACGAGCTGCAGCGGGTAGTTGCCTTCCACCTCGGCTGCGCACTCGACCAAGTCGACGTTCGATTCGGTCGTCACTTCCACGGCGGAGCCGCGCGGCACGTAGATGGCGTCATACTGATTGATGACATGCGGTTTTCCGTCGACCCGGATGGTGCAGCTACCGTGCATGCTCAACAGCGCCGTCTCTCGCGCGCCGGTGTCGAAGCTGACACTCGACACCTCGGCGTCGAGCAACACGCGGCCGTAGTGCAGGTGACGCAGTTGGCTATTGCCGGGGAATACCGAGATTTTGCGGCCCTGGTGGGCGGCGGTACCGGAAAAGATCAACTGCTTGTCGGTCAAAGCTTGGGCCATGAGTTTGCTCGAAACGGAGACGTGAAAGGGTCGGAACGATTGCTCGCTATTTGACGACGGTAATGGGTGAGCTCACCTGATCGTCTTCCTTCTGGATGCACGACGACAGGTCGAAGATCATGAACTCGAGGGCTTTTTCTTGCGGTGACAGCTCGCCATCCGGGCTCGCGTTGCAACGATCCGGAAACGGTGTCGCGGCGTCGTCGCCGCCGCCGAAGGAGACGTGCAGATCACTGAACACCATGCGACCACATTCGGGAGCGCCGACCGGCGTCGTGAACGAAAAGTACTGCACCATGTCGGGCACGCGGGTGGTGTCAGCTATGCCCTCCGGATCCGTTCCGTAGATCCACCGTCGTGCGATGTCTGAATCGACTGAGTCGACCGAATGCTCGGCCTCTTTCAGGACCAGCTCACCCGGGTTTGCTGAGGCGCCCACGTTCAAGAGCCAATCGCGAAACGCGAGGCCCTTGGGGAACGTCCAGTCGACGGCGACCGTGATCGGCGTCTTTCCGAAGCCTTGCGCGGAGCGAGCGAACGTGGCGAGCGGAGGTCCTGAGGGTGGGTACGGATTGTCCGGCGTCGTATCGTCCGAGTTGATCCAGCGGTGGTGCCAGTGCGAGCCGAAGATGCGGCCACCTAGGTCCGCGTATTTTCGGACTTCCAACTGCATGGCCGGAGGGCGCGGGAGCGGCACCGGGTCTTTCGGTGTGGGTTTCTCTTTCCACAAGCTGCCTTCGCCCTCGCAGCCCATCAAGATCATGTCGTAGTCGAGCATCTTGTCAGAGCTCCCCCACAGGTTTTCGGCCGTGTGCAGCGGCTGGCTGACGCCGTTGACGTTGATGGTGCTCGAGGCGCGATAGCCTTGGAACAAATTCACTCGTCCGGTGCCGCTGTCGGACGTGAACTCTGCGACGTCGACGCCAATTTTCTTGAGCAGGCACTCGAGCGCGTCCGAGCCGCCGGTGGTGACGGCGATCTTCGGCAGGTCGCCCTCGCTGGAATTGCGCGGTAGCCGGGTGAGGTCGGCGGGCAACCGCGTGTCGCTACAAGGCGAAACCATTGGGATCGTGACGACGCGCCGCCACTTGCCCAGTTGAATGATCAGCGGCACGTTTTTGCCCGCGGGCATGTCGGTCAGTCGGAAGCTGCCGTCCGCGTTGGTGAGGGTGACGGCGGTGGCGCTCTCCGGAAAGTGCGCTTTGCACGCCTCACACTGCGCGCGCTGGCTCAGCGGCTTGAGCATCGTCACCGGGTCGACCACGTACACGACCGCGTTGTACAGGGGCACTCGACCCGCCGGATCGTAGACGACGCCGCTGACCGACGTAGTCGAGGGCGAGCTGTCAGCGGGGCAGTCGACCTTCAGGCAGCTCAAGCCTTTGCACGGGCGGTGCAGGTCATTGCCTGCGTTGAGATCACCCCCGAAGGACGGCGACCCCGAGCTGGATGCTGCAGCCCCGCCCGCGTCGTTGGCGCCGGAGCCGTTGGGCTGACTGACGGACGTAGCCGAGCAACCGAGCAGCAAGCTCAAACCAAGCCAGCCGAACACGCCTCGGCGCCTGCCCGCGGAGGAGCGACACCAGCTCGTCATCGACCTCCGCAAAGGGTTTGCTGCCATGACTGCGCGCCGAGTTGACTCTCAACCGTAGCGTGGAAGCCACGTCGTGTCATCTCAACCAGCCCTTCTCTCACTCGCTTCTTCCTTCGCTCGCCTCACTCGGCGGCAGCCCCCGCGGGGCGTAGATCCTCGTCGATTTGTAGCGGCTCGAAGCGGGGTGACAAGACGTGGTTGAGCGCGAACGCAATCAAGTAGGCCGAGCCGCAGATGGCGAACAAGATGGCGTAGGCGGTGGTGACGTTGCCTTGCTTCTGAAATTCGTCGATCAAGACGCCGGAGTAGAGCGGGAACAAAATGCCGCCTAGCGAGCCGGCCATACCCCCGATCCCGACCACGCTGGCCACCGCTTTGTTCGGGAAGATGTCCGAGACGCTGGTGAACAAATTGGCGGACCAAGCTTGGTGTGCGGAGCCGGCCAGGCCAATCAGCAGCACCGCGCTCCAGTCGCCTACGTGCGTTACCCCCAAGATGGGCAACACGCCGCAGGCAAAAATCAGCATGGACAACTTGCGCGCGCGGCTTTGGGCGAAGCCCTGACGCACCAGGTAGCCGGGCAGCCAACCGCCGGTGATGCCGAGCGCGGTGACGATCGAGTAGATGGTCACCAGGTGCACCCAGCTGTGCTTGATGTCGAGGCCGCGCGTCTTGTTGAAGTAGTCGGGCAGCCAGATCAGAAAAAACCACCACACCGGGTCGGTCAGGAATTTGGCGACCACGAAGCCCCAGGTTTGCCGGTACTTCAGCAGTGAGCCCCAGCTCATCTTGGCGCTGCTCGTCACCTCGCGATCGCTCTGAATGTAGGCGAGCTCCACCGAGTGCAGGCGCCGGCTGCGCTCCGGAATCTCGTAGAACGGCAGCCAAAATGCCAACCAAAGCAGCCCGACCAAGCCGGCGGCCACGAACGCGGCGCGCCAACCCCAAGCGCTGGCAATCAGCGGAATCACTGCCGGAGCCATGATGGCGCCCACGTTGGCGCCGGAGTTGAAGAGCGCGGTGGCGAAGGCGCGCTCTTTGCGCGGGAACCACAAGCCCACGGCCTTGATGGCGGAGGGAAAGTTGCCGCCTTCACCCAAGCCGAGCGCCACGCGGGCGCGAAAGAACCCACCGACGCTGCCGACCGCGGCATGGCCCATGGCCGCCAGGCTCCAAGCGGCAATAGACAGCGCGTAGCCGAGCTTGGTGCCGAAGCGATCGACCAAGTAGCCGAAAGACAACAACCCGATCGCGTACGCCGCCTGGAACGCCGAGTTGACGGCCCCAAACTGGGCGTTCGTCCAGCCGAGCTCGTGATCCAGGTCGAGCTTGATCAGCGACAGAATCTGACGGTCGATGTAGTTGACGGTCGTGGCGAAGAACAGCAGACCGCAAATTAGCCACCGATAGCGGTGAGCACTCTCGGGCATCACCTCTAATGCGGGCTCGGCCGATTTCGATCGCTGCTCGACTGCTAAAGGCTGCCCGCTTCCGAGGAGCGACGGCCACGCCCCCGCCCGGACCTGGCTTTTTTGCGAAGGACCGCTCGTTTATTGCGAGAATTTGGCGGGCTTCGAGAAAAGTGACCCGACCATGATCGATTGCCCGGGGGCGCGCATTACATCGTCAGCCGCACACAAGCCCCCTGCTCGGCGGAGACCCGCCCGACGGGTGGGGAAGCAGGTGTGCGGTGATTTTCTAGGCCGTTTTCACCATCGCACGCAAAACCGGTGAAGGCGAGCCGGATGCCCGGCTGCTTGTCGTCGTTCTCACACGCAATCCCCTGGACGACGAGCAGCCGGGCAATCCGCTTTCGCTCGATCGCCGAGCGCTGCGTCGCTTGAAGGGTTGGACCATGAAGCCTTCGGTCATCTTGGGTGCGGTTTCGTTGGCGCTCTCGTTCGCCTGTTCCGCCAACTCGGGCGACAAAGGCACGACCACCCCCGGCAGCGGGGCCAGCTCGAGCACGGGCGCAACGTCCAACAGCGGCGGCGGCACCCCCAACCTCGGTAACGTCGGCGTGGGTGGCAGCGTCAGCATCAACCCGACGACGGGCGGAATGGGCGAGCCGGACGTGGCGAACGGCGAGTGCGCGCAGCAAAACTTCATCCTCGCTAGCAAGCCGGCCGACGTGCTGTTGGTGCTCGATCGCTCCAAATCGATGATTGAGCACATGGTGCCGCCCGACAACAAGACGCGTTGGGATGCCGTGGTGGCGGGCTTGACGTCCGTCATCACCGCCACCGATGCGTCGGTTTCGTGGGGGTTGAAGTTCTTTCCGGAGGGTGAAGGCTCCGAGTGCTCGCCGCTGACGGACATGATTCCGGCGGAAATTGCGCCCATGAACGCCGCCAAGGTGAACGGGCTCATCACCACCACGATGGCGCTGGGCAACGGCACTCCCACCGGTGACGCCATCAACAAGGCGACCGCGTACTTGAAGAGCCGCAACGCCAGCAACCAGTTCATCGTGTTGGCTACCGACGGTCAGCCGTCGTGTCCGAGCGGCAGCGACGCCGCCCAGGCCTTCGCGATCCAAGCGATCACGGCGGCCAAAGCCGCTGGTTTTCCGACGTACGTGATCGGTGTAGTCGACCCCGTTGCCGACAAGAGCACGCCCCCGCGCCTGAACGCGATGGCCGAGGCCGGTGGCACCTCCATCAGCGACAACCCGATCGCGGACAAGTTCTTCCAGGCCTACAGCCAGGATCAGCTGACGGCGGCCCTGCAAGCCGTGACGGGGCAAGTTGCCAGCTGCGTGTTCGAATTCGACAAAAAGCCGCCAGACGAGACCAACATCGCGGTGAAGGTGAATGGCACGCTGATCGCGCAAGACACCTCGAAGGCCGAAGGTTGGGACTACACCAGCGACCAATACATGGGGCTCGAGCTCCACGGCGAAGCTTGCAAGCAAGTGAAGGACGCGACCGACAACAAGGTCGACATCATCTTCGGTTGCAAGGGTCAGCCGATCAAATAGTCAGAGGGTGTCGTGTGACGCGCGAGCTTTCAGCGGTCCTGGTGTTGGTCGCGGCGGCGTGCAGCGCCGGGTCGGTGCCTCCCACCACGCCCGTGTTGGGCGCTTCCAACTCGGGCACGCCTGCCACCGCCAAACCGTCAACCACGCCGGCCTTGGCCGTGGATCCGCGGGTGCCACTGACGGCGGAAGGAGTGCACATCACGCTGGAAAACCCGCTTTCCGAGGCTCGCGGCCCGGAGACGGTCTCGCTCAAGCTGTCGGATCTGCTTCGCATCACGCCGTCGCTCGACCCGGCCAAAGCGGTAGTGATCGACGCGGCCGGGCACGCCGTGCTCTCACAGCTGATTGACGCCGACGGAGACGACGCGCCCGACGAGCTGGCGTTCCAGGTCACGCTCGGCGCGAGCGAAGCCCCATCGTTCCGCATCCAAAATGGCGAGCGCGCGCCGCTGCGCGCCAGTGATTTCAAAGTTTACGGCCGCTTCGTGCGTGAGCGTCACGACGACTTTGCGTTCGAGAACGACCGCGTCGCGCACCGCATGTACGGCCCCGATCTCGAGACGTGGCAAAAGGAGCCGCTGACCTCGAGCGGCGTCGACATCTGGGCCAAGCGCACGCGCCGCCTGGTCATCAACGATTGGTACCTGACCGACGATTACCACCGCGACAACGGCGACGGCGCCGACTTGTATTCGGTCAACAAGGCGCGCGGCTGCGGTGGCCTCGGGGTCTGGCAGGGCGGCAAGCTGTGGGTGTCGCGCAATTTCGTGAAGTCGCGGGTGCTGGCAAGCGGGCCGCTGCGGCTGATCTTCGAGCTGGAATACGCCGCCTACGACATTGGCGGCGGCAAAGTGGCTGAAACCAAGCGCATCACCGTCGACGCGGGTCGCAACCTCAACCGCTTCGAAAGCCATTTCCGGGTCGAAAGCGGCGCGCGCCCCGCGGCGGTCGGAATCGGCATCGCCAAGCACGCCGGCGGCACCGTGGCGCTGGACAACACGCTCGGGCTTTTGCACAGCTGGGAGCCGTACAAGGGCGACAACGGCCACGTCGGCTGCGGCGTCATCGCCTCGCCCGAGAGCGTCGAAGGCTCACGAGACTCCGAGCTCGATACGCTCTTGGTTGCCAACGTCCCGCCCAGCGGGCCCGCCGTGTACTACGCCGGTTTCGGCTGGGACAAGAGCGGCGACTTCGAAGACGAGCCGGCCTGGCTCGGCTACGCGCAGCGCTTTGCTCGCGGGCTCCGGGCGCCCGTGCGCGTCTCGCTCCGCTCCGCCGCCGAGCACGCGGAGTCGCCGCTGGCGGGAAGCAACGGCTGGGCGCGTCGCACTTGCGACTGGCTCGCCTTGCGTCACCCCGAAGGCTTGGGCGAAACCTGGGAATACGACAACGGCTTGATGCTGCGCGGCTGCGAAGCGCTGTGGCAAAAGACGGGCGATGCGCGCTACTTCGACTACCTCAAAAAGAGCGTAGACCGGCTGGTTTTGGCCGACGGCAGCATCAAAGGCTACCGGCTCGAGGACTACACGCTCGACAACCTGAACTCCGGAAAGTTGCTGTTCGCGCTCTACGCCCACGCAACGGACGCGAAGGAAAAGCAACGCTACGGCAAGGCTCTTCAGCTGTTGCACAGCCAGCTCAAGACCCAGCCCCGCACGTCCGACGGTGGCTTCTGGCACAAGAAGATCTACCCCGGCCAAATGTGGCTCGACGGCCTGTACATGGCCTCGCCCTTCCTGGCAGAGTTTGCCGGCACCTTCAACGAGCCGGCGTTGTACGACGACGTCGTCAAGCAGGTCTTGCTGATGGAGCAGCACACGCGCGACCCCAAGACGGGGCTGCTGTACCACGGCTGGGACGAGAGCAAGCGGCAGCGCTGGGCCAACCCGGTTACCGGTGCTTCGTCGCAATTCTGGGGGCGCTCGGTCGGCTGGTACGCGATGGGTCTCGTCGACGTGCTCGAGCTCTTGCCCGAAAAGCACCCCCGCCGCGCGGAGGTGTTGGGCGTTTTGCAGCGCCTGGCGACGGCGGTGGCGGCCGTGCAAGACCCGGAGCGCGGCGTGTGGTGGCAAGTGCTCGACAAGCCCGGCGCACCCCGCAATTACCGCGAGGCTTCGGCCACCGCCATGTTGGTTTACGCGCTGTCCAAAGGCGTCCGCAAGGGCTGGCTAGACAAAGCCCGATTCAGGCCGGTCGCCGAGCGCGGCCATGCCGGTCTGGTCAAAGAGTTCGCGGCCCTGGACGCGCAAGGCAACGTCGAGCTGCGCGGCGTGTGCAAGGTCGCCGGCCTCGGTGGCAATCCGTATCGCGACGGCTCGTACGAGTACTACGTCAGCACCGACGTCGCTTCGAACGATCCCAAAGGCCTGGGCGCGTTCATTTTGGCGAGCGTCGAGCGCGAATGAGCAGTCAGGCCGGAAAACGGTCTCGGGCCTGAAATGGGCGCGGGCACGGCGTCAGCTGGGTGGTGGAAGTTTCGACAAACGCGCCGCACCTGGGATCGATCTCCGTTGCCGTTGCATTAGCTCCTACACGCAGACGCTCACTGGCTGAGCTGCTGATACCTCAGGCTCGAACGTCAACTTTGCGAGGAATTATGGTCCGAACGACGCGCATCGTAGTGCTCACCTTGGCTGTCGCCGCGTGCTTCAGCGCCGCGGCTTGTTCTGGTTCGAACGACTCGCCGACCGGCGATCCTATGACCAGCGCTGGTACGGCTACGACCACTCCCACCGCAGGAACTGGCAGCAGCGCGGCCGGAACCGGCAATTCTGCGGCCGGCACCGCCACCAGCGCTGCCGGCACCGCCACCTCCGCCGCGGGCACTGGCTCGGGCACGGCAGGCTCGGCCACCGGCACCGCCGGCACCGGCAGTGGCGCCGGCGACTTCATGCCGCTGTGCGCGGGGCTCACCACCGCCGCCGGGGCCGCTCCGACCAAGGGCGGCGCATGCACGGCCGATGATCCGCAGACTTGCTACAAGACGTGCGGTCCGCAGTCGAGCGGCTACAAGTCGGAGACCTGCAGCGCCGGCGCCTACGCCGAGCAAAGCGGCTGCGCCTTCCCAGCCGACCTCGACGCGACTTGCTTCAAGCTGCCGACGACGCAAGACGCCTCTTGCCCGGCAACGCCGCCCCAAGCGTCCACTGAGTGCACGGTCGCTCCCTGCACGTTGTGCAACGGCGGCGGTGGCCCAACTGGCACTTACCTGGATTCGAAGGGTGCTTCCAAAGCTGGTTATTGCGTGTGCCCGGCCCCGGGCGCGTCGGGAACCAGCAAGTGGAGCTGCGCCAGCACCGACGCTTGGCCCTGTCCGGGAGCCAAGGGCTGTTGAAAGTCGGGGCCTCTGCCCCAACAGCCGGTTAGCGCAGCAGCAGCATCGGAGCCGCATGGTCAAGCCGACGAAGAGCTTCGTCAGACGCGTTTGCGAAAGTCCATCGAGGATTGCAGGACTGCTGGGCTGTTGCCTGGCGGTCCTGCTGCCCGGCAGCTTCGGTTGCACCGCCAACGAAGACATTCCCGAGATTCAGTACAGCTGCGAGACGTCACCTGCGCTGTCGCCGTCGCCCGGTGACGGCAGTGTTTGCGGCGCGGGCGACCCGAACCTGGAGGGGATGGAGCCCAGCTTCCCTACGGAAGTCTGCCAGACCTTGCTCGCGACGCGCTCGGCGTCCGACGACTCTCCTCCCAGCGAGGAGGACATCGACACGCCACGCGTTCAGCAGGCGCTCGACGGCTGCCCGGAGGGCAGCGCCGTCAAGTTGGTGGCCAACGGCTCGAACAACGCGTTCGTGACTTCGACGTTGCAGATCCGGGGCCGCACGCTTTGGGTCGACCAAGGCGTGACGCTCTATGCCTCACGTAACCCCGATCTGTACCAGCTGCCGGGTGGCACCTGCGGCAAGCTCGGCGTCAACGACTCCAAGGCCTGCGCCAACTTCCTGGAGGTGTCCGGGGTCAAACCCGCCATCATGGGCGACGGCGTCATCGACGGCCAAGGCGGCGAGCCGCTCGTCAATCGCGACTACTCTTGGTGGGAGATCTCCTACGCGCTCCGCAGCGTCGACGGCAGCATCGGCAACCCGACGCTGATCAACCTGAACAGCGGCACCTCCGGCTTCGTGCTGTATCGGATCACGCTCCACAACTCGCCCAAGTTTCACGTCAAAATCACCTCGGTTTTGCCGCAAGGCGCGACTTGTGACCGGCGCGGCCAGGGTTTCACGGTTTGGGGCGTGACGATCCTGACGCCGTCCAAGTGGCTGAACAGTCGCGGCGTTCAGCTCACGCCCAGCTTCGCGCGCAACACCGACGGTATCGACCCCGGCTCGGGCTCAGACGCCGAGTGCGGCCTGGTGGCGTGCAACACCATCAGTACCGGCGACGACCACATGGCGTTCAAGGGCGGACACCACGTGAGCGACGTCACGATTGCGCACAATCACTTCGGCACCGGTCACGGCATGTCGATCGGCAGCGAGACCTACGGCCCCGCCATCGAGAACATCGACATCTACGATCTCACCATCGACGCCGATTCGCGGCCGGTGGGCATCGAGGCGCACGGCTCCGACTTCAACGGCATTCGCGTCAAGTCCGACGAAAGTCGCGGCGGACCGGTGAGGAACATCACCTACACCGACGTGTGCATGCGCGACATGAACAACGCCATTTTGGTCAGCACCGCTTACAACCCGCTGTTCGCGGGCACCGAATATCCCGAGTTCGGGGCCATGAGCTTCCGCAACATTCGTCACGTCACCTGCAAGGCCATCCAGCAGCCGGTCGTGACCCTCAACGGCTTCAACGCCCTTCGTCCTGCTGGACCTTTCACGCTCGACAACGTGGTCGTCGACAACATGGGCCCGCTCTCCGCATCGTCACAGTTCGCGTCGATAGTGCTGGGGCCCGGCCCCGTCACCTTTGGCGACTCGTTCACCAACTTGAGCGCTCACCCGTCTCCCGAAGGCGGCCGAGGTCTCAGCGTGACCGACAATCGCGACGGCTCGCAGCCGGCGCCGCGCAAGTGCGTTTTCCCCACTCTCCCCGCGCCGCACCCGCCGGCGGGCTGGACCTGGTGATCAACTGGCAAAGCTAAACGCTCTCCGGTTGCTGCTCGCGCTCGGCACGCTGCAGCTCTTCGTCGCCTCGGGTTGCGCCGCCGATCTCCCGTCGCCCGACGGACGCTGTGTGCCGGCTCCTGCCCTCGACTGCACCGTCGCCACCGACGCGGGGCAGCCGGCGCAACCCGTCGGTTTGACGGGCTACGCCTGCACCGGCACCGCTCGGCCCGATGACACGGCGTACTACGCCGAAGGCGTGCCGCGCGGCCACGTGTGCGCCGACCGCGCGCCCAGCCCCGACGGCGTCCACAACTACTGTTGCTCGACCGAGGTCACGAACTGCGCGCTGGACCCGGTCGCTTCGTGCGAAGGCGGTCTGTACGGCTATCAGTGCCGCGGGGCGAGTCGGCCCGACGTGTTCAACGCGGCCGTCAGTTGTCAGCAAGGCGTGAGAGACGACCTGTACATCAACTATTGTTGTACCGGCCAAACGCCGCCGCCGAAGTGCACCGAGAAGACCGGTAAATGCGGCGGTCAGTACACGGGCTTCAATTGTCCGGTCGGGGTGGCGCCGCTCGGCTCGGATTTGAAGAGCAGCGAAAGCCACGCGAACAACTACCGGTTTCTGTGCCAAACGCCGGCTCTCGCCGCCGACGAAAAGACCTACGACTACTGCTGCTACATGGCGGCGCCCACGCCCGAGGGTTCGTCGTGTTTGGGCAGCACCGCCGTGCCGGGCTGCGGCACCGGGCACTTCGGCTTTGCGTGCACTGGAGTCGACACTCCCGAACAGGACTATCCGCCGATGGTCTGCGCCGGCCCCGGTGTGCCCGGTCGCAGCCTCGAGGGCTACCCGGCAACTCTGTATTGCTGCGACTACCAATGAACCGTTTGCGACGCGGCGGCTTCCGAGCCCCGCCGCTCTTTTGACCAACGAGACACGCGTATTCACCCCCGAAGGCCCCGCTACATGATGGTCCCCTCCACGCCGCCCGCGGCAAAATTCCTGGTCGCGCTCGCCGTCCTCACGAGTGTCAGCGCCGTGCGCGCTCAACCCGATGAAAACGCGCCGGCAGCGGACGAGGCAGAAGCCGCCGCGCCGGAGCCGGCCGAGCCGCCCAGCGCCACGCCCGCGCCCGCCAAGAGCGAGGCGCCGTCCAAAGCTCGCGTGGACTCGCCGCCGGTTCCTGCCGTCGTCGCGCCGCCCGTGTCGTCCGAGCTCAGCCGGCAACCGTTGGCGTTGACGCTGGGCGAGGGGGGCAAGTGGTCGATTGGATTTTACGGCATCGTCGAGGCCGACTTCATCGTGGACACGACGCGCAGCTACGACGAGCGCATCGGCAGCTCCCTCGTGGCCCGCTCGGACACGTACGAGGGACAGCACGGCCGGACTCAGTTTTCGATTCGCAACACGCGCTTTGGTCTCAACTTCGCGTCGCCGGCGGTGGGCTCGGTTCGGCCCTCGGCGCGCATCGAAGCCGACTTCTACGGTCCGAAGCCGACCGACTCCACCACGCCCGAGAAAGACTACTTCGACGCCCCCACGTTTCGGCTACGGCACGCGTACCTGCTGTTGGAGAGCCCCTACGTCGACGTCCTCGCGGGCCAGACTTACAACGTCTTCGGTTGGCAAAATTTCCGCAGCACGCAGTTCCGTCTTTCGCACAACTTCGGGGCGGAAACGGGGCCGGTCACGGTGATGCTCGCCGCCTCCGCAGCGCGCCCGGCCCAGCGCGACTCGATGATTCCGGACGGCAACGGCGGGCTCCGCCTCAGCGTCAATCATTGGCGCGGTATGATCACGACGTCCGCCAACTCGGGCAGCTCGGCGCTGCCGATGTTCCTGCAGGTCTCCGGCGTGGTGCGTCAGTACAAGGTGGACGCCTTCACGCCGCCTCCCACGCAGACGTCCAACCACGCCACCGCTTGGGGCGTCTCTTTCGACGCTCTGTTGCCGGTGATTCCCGCCAGCAACTCGGACGACCGCGGCAATAGCCTGACCTTGACCGGCTCGTTCGTCACCGGCACCGGCATCGGTGACTTGATCAGCGCCAACGGCGGTGCCGCGTTTCCGACGTTGCCCAATCCGGCCCAAGCCAACCCGGCTCCGCTGTACACCCCCAACATCGACAACGGCCTGGTGTCTTTCGACAATCAGGGCCTCCTGCACACCATCGACTGGCGGGCGATCAAGGCGGGGCTGCAGTATTACTTGCCCGGCTCGGGCCGCGTCTTCATCACCGCTAATTACACGCAGGCCCACTCGGTCAACCTGAACAAGCTGTTCCCGCGGGGCGGCGCCGAAATCGAGCTTCTGGGTTACGTGGCCGACACCACCATGTGCGGCGACGCCACCCTGTATTGGGACGCGACCCCGGCGGTGCGCTTCGGCGTGATGGGCGCGTACAGCCAAGTTCGATACCTCGACGGCAACAAGCCGCACAACACGCGCGGCATGGCGCTGGCGCAATACGCCTTCTGAGCGGCGGCTCAGCGCGGAGCCGTGCGGCGCGCGTGCTCCAGCGCCTGCACCAGCTCGTTCATGCCGTAAGGCTTGGGCAAAAAGACTTGGTAGGCGTTGGGCTCGAGCCGCTCCGCCGCGGTTTGAGCTTGGTAGCCGGACGAGAGCACGATGGCCACCTTCGAGCCGGCCTGGCGGATGCGTCGCACCACCTCGGCGCCGTCGATGTCGGGCATGGTCATGTCGATGACGAGCACGTCGGCTGGTCGCTGGGCGTGAGCCGCGACGCCGCTCAGGCCGTCGCAGGCTTCGTCCACTTGGTAGCCGCGCAGCTCCAGCGAACGACGCAGTTGCGCGCGCACCAGCTGCTCGTCGTCGATCACCAGCACGCGGCATGGCTTTCCAAGCAGGGACGACGGGGCCGGTTGCTCCGCGGCGTCTCGCTCGCTGGCCGGTAACACCAGCGAAAAACAGCTGCCGCGCTCGGGCTCGCTCTCCAGCAACAGCGCGCCGCCGTGGCTCTGCACGATGCCCAAGCATGCCGCCAGCCCCAAGCCGTGACCATGCTCCTTGGTCGAGAAAAACGGCTCGAACACGCGTTGGCGGGTGGTTTCGTCCATGCCCACGCCGTCGTCCTCGACCTCGATCAACAGCCAATTGCCGCGCCCGACGCTGGCGCCCAGCGCGTCGTCCCAACGCGCGTCCAGCTCACGCACGTGCCGCGTCCGCACCTCGATCTTGCCCGGCTTGCCCGCCAAGGCGTCGGAGGCGTTGGTCAGCAGGTTCATCAGCACCTGCGTCAGCGTCGCTCGGTCACCGAGCACGATGCTTTCGGGCTCGATGGACAGGGTGACCTGGGCCTTCTTCGACAGCGAAGCGTCGAGCAGCGTGCGCAGCTCGCGAAACAGCACTTCCAAATCGACGGGCTCGCGCCGACCCAGATCTTGGCGCCCGGCGTAAGCCAGCATTTGTCGCGTCAACGTGGCCGCGCGCTCGCCGGCGGCCATGATCGACTCGGCGGCTTGACGATCGAGCGGATCGCTCAGGGTCGCCAGCAGCAAGCTCGCGTTGCCGATTACCCCCACCAACAAGTTGTTGAAGTCGTGGGCGACGCCGCCGGCCAACACTCCCAGGCTGTCCAGCCGCTGGCTACGCTGCAGTTGCTGCTCGAGCTTCTGCCGCTCCGATTGCAGGCGCTTGGTCTGGCGCAGATCACGGAAGCCGGCCACGCGCGCCGGCTCGCCGTTCACGCTCGAACGGACGCCCACCACCTCCAGCGGGATCTCCTGGCCGTCTTTGCCGATGGAGCAGGTTTCGTAGGCGCCGACGCGCTCTTCGGCGATCGCTTTGGCGGTGTCGAGGCGGGCGTGCTCGGCCACGAAAGTCATCGGGCTCTTGCCGACCATGTCTTCGCGCGCGTAGCCGAGCACCTCGTTGGTCTTGCCGCCGACGTCGACCACGACGCCCTTCTGCATCACGACCATGAAGTCGAAGGCGCCCAGCGCCAGGCTCCGCAAATGATTCTCGCTGTCGAGCAAGAGCGACAGCGTCCGCTCGCGCTCGGTCACGTCGCGCACGGCCGCGATGCGCACCGGGCGGTCACCCAAATGGCCCTGCTTGGACTGCAGCTCGGCTCGAAAGCGCGTTCCGTCGCGGCGCACGCCGGTGATGGTGTACGCGCCTTCGTAACCGCTGCTCACCCGCTGAATGACGGCGTCCAAATCTTCCGGCGCGATGCAACGGCGCATGGTTTCCGGCCCGAGCAGCTCCGCCGGCGGGCTGCGCAGCATCTCGGCCAGCCGCTGGTTGACGTCGATCACCACGCCGTCGACATGCACCAAAATGCCTTCGAAAGACGCCGCCGACATCAGCTCCAGCCGCTCGCTCGTCTTCTTGTGCTCCGCCTGTTCCGCCGCGCGCAGCAGCGCCAAGCGCAAAAGTGGCTGCAGCACACGGCCGAGCTCGGGTGTTACCCCGCCGAGCGCGAGCGTCCGCCCGGCGGCTTCGACTCGGAAGCCGCCGGCTTCACCCTCAGCGGCGGCCTTGTGGACGCCCAGCTCGGCCAACCGAGCGAGGGCGCGCTGCAAGCTGTCATTCGCGTCCGGTCCCGCCAGCAACTCGCCGAGCTCACACGACAGGATTTCTAGAGGGGGCAGCTGCATACCAGACCAGGGCGCTGTCCCCCGGGACACTGGTCAGCATAGTCGGCGCTCCGCCGAGGGCGCAGAAATTTTCTAGCTGGCGGCGGTGGGGGCAATGCTGGCCAAAAACTGCGCGTAGCTGTGCAGTTGTGTCAGCTGCTCGCGCGCGCTGTGGCAAGTAAGCGCGGTGGCTTGGCCGGTGGTTTCGGCAAGAAAGCACAGGTACTGGGCGACGTTCTTGGCGTACAGCAGCTGGCCTTCCTCGCTGATGGCGTAGAAACGCGCGCGCTGACGATAACCGGCCGGCGTGTGATCACCCAACGAGGCCTTGTCGGAGCGGCCCTCGGCCGCCAGCACGTACAAGAAATTGTATTCGAACCAGAACATGTGGTCTGGGCTCGGCGCCAACGCCGAGAGCGCCTGCGCGCACGTTTCCCGGCTGCCGAACACGTCGTCGCTCTTGCCTTCGCTGGCGAGCGCGTGGCTGATGAACGTGCGCGCCATGCTGCGCTCCTGCGGGTTTTCGGCGAACGCGCTGGCTACGGCCAGCTCTTGCGTGAAGCGGTACCAATCTTGCCACAGGGCTTGGTCGGTCGCGTTCGACGACGCCGCGAGCGCTCGTCCCATTTCGTACGTATAGCGTCCGGACGTCTTGATCTCGAGCCGGCTGCCCGTCACCCGCCCGCACAAGCGGTAGTTTTCTTCCGACTTGCCCGAGCCGCTGTGAAAGCCGATCGAGCAGCCGAACGCCTGGCAAATACGCCATGCGCTTTCCACGCGCCGTTCCAGCTCTGCGTTGTCGGCAAACGGGAAATTCTTCTGGAAACCGAAGGCGGGCGCCACGTAGTGAATGCGCAGATCCAGCGCCTCGCACAGGGCCAACATGGTGGCAAGCGTCTCCGGCGTCGTGAGACCGGGCAGCTCGTCGATCGAAAGCTCGCGAAAGTAGGCTTGCCCGACCGCGGTGGTGAAGGTCCGTCGACGCGCCTCGGCGTAGGCGCGGTCGCGCCGTTGCAGCTTTTGCACCGCGGGCCACACCGCGCACAACAGCTCGGCCAGGGCGGTGCTGTCCAGGGCCAGGCCAAGGCCAGCAGCACGCGAGCGCACACGTTCGAGCACGTCGGCGGGGACGTGTTGGCTACACCAAGCGCGTGGATCTGCCTGTTTGGGGGTGATGCTGAGCTCGGGCGAAAGGTCGAAGGTGATGTAGCTCGAGAGCAGACAACCGGCGACCAGCTCGCTTTCGCGCGCGTCGTACTTGCCGCCCACCGGCTGGTGGTCGGCGTTGAAGCCCCAAGCGATGCGACGCGTGTGAAAGCCCGTTTTCAGCTTGGACAGCACCGAGCCGTGGCTCATGCCTTCGACGCTCTGACCTTGATGGCCTTCGGGTACGTCGGCGCCGATGAACGGAAACGGAACGCCCTCCAGACGGCCGCTCAACATCGCGTCGACGTCGTACACGAGCTCGCGCGGGATGCTGTTCTGGTTGGCGGTCATGCTCAGCCCCAGCGCCGACATGGTCCACTCCACCGCCGGCCAATGCAGGGTCGTGAAGCGAGCTCCGACGCCTAGGCTCGACTGCTGCAGTGTGCCGGTGGCGGTGGGAAAGATGGTGCTGCCCGGGTCGTGCTCTTGGACCAAGTTCTTGATGCGGAGCAAGTTTTGCCAGGTGGCCGGAAACGCGGTCGCGTCGGTTGCCAATGCCACGCCGTCGGCGAGAGTCTTGGCGGCGTCGGCACGGTTGCTCTTCAAGAGCCACGCGCAGTCACCGTCGGCGTCTTCGGCCAGCGTGATGGTGCCGGCCGCGACCGTGAAGCGGCTCTTCGCAAAGTGGGTGATGTTTTCGTCCCGACGCAGGCGCTCCAGCAGGCGCATGAAATCGAGGCAAAAATCCGGGGAGACGCAGGGGTTTTCGCGGATGCTGAGGCGTGCGGAGAGCAAGAATTGATTGATGGCACTCATGCTGACTCACTCGGAAGGAACCAAGCCTGACTCATTTCACCAGCCGGGAGGCTTGGGACTCGTCGCACCGTCGCCGGCTCGATCGCCGTTCGTCAGGCGCCCGCTTCCGGCCGAACAGCCCAAGACGGCTGGCAACGGCAATCAAGGGCGGCGACCCCCAGAAGAGGCTGGAGGAGATTCGCAGTCGAGCGATGTTTGCGGCGCGCATTCATTGCCCCTTTCGGTGTTTAATGCACGCCGCCCGTGAAACGATCACAGCGTCACACAGCTGCGCGTGCCTTGACGTTCGCGGGTGCCGTCGTGGCCATGCCGGCCTTCGCGCAGCGACCGGTCGAGGCGGAGGCCACGCGATTTCAGTTTCGGGCGCCGGCTGGCTGTAGCTCGGCGGACGACTTTGCGGCCCGGGTCGGTCGCCGTTCGCGGCGCATTCGGCTGGTTAGCGACGCCAGCGCCCGCCGCTCGTTGGTGGTCGAAATCCAGCAAGCTTCGTCCAATAGCGCGCTGCGCGGCACCGTCACGGTGGTCGACGTGGACGGCGCCACCCGCATGCGTCAGCTCAAAGCCGCCAGCTGCGAGGAGGCCGTCGAAGGCTTGTCGCTCATCGCGACGGTGACGCTCGATCCGGACGCCTTGAGCGGCGAGCCTCCGCCCGACGAGCCTCCGCCGAAGGCGGAGCCGCCGAAGGCTCGGCCGAAACCGGAGCCGCCCAAGCCTCCGCCGCCCCGCGCGCCGAACGAATCGTATCGCTTCAGCTTTGGGCTAGCCGGCGCGCTGCTGCTCGAGATGGCACCGGCGCCGGTACCAGGCGCTACCGCGTCGGCGGCGTTCGAGCTCAATCCGGGCCACCTCGCCTCGCCGCTGTGGCGTCTTTCGGTGACCCACGCTCAGCGTCGGGGCGTAGCCGAGCCAGGCGGAAGCGCGTCGTTTGCGTTCACGCTGCCGACACTGGACGCCTGCCCGGTGCGGCTTGGCCCCCGGGCTCTGGGGGTGCGGCCATGTGCTTTCGGGTCGCTGGGCCTGCTGCGCGCATGGGGCGACGCTAAGCTTCAGAGTGAGACCCATTCGCGGCTGTACGGTGCCGCGGGCGTCGCGCTCTGGCTCGGCTGGCGTGTGAGCGAAGTATTCGAAATCATTGCCGATGGGCGCGTGGGCGCGCCGTTTCGGCGCGACGAGTTCGCCTTCAATCGCGCCGTATTCTTCAAAACACCTACACCGGGATTTTCTGTGGGGCTGGGAGTCGCGGGCGGATTTCCGTGATCGATGTGGGTCGGGCCCGCATCATGGGAAGTGCGGGTGAACACAATCTCCGATTTGGAGCTCCCTTCGACCGAAGCCCACGCTGCTCAACAGCACGCGTGTCGCTTGCGGTTGGAACAGATGTTCAATGACCACCACGACTTCATTTGGCGACTCATCCGGCGGCTCGGGCTCAGCCGCGGTGCCGCCGATGACGCCGCTCAACAAGTCTTCCTGGTCGCGGCCGAACGCATCCTCGACATTCAAGAGGGGCGCGAACGCGCGTTTCTGTTCGGCACCGCCTTGCGGGTCGCTCGTCGTGTTTCACGCAACGAGAAGCGCTGGGTCTTGGAAGACGACATGGACTTTCGCAACAGCCAGGTTGCGCGTCCCGAAGATCTGGCCGACCAACGCCGCGCTGTCGACTTGATGGGGCGGATCCTAGCGAACATGGATCACGACTTGAAGACCGTATTCATTCTCGCCGAGCTCGAAGGGCAGACGATGCCGCAAGTTTCGTCGCTGCTCGAGATCCCGCTCGGCACCGCCACGTCGCGGCTGCGTCGCGCACGTGAAGCCTTCCGCGCCGCCGTTGCGGCCTTCGAAGCTTCCATCCCTGGAGGGACGAAATCGTGAGTAACTTGAAGCTCGTCCCCGACGACCCGACCCCCATGGAGAAGCTGCTGCTCGACGCTTCGCGTGCGGAGCAACCTTCCGACGAGCACAAGGCGCGCATGCGGGCGTTGCTCGGCATCGGCTTGCCGCTTTCGGGTCCGCTCGCCGCGCCGCCGCCCGCCGTGCCGGGTCAAGCCGCCGGCCTAGCGCCGGGCGCGGTCGGCAAATCCGCGACGCTCGGCAAGGTCGCGCTCGGCGTCGGCGTCGCTGCGTTGATTGGCGCCTTCGTCTTCACCCGCCAGCACGACGGCGGGCAACCTCCACAGGTTACCGTCAAACCGGTCGTAGTCGCGCCGGTTGCAGCCGTGCCCGTAGCGTCGGCAGCTCGAGCCGCCCCGGCCGCCGAAGCCGCGCCCGCGATTTCGCCCCTGCCGCCGGTCGAGGCACCCGCGCCGGTCGTGGCGCCACACGTAGCTCGCACCGACGCTTCGGCCTCGGCCGAAGCCGACTTGGGCGAACAGATTCGCTTGATCGAAGCGGCGCGCGCCGGTGTGGCCGCGCATGACGTCAAGGCCGCTACGGCTGCGCTCGACGCGTACGCCGCCAAGTTCCCGCGCGGCAGCTTCGGCCAAGAAGCCATGGTCTTGCGCATTCGCGCCATCGACCAAGCCGGTGATTTTGCGCGCGCGACCGCGCTGGCCAAGTCTTTCGTCGCTCGTTTCCCGAACAGCCCGCACGTCGCGCGGCTCAAGCCCATCGCAGAGCGCGGCGCTTCGCGATAGAAAGAGCCTCATGGCTCCCGCGGCGCAGCTGGCTCGATACGCTCGGCGAGCGAGCGCGCTCGGGCTCGCGTGCGGGGCGGTGCTCGCCCTGGGCTGCGACGGAGAAGTGGTGAACCTCGGCTCGTCGCCGCTCGAGGCGGGCGGCACCGGCGGCGCGGGGGCGGGCGGCGTGACCAGCGGGCCCAACGGCGTTTGGAGCTTGCAGAGCCAGCCGCTGATCCCGCAGGAAGCCGGCATCTTGCTGGCGAATCCGACCCTGACCGCGACGCTAGACGAGCTGTACTACTCGCAGCAAACGCGCGGTGCCGACCCGCTGCCGCACCCCACGACGGTGCAGCGTGTCGTTCCTCTCGGAACCGGTTGGAGCGCGCCTCAGGAGCAGGTGCTGGGGGACCTGAAGATGCCCGATGTGTCGAGCCCAGCCGTTTCTGGCGACGGCAAAGAGCTGTGGCTGGGTAGGAACCTGAGTGGCAGCACCGACATCTTCCGTAGCGCGCGCCAGGGTGACGGCTGGACCACACCGCAGCTGGTGCCGGAGCTCAGCAACCCGGACTTCGACGACGTGCCGCGTCCCCCCGCCGTGAACGGCACCATCATGCCACTGTCTTCGAAGCGGCAAGGAGGCAAGCCGCTCTATCAAATCTACTTGTCGACGCGCAGCAGTGGCGACGCGCCCTGGAGCGAGCCCAGCAAGGCGTTGCTCGGCACCATCGACTCGGACGCGTTTCAAAGCGCCGACGGCTTCTTGAGCGATGACGGCCTCGAGCTCTACTTCTCGTCCACCCGCGACGGCGACCACACCGACTCCGATCTATTCGTTGCCCGGCGCGCCACGCTCGACGCCTCGTTCGGCGAGCCCGAAGCCTTGGTCGATCTGAACGACCCGCAACCGGCGCAGCCCTCGCAAGAGCGCATGCCCTGGCTCAGTCCCGACCGAAGACGCCTGTTTTTCGCCTCTGATCGAACCGGCCAGTACACGCTGTACCAGGCGACCAGGCTGTAGGCGTCCCGTCGCAGAGCGCCGAAGCCGGCCCGCGCGTAGCGGGCGTTACTTTTTGGCCTTCGCTTTGGCCGCGTCGGCCGCGATGGCGAGCCGGATTGCCGCCTTGAGCGGGTTCTCGTTCGCGGGGGGCGGCGGCTCGGCTTTGGGCTTGGGCTCGGCTTTCGGTTTGGGCTCGGCCTTCGGCTTGGGCTCGGCTTTGGCCACGGCCTTCGCCACCTTCGCCACCGGCTCGGGTTTGGCTTGCACAGCGGGCGGGGTGCGCTCGGCTTTGATGGCGGGCGCAGCTGCGCGCGATACGGGTGCAACCGCCGCAGCGACCGTCGCCTTCGCGGTCTCCGGCTCCGCGCCCAGCACCGGCAACGAGTCGAGCGACACCGTCTTCACGTCGGGCTCGCTCGCCGTCGCGCTGACTGACTTCTGTGGCTCAGTCGCTGGTGTCGGCGTGGGCACTACCGGTGAAGGCGCAGCCGGCGCCGGCGAGGTGGCAACGTGCGTCGGCAAGGCGTTCGGCCCCGGCAGCAGCGCCAAGCGCGTGAGCACGTTCGTGACCGGAGGCGGAGCTTTGGCGGCAACGAACGCCGTCACGCGGTGCTCGCCGCTCAAGTACTTGCCTTCGACGCCCAGGCGTCGCGCGCCTTCGCGCAGCAGATTTTGCCGATAAGCACCCAGAACGCCACCGGTGACCAACAAGAACGCAAATAGCCAGCGGCCCCAACGCACGCCGGACGCGCGTCGAAAATCGACCTCGCTCGGAATGGCCACGCGCCGCTTCGGCAGTACGTACGGATCTGGTGCGTGCAGTTGCGGTGTGTACACGGGCGCTACGAGCGGCGCGGCGAACACCGGCGTTACTGCCGTGTGGTAGCTCGCTGGCGAAGGCGCGTGTGAACGCGTGGGCGCTACAGCGCGTGGCGCGGGCGGGCGCGGCGCGGGGCGCGGCATCGGGCGGGGAGGCGGCGGCGGCTCGATCCAACGCACGACCGTTTCGGGCTCGTCATCGATACCGGCAACGGCACCCAAGCTCTGCCAAGTCTTCATCCCCGCCTTCCACACCATGGTGGAGGCGTCGACCAAGCTGAGGCGAAACGCATCGTCGAGCTGCTCGACGTTCATGCGCTTCATGTCATCAGCGGCGATCAAGACATGCCAAATCTCATTGTCAGCGAATGAGGCCGTCACGGTTCCCTCCGGGAGCTAGGGCTGTCAGCCCAGATTACCACCTGAGGATGCGAGACTGACTCTCAAAGGACGACGAAATCTCTCGAGGCTTCGTCTCTCGTCGACATTTTCCAGTCCGCCGGGCGTCAGCTCGACCTCGAGGGGCTTCGGCGCGGGAAACAGCGACACGTTCCAAAGCGCCGCGCTTTCCCGCGCGCTTGCTCCGCAAAAACGGCTCGATTCAGACATGGCCTGAACCTACCGCCAGCAAATGACAGCATTATGTCAGTGATTATTCAGGCGCCTGGCTCTTTGACTCCGCGCTGAATTCCGCTTTGAAAGCGAGCGTTCGGATCCGCGCCGATCAAGACCAGGGTGGCGTCGTCGCGCGCGAAGCGACCCGACTCCGAGAGGCGACTGGCGAGCAAGTCGTAGAGCGCGTCGGGAGTGCGCCCGCTGAGCGACAAGCCTTTTTCGTGCAGCTCCAGATCCATGGCCAAGCGACGCACGACCTCTGGGTGATCCGAGCCGGCGGTGAAGCCGTCGGAGACGGCCATCCACGTCGAGCCCCAAACGAGCGGCACGACTTCGACGGGCGGCGGCACCGTGGAGGTCGAGGTCAAGGGCGGTGAGGAAGCGGGGTGCACCGTGACGTTGCCGCCCGGCAACGCGCACGCGAGCGGCGGCATACCGGCCGTGGTCACTTCGGCGCGCGCGTCGGCCACCGAGCACCGCATCAAGGTCGCGCGCAGCTCGGTGCCCGGGTACTCGAACAGCGTGCGCACCAAGTCGAGCATCACCGCGTGCAGCGGCGTGCGTTCCGTGAAACCTTGGGCGGCTTTCTTCAACAGCGCGCGGCCGACGTCGCCGGGCTCGCCGTGCCGCGTCTGCACGTCGAGCAGCACGATGCCGACGTCGCCGCCCGGGCCGTTGACGATGTCGAACAGGTCGGTCTCACGGGGCCCTTCCAGGGTGTCGCCCGTGATGCGGAGCAAACCGCGCAGGAGTGGGAGCTTACGGGCATCGGGTTTTCGGAACGCGGCGGCCAAGGCGTTCCCCCTTCTGCGAAAGTCATTCCACGACCACTAGCGACGGGGCGCACGCCGGGGCTCGGGCGTTTCTGTAAGGAGATCAGCCGCTTGGGCTGATTGCAGCCGGGCTGAAGCCCCGCTTTGACCACCTTTCTGAGTCTCAAGCTGAGCTTCCGGGACGAAGGCGTCTAAACCTGGGACCGGATCGTGCGTTTGAGGTTGAGTAGCAATGCTCGACGACGAAACGGCAGCATCAGTGGGGCCCGCCCCGGTCAGCGTGGCGGTCGTGGACGACGACCCCACCGCGCGGCGGCTGATGCGGTTCTGGTTGGAGCGCGCCGGTTACTCGGTCGTGGAGCACGAATCGGCTCGTAGCGTGCTGGACCACGACGGCGAGACGCCGGCGTTGGCGTGCGTCGATCTCGGGCTGGGCGAAGTAACGGGCATCAAGGTGATTCAGCACCTGCGCGCTCGCGACGCCGAGCTACCCATCATCGTCGTGACGGCGCAGCGCGAGCTCGAGACGGCCATCGCCGCCATGCAAGCCGGCGCCTACGACTACGTGACGAAGCCGCTGGATCGTGACCGTTTGCTGCTTGCAGTGCATCGCGCGAACGAGCGCCGCGAGCTGTTGTCGAACGTTCGGCGCCTGGAGTCGGCGTTGACCGAGCGCTCGGTGCTCGGCTCCATCGTGGGCAAGAGCCCGCCTATGCGTGAGCTGGCGCAGCAAGTGCAACGCGTCCTGGAAAGCGACGTGGCGGTGTGCGTGTTCGGCGAATCCGGAACCGGCAAAGAGCTGGTCGCGCGCGCCATCCACACCGGCAGCGTGCGGCGTCGAGGGCCGTTCGTGGCCATCAATTGCGCGGGTATTCCCGAGTCTCTGCAGGAATCGGAGCTGTTCGGACACGAGCGCGGCTCGTTCACCGGCGCCACCCAGATGCGGCGCGGCTGCTTCGAGCAAGCCAACGGCGGCACCCTGTTGCTCGACGAGCTGGGCGAGATGAGCATGCAAACGCAGGCCAGCCTGCTGCGCACCATCCAAGAAAAGACGATTCGACGGGTGGGCGGCTCGAGCGAGATCCCGATCGACGTGCGCATCGTGTGCGCGACTCACCGCGACCTGCGCGCCGAGGTCGAGGCCGGTCGTTTCCGCGAAGACTTGTACTTCCGGTTGGTGGTGTACCCCATTCACCTGCCGCCGCTGCGCGACCGCATCGAAGACATTCCCACGTTGGTTGGCCATTTCCTGCGCTCGCTGTCGAAGGACGTGGGCCGCGACGTGCAAAGCATCTCGGCCGAGGCGCTGGAGGCTTTGGGCCGGCACCACTGGCCCGGCAACGTGCGTGAGCTGCAGAACGTCGTGCACCGCAGCTTGTTGGCTTGCCGCAGCGACGAAATCACGCTGGCCGATTTGCCGCCGGACATCCGTGAGCTGGCGTTGCCCGCGATTTTGCCGGCCATTCACGTGAATGGCGCCAACGGCAACCGCTTTCAAGAGCCTAGCGAAGAAGACATCATCCCCCTGCGTGAGCTCGAGCGCCGCGCCATTCAGCGTGCGCTACGTGCCACCCACGGCAGCGTTGGGCGCGCTGCCAAGCTGCTCGGCATCGGTCGGGCCACGCTGTACCGCCGCATCGCTACGCTCGATTTGTCGCGGGACGTCGCTTGAGTCCCCGCGACCGCGAGCCCAAAGGCAGCAGTCAGCGGCCGAAGCCCGCGCCCGAGGTCGACGCCATCGAGCTGTTGCGGCGGCTGAGCCACGATCTACGCACGCCTATGACCAACGTGCTCGGCTCGACGGAGCTGCTGTTGGAGAGCGAGCTCGACACCGCTCAGCGGTTGGCCGCCGAGAACGTGCACCGCTCGGGCCGTGAATTGCTGGACGTCGTCGACCGCTTGTTGGCGGCCCATCAAATCAAGAAGAGCGCGCCGCCCAGCTCGGGCGAGTTCAGGGCAGCCCCGCGCGTCTCCGCGATTTTGTCGGGGCGGCGTGTGCTTTTGGCCGAGGACAACGCCTTCAATCGCGCCTTGATCGAGCACGTGCTCGAGCCCATGGGTTGTCAGGTGGACAAGGCCGGCTCCGGCACCGAAGCGGTGAGAGCCTTCAGGCCCGGCCGCTACGATCTGGTGCTGATGGATTGCCAGATGCCGGAAATGGACGGCTTGGCCGCGACGCGGCAGATCCGTCGCCTCGAGAACGGGCAAAGCCGCGTTCCGGTGGTGGCGGTCACGGCCAGCACCGTGTCCGGAGCGCGCCGCGCGTGCCTCGAAGCAGGCATGGACGACTTTCTGGCCAAGCCGTTCTCGCTCGGTCGCTTGCGCAAAAAAGTGCTGGAGTGGCTGTTGCCCAGCATCGACTCGGAGCCGCCCGACGCCGACGACCGCAAGAGTGAGCCCGACCCCGTACCGGTCGCGCCCAACGAGCTGATCGTCGACCTATCACGGCTGGAAGAGCTGGCGCGCGAAGCGGGGACGCCCCAGATCGTCGAAGAGCTTTCGGTCATCTTCTTGGATGACGTGGCCAAGCGCATCGTGGCGCTCGGCCTCGCTGCGCAAGCGCGCGATCAGCGCGCGTACTTGAACGTCATTCACGCCATCAAGGGCGCCTCCGGAAACTTCGGCGCGGTCAGAATGGCCCGCATTGCCGAGGCCAGCGAGCGCCAGGCCAAGCACGGGGACTTTTCGGCGGTCGACGCGGCCGTGGCCGATTTGGGCCGGGAGCTGGCGGCGGTTCGGACGGTTTTGGACCGCAAAGTGTTCTCGCGCGGCGACGCCGAAAGCGCGTAGTTTCGCGCGCCTTGCCGGTATCGGGGCAGTTGGTGCCCCTGCCGATGCTCGGCCTGCACTATGCTCCGCGCGTGTCGTCCCAACCGGATGCGCCGGGCGCGCCAGAAGCGGAGAGCGATCTCCCGCGGCTCGAGCCCGATGACCAGCTGATCGAGGCGGGTCCGAAGCGGCTGGACGTGAGCGTGTGGAACGCAGCCGAGGCCATGCGCGGCGCGGCCAACCGCCAGCTGTCTGGCAACATGCTGCAGGCGGCGGTCGATCGCCTGGGCAAAATTGGCCTGCTGGGCGCCCTGGCTTTCGCGACCTACCTGGCGTGGGTCGCGCTGCTCGGCGGCAGCCGGCTGGGGCCGGTATTCGGCACCGCGTTGGGCGTGGCTATCGCCGGCATCGTGCTCAGCCTGGCGTTGTTCGGTGTGACCAAGCTGCCGAAAATTCCGGCGCACAACGTGACCGACCTCGGCAACGTTTATTTGTTCGCGGTTTCGCTGGCGCTCGGCATCTTGCGTCACTCGCAGGCCTCCGGCGCCACCGAGCTTTTGCGCCAGGTGTCGCCGGTAGTGATTCCCATCTTGGCGTTCGGCGCGCTCATCCCGTCGGTACCGGGCAAGGCGCTGACCGTCATGCTCGTGGCCGCGGCCATGGACCCGTTGGGTCTGCTGCTGATGCGCGGACACACGCACTACTCGGCAAGCGAGCTGGTCGTGGTGATCTCGTCGCCAGTGTTGGCGGCGTTGATCGCGCAACAGATCTCGAAGGTCGTGCACCATTTGACGGAGGGCATCGTCAAGGCGCGCGAAGTCGGCAGCTACAAGTTGGTGGAGCGGCTGGGGGTGGGCGGTATGGCCGAGGTTTGGCGCGCCAATCACCGCATGTTGCGCCGCCCCGCGGCCGTGAAGCTGATTCGGCCCAAGGTGCTGGTCGACCACGGTCCGGCTGATTCCGAGCGGCTTTTACGGTTGTTCACCCGAGAAGTGCGCACCACCGCCTCGCTGCGCTCCCCCCACACCATCCAAGTTTACGACTTCGGTATCACGCGCGAAGGCGCGTTCTACTACGTGATGGAGCTGCTGGACGGCATCGACTTGATGACGTTGGTCGAGCGCTTCGGCCCGCAGCCGCCCGAGCGCGTGGCCAGCCTGATGAAGCAGGTGTGTCACTCGCTGCGCGAAGCCCACGCGCAGAGCTTCGTGCATCGCGACATCAAGCCGGCCAACATTTTGACCTGCTCGGTCGGCGGCGACTACGACTTCGTCAAAGTGCTGGACTTCGGTCTGGTGCTCGACCGCCACTTGACCTCCGAAGAGCTCGAAGACGAAAAGCAGTTCGTCGGCACGCCCGCGGTGATGGCCCCGGAGATGCTGCGTTTTCAGGCGCCGGTCGACGCGCGCGCCGATTTGTACGCGCTCGGCTGCGTGGGCTATTGGCTGCTCACTGGCAAGCGCGTGTTCGAGGCGCAGACCCGCGCCGACATGCTGGTGATGCACGCGCACCAAAAGCCGGTTTTGCCATCCAAGCGCATCGATCGGCCGATCCACCCCGCGCTCGAGGCGCTGGTCATGCAGTGCCTGGAGAAGAACCCCAACAAACGCCCGCAAACCGCGCGCGAGCTGTCCGACGCGCTCTCGGCGCTGCACTTCGATCATCCGTGGACGGACGAACGCGCCGAGCTGTGGTGGAAGCAAAACCGCCCCGAGCACCTGCGCGCTACCTCCGCCCTCGACGAAAAAGAGCGCGCGTTGCTGCCCCGCGTCGAGCCCGCGACCGATGCCCCGCCGCCCGTCGAGCCGAGCGCGCCCGTCCCGCAAGACTCGAACTGAGCGCGCCGCCGCTACTCGACCACGCGGTCCAAGATCATGATCTTTTGCCAGATGTTGCGGCTCAGACCGACCGTCAAATCTTCGATGTCGCCGGCAGCGCGCACGGTGTCGGCGTCGTTGAAACGCTGCACGTAAATGGCGGCGACTTTGCTCAAAATCGCCAAGAGCTCGGTCGAATAGTCCAGGTAACGGGTGAGCTGAAACGGCGTCATGTCGCGCTTGGGCGAAGAAGCGGTGTCGGTCCCGCCGCGCTCGCCCTGAGCCAGGCGCTCGGGGTCCTTGGTCAGCTGGTGCATGTCGACCACGTGCGCCAGCGAGCGCAGGACGTGCAGCTCCTTCAGGGCGCGCGCGCGTTTGATGCGCGCCTCGACTCCGAGCAAGAAGTAGATGGCGATCGCCACGAACACCAGGTTGTTCACGGCTGCCTCCACGCCCTGGGCCGTCTCCGAGAAGCCGATGCCGGTCATGTCCATGTTCACGACCCGCAGCGCCACAATCACCAAGAACGCCAACACCGCGACTGCCACCGCGACCGCCACCCGCACCCAAACGATGGGCCGTGCCAGCCACGCAGAGACTTGATCGGCCGCCTTTGCGACCTCCGTGACCTCGCGCGCGATGCGGCTCAAGCCGGAGCCCGCGAAGCGCTCTTCGACGCGCTTCTGCAACAGCTCGCTCGTCTCGATGATGCGTTGTGGATTGAGCTCCCGGTACACGGCCTCCGTCACCCTACTCGACGCCGCGCCGGAAGCGGCCGGCAACTCCTGCCCCTTCGGTCGGATCTGCCGATCCAGTTCCGGCCTCGCCGCCCAGCTGGGCGGCGTCGCCCCATACGAAAACTCGGCCTCCCCAACCAAGCTCCACGCGCCGCTTGCCGCGTGCCAATGGAAGGCAGTGCGCGGCCGTTCCTTCACGCCGTAACGGAAGGCGCCGCACGGCGCGTTTCTTCACCCAGGGATGACTTCGCATGCGAAGTCATTGCCGGGGTGGCAACGCTGCCTCCGCAACATCGGAATTTTATTGAAGAAAAGCAGGCACGAGTCGGGCCAATCAGGATGACTTTGCATGCGAGGTCATCGCGACGCGGAGAAGGGCATCGGGGCCGGTGAGCCCGCCGCCTGGTCGAGGGTGTCGCCTGGTTCGTGGCCCTGCGCGGGGAGCCGGGGCGGCGTCGGCAAACCGCCGGGGCGTGCCTGCGGGAGCATCTTGCGCGAGCTCCCGGGTTATGGCGGTCAGAGGCTGGGTTGGCGGTCGTTCGGAGCGAGCAGGAGGGGACGCGCGGCGGCAGCGGTGGTGACGGGCGCGGCGCACGCGAAGTTGCGACAGACGTACAGCGCCGCCTTGTTCTCGACGAGCGTTTTGCCTTCAGTGAGCGGTAGGCGCGAGGAGCGGTCGGGAGCGAGACGCGCTTCGATGCGATTCGGAAGGTAGTGGTTGGCAATTTCGGCAGCCAGCTCGCCGTAGTCGGCGCGGTCGGGGTCTCCGACTAGAACCAGCTCCAGCGAGGCTTCGGTCATGAAGTCGAGCGCGTTCAAGGTGCTGCCGAAGGCACGCGGCAGGCGTTCCACGGCCTGGGCGTAGCCGCGCAGGGCTTGGAGGGCGCGCTCTTCCCATTCGGGGCGCCCGAGGTGACGAGCCAAGCGAGCCAAAGCGTGCGCCGCAATGGCGTTCGGGTTCGGGATGGCGCCGTCGTGGCCGTCGCGGACGCGCGCGATCAAGGCCTCGTGATCGTGGGCGGTTTGATAGAAAGGGCCGCCTTCCGGGTCGCCAAAGTCAGCGAGCAAACGCTCGGCCAGACGCGCCGCCTCGTGCAGGTAGCGCTCTTCGCCGCTGACCTCGTACAGACTGATCAGGCCCTGCGCCAAGTAGGCGTAGTCCTCCAAATAAGCCGACAGATGGGCCTTGCCGGCGCGATAGGTGCGGTACAGGCCGCCGTCGGGTCGGGTCAGGCGCGAGAGCAAGAAATCGGCGGCGCGGCTGGCCGATTCTGCGTAACCGCGCTCCGGAAACACGCGCGCCGCGACGGCAAAGGCTTCGATCATCAAGCCGTTCCAGGCGACCAACACCTTGTCGTCGAGCAGGGGCGGCACCCGCTTGCTGCGCGCCTCGTACAGAATCGGCAGCGCGCGCGACAGTGACTCGCGCAGCGCCTCGACGGAGATGCCAAGATCGGAAGCGACCAGCTCGTGTGACCGCTGCACGCGCAAGACGTTCAGCCCCTCCCAGTTACCCTGCGGAGTGACATCGTAGTAGGCGCAGAAGCGCTCGGCGTCTTCGGGGCTCAGCAGCTCTTCGATTTCGTGCGGTTCCCAGACGAAGAATTTGCCTTCCACGCCTTCGCTGTCGGCGTCGGTGGCGGAGTAGTAGCCGCCCTCTTCGCTCTGCATTTCGCGCGCGACGTAGTCGAGCGTTTCGACGGCAATCCGCCCATATTCCGCGTTGCCGGTGAGCTGGTAAGCCTCCGTGTAGACTTTGGCCAGCTGCGCGTTGTCGTACAGCATCTTTTCGAAGTGCGGCACGTGCCAGCGTTCGTCGGTGGAGTAACGGGCAAAACCGCCGCCCAATTGGTCGTACATGCCGCCGGCCTTCATGCCGTCCAGCGTGCCCTGCAGCATGCGGCGGGCGCGCTCGTCGCCGGTGCGACGCACGTAGCGGAGGAACAACTCCAAGCTCTGCGCGGGCGGAAACTTGGGGGCTTTGCCGAAGCCTCCGTAGCGGGAGTCGTAGCTCTGGGCCAGCTGTTCGACGGCGCCGCGTTGGCTTTCGAGCTGCAAGTCGCCGCTCGGGCCGGGGCCGGCCAGCTTGCGCACGTGGTCGGTGAGCTCTTTGGCTTGACCCAGCACCGCCGAGCGTTCGTGTTGCCAAAGCTCGGCCAGCTTCTGCAACACGGTGCGAAAGCCGGGGCGACCGTAGCGATCGACGGGTGGAAAGTAGGTTCCCGCGAAGAACGGCTGCTGCTCGGGCGTCAAGAAGACGGTCATGGGCCAGCCGCCGCTGCCCGACATGGCCACGGTCGCGCTCATGTAGATGTCGTCCAAGTCCGGCCGCTCTTCGCGATCGACCTTGATGCACACGAACGAAGCGTTCATCAGCCGGGCGATCTCTTCGTTCTCGAACGACTCTCGCTCCATCACGTGGCACCAGTGGCAGGCCGCGTAGCCAATGCTCAGCAGTATCGGCCGGTCTTCTCGGCGCGCTCGTTCCAACGCCTCCTTCCCCCACGGATACCAGTCGACCGGGTTGTGGGCGTGCTGCAAGAGGTAGGGGCTGGTCTCGCGAGCCAAGCGGTTTTCCGAGGCCATGTTTCATCCGTTAGCTTGGACTTGGGCGCTGGTCCACCGCCCAATTGGCGCAGCGTGGGCTTTTGGCTACTGTCCCGGCGTTGTCCGAATCGCGCAGCGACGAGCAGCTGATGGCGGCCTACGTGGCCGGCGACGCCGCTGCGTTTCGCATCATCTTCGAGCGCTACGCGCCGCTGTTGATGCGGGCCATGCTGCGCGAGCTGTACGTGCGCGAAGAGGCGAATGATCTCGTGCAGCAGACCTTCCTGCAGCTGCACCGCGCTCGGTCCGACTTCGACGCCGGCCAAAAGCTGAAGCCGTGGGTGTTCACGATCGCGATGAACCTGAAGCGCGAGTACTTTCGTCGCAAAAAGCGCCGGCCCGAGCGCTCGCTGGACGCCGAGTCAGTGCTCGAGCCAGCCGTCGGCGCTCTGGGGGCGGCTCGCGTGGACGCGCAGCGCACGCTGGCGCGCGTCATGGCCGACCTGCCCGCCGATCAGCGGGAGGTCATCGAGCTGCACTGGTTCGACGGGCTCGAGTTTCCGGAAGTAGCGGCGGTGGTGGGGGCAAGTGTGAGCGCCGTCAAAGTTCGGGCCCACCGCGGCTACGTGCGGCTCCGGCAAGCTCTGGGAGACGACGCCGAGCTCCCGCCGCTCGCGGGAGCCGCGGCGGGCGACGCCGGAACGCCGGCCGGTAACCGCGAACGGGCGGGCGGCATATGAGGAGCAAGAGTCTTGGACTGCGCTGAAATCCGCAACGGCTTCGTGGCAGGGCGCGTTCCCGCGGGCCCCGAGCTGGAGGCGCATGTCCAGGTTTGCCCCCACTGCCGGGAGTTGTTCGAGAACGACGCGCGCCTGGGACGGCGTCTGGCCGGAGCCGTTCTGCCCGAGCTGCCGCCCGAGGACCTGTTTGCGCTGGTCGAGCGCGACGTGAGCCGCGAGGTGGGGGTTCGGGCTCGGTTGCGCGCTCTGCCGTTGCGGTTGCGCGCGGGGCTGCTGTTGGCGGTCGCGGGGGCGCTGTTCGTCGTTCACCTGCGGCTCAGCACTCGACCCGATTGGGGTCAATATTCGGCCGGGCTCTTTTGGAGCGTGGCGTTGCTTTTGGGGTTGGCCCTCGTGCTCGGCGCCTTGCGCGTGCTGCGCGGCGCCACGGCTCCGCTTCGCTCGATCTGGAGCGAGCGCGCCACCGTCGCTCTACTGTTGCTGACGCCGGCGGGCTTGGCGCTCGTGGCTCCGCTGGGCGCCGCGTCGCCCGAAGCAGTGACAGCGTGGGGAAGTCCGTCCAGCTGTTTCACGTATGGGGCGGTGTTGGCCGTGCCGTTGGTGCTTTTGTATTGGTTGTTCGAGCGGCGTGAAACGGTGCCGGTGCGAGCGTTGGTCTCTGCGGGTGCGCTGGCTGGTTTGGCCGCGAATTTGCTGCTGCATGCCCATTGCGGCTCCGCGCACGTGGGGCATTTGCTGTTGGGGCACGCCAGCATCGGCGTGGTGTGGGCGCTCGCCCTCCGTCTGGTGTGGGGCTCTGCCCAACCGTCACGCTGACGCGCGGCCGAGCGCCAGCAGATGTTCCTGGCGCGGTCGTTTGACGAACGCCTCGCGCGAGCCACCGTGAAAATGCGGTCTCGCTTGGGACGCGCGCGCAAGCAGCTCGAGACCGGCAGCGGGCGCCGCCTTCTCGACCACGCGCTCGGCGTACAGCGGCTTGCCCGCCAGCGTGGAGTCGGCAATCAGCAAGACCACGCGCCCTTCGGCGGTGAGAGCGCGGGACAGCGCCGCCAGCGTCGCCCCCAGATCGCGCTCCCAGCGCGCCAACGCGGGGCCGAACGATTCTACCGACAGCTCGCGCCGCGAGCCCATCTCCAGCTTCTCGAAGTCGCGCGTGGACAACCCGAGCCAGCGCAGGCGGTCGTCATGGTGCGCCAAGTAGTCGTAAACGCCCGGGTAAGGCGGCGACGACACCACTAGCGTCACGGAGCGCGCGGCGAGCCCGGGCAGCTTGCGCGCGTCGCCCAGCGTGCAGCTGGCGCGCGGCGCGGCCGCCGGCAAGCTGTCGCGGTACGCGGCCAATTGCCGGCACAGCTCGCTCGTCTTTTTGAGGAAAAAGCGGCTAGGAAAGCCGGGCGCGACGCGCTTTTCGCTGACGACGGCGCCGCTGTCGCCGCTTCGTTGGCTCACCTTGGTGAGCAGGGCGGAAAGAACCAAGAACAGCGCGCGCTCCAGCTCCGGATTCTCCGTCCGCTTGATGCCGTCGCGCAAGCCGTCCAGCTCCAGCAGCACGTGCGGGGCGAATTGCTCGCGATCGATTTCGCCGTAGCGCTGGGTGGCGCCGGCTTTGTTGCGTCGCCGTTCGTCGGCGTGAGCCGCGACGCGGGCGGCTTCGTCGCTCAGCGCCGACAACCAGTCGTCGTCCGGACCCAAAGTCTTCAGCCAGCTGAGCTCGCGTGAGAGCGGGTTCACGTCGTAGCCCAGACCCCGTCGGCCGGCGCGGCGCGCTTCGACCAGCACGGTGCCGCTGCCGCAAAAGGGATCCAGCACCGTTTGCCCGGTCGCAGATAGCCGCGCGATCAGTCGCGCCGCGGTGTCCGGGTGCATGCGCGCCGGGTAGCTGTGAAACCCGTGCACGTCGGCCAGCTCCGCCGTTTCGGTGGCGCTGACGTCGAAGGCCTCGTGCAGGGCTTGGGCGAGCGATTCGTGACCCCACAGCTCCGCCGCCCCGCCCAGCTGGCTCAAGGCGGTCCGACGACCTTTGGGCGCAGCGGGAGGCGGATTCACGCCGCCGGTTCTAGCATCAACCGGTGCGTCGGCGACGCCAGAGCCCGAGCCCGAAAATTGCGGCCGAAAGCCAGAGCGCGCCGCCACTTTGCGGTACCCCGCCGAAGCTGCAAGCGCGCGCGCCAGCCTTGGTTTCTTCCGGGTCGGCGCTCTTGGCGTACAGGGTGCCGAGCGCTCCGATGTCGGTGCTGGCCAGCACGCGCTTGTGGGTCTCGCACTGGTCGATGGTTTGGAACATGGTCGCTTTTTTCTCGACCGGATCTTCGCCCAAGCCGAAAAAGTGTCCGGCTTCGTGCGTGGTCACGTTCTGTGCGTCGTAGCGGTTCTGGCAATCGAGCGACTCTTCGCGGTCGTGCATGCTCTTGCCGTCCGACGAGTGATCGTCGTGGTCGCCCGGCTCTTTGGTAGTGAGGCCCTGCGCCGTCGGCTTGGGGGTGAGCACGCCCATGGGATAGAGCGAGTTCAAGATCACGTCGGCTTCGATGATTTCGCCGGTTTGGTCGTTGGCGTACGTAACGGTGATGGCTACGTCGTGCTCGTGGCCGGGCGCGGTGATGCGGCCGTAGCTCACGGTGCTCTTGCCGTCTTGCTTCGGCACGGCCGACGTCTTGCCGGTATCGAAGCTCAAGTCGGGCAGCCGCTTGTCGCTGGCAACCCACTCACCAAACGCCTGCATCACCGCTTCGCCCGCGTTCGGCCCCAGCTTCTGCAGCGAGTCGTCCAGGTAGACGGTCAGCGCCTTCTTCTCCCAGTGCAGGTCTTTTCCGCTGGGCGACTGCTTGTAGCCGGGGCTGCCGCTGTGTACGCGCGACGAGACGTGGGTCGGGCTGCGCAGCAAGCCGGCGCTGACCACACCCCCGACGGCGGCAAGCGCCGCCAACGCCCACAACCTGCGCCGTGCGCCCGGTCGTGGCCCCTGCGGTGCCCCCGGTTTCGCACGATCTTCCGGTGCCACGGTAGAGGCCGAGCTGGGCACGCTCAGCATGCTGGGTTGGAAGTGGATCTCAGGCTTCCGGTGGGGCCGCGGCGTGATGGATTCCGTCACAAGGACGATGAACGGCGCGCTTGGGCCGGACTTGAGCCGCGCCGACCCGAAAGCGGCCGCGCCGCAGCGCGCCGCGCCGTGCGTCGCGGCCTTGATGTGGGCGCGTCAGCGTGCGCGCACTACCGCGAGCACTTCGTCGTCGCGCAGCACGCGATTGGCCGCCCGCGCCCGCTCCAAGATGCGCGTCACCAGCACGTCGCTCGGCTCGATGCTGTGCCGGCGCAGCCAATGCACCACGTTCGATGTGCCCGACATGTAGCCGATCATGATGTCGTGACCGCTCGAAAAGCGGCTGACCGGTACCGAGCTGTAAACGCGATCGGCCAGCGCTTCGCCTTGGCCCAGTGCTTTGACGATGGCGGCGGCGTGTACGCCAGTCGCGGTGCGAAACGCGTTGACGCCCACCAGCGGATGATTTTCCGGAATCGCAAGCCCGAGGGCAGCCGCGAAATGCTCCGAATATTCGCGCAAGCGCGCGCCATCCGGCTCGCGACCGGCCAAAAACGCCAGGTTTGCCACCAACAACTCGAGCGGCGTATTGCCGACGCGCTCGCCGATACCGAGCGCGGTGGCGTGCACACGCCCCACGCCGGCTTCGACGGCGGTGAGCGCGTTGGCCAGCGCCAAGCCGCGGTCGTCGTGGCCGTGCCAATCGAGCCCAATCGGGCGTCCCGCACCCTCGGCCAGCTCGCGCGCGAATGTCACCAATCGTGTGGTGCCGTCCGCCGACGCCGTACCGACGGTGTCACACAAGCAAAGCCTCGTCGCGCCTTGCTCGATGGCCAGCTCGAACAAGCGCCGCAGCGTCTCGGGCGGGGTGCGCGTCGTATCTTCGGTGACGAAGGTCACGGGCAGCCCCGCGCGCGCGCCGAGCGACACGGCTTCGCGCGTCAGCTTCGACACGCGCTCCAAATCCCAACCTTCAGCGAGCCAGCGAATCGGGCTGGCTCCCACGAACACCGAAACCTCGATGGCGACGCCCGACTCTTCCGCCAGCTCCAAAATGGGCGTGACGTCTCCGGCCAATGTGCGGCCAGCGCAAACCGGCAAAAGCTCCAGCCGCTCTTCGCGAATGACGCGCAGCATCTGCAAGGCCTCGGCGCGCGCCGCGCTCGACACCGAAGGCAAGCCGAGGTTCACCGCCGAAACCCCCAGCCGCGCCATGCGCCGCAGGCCTTCGAGCTTTTGCTCCAGCTTGGGATTGTGGGCGGACGGGCTCTGCAGGCCATCGCGCAGCGTCTCGTCCAGCAGCAGGACTTGGCGGTCGCGCCAGCCGTTGGCGCGGCCTTCGTTCCAGTCGTACACGAGCAAATCCTGACTCACGGGCAGGGCAGCCTAGCTCGGGAAATGGCTCGAGACTACCGAGCCGGTCAGGTTTCGCGCGTGCGGCGGGCGCCGAGCGCCGTCCGAGATATACTCCGGCCAGCTTTCTTCATGGTCTCGGAATCCACGCGGCGCACCATCGAAACTCGTCTCTCCGACGAGCGAGGCCGCATCGCGAAATCGGCGCCGCTCACCGTGGTGTTGGCGTACCCATCGCCGTACCACGTGGCCATGAGCTCGCTCGGCTACCAGCGCATCTATCGCGCGCTGCAAGACATGCCTGGCGTGTGTTGCGAGCGCGCCTTCTTGCCCGACGGGGCGGATCGCGCCGGCAGCGAGACAGAGCGCCCCGTGACGTACGAGTCATTGCGCGGTCTCTCGGAATTTCCCATCATCGCCCTCAGCGTCGCCTACGAGCTCGAGCTGGCCGGCATGGTGCGTCTGCTCGAGGCCTCCGGAATTCCCGCCTTGCGCAGCGAGCGCGCGTCGGACGCGCCGTTCATTCTGTGCGGCGGTCCGCTCACGTTTTCGAATCCACTGCCGCTAGCCGCCTTCGCCGACGCCGTCGTCATGGGCGAAGGTGAAGGCGTCGCCGAATGGGTCGTGCGCACCATCGGCGAAAGCAGCTCGCGCGCGGCCGCGCTGGCGGCGTTGGCCGAGCACCCCAACGTGTTCGTACCCGAGCACCACGGCGACCAATTGGCGAAGATCGCCGCGTGCGACGACGCGCTCCTGCCGTCCACCAGCACCATTTTGACGCCGCACACCGAGCTCTCGAACATGTTCTTGATCGAGGCCGAGCGCGGCTGCTCGCGCGGCTGCACCTACTGCGTGATGCGCCGCTCCACCAACGGCGGCATGCGCATCGTGCCCAAAGACGTCGTGCTCGAAGCCATTCCGCTCGAGCACAAACGGGTCGGCCTGGTCGGCGCCGCCGTCTCCGATCACCCGAAAATCACCGAAATCGTCAACGCTCTGGCCGATCGCGGCTGTCACGTCGGTCTCTCGAGCCTTCGCCCCGACAAGCTCAAAGACGACTTCGTGGGCGCGCTGCGTCGCGCCGGCTACAAAACCCTCACCACCGCCCTCGACGGCCCCAGCGAGCGCATGCGCAACTTGATCGAGCGGCGCGGTCGCGAGCCACACTACCAAGTCGCCGCCGAAAACGCCCGCCGCCACGGCTACGAACGCCTCAAGCTCTACCTCATGGTCGGCCTCCCCGGCGAAGCCGACGAAGACATCGACGAATGCGTGCGCTTCGTCAGCGAGCTGTCCAAAACCATCCCCATCGCGCTCGGCGTCGCGCCCTTCTGCGCCAAGCGCAACACCCCGCTCGACAAAATGCCTTACGCCGGCATCCGCACCGTCGAAGCCCGCCTCGACCGTCTCCGTCGCGGTCTACGCGGCCGCGCCGACGTGCGCGCCGTCAGCGCCAAATGGGCCTGGGTCGAATACGTGCTCGCCCAAGGCGGCGTCCCCGAAGCTCTCGCCCTCTACCGCGCCACCAAAGACGGCGGCCACTTCGCCGCCTACCGCCGCGAATTCCTCGCCCTCGGCCACAGCCCCGACGGCCGCGGCTACGCCGAAGTCGAGGCCCCCATCGCCCCCGAGCGCCTCAAGCACAAGCACCTCGCCATCGCGCGTCCCTCTTGAGCCAATGAATGGAGCGGCCGCCACGCGGCAGGCTTCGCACGATGGAACACGAGTTGGCTGCCGCGTCGCAGGTCTCTTGCAGAAGCTAACGTGGCGTCGCAAGGCCTCCCTGCGCGACCGCAGCTCGGCGGGCGATTGACGTGACTGGGGCTGACGGCGGGTGTGTCGGGCGTAGCATCGGCACGTCCGGATCCATGTCCGAGCGCTAATCCCCGATCCGAGAATCAGGTGATATCACCTGATAATCAGTTGATATCACCCAATGTCAGGATCGAGGACTGACTCGCCGAGGTGGGACTGGGCGTGTCGGAGCGGCTTGGGTTTCAGCCCGGACGAAAAAAAAGAAGCTCAGCGACCGCCGGTACGAGGCGGGCGGCTCAGTCATGGGCGCGCCTCACGATCGCCGGGGCCAGGGCTCGGCAACATGCATTCGCGCCAACGATCCGCGCCGCCGATATCAGGTGATATCACCTAATAATCAGGTGATATCACCTGATATCAGGATCGAGACGGCGCAGGGTCGGCGGGAAGGCTCGAGGTTTTCCGTCCAGACGCAAAGCGGCCGAGCTTCGTCGTAGTTCTCGCTCTTGCGACGTGGCCTCGTGCCGCTACAGAAGCTTCTGCAATTCAAGCTGCATCTCGGCAGCCCAGGCCCGCGGGTTACTTGCCGGAGCGCACGATGGAGACTTTGGCTTCGAAGGCGCGGCCGGTGCCGTAGCGGAAGTAAGCTTGGCCGGGGTGTCCGGGGGAAGCGCCGTCGAATTTCTTTTGCACGACGACGTCGGCGCCCTCGTCGTCGGCGGCCTCGTCGCGCAGCGTGACGTCGATGACGAGACGTTCGGAGCCGGGCTGGTTGGAGCCCGAAAGCGCGAATTGTCCGGCGCGCAGCAGCAAGAGGGTGCGCTCGACCATGCGCACGAGAATCGCGGGAGGTGCTGGCTCGCCCGGGCGCCCCTGCCATTGTTTGAGCTCGCCGAGGTGGTTGCTCTCGTCGACCTCGAGCTCGATGCGAATGGTGCCCACGTGGCCGGTGGGCAATTCGCGCCACGCCGGGTCGGCGGGCGTGGCGGCTGGGATGGCGCGCGTGAAGGCGTAGCCCAAGCGTCGCACTCCGGGTGCCAGCCCTTCTTGGCCGAAGGTTCCGGCTGCGGGCGAGCCCGACGTGGGCGAGCCGGCAGCGGCCGCCGCGGAGCTGGGTGTGGCCGAGCTCGGCGGCTCGGTCGTGGTTGCCGCCGCCGGTTTAGGCTTGCTCACCGGCTTGAGGCGCGGCTTGGTCGGGGCGCGGGTGGCAGGCGGCGCCGCGTCGTCGGGAACGGGTTTGGCTTCGGCGGCGTGCGCCGGCTCGGTCGGCAAGGCGTCGACGTCGACCGGCTCCGGTGCGGGGGGCGGCGCGGCGGGGGCGGCGGCAAAGTCCGGCGTGGGGGCTTCGACCTCGATGGAATTGCCCGACATCGCCACGCTGTTGGGCAGCTCTGAGACGCGAGGCGGCGGGGACGCGTGCAGCCGACCCAAGATTGGCAACAGCAACAGCGCGGCGTGGAGCCCGACGGAACCGAGCAATGCCGCTACGTTACCTTCGGTCGAGGGCTTCACGGCGGCGCTCACTTTCGAACCGACACCGTGACCGGGCGAAGGTTCCGGGCGGAGCTTAGCGCCGCAATGCCGTGAGCGGAACGACGTTGCTGGCGACGCCGGCGCCGGGCGCCTCTTCCAGCGCTTCGTCGACGCCCATCATGCGCCGCAATTCGACGTCGAACAGGTGCGACGGGCGTACGTTGCCCAGCGCCGCGAACACGTTGGCGCGCACGGTCGGATTTTGGTCGTTCAACGTCGTCAAAAGTTGCTTCACCTGCTTTCTCTTCAAGTTGTCTTGAGAGCCGCACAGGTCGCACGGAATGATCGGAAACTGCTTCAACGCCGCCAGCTCCGTCAGCTCCACCTCGGACGCGTAAACCAGCGGGCGAATCACCACGTTGCGCCCGTCGTCCGAGCGCAGGCGCGCCGGCATGGCCTTCAGTTGCCCGGCGTACAACAGATTCAACATCAGCGTCTCGATCACGTCGTCGCGGTGGTGGCCGAGCGCAATCTTGGTCGCGCCCAGCTTCTGCGCCTGCGTGTACAAGATGCCGCGCCGCAAGCGGGAGCACAGCGAGCAGAAGGTTTTACCTTCGGGGATCTTCTCGGTCACGACCGAGTAGGTGTCCTCTTTGACGATCACGTACTCGTAGCCCTCGCGCTCGAAGTACGCGGGCAAGAGCTCGCTCGGAAAACCGGGGTGCCCTTGGTCGACGTTCAGCGCGAAGATCGAAAATTCGAACGGCGCCTTCTTCTGCAGCTCGCGCAACAGGTACAGCATGGCGTGCGAATCTTTGCCGCCGCTCACCGCCACCATCACGCGATCGCCCGGCTCGAGCATGCGAAAGTCGGCCGAAGCCTTGGCCATGCCGGCCAGCAGCTTTTTCTCTAGTTTTTCCATCGCTCAGCCCCAGTCGGGGTCTATTCCGGCAAGCTCGGCCAACGACACGGGGTGATACGGCGGGCGCGGCGTGATGCCTTGCCCGGGGTCGCCGCCTTGCTCGGCCAAGATGCGCGCGCACGTGGCCAAGCACCATTTGCCCTGACAGTGCCCGGTGCCAAAGCCGGTGTAACGCTTGAGCGATTCGATGTCGCGGTGGCCGCGCTCGATGCCGCCCAAGAGCTCGTGCAGCGTCACGTCTTCGCAGCGACAGACGAATTGCTTCATGGCTACGACGCCGTCAGTTCGTGTCCGGCGTGAATTCGCCGCACAAGCTGGCCATCGGCCCGTGAGGCTTGCCGCTCTCGAAAGCCACGTCGCATTGAATCGGGTTGCCCAGGCTCTCCGCCAAATCGATGGTCATGGGGCTGGCCCAGCTGCGGCCGCCATCGAAGCGCGCGCGAATCACGCCTTGTTGATCGATGAACCAAGTTTCGGGAAACAGCTTGGTGCCGTACTTGTCGCGGACGACGCTCGACTCTGCGTCGATCAACACCTCGAACGGCGGCTCACCGCCGCCCAAAACGCTCTTCAGCGTATCGCGCGCGTCCGTGGCGCTTTCGTCGGTGGTGATGGTCAGCAACACCACGTTGGGGTGCGCCTTCAGCGCCTTGGCTAGGTCGGCAATCGACGGCATTTCTTCCAGACAAGGCCGGCACGTCTTGGTCCAAAAGTTGAGGATCACGACCTTGCCGCGAAAGCTGGAGAGCCGCACCTTGTTGCCGTTCATCGACGGCAGCTCGAAGTCGGGAGCGAGCCGGTTGCGCGCCGCGTACTCTGGCCGAAGCGCGCACAACGACGTGCAGGAGCGACGGGTCTCGCCGTCTTTGGCGGCGGTCACGAAACCGTAGACGCCGAGCGCTGCGCAACCAATGAACGCCAGCTCCACCAATTTCGCGAACGCCATGCTCAGTTGCCCTCGTACTCGCAGCGCGCGTCACACGTCTCGTGGACGATGACGCGCTCGAGCGCGGGCAAGCTGGGCTTCAGCTTGTGCCACAACCAATGCGCCAGGTTCTCGCTGGTGGGGTTCTCCAGCCCGGGCACTTCGTTCAAGTAGTTGTGGTCCAACTGGTCGTGCAATGGCTGCCACAGGGCGTCGAGATCGCCGTAGTCGATGAACCAGCCCGTGTCCGGGTTGACCGGCCCCGAGACGACCAGCTCGATCTTGAAGCTGTGCCCGTGCAGGCGCGCGCATTTGTGGCCCGGCGGCACCTTCGGTAGACGATGGGCGGCCTCGAACCGTTGCTCTCTGATCAGACGGACTTTCACGGCCGCGGAAGTGTATCACGCGCTCCTGCGCGTCAACTTGCCCCGCATTTCGCGGCTTTTGTGCGGTCCTTCGCGATGTAGGTAGACGTCCGCAATGTGGCGCTCCGCTCGCATACATCTTCGGTCGTCGCGCTTGCGGTGCTGGTTGGCGGGCCCCACACCGCGCACACTCGAGTGTTCTGTCGCGCGTATTTTCGGCTCTGAATGGATAGCTTTCACGACGGCGTGTCGGCCGGGTGAAAGCGGAAAGTTTCTTGATGCCCAAGCGCATTAACGAGGTGTGGTCATGCATGCCGTAACCAAGCCCCTTTCTGCGCTCGCGCTGACGCTGTCGGTTGCGGCCATGGCTGCCTGCACCGGGGAAGTCGGGCAAGGCGCCGGGCCCAACCAAATGGCCGGTACCACCGGAATCGGGACCGGTGGTGCGGGGACGGCTGCTGGTGGTGCTGGCACGACCACCGTTGGCGGCGGCAGCCTGCCGCCCAAGATGTGCGAAACCACGGCCGCGCCGCGGGCCCCGCTGCGGCGCCTCACTCGCTTCGAATACAACAACACCGTGCGCGATCTGGTGGGCGACGCCAGCTACCCGGCCAACGCGCTGCCCAGTGAAGACTTGGGCAACGGCTTCGGCAACGACGCCAACACCCAAGACGCCGTTCCCGCGCTCATCGAGCAATACGTCACGGTCGCCGAGAAGATCGCGGCCACTGCCACCGCCACGGCCGACAAGCTCTCGACCCTCGCGCCGTGCGCCACCAAAGTGACGGACGCCGCCTCCGAAACGGCCTGCGCCAAGACCATCGCCGAGACTTTCACCCGCAAAGCCTGGCGGCGCGTGCTGGTCGCCGGTGAGGCCGACGGCTTGGTCGCGCTATTCACGACCGTACGGGCCACGGGAGACTTTCCGACCGCCGTCGCGGCCATGTTGGAAGCCATCTTCCAGAGCCCCGAGTTCTTGTACAAGCCGGAGTTCGGCGTTGGCGTCGCCGGTCGCACCGACGTGAAGCAGCCCACCGGCGACGAAATGGCCACGCGCCTCTCGTACATGTTCTGGGGCTCACAGCCCGACGATGGCCTGCGTACCGCCGCCGCCAATGGAGAGCTGAGCAACCCGACCGGCATCCGCACTCAAGCGCAGCGCTTGCTGGCGGACCCCAAAGCTCGCGACGTGATCCACTACTTCTTCGACAAGCTGCTGCCCATCGAGTCGCTCGCGGCGCTCGAGCGCGACAAGACGCTCTACCCGACCTTCAGCTCGAAAATCGGCTCGTTGATGCACACCGAGACGCAAACGTTCATCGAGAACGAGATCTTCAACGGTCCCGGCACGTGGCCGGGCGTCTTCACCGCCAAGTACACGTACGTCAACCAAGAGCTGGCCGGCTTCTACGGCCTCACCGGCGTGACCGGCGACACCTTCCAAAAGGTGATGCTGGATCCCAGCACCCATCGCGGCGGCTTGCTCACCCAGGCCGGCGTCTTGGCCGGGCCCATCCACTCGAACAACTCCAACCCGGTGGTGCGCGGCTCCTTCGTCGTGCAAAAGCTGATGTGCCAGATCATCCCGAAGCCCACCGGAGAGATCGCGGCCAAGGTCACGCCGCCGGACCCGAACAGCGCCGCCACGGCGCGCCAGCGCTTCTCGACTCACAGCACCGACCCCGTCTGTCACTCCTGCCACGTCAACATGGACCCGTTCGGCTTCGCCCTCGAAAACTTCGATCCGGTGGGGCGCTGGCGTGACCAGGAGAACAACACCCCCATCGACGCCACGGGCGACGCGCCCATCCTCGGCGCGAACAGCAAGTTCAACGGCGTGATCGAGATGGAAGCCATCTTGGCCGGCTCGGAGCAGGTGCAAAACTGCTTCGCGTCCCAGTGGGTCAACTTCGGCTACGGCCGGACCTTGTCGGCCGACGAAGCGTGCGCCGTCGAGAGCGTGCGCAACAAGTTCAAAGAGTCTGGTTACAACATCCAAGAGATGCTCTTGGCGCTTACTCAGTCCGAAGCGTTCCTCACTTTGCCGGCGGTGCCGGAATGAATCTCATGGGAAAGTTCAAGCTAGACCGCCGTACCGTGTTGCGTGGGGCGGGCAGCATCGCCATCGCGCTGCCCTGGCTCGAAATCATGGGCCACGACAAAGAAGCGCACGCCGCCGGCACCCCCGCCAAGCGCTTCTTGAGCGTGTACCAGCCCGGCGGCACCGTGCTCGACAAGCATTGGCCCACCGCCAACGACCCGAGCGCGAGCCCCATCCTCACGCCCTTGGCCGCGAACAAAGCCAAGCTGCTGGTGTTGAAGGGCCTGAACATGGACTGCGCGGTCGGTGAGCAGCACCAGTCCGGCATCATCGGCTTTCTCACCGGCAGCAAGCAGACGGGCTCGCCCAACGACTACTCGTCGTACGCCTCCATCGACCAGGTCATCGCCACCCGCATTCAAAGCGACATGGCGACCAAGAAGCCGCACGGCAGCCTGCAGTTTGCCGTGCGCTGGGCAACCGGCAAGAGCCACGGCCTCCTGTCACCGATCAACTCGGCCACCTTCGAAGACTCGGCCAAGCACACCCCGTTGCCGCCGCGCCTCGACCCGCAGCAGATCTTCAACGATTTGTTCGGCACCCTCAACCCGGGCAATGGGGGCAACACCGGCATGGCGGACGCTCGCATCGCTCATCGCAAGTCGGTGCTCGACTACGTCGACAAGCGCTACGTCGACCTATCCAAGCGCTTGGGCGCGGCCGACAAGGCCAAGCTCGAAAATCACCTGACGAAGCTGCGAGACATCGAAGGCGCGTTGAGCACCGGGGTCGTGTCGACCACCACCTGTAAGGCCCCCACCAAGGTCGACACGAAGGGTTACAACCCGACCACGGGCCTGATGTCCGGCAATGCCGGCGAAATCATCGATCAAGACAGCGACGCCATGATCCCCACCGTGGGGAAATTCATGATGGACATGATGGTGATGGCCTTCGCCTGCAACCTCACGTCGGTCGGTCACTTCCAGTGGACGGATACCGAGGCCAAGCACACCTTCCCTTGGCTGAACCTGTCGAACCATCACCACTTCTATCAGCACGACGGTGGCTTCCAGCCCGTTCAGTGCCAGCAAATTGCGACTTGGTACTCGCAGATGCACTCCTACCTGCTCACCGCGATGGACGCGGTCGAGTCGGCGCCCGGCGTCACGTTGCTCGACGAGAGCGTCGTCTTCTTTGGCTCCGAGCTCGGCCACCCGCCGACGCACGAGAAGAAGAGCGTGCCGTTCATGCTCGCCGGCGGCGGCGGTGGCTTGAAGGGCGGTCGCATGATCGACTTTGGCGGCAAGTCTCACAACAACTTGCTCGTCTCTATCTTGAATCTGTTCGGGGACACGCGGACCACCTACGGTCACGCTGAGTTCAACAGTGGCGCGCTGACCGGCCTGACCGGCTGAGCGGATTCGAGCGCAAGCGGCTTCGCAATCTCGCGCGGTCGCAATGAAAGCCACGCCATTTTGGCGAGGCTTACAGGTGAGATTTGGTCAACCGTTTGACTCCCGTTGTTTGTGGGCTAGATAGCCACTTCAGCGCCCCTCGGGGCCGAAGGAGCCGAACCGTTGGGCGCCGCGTCGAGGGTCAGGCCACATTCAAGCTTGCTAGCCGCAGCAAGCGTGCTGTTAGCGCTCGCGGCGCCACGCTTGGCGCTAGCGGAATCGAGCTATCGGCTGCAAGTGGTGCGAGCGGACGGCGCCGGCAGTTGCCCGTCGGCGCTGCAGATCGAGCGCGACGTGGCGCAACGCCTCGGGCGAAATCCATTTTCGGATCAGGGCGAGCGCGGCATCGACGTGCTCTTGGCGCGCAGCGACAACAAATGGGTGGCGAAGCTGTACTTGCGCATCGAGGCCAGCGACACCGACGCGGCGCGCTCGATCGAGAGCGACGCGGCCGATTGCTCGGAGCTCGGAAAATCGGTGGCGCTGGCGGTAGCGCTCGCCATTGCGCCGGAGCTTCCGCCCGCGCCGCCGCCCCAGCCGGAGCCCGCCTGTCCACCGCCGCCACCGCCGCCGCCGCCGCCCTTGCCCGAGCGCCCGTCGCTTCACGGCGCGGCTGCAGTGCGGCTGTTGTTCTCTCCCAACCTGCTCCCCAAGAGCTCGCTCGGAACGTCCTTGTCGGTCACGCTTCGCGGTGACCTCGTAGGTGCCAATTTTGGAGGCATTTTCTACCCCGAAAGCCAGCTGCGAACCGCCGATGCCCACCTGGGTTTCGGTGTCAGCGCAGCCTTCGCGTCGGGCTGCCTCTGGGCAAGGGTTCAAGACCCGCAAGTTTGGTCGTGCATCGGCGCGCGCGTCGGCGCCCTACACTCCACGGTCTACGCGCCGGTGCCAGAGCGGCCAGGTGATCACTTTTGGTGGGCGGCTTCGAGCGAGCTGGGCGTCCGGCAACACTTGTGGGGTCGAGCCTTCCTCGAGCTCGGGGCCGCGGCAGTCTTTCCTTTGCTTCGACATCGCTTCCAGGTCGACGCCTCCTCGGCGCCGGTTTACGAACAAGGACCTGCGGTGGTCGAAGGGTTCGTGGGCTTGGGCCTACGCCTCGATTGACGACCGCGCGGTGACTGCCATGCCCGGAGTACCGGACGCCATTCCTCGCGTGACCGATCCTGCGAAAGACAACGCAGAGGACGAGACACGCCTATCGGTCACCCAAGTCCACGAACGCCACGGAGAGTTCGTGTGGCGGACCCTCCACCGCATGGGGGTGCGCCCACCCCAAATCGAGGACGTCTACCAAGAAGTGTTTCTGGTCGTGCATCGGCGGCTCCGCACCTTCACCGGCCAGTCTGCGATCACGACGTGGCTGTACGAGATTTGTTTCCGCGTTGCGGCCGGCTACCGCCGAAAGGCGCATTTCCGCCGCGAGGAACTGGTTCCAGACTGGTCCGAAATGGAGTCGCTGAGCTCCCAGGCCCCCTCGCCGGAGCGCCAACTGGTGGCCGCTCGCCAGGCAAAACAGTTGGAGCGGATCTTGGACACCATGCCACTTGAGTACCGAGTGGTGTTCGTGATGTTCGAGATCGAAGGCATGAGCTCCGAACAAATCGCGGAGAGTGTTGGTGCCCCCCTGGGCACGGTGTATTCTAGGCTTTACCGTGCAAGGAAACGTTTCGCGCGAGCATTAACAAGACTCGGCCCCGGACAGATGGAGAACAAGTCGTGAACACCCCCGTACGCTGGCTGCAAGCGGGCGGAGATGCGCCGAAGGGCGCGGCGGATCTGTTGTCCGCCGCCGCACCGCCGCCGGCCTTTTCCGATGCGGTGCGCTATCGCTTGGCGCTCGGGGTGGCCAAAACCGCGGCGTTGCCGGCCACGTCGGTGTGGACCTCCCTGTTCGTCAAGGGCGCGCTCGTGGCCAGCATTGGTGGTGCGAGCGGCTTCGTGGTGCACGCCATCGCCGACAAGCACGCGGCTCCGGCAGTGGCGTCGGCGCCCGCTGCGGTTGCCGCCCCGCATAGCGCTGCGGCGCTGCCGGTCGTTGCGCCCGTTCCGGTCGACGCTCTGCCGGCGTTGGAGCTGCCCACCGCCCCGCCTGACCGTGCGCCGAAGCTCAAGCTCGATCCTCGTTTGGAAGAGGCCGAGCTGCTCGAGAAAGCGCGCTCGCTCGTGGGCTCGAACCCGGGGGCCGCCTTGAAGCTCACCGCCGAGCACAGCCGTGATTTTCCGAGGGGCCGACTGGGCGCCGAAGCAGATTTGATCGCGGCGCAGTCGCTGCTGGGCATGGGCAAGGTCGCCGCCGCCAAGCAGCGCGCGCAAGCCAGCCTGTCGCGCTACCCGCGCGGCCTGTACGCCCGGCAACTGCGCGAAATCGTCGACCAGTAACGCACGCTCATCAGAGGTCTCATTTCAGCTGGTGGCCACGCCCGCTGATCCTGGCTTCTGGCTTCGTTTTCGCTCCGGTCCGGTGCTCACGTACCCACGTACGCTCCGCTCCGGTCCTCGCGAAAGCCTCGCCAGAAACCAGGCTGAGCGGGCGGGCAGCTGACAAATGAGACCAGTGGTCAGGTGCTCACGGCGTCGGCGCCGAATCGGCGCGCACGATCACGCCGGTAAAGCGCGTGAGATCGTGGCGGTCGTCGCTTTCGTGCGGATCCAGCACGAAGTCCACGAACGAGCCGACCTGGAGGGTGGCCGGGAAGTCGTAGCTCAGCCCGCCGCCGTCCTCACCGCCAATGGTCGTCGAGTACATCGACTTGCCGTCGACGTACACGCTTGCGTCGATGCCGTTCGAGCCGTTGACGGTCACGTCGATCTTCGCGACTTCGCCGCGGATGATGACGTTGCCGGCGTAGGTGCTGACCCAACGGCGCACTGCGCGTTGCAAAAATTCGTTGTTGGGCGAGCTAGTGATGGTGCCGTTGGGGTGCGCGCCCAGTTGGAAGATCTGCGTCCAGTGCGCGGTGTCGCTCACCCAGCAATTCCAAATGTCTTTCGTGACCGGCACGTACTCGATGATGACGGCCTTCTTCGTCATCCGGACGAAGCTGTCGAGCGAGCCGGTGTCGTAGCCGTACAACCAGCCCTGCTCGCCCTGGGTCAGACTGAAGTCGGCAACCGAGTCGGCCAGCAGCCGCGGCGCTTCGGTGGTCGGCGCGCCGGCGTCGGTGCCACCGCTGGGCTCCACCGAACCACCCGCGTCGGTTCCGCCGCTGCCGGCCGCCGCGACGGGAACGCCGCCGCTGCCGGCTTGGCTTTCGCCGTGCGCGATGAGCACCTCGGGTTGGCAGCCGACTGCCAAGACGGCCACGCTAGCGGTCCTGGCGAGCAGGTCGACGAAACGAAGCATCGATGATCAGTGTCTTCGCGAGCGCAGGCCCTTCACCCAAAGCGCGCCGGAGAGCCGTTTTCAGCCTCATTCGGCCAGCCCCGGTCCACGCCGGCCGACCAGCTTCAGGCCGAGCGCGGCGTCAGCTCGCAGCCTGGCCACCGCAAAATCGACGAAAGCGCGCACGCGCGCCGGCGCGCGCCGGCCCTCACGATACACGACGTGAATTGGGATCGGCTCGGCTTCGAAATCCTCCAAGATGACGCGGAGCCGGCCGGCCTGAACGTGGGCTGCGACCATGTACGAGAGCACGCGGGTGATGCCGGCGCCGGCCACCGCCGCGTCGATGCCCACTTCCGAGCTGTTCACCAGCAGGGTGGCACGCGGCCGCAGCGAAAGTTGCTTGCCCTTGTGCTCGAACGCCCACGAAGGCGCCGAGCGCTCGCTCGAGAAGACGAAGCTGCGATGCTCGCTCAGCTCGCGCGGAGTCTTCGGCGTGCCGTGCTTCTTCAAGTAGCCGGGCGAAGCGCAGGTGACGCGCCGCACCGCGCCGACCTTGACCGAAGTCAGCGACGAATCGGCGAGCTTGGCGATGCGAACCGCAACGTCCAACCCCTCGTCCATCAAGTCGACCAATTGATCGACCAACAACGCCCGCGCGCTGACCTGCGGGTACTTCGCCAAGAAGTCGACCAGCAACGGCGCTACGAACAAGCGCCCGAACATGACCGGCGCCGTCAAACCCAACACGCCGCGAGGCTTGGCATGCTCGCCGGAAATGGCGGCCTCCACGTCTTCGACCTCGGCCAGCAGTCGTTTGCAGTCGCTCAGGTAACGCGCGCCCGCTTCGCTCACGCGCACTTTGCGCGTGGTGCGCTCCAAGAGCCGAACCCCCAATCGCTCTTCCAACGCGCTGATGGAGCGCGTCACGACCGGCGGCGAGACACCGAGTCGGCGCGCGGCCGGCGCGAAGCCCTCTTCTTCGGCGACGGCTACGAAGGTTTGCATCAGCCCCAGACGGTCCACGTACTCTTTCTGAAAGAGGAATAGTCACTTGTCAATTACGTAGATTGTTGTCACGGCCGAGGTGCCGCAAGCTGCGGCTCATGAACCCCAGCCAGCCCATTCGCCTGTACCGCCATCCGATTTCGGGACATTCCCACCGCGTCCAGCTGTGTTTGTCGCTGCTGGGGCTGCCGTTCGAGCTGCTGCACGTGGAGCTGATGCAGGGCGCGCAGAAGCAGCCCGAGTTTTTGGCCAAGAACGCCTTCGGCCAAGTTCCGGTGATCGAAGACGGCGACTTCACCCTGGCCGACAGCAACGCCATCCTCGTTTACCTGGGGGAGCGTTATGACGAAGCCGGGCGTTACTGGCCCCGCACGCCGCAGGGCAAGGCCGAGGTGGTGCGCTGGTTCTCGATCGCGGCCGGCCCCATGGCGGCGGGTCTCGCGGCCGCTCGTGCCGTGCGCATCCTGGGCGCCAAGCTGGACTACGAGCGCGCCGTCTCGATTTCGCAGCAGTTGCTGAAGACGCTCGAAGGCGAGCTGAGCCGGCGCGAGTTCTTGGTCGGCGCCGCGCCGACGCTGGCCGACGTTGCTTGTTACACCTACGTGGCGCGCGCGCCCGAAGGCGACATCTCGCTCGAGCCGTACCCGGCCCTGCGCGCCTGGCTCGGCCGTATCGAAGCCTTGCCCGGCTTCGTACCCATGTCGGTCAACGCGCCGAAGGCTTGAGCATGGCCGGCGCGCCTCCGACAGGACTTCGCCGAGCCGGCGGGTGGCAGAGCGGCTCGCCCTTTCACGAAGGCGAGCAGCGCGCGCAAGAGCGCGTCGGCGTGCGCGAGCGCATCGAGCGCCTGGGCCGCGGCATGGTGCGCGACTCCATGTCCGACGAGCAGCGCGAATTCTTCGAAGATTTGCCGTTCGTGGTGGTCGGCGGCGCAGACGGGCGCGGAGCGGTGTGGGCGTCGCTGTTGAGCGGCTCCCCCGGTTTCGTGCAGGCTCCTTCGCCGCGCAGCCTGCGGGTAGTGACTCGACCGCTGCCGGGTGACCCGTTGGTCGAGAATCTGGGCGTGGGGGCGCCGCTCGGTCTGCTCGGGATCGAGCTGCCGACGCGCCGGCGCAATCGAGCCAACGGCCGGGTCGCGCGACTGATTCAAGGCGGCTTCGAGCTTTCGGTGGAGCAGAGCTTCGGCAACTGCAAGCAGTACATCCACCCGCGCGCCGGCACCTTCGCCGCGCCCGAAGCGCGCATCGCGCCCGCCGGGGAAGGCGCCGAGCTCTCGTCCGAAGCGCTCGCGGTCTTGGCCAACACCGACACGTCGTTCATCGCCACCAGCTCGCGCCACGCCGAGCGAGGCGGCAGCGAGGGCATGGACGTATCGCACCGAGGCGGCCCTCGCGGGTTCATCCATGCCGAGGCCAGGACCGGCGCGACGCGGGTCACGCTGCCGGATTACTACGGCAACTTCATGTTCAATACGTTCGGCAACTTGGAGGTCAATCCGCACGCGGGCTTGTTGGCGCTCGACTTCGCGTCGGGCCGCGTGTTGTCGTTGACCGGCACGGCGCGGGTGTTGTGGGACGATCCGCGCGTGGCCGCGTTCGAAAACGCCGAGCGCTTGCTGGAAATCGACGTCCAGGGCGGCTGGTTGTGGCGCGACGTCTTGCAGGGCTGGGCGTGACGCCGGCTACTGCTTTTTGTATTTGCCCGTGAACGGATCCTGCTTGCAGGCGAAGGTCGGGGCGCTCGCGGGGCGGTTCGCGCTGCTGGGGCGGATCTGACCTGAAAACGGGTCGCTGAAGCACAGCGTGGCCGCGCCAGTGCTGGTGGGCGGCGCGGTGGGTTTGTGGGCAGGCACTTCGGCGGGCACCACGGCGTTGCTCGGGCTCATCGACGCTGGGGTCGGCGCGGCAGTGTCTTGATGGGTCTCGGTTGCGGCCGCGTGCTTGTTCGAGGCTGGTTTGGCGGTGGCGGCGGTCGTGCCCGATGCTTCTGGCGCGGGAGCGAGCGCGATGTCGTGACTGGGCGCAGGCTCGGCGGGGTGCGCGTTGGCGCTGGCGGCAAGCTCGGGGGCGGCGTCGCTCGCTTTGGGTCGCAGCAGCAGGACCGTGCCTCCGACGGCCGCCGCCAGCAGCACCAGCACCAGCAACACCCACGGCAGGGCATTGGAGCCACCGATGCGAGCCGTGGGCTCGATGGCTTGCGAGGTGTTGAGCGAGGAGCCCGATGGACCCACCCATTGCGCGGTGGGGGCCGGCGCTGGCGCCGCGGTTGCGGCGGGCACGAATGCGGGCGCTTCTGGGGCACGCCCCGCCACCACGTCCTTGAGGCTATTGGCCAGATCCTGCGCGCTGGCAAAGCGCTGCTCGGGGTCCCGGTTGGTCGCTTTGGCGAACCAGGCGTCGAAGCCCGGCAGGTGTAGACCTTGGGAGGAGGGCGCGGGAATGGGCCGCGCGCAGATGTTCAGCAACAGCTCACCGAAGGTGGAACCGTCGAAAGGCCGCACGCCCGTCATGCACTCGTTGGCGATCACGGCCATCGCCCACAGGTCGGTGCGAAAATCGACGGCCTTCTTACCTTCGACCTGCTCGGGGCTCATGTAGTAGGGCGTGCCCATGGTGACGCCGGTGCGCGTCTCCATCCCGCCGAACTGCGACTGCGGCGTCTTGGCGATGCCGAAGTCCAAAATCTTCACCAGCTCTTGGTCGTCTTCGCGCACCAAGAAGATATTGTCGGGCTTCAGATCGCGATGAACGATATCGGCGGAATGCGCGCGACCCAGGGCGCGCGCCACTTGCGTCATGATCGCGACCGTTCGTTCGGGGGTGAGGCGCTTTTCGCGCTCCAGGCAGCTGGCCAGGCTTTCGCCTTGCATGAGCTCCATCACCAAATACGGCGTGGTCTCGTGCAGTCCGTAGTCCAACACCTGCACCACGTGAGCGCTGCGCAACGAAGCGGCGGCTTGAGCTTCGCGCCGAAAGCGCTCGGCGCCTTCGGGCGTCGCGGCAATCGCGGGGTCCATGAGCTTGACCGCGACCCATGAGCGCAGGGCAAGGTGCTCCGCCAGCCAGACCGAGCCCATACCGCCCTTGCCAAGTTGGCGCTCGAGTCGATAGCGGCCGGCTAACACGCCCTGCATCCTCGGAACCCTGCCAGGGCGCGTGATTTCGGTCCAGCGCGCGCCGCTTCGGGGCGGCGCTTTTTCGAGCGTCGGGGAGGCTCGTGTCCGCGGCTCCGTTGTTTCTGGCTCGGCCTGGCACTACGCTCCGCCCATGCTTTCTGCAGTGGGAATGAAGCGAGCAGCGTGCGCGGTGGTCTTGGGTGCGGCGTTGAGCGTGGGTTGCGGCGGCCGCTGGCTGCCCCCCAAGAACTACGAGGTTTCGACGCAAGCCGAGCCCCAGGCAAGCTTTGCCACCGTGCTCCAGGTCGCCAGCGCCAAGGGCTACACCGTGTTGAAGAAGGACGACGCCGCCAAGAAAGCGCGCCTGCAAGCCCAGTCCAACGGCAAGTCGTTCATCGACGTCGAGGTGGCACCGGGACAGGTCCGGCTGGTGCCCACGGGCTCTCTGGTGCGCGACGGCAAGGTGCACCGCGTCTTCGCCAGTGAGCTGAACAAGCTGGAGGCTGAGCTGAAGCAGCGTTTCGGCGGTGGTGCGGCTCCTGCCGTGACGGTGGCCGGCAGCGCGCCCGCCCCCGCCCCCGCCGATGGCGGCGCCGTGCCCCAGGCGTGGAGTGAGCCTGCGTACGATCCCAGCGTCTGGGGGAACGGCAATTTCACTTGCTTGCCAGTACGGGTACCGGCGGAGCATCAGTCGGCGTTGACCCTACAGCTGTCCAACGGAGAAAAAGCCGATTTGCAGCTGTCGCTCGCGTACGCGCCTGAGCTCTGTCGTTCTCCGACGCAATGCAAGCAAACCGGCGGCTGTCCGGCGTTGGGCATCGGTGATCCGGAGCGCGTGAACCGCATTGCCGCGCGCCTGTCGAAGGGCGAGATTGCCGCGGTAGCGACGCTGCTTGACGGCGGCAAACCGGTCGCCAACGTCGACCTTGCCCACCATGGCTCGATCGTGCAGGCCATGAGCGAGATCAAGCACTAACAGCGTCGCCTCAGCGCGCGGCGAGCTCCAATAGGGTCGCGCGCAGCCCCACCACGACGCGCGCCAAGCGCTCGAAGTCGAGCTGGTCGGGCGTGTCGCTCAGCTGGTGGTAGTTGGGGTCGCGGAAGAGCGCGGTATCGGTCACCATCAGGGCCGGGTAACCCGCCTGCCAGAACGCCCAATGATCCGACCAGCCGACGCCGGGTAACGCCGCCGGCAAGGCTGCGCCTTCCGAGGCGATGGTGGCGTGAGCGCGAAAGCTGCGGATGCTCTCGCGTACGAGCGAACGCGAGCCCAAATTGCCCACGAAACCGATGAAATTGCCGCGGTCGGGGTAAAGGCTGCTGAGCGGAGGCGGGTACTTCTGCGAGCCGGGTGCGTCCGAGTAGTAGCCCATGGTTTCGAGTGAGAACATGGCGCGAAGCTGGACGCCGCGCGCTTTGAGGCCGCGCGCGTGCTGCAGCGAGCCCATGGCGTCGGTAGCGAAGTAGGGCATCTCTTCGTTGGCGAACAGCACGATGCGGATGGGCAGCGCGTGCGACGTTGGCGCCAGCTGCCGAGCGAGCCACAAGGCGGCAGCGGTGCCCGAGCCGTTGTCGTTGGCGGCGGGCGTGCCGCCGAGCGCGCTGTCGTAGTGCGCACCCACCACCACGAGCGGGCCGGGCTTCTGACCGGGCAAATCGAGCACGAGGTTGGCAGGGTTGCCGGGCGCGTTGCGCAATGGCTCGCACTCGAGCCTGACGCCGGGCAGCGCGGCCAGCACCGCGAGCTCACCTTGCAGGTAGCGCTCGGCACGCGCCAGGGAATTGCCCGCCGTGGCACGCCGCTCGCCCAGCTCTACGGCGAGCTGAACGACATGGCGCCGCAACTCTTCGGCGGCCTGGCGTTCGTCGACGCTGAGCGGTGGCGTGGGCCCGGCGAACGATTGCCCGGGCATCGGGACGCCATAGACGAGCACCCCCGCGACCATCAGCAGCAAGCCGAGCAGGGCGCCGGTCAGGATACGGGCGGCGCTCTTGGCTGGACTGCGTTTCACGGGGAATTTTCGCTATTTAGGCCAGGGGTTGCCACGTAACACCGAACCGCCGGGCAGCATGGCGTGGGCGTTGCCGCGCCGGGTCTCGAATCGATACCCGACCGAGAGCGGCCGGCCGTCGGCGTGGCGCCGAAACACCCAGCGTTCGTAACGCAGGCCCTCCAACATCTCTTCCAACGGCGTGAAGCAAAGTTGGTAGGTCCGGTAGCGGCAATCATACTGCGCCTCGGCAATCGGTCCGACGGCGTCGCTCTCCAGCGCATCCAGCTCTTGGAGGGTCTGGAGCAAAGTGGCAAGCTCGTCGCTATCGACGGGGCGGATCCGCAGCCGATACGCATTGCCGAAGCGCTCGGCGATCCAGGTGCGCAGGAGCGGAGTGCCGTCGGGTGTTCGCAGCGTCACCTCGTAATTGCGAATCTCGGCGCGGCTGCCCGGCCACCAGACTCCTTCGACGATGCCTTCGCTCGGCCAGCTCAGCTCGAGCGCCTGCGCAAAAGCCCGCAGCTCGAAAGCCGATAGCCGTTGTGGCCCATCATGAGCTTCGTTCCCCATCTTCGTCGTGCCCGCCTCGATTGCTGGCGCGCGAACGTAGCCACGATCGAGGTGGAGCGCTACCGTTTCGAGCCGTTGCATTTTGTCCGATCGCCCCGTTTCGAGCCGTAAGCTGTGCTCATGCAACGCGCGCAACGCCGTGAATTGCGAGCGCGCAGCCCTGAGGCATTTGACATCGCGACCGTTGCGGCCTTGGGTGGACGCCAGCCGCAGTTACGTATTGCGTTGGCGGGCTACTCGTGCGGGAGGACGCGCCGAACGTTGCCGCTCCGGCCATCGACCAGGCAGCTAGTCGCAGCTCACGCGCTCGCGTTGCTCCCTAGGTTCCAATTGCCGTCACGACTGTGATCGAGCTGTAGCAGGATTCGAATTTGCGGCTCATTCCGCAATCAAGAAGGTGATGCGGCGCGGCGCAGCTCTCTTGTTGTGGAGCGCACACGGTGTCACCCTTGGGGCAGTCGAGAGCAGCGTGCGCTTGCGCGCCGTGTCGACGTCACGAGCGAGTGAACATGAAAGCCAACGTTTGCTGCGGCGCCCTGTCGCTTTTGCTGCTGGTTGCGTGCAACCGGCCTGACTCCGATCTCTTCGGCGCTGATCCATCGTCGTTGCCTTCAAACCAGCCCGGTGTTGGCGGCAGCATGGCAACCGGTGGTGTCTCGAGCGGCGGCACTAGCTCGCCCGCCGGCGGCACGAGCAATGCGGGGTCGGCCGCTGGCGGCAACGCACCGGTCGCGGGGGGGCCGCCGGTCGAACCAGCTGCGGGCAGCCCCAATTCTCCCGACCCTTCCGGCACCGCCGGCGCCTCAGATGGCGCAGGCGGCAGCGGCGAACCGCCGAATCCGCCCGAGCCCGTGTGCGGGAATGGCATTTTGGAGGCGGGCGAACAATGCGACGACGCCGGCCACTCCGGCCAAGACGGTTGCGACGCCGACTGCAAGGTCGTGTGCTCGCAGTTCGGCGCCGGCGCGACCGAGTCCGAAGACCACCACTGCTACAACGGCTACGACTCCGCCGAGTTCGAGGGCTCCCAAGCGGCGTGCGTGAAGCGCGGCGGCCACCTCGTCACCATCTCGAGCGCGGACGAGAACAACTTGGTGCGTGGGCTCGTGAACAACTCGAAGTGGATTGGCGGTCGCGAAGACGTGCCCGAAATGTCCGAGGGCACGGGCGCCTACTCTTGGGTCACCGACGAGCCTTTCACGTATACCAACTGGGCTGCGGGTGAGCCCGATCAAGCGAAGGTACGCTGTACCCTCACTGGCCCTGGTGGCCCCGGTGGCCTCGGCCAAAACTGCTACGAGCACTGCGTGTCGATGGACGGGGAGGGGCGCTGGTCCGACGCCCACTGCAACGTGGCCGACGGCTATATCTGCGAGTGGGACCCCGCCGGCACCAAGCCCTGAGGCGCTCTCAATCGGCTCAAATCCCGGTCGCCAGGCTGCGCGCGCCGCGGAAGGTGTACACGATGCTGGCGGACACGAGCGTGGCGGCCACCGCGAGCAAGAACACCGCGCGGTGGCCGAGGTTGTCGGCAATGGCCCCAAACGCCAGGTAGCCGACCATCGAGCCCAAGCGGGAAGACGACGAATACAAGTTGGTGGCGGTGCCCGCTTGCTCCGGTAGGAAACGCTGAAAGAACGTGATGGCCACGCCGCTCATCACCGCGACGATGGCGGCGCTGGCAATTTGTAGAACGTACACGTGCTGCGGCGCGCCCGAGAGCGCAAGTCCGGCGTAGTACGCCGATGCCAGCAGCATGGCCAACAGCACGAGCCGTTCGTGACGAACGCGCGTCGCCAAGGCACCGAAGTAGAACATGAACGGCAGCTCGAATACCGGCGCTACCGCGTAGGCAATGCCAATCTGGCGCTCCCCGCCACCCAGCTCGTGCAGCAGCAACAGCGGCAGGTTCATCATTCCCATCGTGGAACAGGCGAAAAACAACGCGAACGCCAAGAAGTGCGCCGCCAGCTTCGGGTCTTGGAAGGCTACGCGCAGGGGCAGCGCGCTGGCGGCGCGCCGGCTGCCTTCGCTGGGAGGCAGCTCGGGCACGAACGACCAAACCAGCGCGGTGAACAGCGCATACACACCGGCCGCCGCGAGAAACGCGACTTCGAACGAGTGAGCCACGAGCGCCGAGCCCAGCGCCGGCCCCACCGTCCACGCCAGCGCGAAGAACAGCCGCACCACGTTCAGGTAGAGCGGCAGCTTGATGGCGTCTGCGCCGCCGCGCTCGAGCGTATCGCGCGCCAACGCGAAGACCTGGCCGAACGTAACCGACGACAAGCCCAAGAAAACGACGCCGAACAGGGTGAGCAGCCCCACATTTCGAGTCAGGGCGTAGCCCAAGTATCCGATGGCGCCGGTGAGGCCGCCCAGCAGCAGCACCTTCCGTCGGCTGACGCGCGTGTCCGACCATTTGGCGAGCCAGGTCGACAGCAGCACGGAGCTCAAGCTGCTGGCGGTCATGAACACGCCGAACCCGAACGGCGACATGCCCACTTCCCGCGTCCCGAACAGCGAGATGAACGGCATCACGAACGAGTAGGCAAGCCCCAGCAGCAAGCTCAGCGCCAGAATCGTCACGCCGCCCGAAATGCGGGCAAACGTCGCCAGCACCGCGCGTGCGTCGGGCGAAATTTTGCTGAGCACCTTCACGCGCCGAGCTTCTATGCACAAACCCCGTAGGGTTACAGGCGAAATCGGGCGCCCGCATCGGCCGCGCGATTCTGGCCTTGAATCAGCACGGTGACGGCCGCGCCAGGGGCGACGCCAGCCGCGACCGCCGTCGATGTTGTGGTTTCCGCGCAGCCCAATTAGACGAGCTTGGGTGAAACAAGGAGTTCGAATGCGAATCATCGCGGGCTGTGCGGGGTTGGCGGTGTGCGTGGCGGCGCTGGGCGGCTGTGCAAGCCAATGGAAGATCCAGGGCGGTCCCAAGACCTGCGTTGAGATGTGCCGAAAGTGGGACATGGAGCTTTCGGGAATGGTCGGTGTTGGCAATCAAGATGCCACCGGTCCGGGCGCGACCGCCTGCGTCTGCCAGGTTCGCAGGACCGCCGGCAGTGCCCCGGCCAATGACTTGGCGGCGTCGGGCACCTCCGCGGGCACGTCCGCCGCGATCGTCGCAATCGAAGAGGCGCAACGTCAGCAACAACAGGTACCAGGAAAGAAGTAGCGCTCGCGCAGGGCTCCCTGCTCGCGCGCGGCCTGAGCCGTAGACCAACCTGGCTCGGAGGCCCAGTTTCGTTAGGGGCGACGCCGCCCAGCTGGGCGGCGGGACAGGCCTACCCCCGCTCGTTCGTCGGCTTTTTCGGGGACCGCTTGGGCTCGCCGGTCTTGGCGGAAGGGTGGTTGGTCTTTGTCATCGACGGCGTGGACTTTTTCGCGAGGACGGGGGCGAGAGCGCGCTCGGCGTCGACGATCGAGAGTGCGCGAGCGGCACGGAGCACGTCGGCCGGTACCCACTTGGGGAACGGCACCGTGACCGAGCGGTGGGCGCCGGATGCGGTGTGCACTTCGTCGATTTGCGCGAGCTGGGCTTGGTCGAAGCGGGCGGCGAGCTTGACGAGGGCAGGCCAAAGCCGGCGATGCACGTACGTCACTTTGGCGTCGACCAGCTTGCACACCAGCACGTCGCCGCTTTCGCATACGGCGCTCGCCAACGCGAAAATCTCATGGCCCTGCGCGTGCGCCCACCAACTGCCGCGGATACGACCACCGACGACATGCTCCGCGAAGCTAGGCACCGCCCCACGCGCAGCCTGCAGCACGATCCCCTCCTTCTCGACGAACGCGAGCGCTTCCTTGGGCGTCATCGCACAGCTTCGATGGCGAATTGGTCTGGATTGCCGAAAATCACCTGTACCCCTCTGCGCAAATGAACCTCTTCCGTCAGCACCTAGCTGGATTTCTTGCACCAGCCGCCGCCCGCCTGGCGGTCGCGAAATTCGGGCTTCAGCTCGCTGCGCGCATTGGCGGTCAGCAGCTCACACGGATCGAACCAGTGCTCGGTTCGGGCGGACGCGAGCACGGCAGGGAGCGTGCCGGTGAACTCGGTGTTGTCCGGGCATCGAAAGTGCCAGAGCGCAGCCGGCTCCACCGGCTCGTCGAAGCAGAGGACTTCTTTCACGCCGCCGTTGCAGTTGGTGGAGATGATCAGGTACTGGCCCGGAAGGCTGGGCTTGGCGTTTGGCACTCGGACCACCACGTCGTGATGAAACTCGCCCTGCTGGTGGTGAACCAGCAAGTCGTACGAACCCCAATTCTGGCGAACGGAGTCGAGCAGCGCGCCCAGCACCCGCTGACTGGCAAGTTTCTCCACCAAGGTTTCCGCTATCTCCACCATCCACGAAGCGTAGCTCGTTCGGACGACTCGACAATGGCGCCGTTCCGCTCGTCGTCCCTGTGGGGTCGGCATCGGCGCCATGATTACGGCGTATCGGTGCGGCGTTCATCCTCGGGAACCCAGCCGTGTTGACGTAGAAAGCGGCGGATTTTCGAAAACCATTCGTTGGCGTCGAGATGCGAGACGCGCTCTTCGGTTAGGAACAGAGTTTCTGTATCGAGCTCGAGCGCGATGCGGGCCACGTCCTGCTCCCCTCCCACCGTCTGATTGAGGAATCGTGTTGCCGGTACTGGAGATGGTGCCTCGCGCAGGCGCTGAATGGTTTTCGTGTCGAGGTAGACGTCGAGTAAATCATTGAGGTCGAGTGTGCGCGGCGCACCGAAGGCCGGCCCCGAGAGGTGGAGCGAGCGTTCGTGGATGTAGCGTCGCACGCGGCTGCGCCTTTGCGCGCCTGCGTTGAATCGCGGGCCACGACAGCACACCAACACCTGCGAGGATGCCAAGTCCCACCGAATTCGTTGCCCAGTAGACGGCCGCGTATCCAAGAACGGCTGGGAAGAGGATGAAGCCGATGCCAACAGATGAAGTCCGCCGGTGGTCCTCCGGAAAATACTTCAGCTCGTCCGACGCCTGGCTTGACTCCCCCGCGCTACCTTCGCCCATCACCCTGCCATTTCGCGCGTTGGTTCTGCTCGCTCAACCAACGTACCGCCGTTGCCGCGGGCGCTCAAGCTACGGGAGTGGAGGTGGGCTCAGCGGACCGCGTCGCTCGAGGGCGAAAAGCTCGGGAGTCGCGGCGCCAGGAACAATGCAGTTGGGACGGCGACCATGACGCCCAACAGTGACGCAAGCCAGGCGAGCCCAGCGGACAGCCCAGAAGCGGTCCAGTGATGGAGGTCGTGGGCTCGAAGCGAGCCGTACACGCCTCGATAGGTCCAATAGGTGTAGGGTGGGAGAGCTAGGAACCAAGTCAGCACAACCGCGCGCCGCGAATGAAATGCCTCAGCGTGTCCCGAGGCCGCGGTAACGAGGAGAATAGGAAGGAAGAGTAGCGCCGCGGAAAAGGTGTCTGGAAGTAGCAGCTCAATGTCGTGGCCCGCGCGTATTTGCGCGGCGCCGCGCGCGACAGCATCGCAAGCTAGACTCAGCGCGAAACCGATGGCCGTCGCCGAGAAGATATTCTTACCACTCGCCATCGCCCCGCCCAACGTACCGCTGTTGAGCTGCGGCCGCATCCAGAAAGGCTCGAGCTGACAGGTGGCGACGAGGAGGGAGGACGGCGTAGTTGGCGACGGGGCGCGGGAACTTCTCGTCAACATCGAGTCGCACGGGCTCCAGATCCTAAAGGCTGGGTCATTGGGTGGCGACGAGCGAGCCCGTGGTTGTTCGGCGGCGAGAGCTTGTTGGCAAAAGGTTAGGTCACGCAATCCGCGCCAGAAACTTCTGTGGAGACAAGGCTGGTGCGGTTCCGTGATCGAGCGTGAACGGCACTTTACGAGTGTCGTTGATTCGCGACAGGTCGGTGTGTCCCCCGGCGAGTGTCGACTGCTGCGGATCAAGAAATCTTGAACTAAGAGCAAGCCTCGAACTACCAGCTGGCTGGCATGGCGGTTGCTAACGGTTGGTTGAATGGCTCGTGCTGCACTGCTACTCGGAGTCGCCTTGTGGGCTTGCAGCCCCGTAGTCCGTGCGCCTGTGATGTCGCGGCGGCCTATCGGCTTGCAGCCGCATGCGGCGCCAAACGAGGCGATGACCGACGCACAGCTCCAGGCGCTTATCACGCAGCGCCTCGGCGAGCTCGCGAGCGTGCTGCAGCCACTGTGCGGGCCCCGTTGTCGTTTCTTGATGACGCAGCCTGACCCCAAGCTAGAGGCCGCGATGGCGCTGCACAGCCAAACACCAAACGAATTCGTGGTGCTCTATCGAGCCGACGAGTTTCAGTGGATCTCCCCGGATAGCGAATCCCTGGCGATCTACGCGCTCGCCCACGAGGTTGGCCACTACATCGACATTGCCGTTGCAGGCTCCGAGCCCAACGCGTGGCATCGCGAAATCAGCGCGGACGTCATCGCGGGTTGCGCGCTCGAGCTGCTCGGGGTCCGGCTCGATCTCGTGCGCGCTGCCGCGCTAGCAGCCACCGCGCCAGAAGGTTCGATCGATTCGCGGCTCGACTTGGTGTGCGGGTTCGATAACGAGCATCCGGCAGCCCGCTGGGGAGCTCGGAGCGTTCGAAACCGGTGCGCAGCTGTGCCATAGCGGCATCGTGTCCTTGGAGCGCCTGGAAACGGAGGCGGCCGATGTGGCGCGAGACGCCAAACAGGCAGCAGAAACAGCCAGAAGATTGTTCCCGCCCCTCGCCGACCCATGTCGCTGGCGTCACGTGGGAGGCAGCTCGCGAACCACGCGCACAGACCGCTAGCCTACGAGGCGGCGTAGGAGCGTCGGACTGCAGCACCCCAAAGTGTGGCAGCGTTTGTTCTGAGCGTAAGGTAACGCACCCGGCGTCCGCCCAACGCACCGCCACTTAGGCAGCGGTCGCATCACGAAACGGGGCGGTATCAGGTGGCACCGAGAGGAAGGACGGTGCAGGTAGCGACCAGGCGCGGCCGTCTGCCTTCAACGGCTCGTTGGGCAGCGCTCATCCGCTTGTCACGAAGCGCTCCTGCAAAGTAGAGAGAAGTCGCTCGGCAAGTCGTCCTGGACCGAGGCGATGGTGGTTGTTCACGTCGGCAAATTCGGCCAAAGTTGCGCGGAAGAGATGCCCCACGGAGCCCTCAGCCGGTTCCCCAAGGGCCGCTCGGAGCGCTAGCGCTTCGCGCGCGAGTTCGGCAAGCTCCTGACTGGCGGATGGGACCTGTAGGGCAAACGGATTGAATTCGTCTGTCGTAAAGAACAGCGCGCTACGCTCCGAGACCACAGCCGGTAGGCGGTCAAGAAGGCGGCGAAGTAGCTGCGCTTCTATCGAATCCAGCTGAGCGCGTTGTTTGGACTGGCCGGAAGTCATGGGTCCTCAGACCTGGTAGTTGGGCAAGAGCAGCGAGCGTCGGCGACTTCACGATCAGACCGTCGGGTGAAAGAGGCTCTTGGGAACCCCCAATGCGGCCAGGGTCATGGCGACGAGCGCGACAGCACCCATTGGGATAGTGAGGCCGTTTTTGAGAAGAAGCGCGCATCCGGCGAGAATTCCAGCAGCGCTCATGACTGCACGTGTGACTCGATCGGAAGCGGTGAATCGCTCGGGGAACGCTGCGCGCAAAAACAATTGAAAAAAGCCCGGCAGAATCAGCAGGGTTCCTGGAAGGAAAGCACCGAGCCCGATGGAAGCTGACGCGCCAGCCAGCTTCCGAAAAATGGCGAAGGAAAGCAGCCCCGCGGCAACTCCGGCGACGATCCACAATGGTCTGCGTCCGCTGCGAGCCTTACTGGTAGCCATCGTCGGTTCTTCCGCCCGCCCAACGTACCCCCGTTAAGCTGCGGCCGCATCAGGAAACCGAGCGGGTATCAGGTAACGGCGAGCGAGCCGGTGGTACATCACGAAGGGCGACAGTCAGGACGGTGCACGTGGCGACGACGCGCGGACGCTTGTCTTCAAGGGCTTGTTGGGCGGTCCTCACGATTCGCCGACAGGTGCAGAGTCATCACAGATCGACGGCCCAAACTCTCAGGCTCGGAGCGTCGCAGGTTTGCCCAGCGTCTACCCTTTCCGGTGGCGTCTCGCGGAGCGCATCCCACGGAATCCCGTCGCGCACAGGCGATCGTATGAACGCGCCAACGATCTCGTTCGGCGCGTCCACCAGCAAGATTGCGGTGCTGAACGGTAGTTCGCTCCGCGTGCGGCAAGCTGTACTGAATCGAAGTTGACCCGCCATGTCATCGTGCCAAGCGTAGAAAGTCACTGGACGGAGGGCTTGAGACGCTGCGAGGTCACGACGGATGTCGACGGCGGCCTGCAGAAACGCGAGAACGTCGCTGCCTGTGATCGGCTCGCCCACCGGCAAAGAGATAGACCAAAGGTTGTGGTTTGCACCGCCGTGGTCGCCTGACAGCTGCAAGCCGTCGGCTCGCAATTCGTCCAGCCACGATTGAAATAACGGGTTCACCTGGTCTGCCGAACGTATCGCCGTTGAGCAACGGCCGCATCAAGAAACCAGGCGGTACAGGTAGCGACGAGAGGGAGGCGGTCCAGGTTGCGAAGAGGTGCGGCCGTCTGCCTTCAACGGCGTGTTGGGCGGCGCTTCGTCAGGGACGACGTTCGTGCGGCTTGCCGGCAGGCCAATAATAAGCAAGGTGCGTGACGGCACCTCCGTAAAAGGTTCCCGCAAGGCGAGTGAGCACCTCACCGCCACGCGCATCATAGAAGGTACAGCAGGGGAGCTCGGCAAGGGTTTCGAGGTAGAGAGGTGCGAGAGCGGGGCCGCGCAGGGTCGTGCATGCAAGCTCCCAAAGCTGGCCGCCGATGCCCACACACCGGTGCGGCCGCCTCAGGAAACGAGGAGGTCAGCAGGTGGCAACGAGCGAGGCCATGGTACTTCACCACGGGCGAGAGGCAGACATGGCGGTCCAACACGATGCGCGGCCGTCTGCTTCAACGGCTTGCTGGGCAGCGGACGAAGCGCCGTTGCCCGGCACGGATCACGGCGGTTGGACGCCGTCCAACCACCACGAAAACCGGTCGATGTTGGGGAAGAGACATCCGGGGTCGTCTCCGCTCCAGTCGGGATACGTAACCTCGATCCAGACTCGGTTTGAACTCTTGTCCAGCAGCGCGGTCCAGGCGTGATGCGGGGAGCAACCCCCGCCGTGATAGAGATCACCGGCTCCGTGAATGACGCGAATCGCAGCAGGAAGACGATTGATGGATCGGAAGTCAGACGGAGATTGGGGAGTGACCCTGGTCGCGCCGTGGGCGGCATGGTGAAGTTTTGCCGCGCGCAGAAGCGCGTCGCGCTCGGTTGGACTCACTTGGAAGGCCACGAGGACCGTAGATTGTCCGTCGTCAAAGGAGACGGCGTCTCGCGGGTGCTTTGGTAGGGGCAGATGTGAGAAGGACGCGACGAAGGCCACGTCTCGTTCGGCCGATGCGACGCGGATTCTCCAGATCGCGACGAGCGCCAGTAGGCAAGAGATCAACGCGCCCAGAGCCAGGCGCCTGCTTCGACTGAGACGGGGCATCAACGTTGAGCGGGAGGAAACGCTTCGCTACGAGACGCCATTCCGGTCGGATGGGCTACCGCACAGGTCCGCCCGACGTACCGCCGTTAAGCAGCGGCCGCAGCAGGAAACCACGACGGTGCAGGTAGCGACGAGCGAGCCCGTGGTACGTCACCACGGGCGAGAGGAAGGAGACAGCAGGTCACGCCGACGCGCGGCCGTCAGCTTCAACAGCTTGTTGGGCGGCGCTCTCCGCGTCCCGAGGAGTATATGGCCACTCGTCGAAAGTGCGTGGAGCTGAGACCTCAGGTCACGTTGCCCTCGCGCTTTCGGGTCAGCAGCGCAAGCGCAATGGAGCTCGGCACACCGAACAGAATTCCGAAGGCCGTGCAGTTCATGGCTTCGGAGATCCCTTCGGCGAGAATTCTCGCCTTCTGTGAAGGGTCGACGCTCTCGCCACCTACAGCGCCAAAAGCCTTCACCAAACCAGCGAGGGTGCCGAGCGCTCCGAAGAGCACAAGCGCGCCGACGACCAGCACCAGCGTCCGCCTGCCAAGGCCGAGCTCCTTCCGACGGCGCCACAGCCGACGGAGCCACGACCCGGCGATGAAAACCGAGACGAAACCCATGCCGAACCAGATCAGCATTGCGCCGACTGCCCACCCGCCTGCTCGCCAATGATGGAGTGCGTCCGACATATTCCTTCCCGTCGCAATCACTCGCCGTCCGCCCAACGTACCGCCGTTAAGCAGCGGCCGCATCAGGAAACCGAGAGCTATCAGGAAGCGAGGAGCGAGCCCGTGGTACTTCACGACGGGCGAGAGGGAGACGGCGATGTACGCAACGAGGCGCGGCCGTCTGCTTCAGCGGCTTGTTGGGCGGCGCTCTCGATGAGTCGGCGCAAACTAGTGTCGCGAAGGTATCAGATAACCGCGTCACGCAGAACTTGGAGGTAGGCATCGCGTGCGAAGCCGAAGGCGGGAATCCGATCACCGAAATCGTCCTGCATCGTGTCGTCGTAGTCGACCTGCCAGAGCCAATCGGACCAGACGATGTCGTGGCCGACGACTGCAATGCGCGCGGTCAAGGCCCCGCAACCGAAGTCCCCGCACTCACGACAGACGAGGATGGCACGATGACCGTTCGGAAAGTCACCCGGGCCATCGGGAAGAAAACGCGCGAGACTCACCTGGTCACCCGCAGCGTCGAGCCAGCCGAGTGGCGAGACGCAGGTGTCGAGCAGCGGCATGCGGTCCCGTCCAACCTTTCTAAACAGGTCTTGGATAGTCTTGCCGTCGATCAAGAACTCCCGAAGCGGGAGCTGACCCCATTGAGAACGACGGATGGTAAATTCTGCCGAACGGAACATCGTCTCGGTCGTCCGCCCAACGTACCGCCGTTAAGCAGCGGCCTCATCCAGAAAACCACGAGTTGGCAGAAGGCGACAACCGAGCCCGTGGTACTCACCACGGGTGACAGGTGGGACGGTGCAGGTCACGACGAGGCGCGGCCGACTGCTTCAACGGATTGTTGGGCGGCGCACGCGATGCCGCTGCGGGCGATGCTTAGAGCGTCGTCGGAGACCGGGGCGGTCGAGCGTCAGGAGGGCAAGGGTTGGGGAGATCGTCAGGGTCGACGTCGAGGTCGCGGACCAAAATCCTTGAAGGGAGGTCGTACTGGTAGAGATGTGCCTCTCGCCAAATACCAGCGGCCAAGCCGCTGTTGACGATCCAAAGTGTTCGAGAGTCGCGATCGAGGCGGATATCGTCAGGGTAGACGTAGTCGCGGTGCATCGTGACATGGCGGGTAGCCCCGTCCGGGTATCGCGCGAAGACATACCCGTCGACAGAGCCGTTGGCACTAACGTTGACGGACGTTCCGTCGCGAAGCCCGATGTTGCTATCCCAGGCTCGACCAGCGGGCGTGTGGTACGGGGCGACACAGGTGGCCATGGCGTATAGCTTGAGAAGAGTGTCCGCCTGAGTCGGCCTGGTGCACCACGCAACGCTCCCAGCCATCACGACCACCGCTGCTACTCCGACGGCTACACGTCGCATCTGTTTGCTCGCCCGCCCAACGTACCGCCGTTAAGCAGCGGCCGCATCAGGAAACGAGGAGGCAGCAGGTGGCGACGAACGAGCCCGTGGTACTTCACCACGGGCGAGAGGAAGGACGGTGCAGGTCACGACGACGCGCGGCCGACTGCTTCAACGGCTTGCTGAGGTATCCCCACGAAAGAGGCGGTGATCGGGCGAGAAAATAGGGGTTTGGGGATCGACGTGCATGAGGGGCTCTGATCTATTGGCGCTTACCACAGACCCC